>ERZ1066138.454-NODE-454-length-13864-cov-8.687450_pt1 | contig 13864 bp, 11 predicted proteins | sample MGYA00382785_ERZ1066138 | MGnify/ENA primary metagenome ERZ1066138 (study PRJEB33369, sample SAMEA5778368) | biofilm metagenome | biome: Industrial cooling water; feature: Water cooling tower basin; material: Biofilm | place: United Arab Emirates | collected... | reverse complement strand
GGCGCGGACCAGGATCCGTTCGATGGCTCGACGGTCTGGCCATCGAACAGCGTATCGCGGATCTCGATCGGGCCATCGAAGATGCCTGGTCCCGTGTTCGTGACCGTGATCGTGAACGAGGTCGCCTGACCGGTGGCCGTCACCTGGCTCGGGCCGGCCGACTTGCTGATCGAGAGATTGGTTTCCTGGCCGCCGGGTGGGGCAAGCGGCGGCGGCTGCGGGCCGCCCATGGCCGCCGCAAGGCAAATGCCCGGCGCGCCATCGAGCGGAAGGGCGGGTGCGAACGTGGCCGTGGCCGAACTCTGATCGTCGCCCGCGAAGGAGTTGATCAGCGATCCGCCCGGCGCCTTGACGATCAGAGCGGTGTTCGTGATCTCGCACTTGGCCGTGGGCGCGACGGGAACCTTGACGGTCACGTCAATTTCCGCGGCTTCCATGTGCGCAAGATTGGGGTTGTCGCTGCTGCACTGGTAGAGGTGCGGGAACAGCGCGGGACCATCGCACGTCCAACCGGGCGGCGGCTGGAATTCGACCTTGGTGCCCGCAGGCGTGCCGAACGGAAGGGCGTCCATGAACTGGACCTTGCCCGTGTACGGCTTGCCGAAGTTCTGCACTTTGACTTTGAACAGGCAGGCCCAGTCGCCGCCTGCGATGGGGCAGACCTCGCCGGGGCCCGTCTTCTTGAGCTTCAGGTTGCTCATGACCGGAAGAACCGGGCACGCCGCGGCCTCGCCCGGCAGGATCATCGTGGCTTCTGCCTCGTCGTCGGACGGATCAGTATTGAAGTCCGAGCCGCCGGGTGCTGCAACGATCTTGACCTTGTTCGTCGCCTCGCATCCGAGATCCGGAACAAGCGGCTTTGGCACGCTGAGAACCACGCCGAACGAGCGGGTCTGGTTGGGCAACAGGCTGACGGGTTCATGCTCGCCGCTATAGGGCGCGGCGGGCGTGAACGACCACTTGGGCGAGGCCCAGAATGTGGCGGTCGTGCCGGCGGGGACGATCTCGTCGACCTTGATCGCACCATCGTACAGGCCGGGCCCCGTGTTGCGCACGACGACGAGGTAATCGCACTCGAAGGCACCAGGCTCGTCGCGACACACGGCATTCAACGGCAACTTCTCGACCTTGAGATTGGTCTTCACGCCCGCGGGCGGCGGGCAGTGCGGTGCGGCGATGGTCGCCGTCGCCATGTCGAAGTCGTCGGCGGCATTCGCATCACCGAACCCCAGCGGCCAGTCGATGCGGGCCACGTTGTCGAGATGGCAGACGGGCGCTGGTACCGGAAGATCGACATTCACGTGGAGATCGAGGCTGTCTCCCGGCAGCAGGACCGTCGGTCCGAACGTGCAATGCTGTTCGGTGGGCGAGATCGGGATGCAGAACCAGGGCGGCGCATTTGCAATCGTCATCACCGCACCGGCCGGCGCCGCCGGCAGTTTGTCATTGATGACCACGGGGCCGACGAAGGGGGCATCGCCAACGTTGGTCACGCGCACAACGTAATCGCACAGCGCACCCAGTCCGCCGGCGGCACATGCGCCGGGAAAGGCTCTCTTCTGGAGTCGCAAATTGGTGCCAAGGCCGGGAGGCGATCCGCCCCACGAAGGTGGCGGCGAAGGCGGCATCGCGACCGGAGGCCAATCCGGCAGCGGCGCATAGGACCCGTACTCGGCTTTGGGATCGCAGGGCTGCCAGATCTCGATATCGCCGGCGTGGCCATGCCTGGTGGACGCATCGAAGCGGCCGTCGAAGTCGAGAAAATGGGCCGAGGTTGGCGGTTCGTTGTCCGGCCGAAGCAGCGTTCGCGCGCTGCCCTGGACGCCGTGGACGTTCGCCGGACCTGTCAAAGAGACTGCAGGATCGAGTGCGGACCCATCGCGCAGGTTGTCGCCCGTGGACCACACGAATGCATCGCAGGTCCCGCGCCGCACGGCGCCGGACTCATCGTAACCGTAGCCAAGTGCCAAACCGCCCGACGTGTTGCGGTGATCCGGCGGCAGGCCAACTGCGAGCTCGCCGGGGATCGGAGACCAAATTCCGGGCGTTGTGGGATCGTCGGGCAATTCGCGCCGGTAGCGGAATACGATCGACTGTTTCGGCTTGGCAAAAACAGAATAGTCATAGCTTCCCGTCACGGCACCGCGCTGGGCGACGTACATGTGATCGGCCTTGTCGAAGACGATATCGGTGATGGGGTTGTTGGCCGGCGTGCCCGAGACGTCGATTTCGCGGCGCGCGTCGCTGCCGAAGGCCCCGTCCAGACCAATTGAGACCGACCAGATCGTCGGCCCGCCGGCGGTGGCGTAGTAGAGCCGTCCGGCACGGAGGCCGAGACCCCACACGCGCCGTTCGGGTTGCGTGAAGCCCCAGGTTGCGGGGTCATCGGTCTTGAACGACGCGCTCTTGATGTTCGCGGTCTTGCCGTCGTCCGCAACCGGAGCGAGGCCTACAGCGGCCCGCCCTGCTTCGCCGTGGTCGAAGACGTCGATCAAATTGCCGGCCGTATCGATGCGGTGAATGCGTCCGCTGTCGAGGTCGGAGGCATAGAAGTGCAACGATGTGGTGTCGAAGACGATGTCGCCGATGCCGGGGGCATTGTTTCCGGGCAAGGTTGCAAACGGCGTGACAGCGCCGGATGACCTGTCGATCTTATAGATGGTTCCCGGTCCACCGTTCGCACCGAACTGACCCGGCATCCATTGCGCCTTTGGATCGCCTTTCCGCAGGCGCTCGCTACGTCCATCGCCATCGGTATCGGGGCCGACGATATTGAGGCCGAAAACGGACGTCGCACCCAGATAGATGTTCGGCGTTCCAGCCGCCGGATCGGGAAGCAGGCTGTCATCCAGCGTGGCGGCAAACGTCTGTCCGACATCGCGAGCCTTGACTTCGAGCTTCGATGACGGCTGCAGCAGCTGACCCTCGGGGGCACCTTGCGCCTCCAAATTTACGATCCGCGCCGATGCACCATCGAGGTCGATGAATGTTTCATCGAGGCGCTTCGCTTCGGGAATACCTTGGGGAGATTTCGTGCCTGAGAAGCCGGTTATGACGGCATCACCGCGTGCCAGAACGCCGTTTTCCTGCGCCGAAGCCGGGGAAAATGCTGCTGCCAGCGCAATCAGCACCGCCCCGAAGCTAAGCCCCGATCGAGACATCGTGAGGTTCGGGCACATTACCCGCTGTTGCGTCACGGCCGGTGTTCGACGTCTCGCGGAGCGCGGGGCATGGCTCAGTGGCGTACGGTTGTGAGGCGCTTTGTGCATCGTCATGGGTCGTCTCCAGACTTGCGAAAGAGCGGCACCATCTGCGGGCGAGGGGAGGCTGCGGTCCTCGCATGGGCGGCTCATGTTAAGGCACCTGGATCGCCAGCCCCGGCGGGCTGCGATTGCCGGCAAAGCGGCACGGTCGCAGTGGAAAAAAATATCCACTGCGCCGGCCAGACATTGTCCGCCAGTCAACATGCAGAATGACAGGAGATCACGTGGGTGGCAGTTCCGCGGGGAACAGGCGCGTCACGAATGCGAGAACTTTCGCAACGTCGCGGCGCGTGGTGTTGGTGCGGTTGGGTGCGAGGCTATCGAAATGCAGGCTTAGCCTGCTCCCGGATTCCGTCTCACATCGACCGGCAGAGGAAGGCCAGTGCCGGCGCCGTTATGCCGGCGCTCAGGACTCCGAACGCGGCGATCGACAAGCCGAATGCAACTTGCATGGCGTGCGATGACTTAAACCGCGTCATCTGAGACAGTCCGAGCGCTGCCAGTGTGACGGGCGCAATTGTGCCAAGGCCAAAACCTGCCATCCAAGCGCTTCCTGCGATGGGGGTTCCTGTCAAGGACGCCGAAAACAAGGCTGCATAAACCATGGGGCACGCAAAAAATCCCCAGGCCGCGCCGGCAAGAGACGGAGGAAACCGCAAGCGCGTTGCGCGGACGGGCAACGCAAAGGCTGGAGCAAGCCCCGCCAGAGATAAGCCGGTCCACATCATGAAGGCTGCTGCCGCCAATTGCATGATGCGATGAGCATCGCCGGCTGAAGCGAAATTGAGTGTCACGTCCGCCGTGCCAGCGAGGACGCCGCCGGCGATCATATAGACGCCGATCCTTCCGATTTGGGCACGAAGCAGAAAGCGGAGCTTCTCGCCGGGTGTTTTTGCACCCGATATCGACAGTGCCGTCATGGCGATGCCGCCGCACATGCACGCGCAGTGCACCGCACCTGCCAACCCGAGCAACAGTCCGCCGATGAAACTCGCCAGCAACGATGCCATCACTATCCCTTCGGCTTCTCGTCGCCGAGCGCACGCCACGAAGCGCCCTCAAGATCGTCGTATTGGCGCGTTTTGAGCGACCACAGGAATCCTGCGAGCCCTAAGGCCCCTAGAAAAAGTGCGCATGGAATGAGCCAGGCGAGCGCCGTCATGCCGACACCTTTAGGTTTTGCGTGCGAAGCCTCACGGCATTGGCCGTGACCGTGATGGACGATGCCGACATCGCGATCGCGGCGATCAGCGGGGTGACGAGCCCGGCCATCGCCAATGGCACAAAGACGATGTTGTAGGCGATGGCGAGCGCGAAATTCTGCAAAGCCAGGCGCCGCGCACCCTGTGCGACGGCAATCGCCTCGATGACGGGCGCGAGACGACTGCCTTGGAAAATCGCATCAGAAGCGGTCTGGGCGATATCCGTCGCGTGGGCAGGCGAGAGAGACGCGTGGGCGGCGGCGAGCGCCGGCGCATCGTTTAAGCCATCACCGACCATCAAGACCTTGCGGCCTTGGGCTTTCAGCCGTTCGAGATGCGAGATTTTCTGTTCCGGGCGCTGTTCGCCAAAGTATGACGCAATGCCGGCTTGCCGTGCGAGACGGGCAACCTCGGCTGTCGCGTCACCCGATAAAAGCTCGACGCGGAACCCGGCGCTGTCCAGAGCCGCGACGACGGCCGCGCCATCGCTGCGGATTTCATCCTTGAATTGCAACGCCACCGCGTTGCCGGTGTGCGGCTTGAACCAAAGCGCCGGCGTGTCAGCGAGCTTTGTTGTGATCCCACACCAACCGGCGGAGCCCAGACGCTGCTCGACGTCAGCGGTGACCCGAAGCAATCCCGACCCGGAAACTTCCTGAACGGAATCCAATAGCGGGATACTCAGTTGGCGCGCTTCGGCGGCCGCCACCACGGCGCGGGCATAGGGATGGCGGCTGGCGGCAGCGAGCGAGGCCGCGCTTGCCAAGGTTTCGTCGCTCACGGCATCGCCATTGGCGAGGCGCGGCTGGCCTATTGTGAGAGTTCCAGTCTTGTCGAACACCACCGTATCGGCTTCCGCGAGCCGTTCGAGGCCATCGGCGGCTTTCAAAATGATGCCTTTGGAGAACAGCCGGCTTGCGGCGGCGACTTGTACAGCGGGCACAGCAAGGGCCAACGCACACGGGCAGGTGATGATCAGAACGGCGATCGCAGCCGTGAGTGCGTCTTGCCACGGATGGCCCATCGCCAACCATCCGACGAACGTGGAGAGACCGAGACTATGCACAGCCGGTGCATACAGTTGCGCCGCTTTGTCCGCGAGCCGAACATAGAGGCCGCGATTCTGTTCCGCCGCCGACATGAGCTGCGCGATTTCGCTCAGAAGCGAATTTGCATCGCGGCGCGTCACCTCGATAATGAGGCTTTGACCGAGATTGATCGTGCCCGCATAGACCTGATCGCCGCATTGAACCTTGTGCGGAATGCTTTCGCCGGTGATGAGGCTTTGATCGATTTCGCTGTCACCTTGGACGACACGGCCATCGGCCGGAATTCGCTCACCGATCGTCGCTATCACGCGCATGCCAGGTTCGATCGCCTTCACGGGCACGCGCGCGACGGTCCCGTCTTGATGTATGACACTCGCGGACACCGATTTCAGTCCGAGGAGGTTGCCTGCGGCGCTGGTTGCCTTCGCGCGCATTTGTTCGTCGAGCAGGCGGCCGAGCAACAGAAAGGCGAGCAACGTGATGGCGGCATCGAAGTAGATCTGCTCGCTGCCGCGTAGCGTCTGGTAGATGCTCATGCCTGTCGCCAGGATGACACCGAGCGAGATCGGCACGTCCATGTTCAAGTGGCGATGTTTCAGGGCCTTGAGCGCCGAGCCGAAGAACGGTTGCCCGGCGTAGGCGACCGCGGGAAGAGCGATCAGTGCGGAGAGCCAGTGGAACAGCGTCTGAACAGAGCTGTCCATGTCTGTGTTTGTGCCCGACCAGACGGACACGGACAGCAGCATGATGTTCATGGCCGCGAAGCCGGCAACGCCCAGACGGCGAAGCAAATCATCATGTGACGATGAGAACGTGTGTCGCTCCATGTCGCGCAGTTCGACGGCTGTGTAGCCGCGCTTTGCCAGCGCTTCGATCAAGCGCTCGGAGGTGATGCGGTTCGCATCGATGGCGACGAGCGCGCGCCGGGTCGATAGATTGACGCGCGCCAAGGATACGCCGGGCAACGCACCGAGCGTGTCTTCGACGGTGCGCATGCAGGCGCCACAATGCATGCCGTCAACGGCGAGGTTCACGGTTTCGTTGCAGGTTGCCGGCGCCAGGTCCGTGTTGGAGACGCGGCGAAGATCGTCGCCGAGAACTAAGGTCTCACCCATAGGCGGCTCCGTGTGCGATAGACGGGTGTTGTGCCGGCGGGGTTGCGAACCGTGAGGTCAGCGATGTAGGCGCCCGCCTTGCCGGCGCGCAGAGGTGCTTCGTAGGCCCCCGGCGATATTTCAAGCAGGGTGACCGTCTCGTCCTCGATTACCGTGGCCGGCCGCCCGATGTTGGCGGATACCTCAAGCTTGGTCAGCTGTTGGCCGTCAGCAGTGCGCAACGCCGCTGTGATGCGTGAGCCATCGGCGTTGAGCGCGATTTGGCTTTGCCAGCCGAGCGCATGCTGGCGCTCGTCCGCGGCGATGCGCTCGCCGTAGTTGAGGCCTTTGCGGTAGGGCTCGATTGCGACGACGCCGGTATTCGTCGAGAGCGCCCGGTACACGAAGATGCCGTTCACCGCCGAGACGACTGCGAAAAGTCCGAAGAAAATCCCGAAGGCGTGACGGCCCGTCAATTCATGCGACCTTGAGTGGGCTAGCGGTGTCATGGTTTGGGCATCCTGAAGCTCGCGCCGCGCCGGGATTCGGTTCCGCCAGCGGGGTCTTCCACGACCAGCTGGAACGGATGCGCATCGGTGTTGAAGATCTTCAGCGCGGAGGGGGGCATTGAAACGAAGGCGCGAACGTCGCTGACGGCGTCGGGCGGAACAGTGATGGAGGGCGTGGTCGCGTTCTCTTGTGGCTCGAGGGCCAGATGCGCGCCGTCGAGGTTTTCGAGCTTGATCTGGAAGACTTTCGTCGCCTGCGTCTTATTGGAGATTCTCAAAGTGTAGCCGTTGCGGATGCCGCCATCCTTCAGGCGGACGAACAGCGGATTGCGGTCGGCAAGGACATTGAGTTCGAGGGTGCTGCGCGCTTGCAGTGCCGCGAGCATGATGAGGCCGACGACGGCGATCAATCCGGCGTACAGCATCGTGCGCGGGCGCGCCAAGCGCGGCGGCGATGTCTGGCCGTTTAGCTCCGCCGCGAGCCCGGCGATGGTGGCGTATCCGATCAGGTTCCGGGGGCGGTTGATCTTCGCCATGATGTCGTTGCAGGCATCGATGCAAAGCGCGCATTGAATGCACTCCATTTGCGCGCCATCCCGGATGTCGATTCCCATCGGGCATACGGCGATGCAGGCCTTGCAATCGATGCAGTCGCCGTTGGTTTGAACGGCTGCATGCTTTTGCATCGGTCCGCGCGGTTCGCCCCGCCCATCGCGGTATGAAACCAGGAACGAATCCTTGTCGATCATGGCGCCTTGGATGCGCGGCCATGGGCACATGTAGATGCAGACCTGTTCACGCGCGATGCCGCCGAGCAGATAGGTCGTGAAGGTCAGGATGGCGATGAAGATGTAGGCGGGTTCGGGTGCCGTGCCGGTTAGAAGCTGGCCGGCAAGTGTTGGCGCGTCGGCGAAGTAGAAGACGAAGGCGCCGCCGGTCGCCATCGCGATCAGAAGCCAGCTCGCATGCGTCATCGACTTTTTATAGAGCTTGCGTGCGCCCCACGGCTCCTTGTCGAGGCGGATGCGTTCGCTGCGGTCGCCCTGCCAGAAACGCTCAACGGCGACCATCAAATCGGTCCACACCGTTTGTGGACAGAAGTATCCGCACCAGACGCGGCCGGCGAGTGCCGTGACGAGATAGAGCGACAGTGCCGCAAGCACCAGCAAACCGGTGACGAAGTAGAACTCCTGCGGCCAGATTTCGAGCCCGAACAGGAAGAACCGCTCGTGTTCCATGTCGAGCAGGACCGCTTGCGTGGGCATGCCCGGGCCGCGCTCCCAGCGGACCCAGGGGATCATGTAGTAGATGCCGAGCGTTGCGAACAGCAGCCCCCACTTGATGCGGCGGAAGCTTCCATGCACGAGTTTCGGATAGATTTTCTGGCGCGTTGCATACAAGTTGCGATCCGCGCGCCGGTTGACGGCGGTGACATCCACAGCCTGCGGCACGCCATCATCGATGATGAATTGGTTATCGTGTTTGGGCGTGTGCATGGCGCTCACTCGCTCTGCCCCTACTGTCCACCACCGAGACCGTGCACGTAGACGGCGAGCATTTTGATTGTTGCCGGATCGAGGCGCCCATCCCAACTCGGCATCACGCCACCGCGTCCGGTCGTGATGGTTTCCGCAACGTTTGCCTTCTCACCGCCGTAGAGCCAGATCGGATCTGTGAGGTTCGGCGCACCCATGGCCTGGTTGCCCGTTCCGCTTTCGCCGTGGCATGCGGCGCACTGCGCAGCGAAGATTTCAGCTCCGCGCTTTGCGGCCGCCGCATCCGTGCTCTTGCCCGAGAGCGTGAGAACATATTCCGCAGCGTCGCCGATTTCCGCCGGTGTCAGAATTTGGTCGAGGCCGAACCTCGGCATGGCAAAGTCCCGTGCCTCCGGATGGCCGGAGCGAATGCCGCCGACAATCGTGGCTTGAATGTCGGCCAGAGTGCCGCCCCAAAGCCAATCGTCATCGAGCAGATTTGGATAGCCCTTGGCACCTTGTCCGGCGCGGCCATGACAGCCGCTGCAATTCGTGCCGAAGACTGCGGCCCCGCCGGCGCGCGCAAAGTTGGCAAGATCGGCGTGTTTCGAGATCTCGTCGAGCGGCGTTTCGCCGATCGCGGTCAGATACTTTTCCTGATCCGCTTTGCCTTCGGCAATGTCATTCGTCACTGCCGTGCGCTGGTTGTAGCCAAGTACGCCGGTCGTATAACTCGTCAGCGTCGGCCAAGCGGGATAGGCGATGCAGTAGCCGATTCCCCAGACGATCGTGGCGTAGAAGGTATAGAGCCACCAACGCGGCAGGGGTTTGTTCAGTTCTTTCAAATCGCCATCCCAAACGTGCCCGGTGGTTGCCACACCCGTGACGCGATCGATGTTGTTGTCATGCGTCATGGATTTCACCGCGGGTCTGATTGGCTGTTCGTTGTGTCCAGTGCGGCACGCGACGCTTTGCGGAACCGTTCGGAATTGCGAGGATGCAGCGCGTAGACGAGCACCACGACAAAGAGTGCAATAAAGATGAGGAGCGAGGCGACTTGGCTGAACGTGGCGATGGTTTCGTATGTCATGGCCTTCACCTCAAGTTCGGTCCGGCGGCATCGAAGCTTGCGAAATCAACCAGCGTGCCGAGCATTTGCAGGTAAGCGACCATGGCATCCATCTCCGTGGGTTCGCCATCGACGCCGTCGAAATTGCCGGTGCGTGCCTTTGGATAGCGATTGAGGAAGGCTTTCACGGTTTCAGCATCCGGCGATGTCTGCGCTGCGAAGTCGGTCTTGGCGGATGCAATCATCTCGTCGCTGTAGGGCACGCCGATGGCCTTCAGCGTTGCCATGCGCCGCGAAATTTGCTCGCCGTCGACCTTCGCGTCAGACAGCCACGGGTAGCCGGGCATGATGCTGCCGCTTACCACGGCGCGGGGGTCTTTCAAGTGCTCGACGTGCCATTGATCGGAGTATTTGCCGCCGACTCGCGCGAGGTCCGGCCCGGTGCGCTTCGAGCCCCATTGGAATGGGTGATCGTACATGCTCTCAGCGGCGAGTGAGTAGTGCCCGTAGCGCTCGACTTCATCCTTGAGTGTCCGGATCATCTGGCTATGGCAATTGTAGCAACCTTCGCGCACGTAGATATCGCGGCCGGCCAGTTCGAGTGGCGCGTAAGGGCGCATGCCTTTGACCTTCTCGATAGTCGAGTCGATCCAAAACAGTGGCGCGATCTGCACAATGCCGCCGATCGAAACCACAATCAGCGCACACACAAGCAACAGCATCGAGTTGCGTTCGAGAACACCGTGATCCATGGCTTGACCTCTACTCGGCAGCTTGCAGGCGGAGCGCGGGGGCTGCCGCGACACGCGGTTGATCGTGGGCATCGAGGGGTTCGTCACCGCGCACCGTGCGCCAGATGTTGTAGGCCATGATCAGAGAGCCGATGACGAACAGGAGACCGCCCACAGCGCGGATGACGTAGTAGGGGTGCATCGCCTCCGACGTTTCGATGAACGAGTAGGAGAGGAAGCCGAGCTTGTCGTAGGCACGCCACATCAGACCTTGCATGATGCCCGACACCCACATGGCAGTGATGTAGAGCAGGATGCCGATGGTCGAGATCCAGAAATGCCATTCGACAAGTTTGGAGGAGTAGAGGGCCTTGCGATTCCAAAGCCACGGCACGAGGCAGTAGATTGCGCCGAACGACACCATGGCTACCCAGCCGAGCGCACCGGAATGGACGTGCCCGATGGTCCAGTCCGTGTAATGCGAGAGGGCATTGACGGACTTGATGCTCATTAGCGGGCCTTCAAACGTCGACATGCCGTAGAAGGCGACGGAGACCACGAGCAGGCGGACGACGGGATCCGTGCGCAGCTTGTCCCATGCGCCCGACAGCGTCATGAGCCCGTTGATCATGCCGCCCCACGACGGCATCCAGAGAATGATCGAGAACGTCATGCCGAGTGTCTGCGCCCACTCGGGCAATGCCGTGTAGTGAAGGTGATGCGGGCCGGCCCAAATGTAGAGGAAGATCAGCGTCCAAAAGTGAACGATCGACAGGCGATAGGAATAGACGGGGCGCTCAACGCGCTTCGGGATGAAGTAGTACATAATCCCGAGGAAGCCAGCGGTGAGGAAAAAGCCGACGGCATTGTGGCCATACCACCATTGCGTCATTGCATCCTGCACGCCGGCGTAAATCGTGTAGCTCTTGGGCTCCAGCCATGACACCGGCAGTGCCAGATTGTTGACGATATGCAGCATCGCGACGGTCACGATGAAGGCAAGATAGAACCAGTTCGCGACGTAGATGTGCGGTTCCTTGCGCTTCCAAAGCGTGCCGAGGAACACCAGCAGGTAGACGACCCAGACAACCGCCAGCCAGAGATCGGCGTACCATTCCGGCTCCGCGTATTCCTTGCCGCCGGTGATGCCGAACAGATAGCCCGTTCCGGCCATGACAATGAATACGTTGTAGCCGAGGACCACAAACCACGGCGCCCAACGCCCCGGCAGACGCGCCTGAGACGTGCGCTGGACGACATAGAGCGACGTTGCGATCAGCACGTTGCCGCCGAACGCGAAAATCACAGCGGACGTATGGAGGGGCCGCAGGCGCCCGAAACTGGTCCAGGGCAAATCGAAGTTCAGAGCCGGAAAAGCGAGTTGCCATGCGATGATATCGCCGACGAGAAAACCGGCGATCCCCCAGAATACCGCTGCCAGGGTGGCGAAACGAATGGGCCCATCGATATAGCCCGAGGCGTCGATTCCGCGGTCAGGGCTGCCCGAATAGAGTTGTCCTGCAACGTAAAGCGCGGAAGCGCCAGCGGCCGCTCCAAACACCAAGCCGTGGAACGACATGCCGGCGTCGGGTGAGATCGCCCAGATCGTCAATCCTAGTGCCGTCAAACAGGCTGCAACCAAGATCGCAAGCACATCCGAAGGGCTGCGCTGCTCAACGCGTGCCGTTGCCATGGGGTGAATATCCTTGTCCGCCGTCCCAGAGGTCTTTTTGAGAGCCAATGTGCAGACGGCCGTCCCGCCCGCTTTGACCCAGGTCAAGGATCAGTGACGGGCACCTGACTTAAGTTGACGCAGTGCTGGACGAAGCAGCCGATGAGCCAGGAGACCACTATGGCTGGGCGTTTGACGCGCAAACGTTCGACCCGCTCGTCAAAGCGAGCAGCGACCCTGGCGCCTTTGGACATCTTGGAGTGTGGAAGACCCGATCCGCTTGGCGTCATATTGGAAGAGCACGCCTTGCAACTTGAGCTGTGCGATTTGCTGGAAGCCATCGCCGACAGCCTGCCGCTCGACGTCCAACGGCCGCTGGCCAAAGTTGCACTCAATATTTTGACCAGCACCTGGCCGGCACATGTGCGCTTCGAGGAAGACTGCTTGTTCAAGATCCTGCGTCACCGCATGGGGTCGGATCCTGAGGGGCAAGAGCTATTGATCCAACTTGAGGCCGAGCATGACCATGATGAAGGCAACGTCTGCGAATTGAGTGAGGGGCTTTCGGAAATCGCCGAACATGGCGTTGTGAAAGACCCGCAGATGCTGGGCTATATGCTGCGTGGCTTTTTCGAAAGTCAGCGCCGCCACATTTACTGGGAGAATGCGACGGTCTTGCCGCTCGCGCAGAAAATTCTGACCGCCGCCGACAAAATCCAAATGCAGGATTGGATCATGAGCAGCGGCCATCCTTGGTGCCGGCAAAAAAATCTACTGCAGTTGCGAGAAGCCGCCGCTAGCGGATCAGCGTGCGGCGGTTGCAGCCACTTGAACAAAGCTAAATCTGAACGGCGTGGGGGCTAGAGGCTCGTTGTGCCGGCGAGTTTCTCAAGGCGGCCGACGTCTTTGACGACGACTGTCCGAAAGTTCTCAATCTCGATCAGGCCAGACGATTTCAGTTTCGTCAGCTGGCGGCTGACCGTTTCAATCGTCAATCCGAGATAGTCGGCCATATCCGCGCGCGTGAGGGGCAAATTGAAGGTGCGCGTGTTTGGGGCGGTATCGCTGTGGCAGCCTGTGTCCTTCAGGCGTTCCGCGACCATGAGCAGAAAGCTCGCGACCTTCTCAGCGGCGGACTTTCTTCCGAGCAGAAGCATCCAATCGCGCGCCGCGTCGAGTTCGCTCAACGTGTTCTCGAACAAACGCCGCTCGAGCCCGGGATAATTTCTCGTCAACGCTTCGAACCGGGGCTTGTTGAAGGTGCACAGCCGCACCTCGGTAGCAGCTTCCGCTACATAGGGGCTCTGCTCGCCAAACGGGCGGCCAAGAAAATTCGATGGAAACTGTAGTCCGACGATTTGCTGGCGGCCGTCCGGCATGCTCTTGGACAGCTTCACGACGCCTGAAATCACGTTGGCGAAGTAGTTCTGCACGTCCAGTTCTGCGTGGATGTTCTCGCCGGATGAAAAATCGCGGAAGCGCGCAATCGCGTTCAGGCTCTCCAGTTCGTCGCGCGAGAGCGCACCGCACAGCGCGCGATTGCGGACCGAGCAGCTGTCGCATGCGATTACCGCCATCGGCACCACGACTCCCATGACTTGGACCCCGCAAACGCAAAGTAGGTCAAACTTTGCAAACCGACAACTTGAGAAGACGATGCCGGTTCAGTGTCGCGTTCGGCCGACACCTGGCGTCTACGGAGGGATTGGTTGGACCTTCGGGCAGGCGGCGCACAGCTTGTACCAGCATGGCCTGGAAACGGTGGCGGGGCACGAGACGGTTGGTTGCGGGGGCCCGCAA
>ERZ1066138.453-NODE-453-length-13898-cov-11.226974_pt1 | contig 13898 bp, 9 predicted proteins | sample MGYA00382785_ERZ1066138 | MGnify/ENA primary metagenome ERZ1066138 (study PRJEB33369, sample SAMEA5778368) | biofilm metagenome | biome: Industrial cooling water; feature: Water cooling tower basin; material: Biofilm | place: United Arab Emirates | collected... | reverse complement strand
GGCTGATAGTGTTCGACTGCATGACCGCTGGTTGCACTGAGCGGGAAGCAGGCACGATCCTGTTCGGGCCGGAAGCCGTCCAGCGCGACTGGCGGCGCGGCAGCCTTCGTCAGCGCATTCGACGTGACAAGCTGCGCGCCGAAGAGTTCGTCTTCGGCAGCTATCGCAAGCTCTTGAAATAAGTTTGCGGTTCGATTTCAAGGGAGGCGTACTCAGAGCCTCCCCTGCCATAGAAAAATGAGGAACACTGCTCTTCCAATAGAGCAAGGAGCAGCCTCATGTCCGGCGATCCCGAGGAGTTTCTCATTGTTCCCGAAGCAGCTGAAGAGCTGCGCATGGCGAAGCGCACGCTCGACAATCATCGATGGAAGGGGACCGGCCCAAAATTTCGACGCCACGGCGGCCGCATCGTTTACCGTCGCGGCGATCTCCTGGCGTGGTCGGAGGAGCGAGCTGCCCGAATGGCGGCGCGGGAAAAGAACGGCGGCGAAGCGTCGCGTGATTCTGTTAGCGGCGAGCGCCTTTGCCGTTCTGGCGCTGGCCTGGCCCAAGGCGAGCGTCCCGAAACTGTATTGGAACGCCAGTCCGAGCGTCCCAACTGGCCTCTACATGCTGAGGCAACAGATACCGGCGAAAGGCCAGCTCGCAATTATTCGTCTTCCTAAGACGGCGCGGGCACTAGCGAACGCACGAGGGTATCTGCCGGCGGACGCCCTGCTAATCAAGCCGGTCGCAGCCGTCTTCGGCGACACCGTATGTCGGCATGGTCTTATCATCAGGATCAATGGGCGGCGCCGCGTCTCCGCCGATATGAGGGATCGACAGCAGCGGCTCCTACCGCACTGGCACGGATGCCGCCGACTGAAAGCATCCGAGCTCTTTGTATTGTCGACTGTTAGCGGCAGCTTCGACGGCCGCTATCTCGGGCCTATCCACCGTGGGAACGTATTGGGGACGGCCGTGCCAGTCTGGGCGAGCTAGCCGCGCTGCAAGCGCGCCAGGGCACCATCGACCTTGGTCAGTGCCTCGACGAGCTGTGCCCGCAATGAGGTGAGATCGCTGACCGGATCCTCTTCCATGGCCAAGTGGTCCGGATCGATGCAGGCGTCGATCAAGGTCAGAAGAGTCTGCTCGCGCATGGGACCGGCATCGAGCGCGGCTTCCAGCGTCTCGTGGTCGACGCCTTCCCCGTCGAGGATCAGCCTGCCACTATCGGCCGACAGCCAGACGGAGAGCCGCGCGCCCGTCAGGACCTTCCGATCGACCACTTCGGTCGGCAGGGTTAGTCTGACCGTGGGGAGATCGTCGTCCGACGTCCGCAGGCCGGCCACATAGCATTCTGCCGGCAGATTCACGATGCCATCGTCCTCACGCTCGAAGAAGGGCTGTGCCGCCGTTCCGGTCATGATGCTGTACTCCTACGCTCGGCCTTAAGCGTCTACAAATATATCCCAAACTGGGATAATCCTAAATCAGGATTATGCGGTGAAGCCGTCAGTCTCGATCCCGGCTTCCTGCAATGCGCGACACGCTGCGCTCGCCGCGCCAAATCAAGCTCCGCAAGCTGCTGCGCGACCTTCGGGAGAAGGCCGGGTTGACGCAGGCCGATGTCGCGGCGCGTCTCGACAAGCCGCAATCGTTCGTCGCCAAGTACGAAGGCGGAGAGCGGCGGCTCAGCGCCCTCGAGTTCATTGATATTGTGCGGGCACTGGGCGTCGAGCCCATCGCCGCCATGCGGCAGCTCGTCAAGGCCATCGATAGCGACGCGTCTTAGCTGATCGTACGCGTACTCTTCGATCGGGATCATCGACCGCACCGCACTCACTAAGGGCAGACGTTTACGCTTCTTTTACCACACCTGCCGCTGGGAAACAGTGCTGTTTTGGAGTCGTCTGCCGCTTAAATTGCTTCTCCTCTTCAAGATAAATGGCCGGCTGTGTGGCTACCGGTAATGCAGAGCCCACAACATTCGAGCAGGTTTCCCCGGCACGCTGATTCTCTGCGAACTCCCGACGTCGCCGTTAGCGTGCGGCGTGGTTTCGGATGCACGAAAATCGAAACCACAGCGGTGCCGGATTGCAATGCCCAGCCGTTTCCTCGCGAGAGTCGCTTTGGGGCTGTTCCCAATTCGAGCAGACGCCAACAAGCGGCAAAGACGTTTGGGCGGTCCCGCCCTCGATCGTCGGGATCTCGGGCGGTCGGGCCCTATCTCGCGGCTTTGAGAGCCGCTCGACCGAGCCGCCGGTAAGGGCGTCTCGGCGCATTCGCGTAACGGTCCCTACCGCGGCGTCCATGGCAGCCGCTCTGCCCAAAGCTGAGCGGCGCTTATGTGGACATGCCCTGGGCTCGCATCTCGCGCAGAACGCCTCAGCCCTCTGTTGGACAACGCGTCCGTCCCAAGTCGTCGTGCGGCCGATGTGGGATGCGATCCGCGCGACACGAGCCATCACGCGTCGCCTCGATCCGTTGATGTCCTGCGAGTGGCTGTCTCCGGCCGTCAGGCTGCCGCTACTCTGGCCGCGGTGGAGAGTCCTATCCCCGCATAGCTTTGTGCGACGATGTGGCAGGCGTCGCTTCGGCGGCAACCCGCGCGTGCCGCGCGGGTCCTCCACTTCGTTCCGGCCCTGCGGATGCCACCAGCTCCAGCCCGCCACGATCTGCACGTCGCCGGCGGGGAATAGGTCTCCGCCGGGGACAACGTGAGGAACGACACCATGGCTACGATCGGATACGTCACCAAGCGCGAGGACGGCCGCTACGAAGGTGAGCTCCGCACCCTCTCCGTCCGGGCATCGATCGCCATCCTGCCCGTCGGCGACAAGCTCTCCGACAATCAGCCCGACTTCCGTGTGATGTCGCAAGGCGTCGAGATCGGCGCCGGCTGGCAGCGGATTGGCCAGACCTCGGGCAAGGAGTACATCTCGCTCTCGATCTCCGCTCCCGAGTTCGGCAAGACGCTCTACGCCAACCTTGGCCGTGCTGCCGGGCAGTCCGACGCCAACGCCTACGCCCTGATCTGGACGCCTCAGGATTGAGCCTGCGGCTCAGGCCCTCGCGCCGACACCGGCGCGAGGGCTTCTTCGCGTTCCGCGAAGAGGCCCACCCGCCCACCCAGCTATAGGTTTGAAGGCCACAATCATCGCGAAGAAATCGATGGTGCGTGCGCCACCGTCCATGCATAGGTGCCACAGCCGTTGATGAGCGCTAGCAACAGGCTGAAGCCTGTCTTTCTCGCGCTCATCGTCGTCGTGCTCGATTCAGCGTCGGTCAACTTCTTCCTCCCGTTCCGACGCTCGATCGACGCGCTATAAGGCGATTATGCGCGCTGACTTCGAGTGCGTTCTGCAGGCCGGTTTTTTGGCGTGGAAGTGCAGTCTGAGACGGTAGGAGAGGATATCTAGATAAAAAGATGGAGTCGTGAGCGCTCAGATGTCCGGTGGTTACTGGACTTCGCGCGACTCCGCTTTTGCGTGCGTAGAGTCATCGCACGAAATACGCCTTGTAAACCGGGCACTTTCGACGACTCCGTCTTGACGAATTTGAGCCTCGCAACATCTCCCACGGCACAACGCACCGTTGGGGATCACCATGGCTCAAGACGACTTCAAACCGAAGCTCGGACGCATCCGCGACACCGCAAGCAATGCGCAACTTCGCACCAACACGCAGGTGCTCAGAGAGGCTGGCCGCGCCGGTGCACGCGCCGTGCGGCAGCGCGGCCACATCACATCAGACATGCCGAAACGGGGGATGGGTGTCGGCGTGCGTGCCGCCGCCGGCCTCATCGCGCCAGGCAGTCGCCGAGTCATCGTCAAGGCGCGCTACACGCGCATCGTCGGTGGCGATATGGGCGCCGCACGAGCGCACCTCAAATATATCCAGCGCGATGGCGTCACCCGTGAGGGAGAGGCTGGCCGGCTGTACGATGCGCAGGGGGAGGATGTCGATGGCCGCGCTTTCCTCGAGCGCTCGGAGAACGATCCGCATCAGTTCCGCTTCATTGTCTCCGCCGAGGACAGCGCGCGCCTGCCGGACCTGAAGCCGTTCATCCGCGATCTCCTCAGCCAGATGGAACGCGATCTCGATACCAAGCTCGACTGGGTGGCGGTCGATCACTTCAACACCGGCCATCCTCATACGCACGTCGTCATCCGCGGCCGCGACGACCAGGGCCGCGACCTCGTCATGGCACGGGACTACATCGGCCATGGTGTGCGTGCCCGTGCCCAAGCCTTGGTGACATTGGAGCTCGGTCCCGAGACGCAGCTCGAGCGCATCCAGAAGCTCTTCGACGAAGTCGGGCAGGAGCGCCTCACGCGCCTCGACCGCCAGCTCATGACGCGCGCCAAAGACAACATCCTCGTCATCACCGCCGACGAGGAGAACGATCCAGCGCAGCGGACATTGAGGATCGGACGTCTCAAGACATTGCAACGGTTGGGGCTCGCCCAGGAACGGCAAACGGGCGTCTGGTCTCTCGATAGCAACGCCGAGGCCAAGCTGCGCCAGCTCGGCGATCGGGCGGACAAGTTCAAGATGATGCAGCGCGCCTTGAAGGAGGCCGGCATCGAGCGCGGTGCGGCCGCCATGGCGCTATTCGAGCGCGGACCGCGCAAGGTGCCACTCCTCGGCAAGGTGGTCGGCGTCGGCATGGTCGACGAGATCACCGATCGCACCTGGGCCATCATCGATGCTGTCGACGGGCGCGTGCACTACGCCGATCTCGGCCGGCTCAACGCAGACGCGGTGCCGGCACGCGGCCATATCGTTGCCCTTGCCGGTGGCGGCCTCAATGAGAAGCCGTCGTCGGTGCCTCGTCTGCATCTGCTGTCCGCGACCGACCTCGACCGGCAGACCACCTACGAGGGACCGACCTGGCTGGATCAGGCCATCGTGACCAGGTGGCAGCCGGAGACCCGGACGACAGGCTTTACCGCAGAAGCGGACAAAGCGCTCATGGCGCGTACCGATTGGCTGATCAGTCGGCATCTCATCGAGCAGTCACCAGACGGCAAGCGCGTGCCCCGCGCCGACATGATGAAGGCGCTGCGTCAGGCCGAGACGCAGCAACTCGCTGCCGATGTCTCGCGGCGCCTCAACGCAGCCTTCGTGCCGGCCCAGTCCGGCGCCCGGATCACCGGCACTTACGATCACGCCATCACGACGCCGACCGGCAAGATCGCCGTCATCCGCCGCGAGGACACCTTCACTTTGGCGCCTTGGCAGCCGGCGCTCGAGCCGTACCGCGGCCAATCCGTCGCGGGGATCGTCGGCCCAACCCGCATGACCTGGACGCACGCTCGTGGAAGAGGGCTGCCAAGTCGCGCCTGAAAATGCGAAGAGCGCGCGAAGTCGCTCCGGCTTAAGCGTCAAGCCGCTTTGCCTGCGCTGAAGCGGCGTGCCCATGGCCAAGCGGTCGGCGCCGATGTTGACAACTGTAAGTCCTCGCGCCAATTCAACTATGGCACTTCGCAGAGCTTGCGGACATCAAAGCTGCGCCAAAGATGGATCGAGATCAGCTTCCTGTGTATTTTCGCTTGCCCGTCGGCAGCAAGTCGCCGGGCTGTTAGATCCGCAGGAGTGGGCTCGGATTTTCCCGGGGAACGACCAACATAAGCCGGTGCGTCGGACGGCTGAAGGCGACGTAAAGCAGACACCGAGCGCGATCGTTATTGCCGAATGAGGCCGCATCGCACGGCGCGACAATCACGTTCTGGCATTCGAGACCCTTGGCCTTATGGATCGTGCTGATGCATTTGGGTGGCGGGCTCGGCCGGGTATAGGTGCGTCTTTGGGATATTTCGGCTAATCCGGCGTCCGCCGATTCAAACGCGCCGAGCTTGCCGGCCTCAAGAAATTCGCGAGCACCGTCGACCTGAATGGATCGAAAATCATCATCATTGCGGCGCAAGTCGGCAAGGGCCATCAGAACCTTGGATGCACCCCGGTGGTCGGGTTCGGCGACAATCAATCGGGCGAGCTCTTGCAATTTAGCGGGCTTGTCGCGCCTTCGGCGCACACAACCTTCGCGGACATCCTGTGTGAAGTTGTTGGCAAAGGCGCCTTGGGTAAAGCCGATGGAGGTGCTTTGCATGAAGGCGACGACGGCTGCGGCAACGGCATTGCGGTCGCTATTGGCGACTGTCAGGGCATCGACGTAGGTTTCGAGCGCGTCGCGCCGATGGCCTTCCCAGAGCGGGATCTGCCGTAAGAAGAACGATCTCAGGCTGCGCGTTGCAGCATTGGTGTACGTCAACACCATCAAGGTGCCGGGAGCATTGGCAAAGACGTCGATGAGCCGCCGGTCGGCGGCCGCCGGCCGGAATTCGAGCGCGCGCTGCGCCTGGTTGTCGGCGCGGACGACGGTGACGGCGGCAGGCAGGTCGCGCCGTAGGTCCACAGGTTCGCGGCGTTGCAACGCGGCACGCGCGCGGAGCACCCATTGGCCGAGTTCCGGAGATCCCGCATTCCAGCGGTGAGGGTGATCAAGCTGCTCAAAACGGTCCGCAGCGCCCGTGAGTTCGGCCCAGTCGAGCGGTAGGCAACCGCCGGGATAAACCTTCGGCGCGAATACGGACTGCATAGGGTCTGCAAAGATCCGAAGCTTGGCGCCCTGCTGGTGCATCGCCATGATCAGCGCGTGGCGTTCACCATTGGAGTCCTGATGTTCATCGCAAATGATCGTGGGATATCTGCAGGCGAGCGCATGAGCGATCCCTGGGTAGCGGCGGAGCAGCGCAGCCGCCTTAACGGCGAGCCAATCATGTCCGTCCGTGTTTTGGCGAGCCCACAGGGCGGGATCGGCAGGAAGCCCCAACCCAACGTGATAGGCGGTCGATAGCTGGGCGATGAGGCTGTCGATCGTCCGGATTTCGACCTGGGCAGCAACATCGCGCGTACGCTGCGAGAACACAGAACATGCGGCGTGCGTGTGGGTCAGAATAAGTACGCGGCCCTGGCCGCGGGGGAGCACAGCATCCCGTGCGTAGCCGGCACCTTGGTGGGTTTTGCCGCACCCGCCCGGCGCTTCGACGACCACAAGTGAACTATCGGAGCGGAGCGCGGCGTAAACGCTTTCATCGCTCATCGCGGCAGATCGTCAATGTTTGCCAACCCGACCGCGCCGCGTACGGCATTCAAAAACGGCATGAGCGCGGGCCGGAAGTGGGGCCAAAGTCCCATCGCAAACATTTTCGCGGCAATCTCTTCGCCGCCCTCGATCGACTTGAACCACGTAGCAGCGTGGACTTTGTAGATCTTCCTCTCTTCATCTTTGCCTTCCGGTACGGTGCCCGTGGCGGCTTCCATGATCAGGGGCACGAGACGCTCGCCCGCCGCCGCTTGAACGGCAGCAAAATCCTTGTCGGCAATGTCCAGACGCACAGCCAGCGTGCGAAGCCGGTTACCGGGTCCGTCTTCCGGATGCGCGATGAGTCCCGGAAGTCGCTCTGCCGGTACTTGCGGGATAAAATTCTCTTCAAGGCAACCTTCCTGCCAGCGAAACAGCAGGTTGCCCAAACGCTCGCGAATGCGTTGCCACCGTTCCGGATAGCGCCCGCCCTCGTTGTCGACGAAGCCACCAAACTTAAGACCGCCTGCCGACAGGGCTTCAAGCAGGTTAAGGCTGGTCTCGTGACCCGTGCCGTCGCTTACAAGGATGCCGTAATTCGGAAGCGGCGCGCCGAGCGCCCGTCGCAGCAGGACGCGAACGAAGCCCACTTCCGTGGCACCTTCGGCGATGATGGTGAAGCGGGAAAGAAAGGCTTCGGGGTCACGCACCTGGTGCGCCGACACCTTGGCACTGTCCAGTCGACCGATTGCACCTGCGTGGTCGAGATACCAAAGCGCGGAAGCGGTAGCCGCACTCACCGCCGAGGTGCTGTGCGTGGTGATGAAGGCTTGCGCATCACCGCCCTGGAGCTTTTCGACGAGCGCACGTTGGCGATAGGGCTCTAGGCCACGCTCAACTTCATCGACGAGGGTTATCGATTGGTCGTTCTGGTTTTTCTCGGCAATGGCAAGAGCCGAAAGACGCCGGGTGCCGGAACCCCAGTTTGACAGGGGCAGCTGCACGCCGCGCTGATCGGCCGTAAGGCCAATGAGTGCCGTGATGGTGATGCCCTGTGCGCCGGTCACGGCAAGATCGAGATCGTGGGGAAGACCTTTGGATTTGAAGGATGCATCGAGCTCCTCTAGCGCGGTCCGCGCTTCCGCCTGCAACTCAGCTTCAACGTCCGTCTGCGCAAGCTTGTTACCCATGCGAGAGCGAAGGCCGCGGTCCGACAGCAATCGATCGAGCGCCGAGCCTTGCACCAGACGCAAATCGCGGTCGTTTCGATCATCGCCGCTCAGGCGGATGATGCCGATGGCACGACGCAGTGCGACCGAGAGATGGTCGCATTCGCCGTTCGGTTGGACAACTTCGTAAAGCAGTTCGAGTTCGGGCGTGCCGGTGACCCGCAGGACGTACACCAGATCGCCGGGCGGGCCTTCCTCGCCGATCGCGGGGACGACGAGCGCGTTGTTCTTCCATTCCCATTGCCATGCGGGCTTGATCGTCTGTGCAGCAGCCAGGGCGGGCGGCAGCGACATTGCGGCCTCGATGTTGAAGCCGTCAGCAAGCGCACGGGCGAAATAATCGGCATCGGAAAGCGAGACAGCGTTTGTTGGCGCCAGAAGGAGCGCCACGGCGTCGAGGATCGTCGTCTTACCTGCATCGCCACCGCCAAGGATCAGATTGACCCCCGTTGCCGGAAGCCAGGTCAGTGCTTGAATGCCGCGGAAGCGTTCGATGGTCAGGCGGACAATATGTGGCGCCGGCATGGGCTACATCCAACGAAAGAACCTTGGAATGACGAAGAACTGATGCAGCGAGGCTGGGATCATTCGGTTGAGGGCATCGCTGCCCACACCAGGTCGGCCCTGCAATGTTCGACCGAATCCGCGAGCATTCTAGAATGCCGCCGGATGGGCATCTACTGGCCTGTAGGCCGGCAGATGCACTCTGGCTCGCGCGGCCCAATCGGCGGGGACGCTGTCGATTCGGTTGCAGACGTTGTCGACGGCCACAATGCGCTTTACAATTGCCTGAGATCCGATCTCCGCTATTGGTATAATTCATTGGTTTACTGACATCGCTCGGCAGAGAAAGCCGTCACCTACATACTGGCCGCGCAGTATCGATAGAGCGAGACGATCGGCGCCCGCCGCACATCCAGGGGCGGGCGATCAAAACTCTTCGGCTTGGGGCCAGGTTGGATCTAGGTACTGCAAATGATGTCGGCATCTACGCCAATGGTTTGCTTCAGATACGAGACCGCCGCACCTAACACCATCGATTGCTGCTGCGTTACATTGGTTTTCGAGACTCCCGGTTGCACGATCACAATTTCGGGCCGCACTTCCAACGCCCGTAACGCCCGATTGAACTTCAGCAATTCTTGAGGGTCGCCTGCGATAAACACGTCGTCGTAGCTATCGCGACGAGCGCTCCGCTTTTGCATATGGTTGACCAGCGCCGGCAATTTGCCTGGCCAGCGAGCGGATCGCACGGCTTGGGCCGCAACCTCTTGAACATCGCTGATCCGCCCGCCTGCGAACACTCCGCCGGAGTATTTACAGTGAACCAAGGCTAAGCGAATGTGGTCCTCTTCCGCCTTCCAGCAGATAAGATCGGCCGCCTCTCCGGCATCATCATCATCGAAAACAACGGTGTAGCCGTTGGCTGCATAGTGCTTGGCGACGTGCTCTTGGACCGTGCTATCTCGTCGCTCGCCGTGTTTCCAGATCGACTCCTTGGTGATGTCGACCCCTGTCCAATCCCACGGTACCAACCTTTCCTCCGGGAGAGACGTCTCTTCCGGGTTTTCTGATCTCAAGATCAAGTTGCCGTCCAACTCTGACAGGTCCACAAAGCGCACCAGCGGCGGGTAGTCCTGGAAGTAGTCGCAGAGCAGCCTGCGGTGTTTGCCAATCTGGATCTGCGGTTTAGCGTCGGTCTGCTCGTGGACTTCGTAGCCGGTTTCACCTTTGACCTTGAGTTGGAAGGTAGCGATGGGAGATCCATCGCTACCCGCAGCAATCGCGAAATCAACGGTTCGTTTGTCCGGATCGATCGCTTGAAACACCAGGTCGAGCTTGAACATTTCGTATTCATCGTCGCTGCGGATAACCGAAATCCGGTCCTCAGCTTTGCTTAGGATCTGCGATGGCCAGTCAATATTCAGCACCGCGCAGTCGGGAAAGTGGTCTGCAATTTCTGGAATCAAGACATTGGCAATGATCGACTTGGTATCGATCGTCTCGTCGACGAGCTTGGCTCCGATCTCTTCCGCCCACTTTATGAACTTGGGGATTGTGCCTGCATTCTTTGACCACACGCGCCCCTTGTAAGAGGCGCCGATCGTTACCTGTTGTCCGTTGTCCCAACCATAGCCTTGAATGTTTGACTTTCGAGAGCCGGTTTTCTCGCTCTCGCTCAAAGCATTGCGAACATCGGCCCCGGTATACATGGCATAGCTGAGGTTGCGACGACCGTGCTTAGAGACCCCCAGATTGTTGAACACTAAGCGCCCGATACGGCCGAAGGCCCGAAACATATCCTCACCTGACAATTGCTGGGTTACTCCCATCGCTTTAGCCAGTGGCTCGAAGTTAGTGTCTTTGTCGGTCGTGGCTAAGGACAACAGACCGATTTTCGGATCAAAATGCAGCACGAACAGATGCCATTCGATCTGCCGGATCTCCTTCGACTGGGTCCACTTCACGCGATCAGATGTTTGGGTGACGAAAAACAGCGTGTTGGTCTCATCGTTCAGCCAGCCGCGAACAAAGGCATGTTTTTCTGGCAGCGCTCCCACGAAGCGTTTGGGATGGAATTCCGCTGCGCGATAGAAAAGAGAGCTGAAAGCCGGCCGCAGCGACTGATGAGATATGCCGACTTCTTCAGAGCCGCTGATTTCAAATGGCTGAGAATTCTGCAAGAACTGGATGAACTCCGCGTGCTCTTGCGCAGCATTGGAACTCATTTCTCGAAGCAATTCGTTCCAGTCTGCGTCCTCGCTGTAGAGGCGCTCAAGGGCGCTGGCGATCTTCGGATTGGCGATATTAGCAATGACGGTTGCGTGGCCGAGTGCATCGTCAATACTGGTCCGGGTAAATCGGCCCACGAACTGCAAGAGCACCGCTAGGCTTTGATGCATGTCGTGGATAGCAGCGATCTTTAGCTGAGGAATGTCGACACCCTCTCCCAGCATGTTTACACACACCACAATCCGGGACGCCTGCGAGCGCAACCGAGCGACCCGCTCATCGGCCATCTCAATTTCTGAGTGGACCAAGAGCGGCTTCAAGTCCGGCGCCAGTCGTTGGTAGATCTCAAAAACGGTTTCGGCTCGGGGCACAGACTGGCATCGAGCCATCAAGACGTGATTGTGTTGAGCTGCCAAATCGTTGCGGAGTTGCGCAATGGCAGCTTCAGCGATGCGTTCGTCGGCCTGATCCTCGTTAAGTTCTTGGATGGCCCGAAACTCGATTTCTTTGAAGTACCGATCCTTTTGCGCCGCCTTAAGCGGGTAGGAATAGATGACCTTCCCCTCGACGAGCTTGCCATCATTCCGAAATGGGGTAGCCGTGAACTGCAACACCGGCTTTTGGTGGGTGACGAAAGCATCTCTCAGGTTGGTCCACGTGTTGGCGGCGAGGTGATGGGCTTCATCGATGATCAGTAGATCGGCAATGTCTGCCATCTCGGGCAAGAATTGCTCGGCCGTCCCGCTAGCCAAAGAGGCGACAGCACCTACCGCTACGTTGCAATCTCTGAACAGTTGAAGATCGTCAGCGGATTTCGGACGCCGGCGCACGATGCCCACGACTGGATTGCCGTCCGAGGCCAGCACCCCCAATCGACGCAGTAACCCCATGATCTTGAATTTTTCGCCGGTTTGATCTCGGAGTGCTTTGGTCGGAACGGCAACAATTGATCGATTGACTTCGTGGGCCGCGATAGTGGCCAGCATTGTTTCCGTCTTTCCGGTCCCGGTCGGCATCACCACAGTCGCTGGCAGTGTGTGAAGGCTCCAATGCATGCCTACGGCAAAAAGGGCTCCGAGCTGAGGTGGTCGGAGGCCATCCTGGTCGTCATCCGCCTTTCGGTAGTGCACGCCCCCTTTCCAGCTGGCCGGTACTGGCGCTGCTAAACTACGGAGGCCATCAGCCTCTACTCGCGCCAGAGCCGCAGACAACTGCCGGTGAGCCAACCATTCAAATTCATCGGGGCCGTTCGTCCGGAGCGCGCCGTCGACGCCGTCGGGGAGATCCACCTTCGCTCTGTCGGTCAGGACAATCCATTCTTGATTGTCCAGCTTGACGCATCGCTCTTTGAGCCTTGCCGAGAGTTGAACCTGCTTCTCTCCAACAATCGTTCGTGTCTGTATGGGGCGGAGGACCTGATATGCCTCACCGATGGCGTAGCGAATGGGGCCAACGACTAATGCCGGGAGCGTCATGCTCCCAACGGGCAAATCGAACGCTGATTGATCATGCGGCATAGGGGATGTCACGTTGAGAACACGCGACACTGGGTGCCGTGTCTTCTGAACGGCAAATTCTGAGTGAGGCCCGCAAAAAGCAAATGCGTAACATCTTTATCCTCTAAAATGCGCTCTGAATGTCAGAACTGAAGAGCTATAGGAATGCGAGTATCCACGGGTGCTTCGCTACAATCGCTAATGACCTTCCCGTGTGCGCAAGCGAGGCTGAGCTATCGTTTGACCAATCGTGTTGTGTTGGTGGCCTGCAATGAGTTTCAAGGGCTGGGCACCTGCAGCAACAGACCGCTCAATGGCAATCTCCCCGCCGACGTGTCCGAGCATATCCTGCAGCTTGTCGAAGTCGCCACACCACTGCAGCTCGATATCGCGATCACGCGAACTGTCGCGAGGAACTCCAGGCGACCCGAATGCCACGACACGCATCTGGAGCCGCTGAGCTTCAGGCGGACCGCTGACCTCGAGACCGAAGCCAGGCGTCGTGGCGTGCTGCATCACGACCGCTTCTCCCTTCGCGAAGGCCGTGGCCATCCCTTCGTGGACTTCATAGCCGAGGCTCGACAATCCCTGAAGGATTGCCTGGCGGCGTGCTTCTGCAGCAATGCGGTTGATCTCTGCCTTCACCTGGGCAGCCGCCGCCGCGAGCAAACTATCGGCTGCGGTGATGTCGGATGCAGCGAGAGCCGCTTCGATATCCGAGGCTAGGGCACGAGCAGGCGCCGACGAGAAGCGCTTGATCTCGGCCAGCTGCGCCCTGAGCTTCGCACACACGTCGCTCCGCTCCCGCGCCTTGCGCGTCGCCTCGGCCAAATCCGCAATGAGACTGTCAACGAGCAGGCTCGCGCGCGCGTCAGCGGGCTCTGCGCTGATTTGAGAAAAGCGTCGCACAAACGCTGCACCCGCGTCTTCATCGATGACGTCTAGCTCGGCAATCAGGCCATCGACACGCACCAGTCGGTCATCAGGCTCATTGTCGAGAATGGTAGTGCGCCATTCGGCAAGGCTCGTTGGTCGTCCACCTGCGCCGAGCCGGGTCGCGATGTCACGTGTCTGCTTAGGGACGGTGTTTGCAGGGCCGTTGCCGCCCAGCAGGGCAAAGGCCTTGGCGAACGCACCTTCCTCGTCCTGATCGCCTGTCCCGCCCGATACGATCGCCTCGAGTGAGGCTGAGAGATCGCTTGGCACTGGCTTGCCGCTGGCTCGGAGCTCGGCGAGCACCGTCCGGGCCGCGCCGGCGCGGCGGCGGTGCCGCGTGCGTTCGGCAGCGGCCCGCTCAACCGCGCGGGCGAGCTGAGACTGCGTGTCCGCATCGAGATATGCGATTTCCTCTGGTACGGCCTTCTGAAGCTC
>ERZ1066138.451-NODE-451-length-13947-cov-9.756407_pt1 | contig 13947 bp, 12 predicted proteins | sample MGYA00382785_ERZ1066138 | MGnify/ENA primary metagenome ERZ1066138 (study PRJEB33369, sample SAMEA5778368) | biofilm metagenome | biome: Industrial cooling water; feature: Water cooling tower basin; material: Biofilm | place: United Arab Emirates | collected... | reverse complement strand
ACTTCCACTTCTTCACCGTCCATTGCGGATGGCTCTCCTGCCAATTGGCCAGGAAGGGCGGCGCCAGGAGCGCGCACTGGATGGTGTCCATATCGCCATCGACAGGCAAAGTGTAATCTTTGCAGCTCGAAGGATCTGCGATGAGGCAGGCGGAGATGACGATCGTCAGCATAGGGCCGTTTCTCCCGGTTATCATTGCGGGCGATCTGCCCGGAACCTCTGGACCGCTGGCACGAATGCGCGGTATAGGATGACTTACGCCAGCATTGTACGGCCGGATCAGCAGGCGGGGAAAGCGGCACGGAGAATTCGGTTCCGTTCCGGCCTGCAGCTTTCAGCCTGTCAACAGCAACTCGCCCTTGCCGATCGTCGCCATGTCGCCCGCGTACCGGCGAACCTTGGCCGGCAACGGTGGCGGCGCCACTGAGCCGAGTTCGGCCGCCACGAAACGGCTGATAAGGCGCAAGAAAACCATGTCGTGCTCACCGCAGTCAGAGAACGTCGCAAGCATCTGCTCGGCTTTCGGGCCAATAAGGGTGCCGCGCCGCATGAGCGGACCCGCACCTGGACCAAAACCACCCTCCGCCCATATCGTCCCACCTGCCATACGCGATCCTGCGGCCGCGCCCGTCTTGCCCTTCACGACGATGGTCCCGCGGCGCATCCGGTCGCCCGCCCGATCACCGATATCCCCGCCGACGCGAATGACGCCGCCTGCCATGCCGAACTTTTCCCCCGGCAGCAGGCCGCCGACGAAGTTCCCGGCCGAGCCCGCCACCGTCAAAAGCCCGCGCTTCATGCCCGCGCCCAGGTAATCTCCAGCCGATCCCCTGATATCGAGCCGCCCGCCCTTCATAAAGCGGCCCGCGTATTGCCCCACGTCGCCTTCGACGACCAGCGTGCCCGACGCCAGCCCGTCGCCGATGCCGTCGCAGGCGCTCGTCGGACCCGCAAGGATTAGCGTGTTCGCGTCCGCAATGGCGGTGATCTCGAACAGGTCGCTGAGCGTGCCGTCTTCGAACGGCAGCCGCGCGACCTCGTCCACCGCCCGCGCCGTCAGCGGCTCCGGCTGAAGGCACGACAGATCAAGACGCCCGGCCGGAGCCGATTTCAAACGAAGCCTGAGCCCGCTCATGCGACGTAATCCTTCAGGTGATAGTGGTGCTGGCCGAGCTTGCCACCGTAGTTGCCGGCGGAGACGCGCGTCACGCCCTTCGCCGCACCGATATCGGTCACGGCCTTGAGGCCGGCTCGCATGGCGTCCGCGACCGCCTGCGACGTCAGCCCGTCGATGACGATTTCCAAAACTGCGATGGTGTCGGCATCAAGTTCGGTTTTCGTGGTGCCTCTCAGCGTCGGGCAGAAGGCGTTGTTCGTCGAGGCGATCGCGCCCTTGTACTTCGAGCCGACTTTCGAACCCGAGCGCACAATGCCGCCCGGAAACGGCGTAATGACGTCGGGAATCTTCGCAATCGCGGCCACCGCCGCTTCCGTTGTCTCCAGCAGCCCTGCGCGATCGCGTCCGAGAATGAGCAAGTTGCCCCCACCAACCGCATCCGTCGTGAACCCGCAGGTATCTTCGATCGTGAACTCGCCATCCATCACCGGCACGCGCCAGAATCGCCGCCCGCCGAACCGCTTCGAGATCTGCCAGCCGTCGCCGAAAAACCGCGGACCTGCCGAAAGAGCAAGCCTCTGCGGGCTGTCGAGTCCGTTGTAGCACGCCGACCCGGGACTGGTCAGAACGCACTGACCGACGCGGTTTTTCAGCTGTGGCAGGATCGCGTCCGGCGAAAAGCCGAACACCAGCACGCGGACGCCCGGCCGCCCATCGGGTGTCTCGGACGCCGGCACCTCACAATCGATGCCGCACTCGGCGCCACACCCGATCACCGAGGTACCGAAGCCGGTCATGGTCGTCGCCGCGATCATCGCCCACTTGAGCGTATCGGCCGTGATGATGAGCGCCGTCCCGCTCATGCCGAACGCTTCGGCGAATGTGTCGTCGATGGCGACGCCGTTGACATTCATGTTCTGGCTGCCCGTCATTTGCGCGCCCCGACCGGCTGGACGATGAGGCACCCACACGTGCCCGGCGCATGCCCGCAGCCGGCCGTGATGATCTCGTCGTCATGCAGACGGAAGTTCTCCATCTGCACCGTGTGATACGTATCGAAATAGTCCTTCAACGGCTTCTCGGTGCGCTTGCGATCGTATTCCGGGCGCACGACATGCGTCGCACCCGTCACGACCTTCACGATTTTTCCGTTGCGCACGATCATCTCGCCATTCTTGAACACGAACGCCGGCGTCGTGAACATCGCCTCGCGATCCGGGTTGTCGTCGTACACGGTGATGTCGGCGCACGCACCGGGTCCCAGATGCCCGCGATCCCTGAGCCCTAGTGATTTCGCAGGTCCCGCACGCGTCATGATTGCGATCTCATAGAGCGAGTACTCGCGCGTGATCGAGCCGAGGATCGTTGCCGCCTGCGCCCCCGGATGGATGCGCCGCAATTGCTCGTTGCGGAACGTCTTGTCCATGAGCAGCCGGATCAGATGCGGATATGTGGTGAACGGCGCGCCATTCGGATGATCTGTCGTGAGGAACACGCGCCACGGATCGTTGACGAGCAGGAACATTTCTAGCCCGATCGCCCACTGCAGCGCGTTGACGAAGCTCTTGTCGCGATACTTCATCGGCACCACGCCGCAGCCGGCATCGCACTCGATGTCCATCACCACCCACTTCTTAGGATGCGCGCTCTTCGTATTGCCGTACTGCCGCATTGAGTCGCCCGATGCCGTCACCGTCTGCCCGAACATGATCTGGCCGACGTCGATCGAGACATTCTTGTGCTGGTTGACGAGCTCCGCGATCTCCGCCGCACCTGACGAGAACTTGAAATCGCCTTCCGTTCCGTAGCTGTGGAACTGGATGTGAGTGAGGTGGATCGGCGTACCTTCTGCCGCACGGATCGTCTCCAGGGTCGTGACCTTGTTGCCCGGAACACCGAGATTGCAGCCGTGCACGTGCACCGGATGCGGCACGCCCAGTTCCTGCAGCGAGCGCCCGAGCGTTAGGATGATGTCGCGCGGCGTCACACCGTAGAATGCGTGCTTCTCGTCCAGATCGAGTTTGCGCTGGTTGAACTTGAACGCCGAGATGCCGCCCGGATTGACGACCTTGACCGCCAGCGCCTGCGCCGCGTGCATCGTCCACGCGATATAGTCCTTGATCTCTTCCTTGTTTGCACCGCGCGTCAGCAGCCGAAGGAAATAGTCGTCCGACCCGAGCAGCACATACGCGCCTTTGTCTATCATCGGCGTGTCGGCCATCTCGGTGTGCGTCTGGCGCGCGTTGACCGCGAGCATCGCCGGCTCGAATGCGGCCGTGTAGCCCATCTCGGCATAGCGATAGCCCGCGAGGAATGTGGACGGCGCCGCATGTCCGCAGCCCGCCCGCGTGAGGTCGCCGCGCGCCACCTCGTCGTGCTGATGGTCTTCCGGCAGCATCATGCGGGCGATGTTCATCTTGCCGCCGCCGATGTGCGAATGGGGGTCGATGCCACCCGCCATCACCACCTTGCCGGCGAGATTGTATTCGGCCGAAATCGTGTCTGTCGCGCTGGGTGTCACGACGCGGCCGTCGCGCACGTAGATGTCGCGTACTTGGCCGTCGATGCCGTTCGCGGGATCGTAGACCTTGCCGCCGGTGAACTTGATCAGCATGGATTCGTCGTCTTTCGAAAATGTCAGAGGGCCGCTTCAATGGCATTGAGCACGGCGATGGAATTCGCCAGCCCTGAAGCGCGGTGAAGGTCGCGCAGCGGCAGAACCACGTTGCCGTCGACCCGCATAATCTGCCCGCGCGCGTCTATGCCGGGCGTCGCGACCGGGATGAAGACGTCGGGTTCCCGGTCAAGCTTCATGTCGAAGGTACCGATCACGATTGTCGGAATGCTGGTCTGCGGCGCCGCCAGATCCGGCGTCAGGCTCGACAGCCAGACGAGCGCATCAGTCTCTCCCGATTTGAGGAGCCGCGGGATCGCATAGAGTTCTGGATCGAACTGCGGTGCGCCGCTGGCGAAGCTGACGCGCAGCGGATAGCCGGACTGCCACGCGGCGACGGCCGCCGCCGAGGTCGAGCCTTCGCTGCCGCCGAGCGTAAGTCCCGCGAAGCGCTGCTTCACATTCATTTCTTTGACGAAGTCGCAGATCCTGTGAATCGTCAGATCCGCGTTCGCGAATGCAAATGCGGACGGGATCCATATGATGACGCCGTAGTTCGCCTTTTCACAGCGCGCTTTGAGATCTTCGAGTTGGGGTTTCGGCACGCCCGCTATCGTTTCCGCCGGCAACGGCGCGCCCTTGCTCAGCGTCGCCAGCGCGGAGATCACCTCGCCGATCCGATCGGACGCGCAGGAGATCGTCACGATCTCGTCCACTCCCGGTCCTGAGATCGGCCCTGTGTCGTAGCCTTCACCAATGAGCACTATCGTACGCTTGACGGGACCATCGGCGAAAAGCGTCTGCGGCGCATGGATGACGCGCTCGAAGAAACGGTGGTGATATTTGAGAACGTCGGTCGTGAAGATGAGAAGGTCGGCGCGGTTGCGCACTTCCGTCAGCGTGGTCATGAACCAGCCGCGGGTCTGCAAGACGCGCATGTTTTGCGCATAGCCCTCGCCCATTGCATGATCGACGACACCCCGCGCCTTGTCCGCAAGCGACATCACGGCCCGCATGCCGTCGATGTCTGTTCCAAGACCGCCGAACGAGGGCAGGGCGGATGATCGAATGATTTTGGCCGCCGCGGCGACCGCCTCGTTGAGGCTCACGGGTTGTCCGCCAACCCTCGGCTCGGTCTTAACCAGAGGCCGCTCGAACCCGGCCTTGGCTTTGCCGCAGCCATTGCGCGTCACCTGGAGTGATTGCCCTGTGCGCTCAATCTCCAAATCATCGCAGTGCAGGCCGCAAAAGACACACGTGACGTTGGAAAAGCTCTCGGACGCGGACGCCGGTGCCGGCGAAGCACCCGCTTGGACAGCGGTCATGGATTGGGGCTCGTTCTTTAGTTGGAGACGCACAAAAGCATGGCACGTTGTCCCTGACAACAGCGATGGGCCGACCCGGCGGTATCCAACAGGCGGCGAAAAAGCGCAGATTGCCCAAGCGGGAACAGCACCCAATTGCGCTCACAATTGCCGCTCACTATTGTGCGCGCCCGCGGACCAACGTGGGACCGTAAAAAATTGGCTCTGGAGGAGACTTGATGGTGAGAGTGGTGGCATCCTTAATGGTGGCGCTGGCGGCGCTGCTGCCTGTGGCCGCCGAGGCGCATGGTCCCTCGCGCCAGAAGGTCGTATCGAAAATAGAGATCAACGCACCAGTCGATAAGGTCTGGGCTACGGTCGGCAACTTCCAGGACATGAGCTGGCATCCCGCAGTTGCGAAGACCGAAGGCACCGGCGGCAACGATGTCGGCGCAACCCGTAAACTGACGCTCCAGTCCGGCGGCGTCATCAACGAAAAGCTGACGAAGTACTCCGCCGAGGAGCGCGGTCTCGCCTACGAGATCACCGATGTCGACGTGAAGGTCCTGCCCGTTACCAACTACAGCGCTCAAATGAACGTCAGCGGCACGGCCGAAAAGACGATCGTCGAATGGCGCGCCGCCTTTTATCGTGGCTTCGTCAACAATGATCCTCCGCCGGAGTTGTCCGACGAAGCCGCCGTGAAGGCGGTGACCGAGATCGTGCAGGGCGGCCTTGGTGCCCTGAAGAAGAAGTTCGAGGGCGGCTGACACGTGGCGAGAGCCCATAGGATCTTCTGGGCTGCCCGGCTTCAGGTCGGGCAGTTCTTTTTTGCGGTTGTGTCACTCGTGGCAAGCGGCGTTCCCGGCTCCGTGTGGGCAGGGGAGGGGAGCGCGGCATCCGCCGCTTACGTCACCAACCAGATTGGCAACAGTCTTTCGATCGTCGATCTGGCAACGGAGAAGCAGGTCGCCGAAATCGCCATTGGCGGCAAGCCGGCGGGAATCGCAATGTCGCCCGATGGCCGGAGCGCCTACGTCGCCGCGCCCGACGGCCGCGAAGTGATCGCAATCGATACGGCGAGCCGCTCAGTCATCAAGCGCGCGGCCGTCGGCAAGGGTCCGCTCGGAATCGCGGTCAATCCCACAACTGGTGCCATCTACGTCGCCGACTGGTACGAACACCGGCTGTATGTCGTCGATCCCGCGACGCTCGCCGTCACCGCCACTGTCCCAACCGGCCAATCGCCTTCCGGCGTCGCGGTCACCGCGGACGGCACAACAATCCTCACCGCCGACCGCGATAGTAATCAGGTGTCCGTCATCGACGCCGCCACCTTCAAAGTCCAAAGCACGATCGCAACCGGCGAGCGCCCTTTCGGCATCACCATCGATGAAGCGGCAGGACGCGCCTACACCGCCAACGTGGCTGCGAACACCATCACGGTCATCGATCTGAAATCGCGCACGCACCTCAGTGATGTTCCCGTAGGGCTGAGGCCATATGCGGTCGCTCGCGCCGCCAATCTGCTTTTTGTCACCAATCAGCATGACGAGTCGGTCTCGGTCATCGATGCTGTGACGCTGCAACCCGTGAAGACGCTCCGTGTTGGCGGCTTTCCCGAAGGAATCGAGGCGGACCCCACAGGGTCGACGATCTGGGTTGCGTGCTGGGACGCCAATACACTTGAAAAGATTGACGTCGCCACCCTGTCCGTAACGGCCCGCATCCCTGTCGGCGAGGGCCCGCGCGCCTTTGGCAAGTTCCTGCGCTGAGCGCTGGTTCCGCCCTCGCAAACCTCCGGATCAACCTTAAATCTTCGCAACCTGAAGATTTTTCCCTGCCCCTGCTGCAGCCATTTGCTAATGGTCCGCTCAGGTCGGGCGTTCTTCCGGATGTCCGAAACAAACATTGCCCCGCCGGGCTGGCATGTCCTAAAGACCGGCCGTCCAGAGCCCCCTGAGGGCCCGCGGGGACCATTGGAGGAACTTGAGAATGTTGCCCATCCTGCGTGGACTGGCCGCCGCCGTGTCCGTTGTTGCCACTTTCGCAGTTACACTCGCCCTGCCGGCGTCCGCCGAACTGCCGCAGCCGGCCGACGTGATCTTCAACGCCCGCCATCTTGATCTCGTCCCGAAGGGCACCGGCATTGCCTACAAGTTCGAGCATGGCGTTACGGACGAAAAGCTCCTGGGCAAGCCGTTCACCGACGACATTAAGTTAAACGTCAGCGACGTCACAGCCGATGGTCAGCGCGTGCTCGATGTCACCGTGTTTACGGGCGACCGCCAACGTCCGACACAAAACTACGACGGTCTGACGATCAATCCGGTCTTCATTTGGTTCCTCGACAAGTGCGTCGAGAACCTTCGCACGGTCGCCGGTGGCAACCAGCCTTACCTGAAGGGCCGCATTCGCGACTCCTTCGTCGATAAGGCGAAGATCGAGGAAGTGAAGCTCGATTTTGGTGGCAAGTCGGTCGCGGGCTACAAAGTGACGATCGAGCCCTTCATCGATGACCCCAACAAGCACAAGATGCAGGGTTTCGAAAAGTCTAAGTTCACATTCGTTTTGAGCAAGGACATTCCGGGCTACTTCTACGAATTCAACGCCGACATCTTCAGCAGCCAGGCCGGCACGGCGAAGATGATGGACAAGCTGATTCTGGTGGAGGCCAAGTGATGCGCAAAATCACAATCGCAGCGTGTGCCGTCGCGCTCTGCCTCGGCATTGCGGGCGCGATGGCGCAAGAACTCGATGCCGATGTCGCCAACGACTACCCGACCTTCAACCGCGCCGACTACGTATTCGGCTGCATGCAGGTCAACGGGAACACGCGGATTGCACTCGAGCGCTGCGCCTGCTCGATCGACGTGATCGCCAGCATCCTGCCGTTCGAGGAGTACGAGAAGGCGGAGACGATCATGTCCATCCGCCAGCGCGGCGGCGAGAGCGTCGCCCAGTTCAATCGGCCCGAGTCGGTGGCTATCGTCAACAAGCTTAAGCAGGCCCAGATCGAAGGCGAACTCCGCTGCTTCTGATCTGTATCGTCGCCTCGAAATAAAAAAGGGCGCCGTCACAACGGCGCCCTTTCTCGTCTTCGACACACCAATAATCGTTACGAAGCCTTTGGTCCGCCTCGTCCCGTGAACACCTTGCCTTCTGTATCGGTCGCCGTCACCTCGAGCGTTTCATCGCTGCCCGCCGCGTAAGTGAATCGGAAGTTTGGATCTTCCGAGATCGAGATGCCGCCTGTCATCTTGAACACGACGTCGGCTCCGCGCTTCACCTCGATCTCGCGCACGAACCGCGCCGGAATGTAGAAGCCCGTTGCCTGGTTCAACTGCAGACCCGAATACTGCGGATGCTTGATCATTAGCTGCCCCTGGCGCAGTTGCGGCGCTCCCTCGATGCTGCCGAGCGTGCGCACGATCATCCGGCCGGCGTCAGCCAGCGCGGCATCCGTATCCTTCAGCGCTGGCGCAGAACACCCGCCTGCTGCCTTCACGAACTTGGTCGCCATGTGCAGCGCCCCGTCGTCCGTCTCCACGACGGCCCGAATGTTCGAATACATATCGACCCGCACGCGAGTGGACAGCACTCGCTCGCCGTCGCCCGCTGCCGCGCCATACTCGAACTCCGCGACCACGGGCGCAGGGTTCTTGTCCACAATCAGCGTGAGCTTCTTCACACGCCCGGACGCCGACGCCGGAATGCGCACCGTCAGCGGCACCAGCGCCGCATCGTCCGCGCGCACGGGCGCCTCCAGCGTGACGACGGATGCGTTCTCCTGCGCCACCTTTGTCCCGAATACATCCTTCTGAAGCGCCGGCCAGACGTCGGCCTCGAGCAGCGCATTGCCATTCACGGCATCTGCAGCTTGCGCCTGCAGGCCAACGGTCACCGCACCTATCGCGAGTGCAGCGACTGCGAAAGCGCCTTTCAACGTCGTGAGCTTGGCTTGCATCTCTCGTGTTCTCCGGGTTTCGTTTTTTGTCGTGTCTGCTCGTGTCGTGGCGCGGTCACTGAGCCGCTGGCTGTGACAGACCGCGCGCAGGCCTCACTCCCATTCGAGTTCCGCGAACGCCGCCGAAACGTTGCGCTTATGATACTCCTCGAACAAGAGCCATGCACCTTTTTCCGATGATCCCGCACTTTCAGTCGCTTCAGCCAGCGTCTTGCCCTGCGCGATCATGGCACGAACATCGGTGGCAACCGTCCTAAGATATCGCTGCAACGGCGTCGCCGCGTCCGCCCAGGCGAGCGCATGCGGACCATGCCCCGGCACCACGCGAACCGGCGGAGCCTGTCCGATGCGATCAAGCAGCGCCATCCAGCCCTTGATTGATCCATCAATGGTCGGAATGTGCTCCACGAACAGTAGGTCGCCCATGAAAACCGTGCCTGTCTTACTGTCCGCGACCGTCAGATCATTATCGGTGTGAGCCGTAGGCTGGGCACTCAGTTCCAGCGTCCGGCCGCCCAGATCGAGAGTCCGCGTACCCTCGACGGTCAAAGTTGGCGGAATAATCTTGGTGCCTTCGAAGGCCTCAGGGCCAAGCAGATCCTTGTTGATCGCCAAGTAGCGTTCGGACCGCGCTGTCAATCCGCGCGCGAGCTTATGATGGCCGACGAAAACTCTGCCGTCCGCCTCGAACGCGACATTCCCGAACACGTGATCAGGGTGCATGTGCGTGTTGATCACGTATCGGATCGGCTTGTCTGTGATCGAGGTCACAGCGGCCCGAAGCTCCCGCCCAACCTGCGGGCTACCGCCGGTATCGATAACCGCCACGGCCTCCTCCCCGACCACAAAACCCGGATTAGAGATGTCGCCCTTGTTCTGGGGGTTGAACACGGCATGCTGTCCGCGGTGCACGAAGACGCCGGGCGCTACTTCGATCACGAACCCGCCTGTTGCACCCACGGGAAACACCCGCAGAACCGGCAAGGCGCATGCGGCCAAACCGCCTGCGAGGCACATCCGGCGATTGATCGTCATGATTTTCCAACCTCTTACGGGCGAACGGGACGTGGGAAACTGCTTACGTCGCCACCGCTCACTGGCGTAGATGAACTATATAGGTCGCAGGAGATGACACCAAAAGGGATCAACCTACTGATTTGCCGATGCGATCAGTCGTTTGCCCGTTTGCAGATGCCTTATTCGGTCAAGCGATACATCTGTGAGGGGCCGAGCATTTTTCACAAAAGCGCTCTCAAAGCAATTCCCAAAACGGCTGCGGCAGTCCGTGTTCAACTTGGCGTGCGCTGCACAATCAGGCACGAAAATCTCCCAAGGCGCTGAAATAGAAGCAGAATAGTCTCACTTTTAATGGTTTTCAGAAGTGTTGCAAAAAAAATGACCTCACGGATCGTCTTGCAGTCCTCACGAGAAAGTGTCTAGATGCCGCGCGGTGATGAGACCCGGGGGCGGCGTTCGGAGGAGCGTTTCCCGCCTGAGCTGGAACCGGAAAGGGGACAAAAGCCCCGTTCGGCAGCCGGTCCGGAAAAATCCGTGGCTGATCATCTTGCAAGCGTGGCAAGAACCTCAAGGAGGAAGCGCGATGCGCAAAAGTGCACTCGCTATTGGCCTGCTCGCTTCGGCGGCGGCGTCGCCAGTTATGGCGAACGACGACGTGAAGAAGGCGATTGCTGACCCCAACAACTGGGCGATGCAGCAGGGCAACTATGAAGGCTGGCGTTATTCACGTCTCGACCAGATCAACACGTCGAACGTCAAGGACCTTAAGGTCGCTTGGCAGTTCTCGACCGGCGTTCTGCGCGGTCACGAGGGCTCGCCGCTGGTGATCGGCAAGAACATGTACCTGCATTCGGCGTTCCCGAACAAGGTCTTCAAGCTCAGCCTCGAGAACCCGGTTGAGCCCAAGATCCTCTGGAAGTACGAGCCCAAGCAGGATCCGTCGGTCATCCCCGTGATGTGCTGCGATACCGTCAACCGCGGTCCGCAGGTCGCTGGCAACACTCTGATCATGGGTCTCGCCGACACCACGATCGTTGCTCTCGACACGGAAACGGGCAAGGAAAAGTGGAAGCAGGTCAACGGCGATCCCAAGAAGGGTGAAACCTACACCGGCAACCTCCTGATCGCCAACGACAAGGTGGTCATGGGTACCTCGGGCGCTGAGTTCGGCGTTCGCTGCCACGTGACGGCCTACTCGCTCGCCGACGGCAAGAGGCTGTGGCGCGCATACTCGATGGGCCCGGATTCCGACATCCTCGTCGATCCGGAAAAGACCATGTCGCTCGGCAAGCCGGTCGGCAAGGACTCGTCGCTCAAGACGTGGACTGGCGACCAGTGGAAGATCGGTGGCGGTTCGACCTGGGGCTTCTATTCGTATGACCCCGAAGCCAACCTGATCTACTACGGCACGGGTAACCCCTCGACCTGGAACCCGGCACAGCGCGCCGGACCGGACGGCAAGCGTATCGACCAGAAGTGGTCGATGACGATTTTCGCCCGCAACATGGACACCGGCGTGGCCGCCTGGGCATACCAGATGACCCCGTTCGACGAGTGGGACTATGACGGCGTTAACGAGTCGATCCTCACCACCCAGAAGTTCGGTGGCCAGGATCGCAAGGTTCTGACGCACTTCGACCGTAACGGCTTCGGCTACACGATCGACCGCCTCACCGGCGAACCGCTCGTTGCTCAGCCTTACGACGAAGATCTGAACTGGTCTTCGGGCGTCGACCTCGACAAGTCTTCGCCGACCTACGGTCGTCCGAAGGTTCTCGACGCCAAGTCGACGTTCGTTCAGGGCGCTGACGTGAACACTAAGAACATCTGCCCCGCTGCCCTTGGCTTCAAGGACCAGCAGCCGGCTGCGTACTCTCCGCAGACGAACCTGTTCTACATTCCCGTCAACAACGTGTGCATGGACTACGAACCCTTCAAGGTTTCGTACACGCCTGGTCAGCCTTACGTGGGCGCCACGCTCTCCATGTTCCCGCCGGAAGGCAAGACCAACACGGGTCATTTCACGATCTGGGATGGCGTTGCTGGCAAGATCGTTCACCAGCACGACGAGCCCTTCTCGGTCTGGTCGGGCGTCATGACGACCGCTGGCGGTCTCGCCTGCCACGGTACGCTTGACGGCTACCTGAAGTGCCGCGATGCGAAGGATGGCAAGGAGCTGTACAAGCACCGCCTGCCGTCGGGTTCGATCGGTAACGTGTTCAGCTATGCCATCGATGGCAAGCAGTACATCGGCCTCTACTCGGGCGTCGGTGGCTGGGCTGGCATCGGTCTCGCCGCTGGCCTCGACAAGCCGACGGATGGTCTGGGCGCAGTCGGCAACTACGCCGGTCTGAAGTCCTACACCGACCTCGGTGGCACGCTCACGGTCTACTCGCTGCCCTAATCGGTAGTTAGTCGACTTGAATAGGGGGCCGGCGCGGGAACACCGCGCCGGCCTTCTTCATAAGGGCGGCACCGTTGTCGCCTGGTGAAGTCTCCGTGCGTATTGTCGCACTGATTGCGAAATGCCGCATCGGCACTGGAGTGCCTAATATCAGCCGATGTATCAGTTGCGCCGACCCTGATGTCATAGGGGTGCTGCAACAAGATCTCTCTGAGAGCCCGAGCACGACACTGGCCCGTCTCAGAGTTTCACAACCGATCGGATTCGATCGAAAAAGAATGGGGAAACGAGTGAAGAGACTTGGGTTTGGAATGAGCGCCGCCGCCGGCATGCTGATTTTCGCTGGCGTCGCTGTTGCGGATGACGCGCCTGCCGCTGCTCCGCCGATGCCGACGAAAATGAGCGAAGGGGCGACGAGCCCGCTGCCGGATCCGGCTGTCCAAAAGGCAGCACAGGATGGCAAGACGTGGGAAGCCGGCCGCTGGGTGCTGCCTGACGGCTCCCCGACCTACAATATCGAGCGCTCTGCCGACAACACGGACGCCGTGAAAAAGGTTGACTGGATGACCTATTCCGGCTGGCGCCGTTATCACGCCGAGTGCCACGTTTGCCATGGTCCCAACGCCGAAGGCTCGTCATTCGCGCCGGCCCTGAAGGATTCTCTGAAAACCATGGATTACGCGAAGTTCCTTCAGGTCGTCGCATCGGGCCAGATCCGCGACGTCGCTGGCACCAAGTACATCATGCCGGCACTTGGCGATAACAAGAACGTCATGTGCTACATCGACGATCTTTACGTTTACCTTCGCGCCCGCTCCACGGACGCCCTCCCGGGAGGCCGCATCAGCGCCGACCAACGTGCCGATAAGCCCAAGGAAGCAACTGAAGCCGAGAAGTCTTGCCTCGGGGATTAATTCTCGAAGTTCAGGTCTTTGAGAACAAACGGCGGTGCTCTCGCGGGCGCCGCCGTTTCATTTGCCGCGTCTCAGCGTTCATACTCATCCAAAAAACAATGCGCTCACTATTTCAATTCCCGAATACAGCGTCATATAATCAAGAACAAAAAGGCCAACGCCGGACAGCGGCGGGCACGCAAAGGGAGCAAACACCGCAATGACGAAGACGAGTCTCGTGCGACGCGCCGGAATTGCCGCCGCACTGTCCCTGTCACTCACGCTCGCTGCGTGCGGTGAAGAAGAGAAAAAGGCCGATGCTCCCAAGCCGGCTGAAACGCCCGTAGCCGCCGCGCCGTCTGAGCCGGCTGCGGTTCCCGCTCCAGCTGAGGAAGCACCTGCTCCAGCCGCTGAACCGGCCACCTCGCCGGCCCCAGTCGCAGAATCGAGTCCGACACCGGCAGAAGAACCTGCTGCAGCACCCGCCACTGAACCGGCTCCGGCTCCCGCAGCAGAATCTGCTGCAGCACCCGCCGCTGAACCGGCTCCGGCTCCCGCAGCAGAATCTGCTGCAGCACCCGCCGCTGAACCGGCTCCGGCCCCCGCAGCAGAACCTGCGGCGGCACCCGCC
>ERZ1066138.450-NODE-450-length-13966-cov-10.830853_pt1 | contig 13966 bp, 14 predicted proteins | sample MGYA00382785_ERZ1066138 | MGnify/ENA primary metagenome ERZ1066138 (study PRJEB33369, sample SAMEA5778368) | biofilm metagenome | biome: Industrial cooling water; feature: Water cooling tower basin; material: Biofilm | place: United Arab Emirates | collected... | reverse complement strand
TTCTGCAACAAGCTCTGGAACGCCACGCGCTTCGTGCTGATGAACTGCGAGGGCCAGGACTGCGGCTTCAAGCCGCACGGCGCCGAGGAATGCGTGCCCGGCGGCTACCTCGACTTCGGCCCCGCCGACCGCTGGATCGTCGGCGAGCTGCAGCGCGTCGAGGCGCAGGTCGCGCAAGGCTTCGCCGACTACCGGCTCGACCTGGTCGCCAACGCGATCTACAGCTTCGTTTGGGACGAGTACTGCGACTGGTACCTCGAGATCGCCAAGGTGCAGCTGCAGACGGGCGACGCGGCGATCCAGCGCGCCACCCGCCGCACGCTGATCCGCGTGCTGGAGACCGTGCTGCGGCTGCTGCACCCGCTCGTGCCCTTCATCACCGAGGAGCTGTGGCAGGTCGTCGCGCCGGTCGCCGCGCGCAAGCTCGCCGGCAGCGACGCGGTGCTCGCGACGCAGCGCTACCCCGAGGCCCAGCTGGACAAGGTCGACACGCAGGCCGACGCCTGGGTCGGCAAGCTCAAGGCCCTGGTCGGCGTCTGCCGCAACCTGCGCGGCGAGATGAACCTGTCGCCGGCCGAGCGCGTGCCGCTGCTGACCCACGGCGATGCCGGCTTCGTCGGCGCCGCCGCGCCGCTGCTGAAGGTGCTGGCCAAGCTGAGCGAGGTGCGCGTGATCGACCGCGAGGCCGACTTCGCCCAGGCCACGGCCGCAGCACCGGTGTCGATGCTCGGCGAGGCGCGGCTGGCCTTGCATGTGGAGATCGACCTGGACGCCGAGCGCGAGCGGCTTGCGAAGGAGATCGCGCGCCTGGAAGCCGAGATCGCCAAGGCCGAGGCCAAGCTGGGCAACGAGAGCTTCGTAGCCCGCGCGCCCGCCGCGGTGGTGGCGCAGGAGCGCGAGCGCCTGGCCGGCTTCAGCGCGACGCTGGGTCGTCTGCGCGAACAGCGCGCTCGGCTGGGCTGAACCCGTCGTCCAGTTCCCGGACCTCGGGGTCGCCGACCGTCGCCGGCTCCTCGTCGTCGCCCGGACCGTCGAAGGGCACCGGGCCCGAGACCGGGCCGCCGAGCGGGCCGGGCATCGACACCGGGCCGCTGAGCGGCCCCATGCCGGTGCGGCCCTCGCGCTGCCCCTGGGGTGGCTGGGCGAGGATCTCGTCGAGGCGCTGCGCCACCGCCCAGACGCTGCGCACCCGCGACTCCTGGGTGTAGCCGGCCAGCCGCGAGCTGGTGTGCAGGTTGGGCGCGTCGTGCAGCGCGCGGCCGGGGTCGAGCAGGCCGGGCGCGACGCTGTCGAGCCAGGCGCTCGCCAGGCGGCCGCTGCGCAGCGCCATCGCCAGCGCGTTGTCGTCGAACAGCGCCGAGTGCGAGTTGCTGACCAGCACCTGGCCCGGCTTGCAGTACGGCAGGTAGCGCTCGCCGAGCAGCCCCTGGTAACGGCTGTAGTACGGCAGTTGCACGCAGACTGCGTCTGCGGTCTCGAGCAGCTCGCGCAGGCCGAGAGGCTCGATGCGCCAGCGGCCCCAGAGCATGTCGCTGGCGTGCAGCGTCGGGTCGTAGCCGACCAGCCGCGAGCCGAAGCTGCTGAGCAGCGCCGACATCGAGCGCGCCGCCGGCGCCAGGCCGACGAGGCCGACCGTGGCCGAGGCCAGCTCGCGGCCCGGGCCGACGCGGCCGCCGAGCATGCCGGGGCGCAGCAGGCCGATGATCGCGCCGATCATGAACTCGGCTTCGGCCGGCGCGGTGGACGCCGAGCCGCGCACCAGCTCGACGCCGGAGCGGGCGCAGGCCTCGATGTCGATGTTCTCCAGCCCCGGGGCGATGCGGCCGATTGCGCGCAGCAGCGGCGCGAAGGTCAGCATCTCGTCGTCGACGCGGATCTGCGGCGGCAGCATCGCCGCGCGCACGTTGAAGAGCATCTGGCGGAAGCTGCGCGGGTCGCGCACCAGCTCGGGCGCGTAGCGCACGCGGTAGCGCTCCTGCAGCCACTGCAGGGCTTCGGTCTCGATCGGCTCGACGATCAGCAGGTCCATCACGTCGTCAGTCTGTCACGCGCCGGGGGTCACCGTGCCCCCGGGCTCGGGGGGCTGCACCACAGGGGGCATGACAGAATCAGGCGGATTCACGCCGACGATTGTAAAGAGATGCAGATCACCAAGGCGATCTTCCCGGTGGCCGGCCTCGGCACCCGCTTCCTGCCGGCCACCAAGGCGCAGCCCAAGGAAATGCTGCCGGTGGTCGACAAGCCGCTGATCCAGTACGCGGTGGAGGAGGCCTACGCGGCCGGCATCCGGCAGATGATCTTCGTCACCGGCCGCAGCAAGCGCGCGATCCCCGACCACTTCGACACCGCGCCGGAGCTCGAGTACGAGCTCGAGGCCGCCGGCAAGCGCGAGCTGCTCGCGCTGGTGCAGTCGATCAAGCCGGACGACATGGAGTGCATCTACATCCGCCAGGCCAAGGCCCTGGGCCTGGGCCATGCGGTGCTGTGCGCCGAGTGCGTGGTGGTCAACGAGCCCTTCGCGGTGCTGCTGGCCGACGACCTGATGGTCGGCGAGCCGCCGGTGCTGGCGCAGATGGTCGAGCAGTTCAAGGAGTGGCGCGCGTCGATCCTGGCGGTGCAGGAGGTGCCGGCCGAGCACACGCGGCGCTACGGCATCGTCGCCGGCACGCCGGTCGGCGAGCGCATGCTCGACGTGACGCGCATCGTCGAGAAGCCGGCCCCCGAAGCCGCGCCGTCGCGCCTGGGCGTGGCCGGCCGCTACATCCTGATGCCCGACGTGTTCACCGAGATCCGCAGCCAGCCGCGCGGCGTCGGCGGCGAGATCCAGCTGACCGACGGCATCGGCGGGCTGTTGCGACGCCAGAAGGTCTTCGCCTACACCTACCAGGGGCGCCGCTACGACTGCGGCAGCAAGGAAGGCTTCCTGGAGGCCAACGTCGAGCTGGCGCTGTCGCACCCCGAGGTCGGCGAGCGCTTCCGCGCCTACCTCAAGGGCCTGACGCTCTGATCGACCGAGGCGGCGCGCGCCCTCAGCGGCGGCGCAGCCAGTGGATGAAGTCGCCGCCTTCGGTCTGCTGATCGACCAGCTCGTTGCCGGTCTGCCGCGCGAAGGCCTGGAAGTCGCGTACCGAGCCGGGGTCGGTAGCGACGATCTTCAGCGTCTCGCCGCTGACCATATCCGCCAGGGCCTTCTTCGCCTTCAGGATGGGCAGCGGGCAGTTGAGGCCGCGGGTGTCGATTTCCTTGTTCGCTTGCATGGGGCTCCCCGACGCTGGCAATGCTTCGATTCGATTCTAGGCTCGGCCTCAGGCCGGAAAGACCCCGGTCGACAGGTAGCGGTCGCCGCGGTCGCAGACGATGAAGACGATGGTCGCGTTCTCGACCGTCTGCGCGATCTGCAGCGCCGCCCAGCAGGCGCCGGCGGCCGAGATGCCGGCGAACAGCCCTTCCTCGCGGGCCAGCCGGCGCGCCATGTCCTCGGCGTCGGCTTGGCTGACGTAGACCAGCTCGTCGACCCGGCTCGGGTCGTAGATCTTCGGCAGGTAGGCCTCGGGCCACTTGCGGATGCCGGGGATGCGCGAGCCCTCGCTCGGCTGGGCGCCGACGATGCGCACCGCCGGGTTGCGGCCCTTCAGGTAGGTCGACACGCCGGTGATCGTGCCGGTGGTGCCCATCGCGCTGACGAAGTGGGTGATGCGGCCCTCGGTGTCGTCCCAGATCTCCGGGCCGGTGGTCTCGACGTGCACGCGCGGGTTGTCGGCGTTGGCGAACTGGTCGAGCACGCGGCCCTTGCCCTCGGCCTGGAGCTTCTCGGCCAGGTCGCGCGCGTACTCCATGCCGCCGGCCTTGGGCGTGAGCATCAGCTCGGCGCCGAAGGCCTTCATGGTCTGGGCGCGTTCGATCGACAGGTCCTCCGGCATGATCAGCAGCATGCGGTAGCCGCGGATCGCCGCCGCCATCGCCAGCGCGATGCCGGTGTTGCCCGAGGTGGCCTCGATCAGCGTGTCGCCCGGCTTGATCTCGCCGCGCTCCTCGGCGCGGCGGATCATGCTGATCGCCGGCCGGTCCTTCACCGAGCCGGCCGGGTTGTTGCCTTCGAGCTTGCCGAGGACGACGTTGCCGCGCTGGTCGTTGTCGACGCCGGGCACGCGCTGCAGGCGCACCAGCGGCGTGCGGCCGATCGTGTCTTCGAGGGTCGGGTAGCGGGGCATGGGGCACCTTTCTGCGGCGATTGTCGCAGGCCGCCGGCGGCCCGCATGGCAGAATCGCCGCCGCGCAAGGCACCGGCCTCGGTGGCGAAATCGGTAGACGCGCGGGACTCAAAATCCCGTTCCGCAAGGAGTGTCGGTTCGAGTCCGACCCGAGGCACCAAGCCGCCGCGCCGAGCCTGCGAACCCACGACGAGCGCCGCCCGGGCGCGCCTGCCCCGCCCGAACCGCGACCCATGCCGTCCCTGCCGCCTGTCACCCAGACCCTGCTGCTGCTCAACGTCGCGCTGTTCTGCGTCGACCAGTTCGTCGGCCCGTTGTTCGCGCGTCTGTTCGCGCTGTGGCCGCTGGACGGCGGCTTCCTGCCCTGGCAGGTGCTGAGCTACGGCTTCCTGCACGGCTCGATCGGCCACCTGTTCTTCAACATGCTCGGCCTGTGGATGTTCGGCTCCGAGCTGGAGCGGCTCTGGGGGCCGCGACGCTACATCCTCTTCTACGGCGCCAGCGTGCTGGCCGCGGCGGTGGCCCAGCTGCTGGTGGCGCTGGTGATCGGCTCGCCCTACCCGACGGTGGGGGCCTCCGGCGGCCTGTTCGGCCTGCTGCTGGCCTTCGGCATGCTGTTCCCCACGCGGGTCATCATGCCGCTGTTCCCGCCGATCCCGATGAAGGCGCGAACCTTCGTCATCCTGTTCGGCACGCTCGAGCTGGTGCTCGGCTTCATGTCGCCGGCCGGCGGCGTGGCGCACTTCGCCCACCTCGGCGGCATGGTCGGCGGCTGGCTCGTGATCCGATACTGGCGCGGCGCGCCGCCCTTCGGCCGGCGCCGCTGAGCCGCCGGCCGGCGCCTAAGCCCCCGGCCTTTCCTCGGCGCACCGTCTGCGTCATCCTTGCGACGAGCGCGTGCCGTTCGCGCGCAAGGTGGTCGCATGAACGATCCAACCGCCGGCCCGGATGCCGACACCCCGTGGGGGGGCATCCGGCGCCGCCTGCTCGCCGGCATGGCGCTGTCGTGCCTGCTCGGCCGCGGCCTGGCGGCGACGCCTGCGGCGCCCGAGGTCGACGCCGAGGCGCTGCAACGCGCCAGCGACGCCGTGGTCGGGCTGGAGGTCAGCGTGATCGAAGACGCCCCGTCGATCGACCCGCTCGGCCGCACGCGCGAGGGCTCCGGCGTCGTGATCGGCGACGACGGGCTGGTGCTGACGATCGGCTACCTGCTGATCGAGGCCGACGAGGCCGATCTGCTGCTCGACGACGGCCGGCGCATCCCGGCGCGGATCGTCGGCGTGGACCTGGCGTCCGGGCTCGGCCTGCTGCAGGCCCTGGTGCCGCTGACCGTGCGGCCGGCGCCGCTCGGACGCACGAGCGCGGTCGCGGTCGACGACTCGCTGCTGCTCGTCACCGGAGGTCGCGGCGGCGCGGTCAGCGTGGCGAGGCTGGCGGCGCGGCGGGCCTACTCGGGCTACTGGGAGTACCACCTTGACGAGGCGCTGTTCACCCGGCCGGCGCGCACCGACCATGGCGGCGCCGGCCTCTTCAACCGCCACGGCGAGCTGCTCGGCATCGGCTCGCTGCTGGTGCTCGAGACCCCCGAGGAGTACGAGGCCGGCCCGGGCAACATGTTCGTGCCGGTCGATCTGCTCGCGCCGATCGTCGGTGAGTTGCGCGCACGCGGCAGCGCGCGCGACAGCCACCGCGCCTGGCTCGGCGTGCACTGCAGGGAGCAGCCGGACGGCGTGCGGATCGTCCGCGTCACGCGCGGCAGCCCGGCCGAGGCCGCCGGCCTGGACGCCGGCGACGTGATCACCCGCATCGACGGCATGCCGATCGACCGGCTCGAGCGCTTCTACAAGTCGCTCTGGCGCGGCGGCGCCGAGCGCGACATCACCCTCGAGGTGCTGCGCGACGGCCAGCGCCACGAGGTACGGGTGCACAGCGTCGACCGCATGGACACGCTGCGGCGCAGCCGCGGCATCTGAGCCGGCCCGCCGCGCCTTTCAGCGGCCGTCCTGCAGGCCCTCGCGCACCGTGGGGTAGCGCAGCGCGACGCGCAGCTCGGTCTTCAGGCGCCGGTTGACGAGCCGGCGCGATTCGCTCATGAAGCTGTAGGCCATCGGCGAGAGCCGGGCACGCGCCTCGTCGCGACCCAGCCGAGGCGGCCGCGGCAGGCGGGCGAGGTCGGCGACGAGGTCGAAGTAGTCGCCCATGGCGAGCTCGGTGTCGTCGCTGACATGCACCACGCGTTGCGGCCGGCCGCGGTGCAGCGCCGCCAGGCAGGCCCGTGCCAGGTCCTCGGCATGGATGTGGTTGGTGTGCACGTCGTCCTCGGCGCGCAGCACCGGCGTGCCGCGTGCGACGCGCTCGCGCGGTGCGCCGCCGGGGCGGTCGCCGGCGTAGATGCCGGGGATGCGCAGCAGCGTCACCGTCGCGCCGCAGGCCCGGCCGTAGAGCCGCAGCCGCGCCTCGGCGGCGACGCGTCGGCGTGCACGGTCGGTCGCCGGGTTCACCGCACGCGTCTCGTCGAAGCGCGCGCCACCGGCGTCGCCGTAGACGCCGGTGGTGCTGCCGTAGACCAGCCGCTTGGCGACGCCGCCACGCGCGAGGGCCCGCAGCAGCGCTGCGGTGCGCGGGTCGTCGTCGCCCTGGCCCGGCGGTGGTGCGAGGTGCAGCACCCGCGGCGCCAGCGCCCCGAGCCGGCCGAGCGAGGCGGGGCGGTCGAGGTCGCCGACCAGCGGTCGCGCGCCGAACTTGCGCAGCGCGCCGCGCCGCGCCGGCTGCGAGGTCAGCGCCACCACGCGCCAGCGGCTGCCGAGCTGGCGCAGCACGCGCTCGCCGACGTCACCGCAGCCGACGATCAGCAGACGCGGCTTGCGAAAGGCCGCGGGGCGGCCGGGGGGCGGTGTGGGCATCGGGCGTGGAAGCCGGCGGCCACGGGGGCGCCGGGCACAATCTCGGTCGGTTTGAAATCGAGATCGAGGGTAACCCAATGAGTTTCAAGGTGACGCTGCAGCCGAGCGGCCGCGGCTTCGAGGTGGCGCGCGACGAGGCGGTGCTGCCGGCGGCGATCCGCCAAGGCGTCGGCCTGCCCTACGGCTGCCGCGACGGCGCCTGCGGCTCGTGCAAGAGCCGCCTGCTCGAAGGCCGCGTGATCCACGGCGCGCACCAGCACAAGGCGCTGAGCGTCGCCGAGGAGGACGCCGGCTGGATCCTGACCTGCTGCGCGACGCCGCAGACCGACCTGGTGATCGAGGCGCGCACCGTGGCCGGCGCCGGCGAGTTCGCGGTGCAGAAGATGCCCTGCCGTGTCCAGTCGATCGCCCGGCCCACCCCCGACGTGGCACTGCTGACGCTCCAGCTGCCGGCCAACGTTCAGTTCAAGTACCACGCCGGCCAGTATGTCGAGTTCATCCTGCGCGACGGCGCGCGCCGCAGCTACTCGATGGCGACCGCGCCGCACCGCGCCGCCGAGGGCCTGGAGCTGCACCTGCGCCACATGCCCGGCGGCAAGTTCACCGACCATGTGTTCGGCGCGATGAAGGAGAAGGACATCCTGCGCATGGAAGGCCCCTTCGGCAGCTTCTTCCTGCGCGAGTCGGCCAAGCCGATGGTCCTGCTGGCCTCGGGCACCGGCTTCGCGCCGATCAAGGCCATCGTCGAGCAGATGCGGTTCAAGGGCATCGCGCGCGACGCCGTGCTGTACTGGGGCTGCCGCTCGAAAGCCGACCTCTACCTGCACGGCTGGGCGCTCGAGGCTGCGGCGGCGATGCCGAACCTGCGCTACGTGCCGGTGCTGTCGGAGCCCAAGCCCGAAGACGGCTGGGGCGGCCGCACCGGCTTCGTCCACCAGGCGGTGATGGCCGACCTGCCGGACCTGTCGGGCCACGAGGTCTACGCCTGCGGCGCGCCGGTGATGGTCGACGCGGCGCAGCGTGACTTCAGCGCCCGCTGCGGGCTGCCGGCCGAGGCCTTCTACGCCGACGCGTTCACGTCGGAAGCCGACAAGCACGGCACGTAGTGCCGTGCTTGCGTCGCAGGCTCATGTCCGCTTCGCGGACGTGAAGGCGCACCGCGCCGGCCGCAGACCCAAGCACGGCGGCTGAACCGCGCTACTCCCCGAGGTAGGCCGCCCTCACCCCCGGGTCGGCGAGCAGCGACTGCGCCGCGCCGCTCATCGTCAGCTCGCCGCAGTCCATCACGTAGCCGCGGTCGGCGAGCTGCAGCGCGCGCCCGGCGTTCTGCTCGACCAGCAGCATCGTGGTGCCGCGGCGGTGGATGTCGGCGATGACCTCGAAGATGCGGTCGACCATGATCGGCGCCAGGCCCATCGACGGCTCGTCGAGCAGCAGCAGCGTCGGCCGCGCCATCAACGCCCGCGCCATCGCCAGCATCTGCTGCTCGCCGCCCGACAGCGTGCCGGCGAGCTGGCCGCGCCGCTCCTTCAGGCGCGGAAAGAGCGCGAACATGCGCTCCATGTCGTCGGCGACCTCGGCGTCGGTGCGGACGTAGGCGCCCATCTGCAGGTTCTCGACGATGCTCATGCGCGCGAAGGTGCCACGGCCCTCGGGCACCATCACCAGGCCCTCGCGCGCCAGGTCCCAGGGCCCGCGGCCGCGGATGCTGCGGCCCAGGAACTCGATCGTGCCGGCCACCGCCGGCTGCAGCCCGGTCACGGCCTTCAGCGTGGTGGTCTTGCCGGCACCGTTGGCGCCGATCAGGCTGACCAGCTCGCCGCGCCGCACCTCGAGCGACAAGCCCTTCACCGCCTGGATGCCGCCGTAGGCGACCTTCAGCGCGTCGATGCGCAGCAGCACATCGCCATTCACCGCCGCACTCATGACGGCTGGTGCCCGGCGCCGAGGTAGGCCTCGATCACCTTCGGGTCGCGCTGCACCTCGGCCGGCGTACCCTCGGCGATGGCCTTGCCGTAGTCGAGCACGGTGACGCGGTCGCAAAGGCCCATCACCAGTTTCACGTCGTGCTCGATCAGCAGGATGGTGCGGCCGTCGCGGCGGATGCGGTCGATCAGCTCGCGCAGCACCACCTTCTCGGTCGCGTTCATGCCGGCGGCGGGCTCGTCGAGGGCGATCAGCTTCGGCTCGGTGGCCAGCGCCCTGGCGATCTCCAGGCGGCGCTGGTCGCCGTAGCTCAGCGTACGCGCCTTGTAGGCGGCGTAGCGGCCGATGCCGACGTAGTCGAGCAGCTCGCGGGCACGGGCTTCGATCGCCGCCTCCTCGGCGCGGAAGGCGCGCGTGCGCAGCACCGCCCCGGCCAGGCCCGAGCGGCTGCGGCAGTGCCGGCCGACCATCACGTTCTCCAGCGCCGTCATGTCGGCGAACAGGCGGATGTTCTGGAAGGTCCGCGCGATGCCGGCCCGGGCGACGCGGTGCACCGCGCTCGGCTTGTAGGGCCGGCCCTCGAGCACGAAGCGGCCGGCGTCGGGCGCCACCAGGCCGGTGACGACGTTGAAGAAGGTCGTCTTGCCGGCCCCGTTGGGCCCGATCAGGCCGTAGACCTGGCCGCGGCCGATGCGCAGATTCACGTCGCTGAGCGCCTGCAGGCCGCCGAAGCGCTTGCTGGCCTGCCGGACGTCGAGCACCGCCTCGGTCACCGCGGCACCGCCTGGCCGTGCTCGGGCGCCGGCCACAGGCCGCGCGGCCGTGCCAACATGATCGCGATCATCGCCAGCGCGATCAGCAGCTGGCGCAGGATCGCCGCGTCGAGGCGCCCACCGGTCATCGCCTGCAGGTCGCCAGCGACGTAGCGCAGCACCTCGGGCAGCGCCGCCAGCAGCAGCGCACCGACGATCACGCCCGGGATGTGGCCGATGCCGCCGAGCACCACCATCGCCACCACCATGATCGACTCCTGCAGCGCGAAGGACTCCGGCGAGATGAAGCCCTGGAAGGTCGCGAACATGCAGCCGGCCACACCGCCGAAGGTGGCGCCCATGCCGAAGGCCAGCAGTTTCAGGTTGCGGGTGTCGATGCCCATGGCCTTGGCGGCGACCTCGTCCTCGCGGATCGCCATCCAGGCGCGGCCGATGCGCGAACGCTCGAGCCGGTGGCAGATCACCACCGCACCGACCACCAGCGCCAGGAACAGGTAGTAGTACAGCGTGACCGACGGCAGCTCGACGAAGCCCAGGTCGAGCGTGCGCGCCAGGCTCACGCCGCCGATCGACACCGGATCGATCCCCGAGATGCCCTTGGGCCCGTTGGTCAGGTTGACCGGCGCGTCGAGGTTGTTGAGGAACACGCGGATGATCTCGCCGAAGCCCAGCGTCACGATCGCCAGGTAGTCGCCGCGCAGCTTGAGCGTCGGTGCGCCGAGCAGCATGCCGGTCACCGCCGCGACCAGCGCGGCCAGCGGCACCAGCAGCCACCAGGGGCCGTGCAGCCCGGCGGGGAACAGCGCCTGGATCGCCGCGAAGTGCTCGGGCAGGTGCGGGCTCGCCAGCAGGCCGAACAGGTAGGCGCCGACGGCGTAGAAGGCGATGTAGCCGAGGTCGAGCAGGCCCGCGTAGCCGACCACGATGTTCAGGCCCAGCGCCAGCAGCACGTACAGCAGCGCGAAGTCGATGATGCGCACCCAGGCGTTGCCGAACTGCTGCGCCACCAGCGGCACCGCCAGCAGCAGCACGGCGGTGATCAGGAAGACGGCGAGGCGTCGCTGCGGCACGGCGGGCGGCATGTTCATGCGCGATCGGCGACGCGCTCGCCGAGCAGGCCCTGCGGCCTCAGCGTCAGCACCAGGATCAGCACGACGAAGGCGAAGATGTCCGAGTAGTGGCTGCCGAGCACGCCGCCGGTCAGCGTGCCGATGTAGCCGGCGCCGATCGATTCGATCAGCCCGAGCAGCACGCCGCCGAGCATCGCGCCGGGCAGGTTGCCGATGCCGCCGAACACCGCCGCGGTGAAGGCCTTGAGCCCCGGCAGGAAGCCCATGGTGTGCTGCACCGAGCCGTAGTTGGCGGCCCACATCACGCCGGCCAGCGCGGCCAGCGCCGCGCCGATGACGAAGGTGGCCGAGATCACGGTGTCGGGGTTCACGCCCATCAGGCCGGCGACGCGCGGGTTCTCGGCGGTGGCGCGCATCGCGCGGCCCAGGCGCGTGCGGTGCACCAGCAGCATCAGCCCGCCCAGTGCGGCGGCGGTGACGACGAGGATCAGGATCTGCGTGGTGTTGATGACGGCGCCGCCGATGTGGAAGGGCTCGCTCGGCAGCAGGATCGGGTAGGGCTTGTAGCTCGGCTTCCAGAGGATCATCGCCAGCGTCTGCAGCAGCAGGCTCATGCCCATCGCGGTGATCAGCGGCGCCAGACGCGGCGCGTTGCGCAGCGGCCGGTAGGCGACCTTCTCGATGCCGAAGTTGAGCACCGAACACACCAGCACCGCCGCCAGCAGCGACAGCAGCAGCAGCGCCCAGCCGGGCATGCCGACCCCGGCCAGCGCGGTGACGACGGTCCAGCTCGTCAGGGCCCCCACCATCAGCACCTCGCCGTGCGCGAAGTTGATCAGGTTGATGATCCCGTAGACCATCGTGTAGCCCAGCGCCACCAGCGCGTACATGCTGCCGAGCACCAGGCCGTTGATGATCTGCTGCAGGAAGATGTCCATCGTCGTCGGGGCTCCGGGGCGGGCTTCGTGCAGGGCCTCAGCGCGACCGCGTCGTGCCGGCGTCGAGCGCGCGCAGCTGGGCGAGCTTCTCGCCGATCTTGATCTCGAGCCCGCGCGGCGCCGGCGCGTAGAACCGCTGGTCGACGCCGTCCGGCAGGTAGCGCTCGCCGGCCGCGTAGCCGCCCTCCTCGTCGTGGGCGTAGCGGTAGCCCTTGCCGTGGTCGAGCTGCTTCATCAGCGCCGTCGGCGCGTTGCGCAGGTGCAGCGGCACCGGCCGGCTGCCGTCCTGCTTGACGAAGGCGCGCGCGGCCTTGTACGCGACGTAGACCGCGTTGCTCTTCGGCGCGACGGCCAGATAGACCACCGCCTCGGCCAGCGCAAGCTCGCCCTCGGGCGAGCCGAGGCGCTCGTAGGTCTCGGCGGCGTCGAGTGCGAGCCGCAGCGCGCGCGGGTCGGCCAGACCGATGTCCTCGGCGGCCATGCGCACCAGCCGGCGGGTGATGTAGCGCGGGTCGACGCCGCCGTCGAGCATGCGCACGAACCAGTAGAGCGCGGCGTCGGGGTCGGAGCCGCGCACGCTCTTGTGCAGCGCCGAGATGCTGTCGTAGAACTGGTCGCCGCCCTTGTCGTAGCGGCGCAGCTGCTCGCCGAGCGCCTGCTCGAGGAAGGCCTCGTCGATCGTGTCCCGCGCGCCGGCCGTCGCGACGACGTTCTCGTAGGTGTTGAGCAGCCGCCGCGCGTCGCCGTCGGCGTAGGCGATCAGCCGCGTGCGCGCCGCCTCGTCGAGCGGCGGCGCACCGAGCAGCGCGCGGCCGCGTTCGAGCAGGCTCGCCAGCTCGGCCTCGTCGAGCGAGCGCAGCACGTGCACGGTGGCGCGCGACAGCAGCGCCGAGTTGACCTCGAAGGACGGGTTCTCGGTGGTCGCGCCGATGAAGGTGAACAGGCCGCTCTCCACATGCGGCAGGAAGGCGTCCTGCTGCGCCTTGTTGAAGCGGTGCACCTCGTCGACGAAGACGATGGTGCGGCGTCCCTGGCCCTGCGCGACCAGCGCCTGCTCGACCGCCTCGCGGATGTCCTTGACGCCGCCGAGCACCGCCGAGATCGCGATGAAGCGCGCGTCGAAGGCCTCGGCCATCAGCCGCGCCAGCGTGGTCTTGCCGGTGCCCGGCGGGCCCCAGAGGATCATCGAGTGCGGCCGGCCGGACGCGAAGGCCGCGCGCAGCGGCTTGCCGTCGCCGAGCAGCTGGGTCTGGCCGATGACCTCGTCGAGCCGGCGCGGCCGCAGCCGCTCGGCCAGCGGCGCGTCGGAGGCGGCGGACGGGGCGTCGGCGTCGCGCAGCGGCAGCTCGGGGGACGGCGGCATCGCGCGATTGTGGCAGCGCGCGGCAGGCCTGCGGCGGCCCCGGCGCATCAAGGCGCGATGACGTCGGCGCCGGGCGGCGGCGTGTAGCGGAACAGGTCGGCCGGCAGCGCCGGGTTGGACTCGACCTCGGTGAAGTCGAGCCGCGAGCGCTGGCCGAAGGCGTCGACGATCTCGACCGCCGCGAGCGTCTTGCCGCGGAACGCGACCTTGAGCGACTGGAAGCCGCCGTCCGGCGTGCGCGGCAGCGCCTGGGCCCACTGCAGGCCGGCCTCGTCGGGCAGCGCCTTCAACGCGAAGTCGCGCTCCAGCGCGGTGCCGGCCAGCAGCGCGGCGGGCGTGGCGCCGAGCGCAGCGTCGAAGGGGCGCACCGTCACCTGGTTGAGATCGACGTCGTGCAGCCAGACCTTGCGGCCGTCGGCGACGATCAGCTGCTCGTAGGGCTTGGCGTAGGCGAAGCGGAAGCGGTCGGGCCGCGCGAACTCGAAGCGGCCGCTGGAGAGCTTCTTCTTCGCGCCGTCGGGCGAGGTCACGGTCTGGGTGAAGGCCGCGCGGCCGGTCTGAACCTCGGCGACGAAGCCCTTGAGGGTGTCGACCGCGTCGGCACGCGCGGTCGCGGCCGCGACGAGCAGCAGGGTCGCGAGCGTGGTCCGCTTCATTCGCCGCCTCGCGGCGGCACCAGCAGGTCGCGGTTGCCGTTGGTCGCCATGCTCGATACGAGCCCGGACTTCTCCATTTGTTCCAGCAGCCGTGCCGCACGGTTGTAGCCGATGCGTAAATGTCTT
>ERZ1066138.449-NODE-449-length-13972-cov-9.563915_pt1 | contig 13972 bp, 13 predicted proteins | sample MGYA00382785_ERZ1066138 | MGnify/ENA primary metagenome ERZ1066138 (study PRJEB33369, sample SAMEA5778368) | biofilm metagenome | biome: Industrial cooling water; feature: Water cooling tower basin; material: Biofilm | place: United Arab Emirates | collected... | reverse complement strand
TGCACCTGCTTGATGGTGTTGACCAGGTCCGACAGGCCCTCGAGCGCGAAGTACTCGCACTGCATCGGCACCACCACACCATGCGCGGCGCACAGGCCGTTGAGCGTCAGCAGGCTCAAGGACGGCGGGCAGTCGACCAGCACGAAGTCGTAGTCGGCGGCGACCGCGGCCAGCGCCGTCTTCAGCCGCCGGTCGCGGCGTTCGAGCGCGACCAGCTCGACCTCGGCGCCGGCCAGCTCGCGGTTGGCGGCCAGCACGTCGTAGCCGGCCTTCGGGCTGGTCTGGCGCGCCTCGGCGATGCTGGCAGCCTCCAGCAGCACGTCGTAGACCGACAGTTCGAGCGCGCGCTTGTCGATGCCCGAGCCCATCGTCGCATTGCCCTGCGGGTCGAGATCGACCACCAGCACGCGCTGGCCGATCTGCGCCAGGCCGGCGGCGAGGTTGACGGTGGTGGTCGTCTTGCCGACGCCGCCCTTTTGGTTGGCGATGCAGAAGATGCGTGACATGGTGCGCGGGGATTCAGAGCGAGATCAGCGCGACACCGCTGTCGCGCGCGGCGCGCTGCAGCTCGGCGTCGAGTGTCGCCAGCGGCAGCGCGCGGCGCAGCGCGAGGTCGAGGTAGCAGGCGTCGTAGACGGTCAGGCGGTGCTGCTCGGCGAGGCCGAGCACGCCCTGGCGGGTGTGCGCCGGATCGACCGCCTCGGTCTGCAGCGGCAGCCGGTCGAAGATCTGGCGCAGGTGCGCGATCTCGGCCGACTGCAGGCGCCCGCGCCGCAACGAGGCCAGCCAGACGTTGGCGACCTCGATATGCCACAGCGCCGGCACCACCGCGCCGGCCTGCTCGATCTGGTCGAGCAGGCGCGCGCCGAAGGCCGCGTGCTCGTCGCCGAAGCACCAGGTCAGCGCGGCCGAGGCATCGAGCACCAGCGCGCTCACCCTTTGCGGCCCTCGTCGCGCAGTTCGCGCCAGTCGAGCCCGCCGAGGCTGTGGGCCGCCCGGAAGCGCCGCAGCGCCTCGACCGCCTCGCGCGCCTGGGCCGAGGGCGTGCCGGCCACCGGGGCCAGCCGCGCCACCGGCCGGCCGTGCTTGGTGATCAGGATCTCCTCGCCGCGCTCGACGCGGTCGAGCAGCGCCGACAGATGGGTCTTGGCCTCGAAGGCGCCGATCACCGCCGTGGACATGCTGGACCTCATTTCAACTAGTTGAAAAACTGGTTGAAGTTTGGCAGATCGGCCCGCCAAGTCAAGCCGCCGCCCATATTGCTTGCGCTCAGGAAGCAGGCAGTGCCGCCTTCTGCGGGTGCGCCTGCAGCTTGGCGAGGTCGAAGCCCAGCCTCTGCATCACCTGGCGCACCTCGGCCTGGTCCTCGGCCGACCACAGCGGCGAACGCGCCAGCACCCACAGGTACTCGCGGCTGCCTTCGCTGACGATGGCGTAGCGGCCGTCGTCGGCCAGGTGCACGACCCAGTAGCTGCCCCAACCGATCGGCAGCCAGCGCAGCCAGGTCGGCAGGAAGCTGACCTCGAGCTGGGCCGGCATCAGCGCGCCGCCTTCGAGCTTGCCGACCGGCCGCGCGACACCGAGCACGCCGTCGGTCGCCCCCTCGGCGGTGCGGCAGCGGTTCAGCACCTCGACCCGGCCTTCGGGCAGCAGGCGGTAGGTCGCCTGGGTGTCGCTCGCGCACTTGCGCTGGAACCAGTTCGGGTACCAGGCGACCTGGTACCAGGTCCCCATATAGGGCTGAACCTCGAGGCGCGGCAGCGGCACCGGCGGCGTGGTGGCCGCGTCGGCGGCCACGGCGCGCAGCAGGCCGAGCGGGGCGCAGACGAGCGCGAGAGTCACCGTCAACGCCGCCGCATGTCGATACTTCATCAAGCCGAACCTTCCTTTTTGCGAAGCCAGACGATACAGCGTTCGGCGTCCAGCCCTGGCACCGCCAGCGGTTCCACGTGAAACGCGTCGACATGCGCCGGCAGCGCGGCGATCTCGTCGTCGGGCCGCTTGCCCTTCATGGCGAGCCAAACCCCGGCCGGCGCCAGCAAGCTCTCGGTCAAGGCCACGAAGTCGACCAGCGACGCGAAGGCACGCGAGGCGATCACGTCCCAGGGCCGCGGCTTCAGCGCCTCGACCCGCGCGTGCAGCGCAGCGAAGTCCTTCAGCCCCAGCTCGGCGCCGACCTGGCGGATGAAGCTGGCCTTCTTGGCGACGGTATCGACGCAGCTCACCGCCAGCTCCGGGCAGGCCACCGCCAGCGCGACGCCGGGCAAGCCGGCGCCGCTGCCGACATCGAGCAAGGCGGCCGGCTGGCCGCGCGTGTGCCGCCGCAGCGGCGGCACGACGGCCAGGCTGTCGAGCAGGTGCTGGGTCAGCATCTGCGCCGGCTCGCGCACCGCGGTCAGGTTGTAGACCTTGTTCCACTGCGCGATCAACGCCAGGTGCTGCAGCAGCTGCGAGCGCTGCGCGGAAGACAGGTCGAGGCCGAGCGCCGCGGCGCCCTCTTCCAGCACGCGGTCCGCCGACGGCGCCGTCATGCGGCGGCGTCCGCCGGCGGCTGGTCGTTGGCCGCCGCGAAACCCTTGTAGCGGCCCTTCTTCAGATGGATCAGCAGCAGCGAGATCGTCGCCGGCGTCACGCCCGAGATGCGCGAGGCCAGTCCCAGCGTGGCCGGCCGCTGCGCCTGCAGCTTCTGGCGCACCTCGTGGCTGAGCGCGGCGACCTGGCGGTAGTCCAGCGCCTCGGGCAGTGCCAGATTCTCGTAGTGCGCCGCGCGCTGGACCTCGTCGTTCTGCTTGTCGATGTAGCCGGCGTACTTGGTGGCGATCTCCAGCTGCTCGATCACCGCACCGGCCAGCGGCGCGCCCAACTCGGCCATCAACGTTTCACGCGAAACGGCCTGCGCCGGCTTGGCGATTACCAGCAACTCGGCCACGGCGTCGAAGCCGACGCCCGGCCGGCGCAGCAGGTCCGCCAGCGCGTACTCGTGCTCCAGCGCCTTGCCGACCAGCCGCTCGGCGTCCGCCGCCGGCACGATCGCCGGGTTGACCCAGGTCGAGTGCAGCCGCTCTGTTTCACGTGAAACCGCGTCACGCTTGCGGCAGAAAGCGTCCCAGCGGGCGTCGTCCACCAGCCCGAGCCGGCGGCCCTCCTCGGTCAGCCGCAGGTCGGCGTTGTCCTCGCGCAGTTGAAGCCGGAACTCGGCGCGGCTGGTGAACATGCGGTAGGGCTCGGTCACGCCCTTGGTGATCAGGTCGTCGACCAGTACACCCAGGTAAGCCTGGTCGCGACGCGGCAGCCAAGGCGCCTCGCCCTGGACCTGCAGCGCGGCGTTCAGCCCGGCGAAGAGGCCCTGCGCCGCTGCCTCTTCGTAGCCGGTCGTGCCGTTGATCTGGCCGGCGAAGAACAGACCGGCGATGGCGCGCGTCTCGAAGCTCGGCTTCAAGCCCCGCGGATCGAAGTAGTCGTACTCGATCGCGTAGCCGGGGCGCAGGATGTGCGCGTTCTCCAGCCCGGGCATCGAGCGCAGCGCGGCCAGCTGGATGTCGAAGGGCAGCGAGGTCGAGATGCCGTTCGGATAGAACTCGTTCGTCGTCAGGCCCTCTGGCTCCAGGAAGATCTGGTGCGAATCCTTGTCGGCGAAGCGGTTGACCTTGTCCTCGATGCTCGGGCAGTAGCGCGGGCCCACGCCCTCGATCACCCCGCTGAACATCGGGCTGCGGTCGAAGCCGCTGCGGATGATCTCGTGGGTGCGCGCGTTGGTGTGCGTGATCCAGCACGGGATCTGGCGCGGGTGCATGTCGGCGTCGCCCATGAAGCTGAACACCGGCACCGGCTGGCTTGGAGGCGCGCCGTCTGCCGAGGGCACGCCGTCGCCCGGCTGCTCGGCCAGCTTGCTGAAATCGATCGTCCGCCCGTCGATGCGCGGCGGCGTGCCGGTCTTCAGCCTGCCCTGCGGCAGCTTCAACTCCTTGAGTCGCGCCGACAAGCTGGTCGCCGGCGGGTCGCCGGCGCGGCCGGCGGCGTAGTGCTGCAGGCCGACGTGGATCTTGCCGTCGAGGAAGGTGCCGGCGGTCAGCACCACCGCCTTCGCGCGGAACTGGAGCCCAACCTGCGTCACCGCGCCGACGACGCGCTCGCCCTGCCCGTCCGACTCCACCATTAGGTCGTCGACCGCCTGCTGGAACAGCCACAGATTCGGCTGGTTCTCCAGCCGCCGGCGGATCGCCGCCTTGTAGAGCACGCGGTCGGCCTGCGCACGCGTGGCGCGCACCGCCGGCCCCTTGGAGCCGTTGAGGATGCGGAACTGGATGCCGGCCTCGTCGGTGGCGAGCGCCATCGCGCCGCCGAGCGCGTCGACCTCCTTCACCAGATGGCCCTTGCCGATGCCGCCGATCGACGGGTTGCAGCTCATCTGGCCCAGCGTCTCGATGTTGTGCGTCAGCAGCAGCGTCGCGCAGCCCATGCGCGCCGCGGCCAGCGCCGCCTCGGTGCCGGCATGGCCGCCACCGACGACGATGACGTCGAATGTCTGGGGGTAGAGCATCGGAGCTTTCGGGGGCCCGGCGGGGCGGGCAAGGTTAGGCTCGGCGGGCGCCGGCTCGATGCCTTAATTTTAGGCAGTCGCGGCGCGGCCGTCACGGGCCAGGCCGATGCGGCTGCAGCGCCGCGGCGACAATCGCCCCATGGACTGCCGCCCCGCTTGTGCCGCCTGCTGCATCGCGCCGTCGATCTCGACGCCGCTGCCCGGCCATCCGCAGGGCAAGCCGGCGGGGGTGCGCTGCGCGCAGCTCGACGAGCAGCTGCGCTGCAAGCTGTTCGGCCGGCCCGAGCGGCCAGCGGTCTGCGGCTCGCTGCAGCCTTCGGCCGAGATGTGCGGCGACACGCGCGAGCAGGCGCTGCGCTGGCTGGGCTGGCTGGAGCGCGAAACGGCATGACGGCTGCCGCTGAAGCCGTGCCGGCGCCCTCGCCCTTCTCGCTCGCCGGCCGCGTCGCTCTGGTCAGCGGCGCGGCGCGCGGGCTCGGGCTGGAGATCGCGCGCGGCCTGGCCGGCGCCGGCGCGACGGTGCTGCTCAACGGCCGCGACGAAGCCGCGCTGCAGGCGGCGAGGCGCGCCATCGCCGCCAGCCATCCCGAAGCCCAGACCGCGGCCCTGCCCTTCGACATCGCCGACGCGGCCGCACTCGCCGCCGCCTTCGAGCACATCGCCCGCGACCACGGCCGGCTCGACGTGCTGGTCAACAACGTCGGCCAGCGCGACCGCCGCGCGCTCGAGGCCTTCGCGCTAGCCGATCTGCGGCGCCTGCTCGACGTGAACCTGGTCGCGCCCTTCGAGCTGTCGCGCCGCGCTGCCGCGCTGATGGGCGCGGGCGGCCGCATCGTCAACATCACCTCGATCGCCGGCCCGATCGCGCGCGGCGGCGACGCCGCCTACACCGCCGCCAAGGGCGGGCTGGACGCGCTGACCCGCGCGCTGGCCGCCGAGCTGGGGCCGCGCGGCATCACCGTCAACGCGGTCGCGCCCGGCTACTTCGCGACCGAGAGCAACGCGGCGCTGAACGCCGACCCGCAGACCGTGGACTGGCTGGCCCGCCGCACCTCCCTGGGCCGACCCGGCCGGCCGGCCGAGATCGCCGGCGCGGTGGTCTTCCTGGCCTCCGAGGCGGCCAGCTACATCACCGGCCACACCCTCGCGGTGGACGGCGGTTATCTCTCACACTTCTAGAGAATCAGTGCGACACAACCGCAGTGTGCGCTGACATCTCGTCGAGCTTGCGGGCGGCTCGGTGCTTGCGCCAGGCCTGGGCTCGAGGTGAGTCCCAAGCTTTGTCGAAGAAGTAATGCGCCACTGTGTTGGCCAGCGGCTCGACGAGCGTGATCGCGCCGGCGATCGCGACGCTGCCGGTCAGCGCATAGCTCACGCCGAAGGCGATGCCGAGGTGCATGACACCGAAGAGTGCACTCTTTGCCATAGTCTTCTCGCTAACAATAATGGTTATCAATAGCGAGAAGATATGGGCTCAGCGACTTGGCCGCCATCGCTTGTGCCGAAGCCCGCGATAGCCCGGCTCAGGTCTCGGCGCCTGCGGCCGCGGCCCGCACCAGCCGCAGCGGCAGCGTCGGCGCCATGCCGCTCTTGTCCTGGCCGGCGTAGACGGTCAGGTGCGGGAAGGGGATCTCGATGCCGCGCTCGTCGAAGGCTTTCTTCAGCCGCTTCAGGAACTCGCGCTTCACCGTCCACTGCTCCAGCGGCTGCACCTTGAAGCGGCAGCGGATCGTGACCGCCGAATCGCCCCAGGCCTCGACGCCGGCGATCTCCAGCTCGGCCAGGATGCGCGGCGCGAAGTCGGCATCGGCCTGCAGCGCGGCGCCGGCCTCGCGCATCACCGCGATCACTTCGTCCACGTCCTCGCGGTAGGCCACGCCCACGTCGACCACCGCCTGCGCGAACTCGCGGCTCATGTTGATCACGGTGGTGATCTGGCCGTTGGGCACGAAGTGCACGTTGCCGTCGTAGTCGCGCAGCTGCACGTGGCGCAGCGTCACGCTCTCGACCAGGCCGCCATGGTCGCCGAGCTTGACCACGTCGCCCTGGCGGATCTGGTTCTCCAGCAGCAGGAAGAAGCCGGTGAAGTAGTCCTTCACCAGGCTCTGCGCGCCGAAGCCGACCGCCAGGCCCACCACGCCGGCCGCGCCGAGGATGGGCGCGACCGACACGCCCAGTTCGCCGAGGATCAGCATACCGGCGATCAGCGACACCACCACCGCCACCAGGTAGCGGAACACGCGGCCCAGGGTCTCGGCGCGCTTCTGCGCCTCGCGGTCGTCCAGGCGCGCGGCGATGCGGACGCGGAAGGCGCGGATCGCGCGCTGCAGCGCCGCCACCAGCAGCCAGGCGCCGAGCGCGATCAGGCTCACGCGCAGCAGCGTGGTGGCCCAGCCGCCCTGGGCGGTCCACCAGGCGGCCAGCTCGGACAAAAGGTTCGGGTTCATCGCGACACTCCTCTGTGGGTTGATCAAGACGGAAAAGGCAAGGCCCACCGGCGCTGGCACCGGTAGGCCCGACGATCGGGTTCAGCCGGGCGCGCGCTCGGCCTGTTGCAGCGCCTGCAGGAAACTGCGGCGCCACCAGTGCACGTCGTGCTCGCGCACCCGCGCCAGCAGCGCCTGGTGGCGCTCGACGCGCTCGGCCAGCGGCATGCGCAGCGCGCGCTGCACCGCCTCGGCGGTGGCGCCGGTGTCGTAGGGGTTCACCAGCAGCGCCTCGCGCAGCTGCTCGGCCGCCCCCGCGAAGCGCGACAGGACCAGCACGCCGGGGTCGGCCGGGTCCTGCGCCGCGACGAACTCCTTCGCCACCAGGTTCATGCCGTCTCGCAGCGGCGTCACCAGCGCCACCCGGCCGGCGCGGTAGAGCCCCGGCAGGCGCTTGCGCGCCAGCGTGCGATGGATGTAGCGCACCGGCATCCAATCGAGCTCGCCGTACTCGCCGTTGATCTGCCCGGCCAGGCCCTCCAGCTCGGCGCGGATGTCGGCGTAGGCGTCGACGCCCTCGCGCGTGGGGGTCGCGACCTGGATCAGCGTCGCGCTCTGGCGGTTCTCCGGGTAGTCGCGCAGCAGCCGCCCGAAAGCGCGCAGCCGCTGCGGCAGGCCCTTGGAGTAGTCGAGCCGGTCCACGCCGACCAGCAGCTGGCGCTTGGCGTACTGCTCGGCGAGCGTCTCGCGCGTGGCGATCGACTCCGGGGTGGCCGCCAGCGAGGCGAACTCGTCGACATCGATGCCGATCGGGAAGGCGCGCGCACAGACCTGGCGGTTGAAGGCGCGGTAGTGGTCGCGCCCCATCGGCTCGGCGCTGGCCTCGGCCTGCACATAGCGCGCGAAGTGCTGCACGTCGGCCTCGCTCTGGAAGCCGAGCAGGTCGTAGGCGAACAGCGCGCGCATCAGCCAGTCGTGCGCGGGGATCGCCGCCAGGATCAGCGGCGGCGGCAGCGGGATGTGCAGGAAGAAGCCGATGCGCTGCGTGCAGCCCAGCGCGCGCAACTCAGCGGCCAGCGGGATCAGGTGGTAGTCGTGCACCCAGACCACGTCGTCGGGCCGCAGCAGGCCCATCAGCTTGGCGGCGAACTGGCGGTTGACGCGCCGGTAGCCCTCGAACCAGCCATCGTCGAACTGCGCGAGGTCGAGCCGGTAGTGGAACACCGGCCACAGCACGCGGTTGGCGTAGCCGTCGTAGTAGGCGGCGTGGTCGGCGGCGCTGAGGTCCAGCGTCGCCAGCATGACCTTGCCGGCCTGCTGCAGGTGCAGCTCGCCGCCGCCGCCGTCGACGGTCCTGCCACTCCAGCCGAACCACAGCCCGCCGCTCGCCGCCAGCGCCTCACCGACGGCGACGGCCAGCCCACCGGCCGCCGGCTTGCGCGGGTCGGCGACGCGGTTGGAGACGACGACCAGACGGCACGGCACGGTCGAGGCGTTCAACTCAGCCTCCGCGCTCGGTCGGCCAGACCAGCAGCAGCCGCGGATCCGGCTCTGCCGGGCCGCCAGCGGCGCTACCTGGAACGGGCGCGGCGAGGCCGCAACGGGGGTGGGTCATATCACGGAGTCCCAAGGCGCCGACAGCCGCATCGCCGCATTGATGATCCCGACCATCGAATAGGTCTGCGGAAAATTGCCCCACAGCTCGCCGGTGGCCGCGTCGGTGTCCTCCGACAGCAGGCCGAGCGGGTTGCGGGTGGCCAGCAGGGCCTCGAAGATCGCGCGGGCCTGCTCACGCCGGCCGATGCGCGCCAGCGCGTCGATGCGCCAGAACGCGCAGATGTTGAAGGCCGTCTCGGGCGTGCCGAAGTCGTCGGCCGCCTCGTAGCGGCGCATGTAGGGGCCGTCGCAGAGATGCGCCTCGAGCGTGTCGACGGTGGCGACGAAGCGCGCGTCGCGCGGGTCGATCATGCCGACCTCGGCCATCAGCAGCACGCTGGCGTCGAGGTCGCGGCCGCCGAGGCTCTCGACGAAGGCCTGCCGCGCCTCGCTCCAGGCTTCGCGCAATACCCGTTCGCGGATCGCCGCGGCACGCGCCTGCCAGTGCGCAGCGCGCGCCGGCAGCGCCAGCGTGGCGGCGATCTTGGCGAGCCGGTCGCAGGCGGCCCAGCACATCAGCACCGAGGAGGTGTGCACCCGCGCGCGGGTGCGCAGCTCCCACATGCCGGCGTCGGGCCGGTCGTGGACGCGCCAGGCCTGCTCGCCGACCGCCTCGAGCAGCACGAAGTCGGTCGCGTCGGCGCGCCGGAACAGCCGGCGGTCGTGGAAGGACTGCGCCGCGCCGAGCACCACGTTGCCGTAGACGTCGTGCTGCGCATGCGTATGCGCCTGGTTGCCGACCCGCACCGGCCCCATGCCGCGGTAGCCCGGCAGGTGAGCCAGCTCGACCTCCGGCAAGGCTTTCTCCAGCCCGAGGCCGTAGAGCGGCTGGATCGGCCCGCCACGCGCGTCGCGCACCACGTTGTGCAGCCAGCGCAGGTAGTCCTCCATCGTGCCGACTTCCGACAGGCTGTTGAGCGCGCGCACGACGAAGAAGGCGTCGCGCAGCCAGCAGTAGCGGTAGTCCCAGTTGCGCTGGGTGTGCGGCGCCTCGGGGATGCTGGTGGTCATCGCGGCGACGATCGCGCCGGTTTCCTCGAACAGGCAGAGCTTGAGCGTGATCGCGGCGCGGATCACCGCGTCCTGCCATTCCAGCGGCAGCGCCAGCCGGTGCGTCCAGCCGCGCCAGTACAGCGCGGTGCGTTCCTCGAACTCGCGTGCGGTCTCGGTGGCGCCGCTTTCGAGGGTTTCGTCGGGGCCGAGCAGCAGGTTGACCGGCCCGGCCAGCGAGAACCAGGTTTCGTCGGCGACGAAGGTGATCGGCGCGTCGGTGGTCAGCCGCACCGCGCCGCCGGCACCGGTGTAGTGCAGGTGGTGGCTGCCGCGCGCCGGCTGCGGCCGGGCGCGGCCCCAGTCGGCCGCCGGCCGCAGCGCGATGCGCACCCTCGGGTGGCCGCGCAGCGGGCGCACACGGCGCACCAGCATCGCGGGGCGAAAGCTCCGGTCGCGGGTGAAGAAGCGCGGCGCGAAGTCGCAGACCTCGATCGCGTCGCCGCCGCGGCCGTACAGCCGCGTGCGCAGGATCGCCGTGCCCTCGTCGTAGGCCTGCTCGCTGCGCTCGAAGTCCTCGATCTCGATGCACCAGCTGCCGTCGGTGGGCCCGGCCTCGGGGTCGGTCAGCAGCGCATGGAAGACCGGGTCGCCGTCGTAGCGCGGCAGGCAGTGCCAGACGATGCGCGCCTCGCGGTCGACCAGCGCGCTGACCGCGCAGTTGCCGATCAGGCCCAGGACCAGCGAACTCCCCCGCGAGCTGCCGGCGTTCATGCCGCCGCCCCGCCGGTGGCCGCGGCCACGCCCTGAGTCGCACCGGGCCAGGCCGCCAGCGAGTCCTGCAGCCAGGCGCGCACGGCCGGCGGGTCGGCCAGCCGGTAGCGCGCCACGCTCGGGCCGGCGCCGACCTTGACGCCCCAGCCGCCGGCCGACTGCACCGCGTCGAAGCCGTCCTCGTCGGTCGCGTCGTCGCCGACGAACACCGGCACCCGCCCGGCGAAGGCGGCCGTCGCACCGAAGGCGCGCACCGCGACCGCCTTGCTCGCCGCCGCAGGCTTGAGCTCGACCACGCACTTGCCGGTCATCACGGTCCAGTCGCGATGCCGCCGCGCGGCCGAGCGCAGCGCCTGCGCGCACAGCTCGCCGAGCTGCGGCCGCGCACGGAAGTGCAGCGCCAGCGCGGCCGGCTTGCGTTCGAGCTGCAGCCCGGCGTACAGCGCCACCAGCCGCTCGGCGCGCAGCACCGCCTGCGCCGGCGGGGTCGCGACGAGCCGATGCAGCCGGCCGTCGGCGTCGCGCCGCTCGGCGCCATGCACGCCGGCCGCCGGCAGGCGCAGCGGCGCCAGCAGGGCATCGAGCTCGGTCAGCGGCCGACCGCTGACCAGCGCCAGCGCACCACCGAGCGCCGCCTGCAGCCGCGTCAGCGCCGGCCGCACCCAGTCGCCGACCACGACCGCTTCGGGCCGCGGCGCGATCGCGGCCAGCGTGCCGTCAAAATCGAGGAACAGCGCCGCCCGCGGGTCGAGCCGGGGCGGGGCCTTCGCGTCGTCTGTCACCACCCGACCTTAGCAACCGGCGGGCGATCCGCGGCGCGAGGCGCCACAAGCCGCACCCGTCGGGTGCGGCTTTCGGGATCATGAAATGCCGGCCGCGGCCTCAGACGCCCGCGTCGGCCTGCGCCGCGCCGCCGACGCTGCGCAGGTCCTGCGCCACGCGGCCCTGGTTCAGCACCACCACGCGGCCGGCCGAGGCGAGCGTCTCGGGACGGTGCGCGACGATCACGCGGGTGATGTTCAGCGCGCGGATCGCGGCGTTGACCTGACGCTCGCGCTCGACGTCGAGCGCGCTGGTGGCCTCGTCGAGGAGCAGGATCTTCGGCCGCTTGTAGAGCGCGCGCGCCAGCAGGATACGCTGCTTCTGCCCGCCGGACAGGCTCGCGCCCATGTCGCCGATCAGCGTGTGGTAGCCCATCGGCAGGGCCTCGATCTCGTCGTGCACGCAGGCCAGCCGCGCGCACTGCGTGACCCAGGCGGCGTCGGCCTCGGTGTCGAAGAAGGCGATGTTGTCGGCGATCGAGCCGCCGAGCAGCTGGTCGTCCTGCATCACCGTGCCGATCATCCGGCGCCAGCGCGCCAGCCCGAGTTGCGCCAGCGGCAGGCCGCCAACCAGGATGGCGCCCTGCTGCGGCGCGTGGATGCCGAGCATCAGCTTGAGCAGCGTGGTCTTGCCGCAGCCCGAGGGCCCGGCGATCGCGACCGACTCGCCCGGCTCGATCACGAGGCTGCAGCCCTTGAGCACCTCGGGCTCGGTGTCGGCGTAGCGGAAGCTCAGCTCCTGCAGCTCGATCCGCGGCTCGAGCTCGCGGCCGGCGTGCAGCCCCTCGGCCTGCGGCTCGGGGGTGGCGAGCACGATGTCGGCCAGCCGCTCGCCCTGCAGCCGCAGCATCTTCAGCTCGACCAGCTTGTCGATCAACCCGGCCACGCGGGTGGCGAACTGCTCCTTGAAGGCGAGGAACGCGAACAGCATGCCGACCGTGAAGGCGCCCTGCATCACCAGCAGCGCGCCGACGCCGACCACCGCGATGCGCTCCAGCCCGAACACCAGCTTGTTCGCCACGCCGAAGGCGAGGTCGAGCTTCTTGGTGGCGATGTCGGCGTTCATCGCGTCGACCACCAGGTTCATGAAGCGGGCGCGGCGCTCGTCCTGGCGGTTGAACAGCTTGATCGCCTGCACGCCGCGCAGCGATTCGAGGAAGTGCGTCGCGCGCTTGGCGTCGTGGACGATCGCCTCCTCGGTGGCCTCGCGCAGCGGCCGGAAGAAGGCCCAGCGCAGCAGCGCGTAGACCGCCACCGCGCCGAGCGCGATCGCGGTGAGCGTGAGGCTGTAGACCGCCATCACCGCCAGCGTCACCACCACCAGCAGGCCGTCGAGCACGGCCTCGATGAAGTGGGTGGTCAGCGTCTCCTGGATCTTCTGGATCGCGCCGAAGCGCGACATCACGTCCCCGGCATGGCGCTTCTCGAACCAGGCCACCGGCAGCCGCATCAGGTGCGCGAACACGTTGCCGAGCCACTGCAGGTTCAGCGTGCTCGACAGGTAGAGCACCGCCCACGAGCGCAGCGCGCCGGTCGCGACCTGCACGCCGACCAGCAGCCCGAAGCCGATCACCAGCGTGACGAGCAGGTCACGGTCGTTGCTCAGCAGCGCGCCGTCGACGACCCACTGCAGGAAGAAGGGCGCCAGCAGCATGAAGAGCTCGAGCACCACCGCCAGCACGAAGATCTGGCCGAGCGAGCGCTTCAGCCCGCGCACCGGCCCGAGCAGCTGGCGCAGCGTGACGCTCTGGCGCTCGGTGCGCGGCTCGAAGCCGGCCGCCGGCGTCAGCTCCAACGCCACGCCGGTGAAGTGGCGCGACAGCTGCGCCAGCGGCAGCCGCCGCACGCCGCGCGCCGGGTCGTGCACCGTCGCCACCCCGCCCTGCACCGCGACCAGCACGACGAAATGGTTCAGGTCCCAGTGCAGGATGCAGGGCAGCGCGAGCTGCGGCAGATGCTCCAGCTCGGCGCGCAGCGGCCGCGCGCTCAGCTGCAGCTGGCCGGCCATGCCGACCAGGTCGGCCAGCGTCGCGCCTTTCAGCGACAGCGAGAAGCGCCCGCGCAGCGTCGGCAGGTCGCTGCAGTGGCCGTGGTGCGACGCGACCATCGCCAGGCAGGCCAGGCCGCATTCGGCGGCCTCGGTCTGCAGCATCATCGGCACCGGGCGCGTGCCCCAACCCCAGCGCAGGCCGTCTAGCATGGGCGCCTCAGACCGGCGCGGCCGCGACGCGGCCCCGCAGGCCGAGCAGCGGCTCGAACAGCCATTCGATCAGCCGGCGGCGGTCGAGCTGCACGTCGGCCTCCAGCTGCATCCCCGCGGTCAGCGGCTGCGGCTGGCCGTAGGCGAGCACGCTCTGGCGGTCGAGCGCGACGGTGATGCGGTACAGCGGCTCGCCGTTGACCGTCGACGCGGTGTTCGACACCCCGGCCAGCGGCACGCTCGCCAGCTCGGCGCCCTGCAGCGGCGTGCGCGACACCTGCAGCACCTGGCCGCGCTGGTGGCCGAACTTCTGGTACGGGTAGGCCTGGTAGCGCAGCAGCACCGGCTGCTCGGGCCGCACGAAGCCGAGCGCGCTCGACGGCGCGTAGAGGTGGGCCTGCAGCCGCGACTCGGCCGGCACCAGGCTCGCCAGTGGCGCCGCCGGCGAGACCGCCTGGCCCTGCTCGGCGAGCACCGCGCCGAGCACGCCGTCGGCCGGTGCGCGCACCAGCAGGCGCTGGCGGGCGTCGGTTTCGGCAGCTTCCTGCTCGACGCCGGCATCGAC
>ERZ1066138.448-NODE-448-length-13982-cov-5.695412_pt1 | contig 13982 bp, 9 predicted proteins | sample MGYA00382785_ERZ1066138 | MGnify/ENA primary metagenome ERZ1066138 (study PRJEB33369, sample SAMEA5778368) | biofilm metagenome | biome: Industrial cooling water; feature: Water cooling tower basin; material: Biofilm | place: United Arab Emirates | collected... | reverse complement strand
GGCCGCGTTCCGCCCCATTTTCTCAACGGCTTGCACCTAAAAACGGAAGAGCCAGCGTTCTCCGCTGGTCGGCATTTCTCGGCTTCGTGGTCATGGCGATCTTCACGTTCACGCCCGGAATCGCGGCGCTGATCGCCTGCTGGGCCTTGATCTCCATCGGCTCCGCCATCTACAGCCCGACTCGATACGCGATGCTGCCGGCCGCGGCGACCGACACGAAATGGCCATTGACGCGCATCAATGGCTTCATCGAGCTCGGCACCTACTCAGCGATCCTGGGCGGGATGATCCTGATCGTGGGCACCGATCTGCGCCAGACCGGCTGGGCGTTGCCGCTCATCGCCTTGCTGAACGGGCTGGCGTGGTTGACCGCGCTGCCTGTCGCCTTTCCGAGCGATGTTCGTCGCGACGAAAGGCCGCTGGATGCAGTGCGCGACTTCTTCGCCGACTTTCGCCGGATCATGCGAATCCCGGAGGCGCGCGTCTGTCTCATCGGCCTCTCGGGCAAGCGTGGGCTGGTCATCGGCATGGCGGGCGCGATGCTGGCGATTCTCTTCAATCAGGATGGCGAGTTGCAGTTCGACAAGATGATCCGAATCATTGCCCTGATCACGACGTGGGTGATGGCGGGCGTGGCCGTCGGGTCCCTCCTGGCAGGCGTGCAGAAGCATCCGCGCCGCGTACTTGGGCTGGTGCCGGTCGGAGGGCTGGGCTTCTCGCTGGGCCTGGCCTACGCGGCCGAGGCGATGCAGCCGATTGCCGAGGGGGAGCAGCCGATCCTGTGGTTTTGCACGCTGGTCGGCGCGGCGGCGGGACTGATCAACGTCCCCCTCGCGGCCACCTATCAGCTCGCGGTGCCCGACGATGCGCGCGGCAATGCGATGGCCGTGCGCAACATGACCGACTACTTCTTCGCCACCATCGCCGGCATCGGGCTCTTTTTGCTCGGCAAGTACGCCGGGTTCGACGGGCCGAGTCAACTTTGGCTCATCGCCATCGTTTCCGGCGTGGCGACGCTGGTGGCCTGGTGGATCTTCCGCCGCGAGTTCGTCGAGCAGATTATCGAGTTCGTCTTCTTCGTGATGTACCGCTTTCGTGCCGCGGGGCCGGGGCTGGACACGTTTCCGCGCAAGGGGCCGGTGATCGTCGTGTGCAACCATAGCTGTTACTTCGACCCAATGCTGCTGGGGAAAGTGTTGCCGCGGACGATGATCGCGATGATGACGAGCGTCTTTTTCGATCATTGGTTCTTGCGCTGGATGATGGTGTATCTGGCCGATGCGATTCGGGTGCAGTACTCGGGCTTTCGCCGTGACGTCCCCGAGTTGAAAGATGCCGTCGCCGCTCTGGACGCGGGGAAGTGCCTCGTCATCTTTCCGGAGGGGCGCTTGCGGCGAACGGAGGAGCAGCCGCTCAAGATGTTCGGGCAGGGTGTCTGGCACATCTTGCGTGAACGCCCGGAGACGCCGGTGGTCGTGTGCTGGCTGGAAGGCGGGTGGGGGAGCTATTTCTCGTACTACAAGGGATTGCCGACGAAAAACAAGAAGATCGACATCCGCCATCCCATCGAGATCGCCGTCGGCGAGCCGGAGAAGCTGAGCGCGGAGATCCTGAGCGATCACCGCAAGACACGCCACTATCTGATGGAGAAGTGCGCCGCGATGCGCGCTCACCTCGGACTGGAGCCGATCGCGCTGCAGACGGTGGAAGAGGAAGCAGCGAAGGAGGAAGATTCTCCCTCCCCCCTGGAGATTGCTGAAAAGGCGAAGTACGAAGAGCGAAGTACGAAGAGCGAAGGCTGATGGTCGCATTTTTTCGTACTTCGCTATTCGCTCTTCGTACTTGCCTTTTCAGCAGTCTCCAGGGGATAAGGGAGAATGCGGATGGCTTTCTAGATCAACCCCGCCTGCCCCAGCGCGGTCTTCATCTTCTGCATCTTGTCCGGCGGCAGCGGCGCGACGGGTCCGCGGCAGGGGCCGATCGACATGCCGAGCACGTCGAGCGCTGCCTTGACGCCGCCCGGCGCGGTGCCGAGCGTCAGGGCCATGCGTACCGGATGGAGCTTGCGCTGGGCGGCGAGCGAGCCGGCAAGGTCGCCGCGCATGAAGGCTTCGTAGATCTCGACCAGAATCTTCGGCGCGATGTTCCCCGTCGCCGGGACCGCGCCGCGTGCGCCAAGCTGCATCGCGGAATAGATGAGCGTATCGCGGCCCATCAGGACGCTGAATCGGTCGGGCGTGACGCGCATGTATTCGATCGTGTTCGTCAGGTCTCCGGAGGAGTCCTTGACGCCGAGAATGTTCGGAATCTCGGCGAGGCGAGCGACGGTGTCGACGTCGATCTTGACGCCGCCGCACGTTGCCGGGTTGTTGTAAAGCACGACCGGCAGCTTGGTCGCCTCGGCGATGCGGCGATAGTGGTCGAAGATTTCTTGCTGATTGGGAATGACGAAGTACGGCGTGATGACGGAGACGCCGTTCGCCCCCTCCTTCTCGGCCATCTTCGTGAGCCGAACAGCCTCGCGCGTCGTCTCGGCGCCGGTGCCTGCGTACACGGGCACACGGCCGCGCACGTGCTCGACGGCAGTGGCGATGACCTGCTGCTTCTCTTTTTCATCGAGCGCGTAGAACTCGCTGTTGGTGCCGAGGACGAAGACGCCATGGCAGCCGCAGTTGATGAGATGATCGAGGAACCACTTGAGGCGAGGCAGGTCGAGATCTTCATTGGCCTGCATCGGCGTCGCCACGGGTGGAATGATGCCGCGAATTTGCATGGGAGTCTCCGGATGGCCGCTTGCGGCGTAGCAAAACCTGCTAAGCCGCAAGCGGCAGGTAATATTATGCGGATCCACCCGCGTGCGAGGAGGGGACAAACGCCGACACCCAGTCGCGCAGCTCGATGCGGACGCGCTCCCCCGCGGCCCGCGCCACGGCGACCGCGCCGCGATGACGCTCGCCGAGCGTGAACTGCTGAAAGTGCCAGTCGCGCGACACGAAGTCGGCCAGCGGGCGAAACGCGATGAGCCGATCGACGTCAAGGTCGAACGCGAATGCTTCCAGTGGGAACGCAATCCCGCGGCCCAGCCCTTTGACGAACGCCTCCTTCAGCGTCCAGATCGCAAAGAAGGCTTCCGGCAGCTCGCGCTCGGGCAAGCGACGCAGGTGCTCCGACTCGGGCGGCGAGAAGAATCGCTCCGCCAGCGCGAGATACTCTACGCGGCGCCGGCGATCCTCGACATCAACGCCGACCTCGCGCCGGCTCACCGCCAGCGCGACCGCGCCTCGGCTGTGCGTGAGATTGAAGTGCAGCTCGGCCGGATGGCGATCGGGCCGCAGCATCGGCTTGCCGTGATTGTCGCCGACGAGGCAGATGTCGCAGCCATCGCAATCGAGATAGCTCGCCAGGACGCTGCGCATGACGGCGCGCGAGAGGAGAAACAGATCGCGGTCCTTCGCGTGATGCAGGCAGCGCATGCGCGCGAGCTCTTCCGGGAGCAAGAGCGCATCCAGCTCGTGCAGCGCGGGCACTTCGCCTATCAAGGCGTGCCAGACGTGTACGTCGTCATCGCCGAGCTGTTGTTTCGGTTGCAGCAACATCGTCGAGGCCGAGAAAATCCGTGGGAAACTGGGGGTGCAGCTTCTATTCTATACGGCGAGCCGAGCGGCGTGAGCCGCCGGTTGATGGTTGTCGATTCTCAACCGGCGGCTCACGCCGCTCGGCGCGCCGAGGGAATATCCATGGAACTCGCCGAAATGACCTGGCCGATGGTCGCGGCCCTGTCGAAAGATACGCCGGTCGTCATCCCCATCGCCGCCCTCGAGCAGCACGGTCGGCACATGCCGGTCTTCACCGATAGCATGCTCCTGGGCGAGGTGCTGCGCCGCGTGAAAGAAACGCCGATAGCTCAGCGCATCCTCTTCACGCCGCTCATGTGGCTCGGCAACTCGCATCACCATCTCGATTTCGCCGGCACCATGACGGCGTCGCCGCGCGTCTACATGGATCTGCTCATCGACATGGCCGAGAACATGATCACGCACGGGTTCAAGCGTATCGTCTTCGTCAACGGCCACGGGGGCAACATCGTCCCCTCGCAGCAGGCGATGTTCGAGCTGCGCCAGAAGCTGCGCCACCGCAGCGACCTGCTTCTCGTCACGACGACCTACTGGACGCTCGGCGGGAAGCCGTGGGAGGTTGACAAATCGCTCAAGCAGCAACAGGTGGGCCATGCCTGCGAGTACGAGACGTCGATGATGCTGCGCATCGCTCCGCACCTGGTGCGCGATCATCAGCAGGTCGAGGAAGTCGGTTTCGGCAACGCGTTCGCGCCGGCCCATCGCGCCTGGATCACGAAGGACCGCACCGCGCAGGGCCACATCGGCGATCCGAGGTTGGCAACGGCGGAGAAAGGCGAGACGATCTTCCGTGTCTTCGCTGCCGATGTCGTGAAGTTCTTGGAACGCGTGCTGGCGTGGGATGGGAAGTCGTGGGAGGGGTAATGTAAGGATGAAGGATGAAGGATGAAGGATGAGGCAGGCTCATTTTTCATCCTTCATCCTTCATCCTTCATCCTTGCGAAATGGCAGAACGATCGGCGACCTGGCGTTGGAGCGTGTGCGGGCTGCTGCTCTTGGCGGCCATGCTGATGTACATGGACCGCCTCACGCTGTCGCAGCTCGCGCACACCATCACGCGCGAGTATGCGTTGTCGAACGAGCGCTATGGGCTGCTCACCACCGGCTTCAGTCTCGCCTTCGCCAGCGGCGCGCTGTTCTTCGGCTTTCTCGTCGACCGGGTCGGACCGCGCTTCCTGTATCCGACGGTGCTCATCGGCTGGTCGGCGGCGGGCGTCGCGACGGCATACTCGCAATCGATCGGCGCGTTTTTCCTCCCCGACGATCCCGCCGAGATACCGACGCTCGTCGCCAGCACGTTCGGCTTTCTCAGCGGCGAGAATCCCCTGCCCGCGACAACCGCGCTCGTGCCCGGACGAATGCGCGTCAGCGAGCAGGCGTACCTCGGCTTCATGCTGTGCCGAATCGTGCTCGGCTTCTTCGAGGCGGGGCACTGGCCGTGCGCGCTGGTGACGACGCGCATCATCCTCTCGCGCGGCGATCGCTCGCTGGGCAACGGCATCCTGCAAAGCGGCGCGTCGCTTGGCTCGATCCTCACGCCGTTCGTCGTCTTGCCTCTGGTGACGGACGATCTCGGCGGTTGGCGTCCGCCGTTCATGGCGATCGGCTGGATCGGCATGCTCTGGATCATCCCCTGGCTGCTCGTCATCCGCCCCGGCGACCTCGACCGCAGCCCCGCGACGCCGAGCAGCGCGCCCGAGGCGGGACCGACCTACTCCACGAGCGATCTGTGGCGCATGGTGGCGGCGCTGGTCATCGTCGTCGTCACCATCAATCTCACCTGGCAATTCTTCAGCAACTGGCTGCCGAAGTATCTGCAGGACACGCACCGCTACACGCGCGAGGAAGCAGGCTGGTTCACGTCCGCCTACTACATCTCCGCGGAGGTCGGCTGTCTGGCCGTCGGGTTCCTCGTCAAATTCCTGATCGACCACGGCTGGGAGGTGCATCGCGCCCGGCTCGTGACGTTCTGCGCGTGCGCCGCCATGACGCTGCTCGCCGTCGCTGTCGCCTTCCTGCAATCGGGGCCGTTGCTCTTGATCCTGCTGCTGCTCGTCGCGGCGGGGAGTCTGGGCTTCTATCCGAACTATTACTCGTTCACGCAAGAGCTGACCAAGATGCATCAGGGGAAGGTGTCCGGCGCCCTGGGCACGACGGCCTGGATCGGCGGGGCGTTGATGCAGTGGCTCGTGGGCCGCAGCATCGACGAGAAGGGAACGTACGCCGACGGCATCGTGATGGCGGGGCTGATGCCGATCCTGGCGTGCGCGGCGCTCTGGTTCCTGTGGCCTCACCACGACGCGAAGCCGCCGGCCGCGCCGCTGTCGCCCGACTCGTCGGCCCCGGAGATTGCGACCGCGATCCAGGAAGCCGATCCTGTGCGAAAGCCCTGAACCGCTTTGAGGGACCTCCATGCAACGCGCCTCGCTCGTCCTCGTTTTGCTGCTGTTCCCCGCGTTCGCTGTCGCCCAGCCGTTGCCGCCGCGCTTCATTCAGGAGCACTACACGCGTTCGACGCACAAGATCAAGATGCGCGATGGCGTCCATCTGCACACGATCGTTTACACGCCGAAGGATCAGAAGCAAAAATACCCGATCCTCATGAATCGCACGCCGTACGGCATTCCGCCCTACGAGGAGAACATCTATCGCTTCACCCTGGGTCCGAATCGGCACTTCGTCCGGGAAGGATATATCTTCGTCTACCAGGACGTGCGTGGCCGCTACATGTCCGAGGGGGAGTTCGAGAACATGCGGCCCCAGCTCCAGAAGCAGGGCGGGCCGAAGGACATCGACGAGAGCACCGACACGTATGACTCCATCGACTGGCTCGTCAAGAACATCCCGAACAATAACGGCAAAGTGGGCCTTTACGGCATCTCGTATCCTGGTTTTTACACGTCGGCGGGCATGATCAACGCGCATCCGGCGCTGAAAGCGGCGTCTCCGCAAGCGCCGATCGCGGACTGGTTCTTCGACGACTTCTTTCATCACGGCGCGTTCTTTCTCTCACACGCCTTCCCGTTCTTCGACCGATTCGGCGACCCGCGTGGCCCCGAGCTCACCACGAAGCGCGTCACGCCGCCGACGTATCCGACGCCGGATGGCTACCAGTTCTTCCTCGACCTCGGCTCGCTCAAGAACGTCAACGCGCGTCACTACAAGAACAAGATCACGTTCTGGAACACGATGATGGCGCATCCGACCTACGACAAGTTCTGGCAAGATCGCAATCTGTTGCCTCATCTGAAGAACGTCGCTCCGGCGGTCATGACCGTCGGCGGATGGTATGACGCGGAGGATCTTTACGGCATTTTCAACACCTACCAGTCGATTGAGAAGCAGAACAAGGGGATCTTCAACATCCTCGTCGTCGGTCCGTGGGCGCACGGGGCTTGGTCCAATCCCGATTCCTCGAGCCTCGGACACATCCACTTCGGCTCGAACACGTCCGACTTCTTCCAGCGCGAAATCGAGCTACCTTTCTTCAATCATCATTTGAAGGGTGCTCCCAATCACAAGCTGCCGGAGGCGTACGTCTTCGAGACCGGGACCAATCGATGGCAGCAATACGAGGCCTGGCCGCCGAAGAACACCCAGAGGGTGCAGTTCTATTTGAAGGCGAATGGACTGCTATCGAAAGAACTCCCCGTACACGAGGAGAAGCCGGACACGTTCGTGAGCGATCCGCGCAAGCCGGTGCCGACGACCGAGCGCATCGCATTCGGGATGCCGCAGCAATATATGACGGACGACATGCGATTTGCGTCGCGCCGGCCGGACGTGCTGACGTATCAGACCGGCGTTCTGGAGGAGGATCTCACGTTCGCGGGGCCGATGACCGCGGTGCTGCACGTCGCGACGACGGGAACGGACGCAGACTGGATCGTGAAGATCATCGACGTCTTTCCCGACGGGCATACGACCTCGCCGACCGGGCGCTCGCTCGGCGGGTATCAGATGCACGTTCGCAGCGAGGTGATCCGGGGCCGATTCCGCAACAGCTACGAGAAGCCCGAGCCGTTCAAAACGAACGAGCCAGCGAAGATCACGCTCCCCTTGCACGACGTTTTGCACACTTTCAAGCGTGGGCATCGGGTAATGGTGCAGATTCACAGCACCTGGTTCCCCCTGGTGGACCGCAACCCGCAGAAATATGTTCCGAACATCTTCTTCGCGAACGACGACGATTTCACGCCGGCGACACATAGCGTTTATCGGTCAGGAAGATTGCCAAGTCACATCGAGGCCGGAGTGCTGCCGGGGATGAAGAAGAAGGAGGATGATTGATGGAATTGAAATCTATTCTGCAAACTCGTTCGCAGAATACCTTGGCATACTGTGAATATCCTCGAAATTCCGCATGTCCCCGGAACCGCTTGCAAAGGAATGCAAGCGAGCATAGAATTGCGTTTGGCGTGGAAAAATACTGAATTTTCGAGCGTTTTCGGCTACGATTTCTCTTGGTTCCCAAGCTGGACGTCGCCGCTTCGAATCCGGTCGCCCGCTCTGCAGGTCCTGCAAGTTTCCAGTGCATTCGATGGCCAACGCCTGAACCTTCAGCGAACCCCGACGGTTCAGGCGTTGATCTTTGAAGCTTTCACTTGACGCTAATCGTAACTTTTACTTCTCCGGTCAGCTTGATCACACCGCCGCCGTAGTCCCAGGTTCCGGTTACAGTCGGGGCGATCGCGTTGAGCGACAGCCGACCCTCGTCGATCTTTCCTTCGAGTTTGATTTTGAGAACGTGCGTTCCCTGCTTGCCGTACTTGTGCAACACTTCTGCCTCGCCGTTCAGCTTCTTGCCGTCGCTTTTCAACATCGCCTTTTGAAGCACGTCGTCTTGCTTGGGCCAGAGCAGGCAGGCGAGCATCGCCTTGGCGGTTGCGGCGGGGACTTCGCCGGGCTTTGACAGGCTCTGGAATTGCTCGGCGGTCAGTGTGGCGGCCCCGGTGTACTTGAAAGGATACTTCTGCATATTGAACATCGTCCCTTGCGTATAACCGTCAACCAGAGCGCTTAGCACCGCTCCTCCTTTTGGGCTATTCATGGGATCGCTGGGTTTCTTGTCCGGAGGATCGGTCGCTTTCGTGCGTTGCGGCGGCGGGGCATCGTCGACGGCGCGGCGCATCAGCGCGCCACCGGGGCTGATTTTCTCGACGATCCGTGGAGCGCCAACATATTCGACAGCGCCGCCGGCCGCAATGGTGACTCTGAGCACGTCGCGCACGTTGACCAGGGCCCGGCTGCCGCTGGCTGCGTCGACGACCGCTTGCTCGCCGGGGCACGAGATGGCGTCCACGGTGGCGCCGGGGGCGAGGCGATGTATTTGCTGCTGGACATTGCCGGCGAGAATGACGGTTGCCGGACGGTTGACGATCACCTCGAGCGTCTTGCCTTTCAGATCGAGAAGTACGATCTTGCCGACGTCGTCGACGGTCAAGCGGGAGAGTTCCTTGACCTCGATCTCGAACTCGACACCGGGGTTTCCGCCTTGCAGGACGAGGACGCCGCCCTCCACGACGGCCTTCGGCGAGGAGGCGCCTGCTTTTGCGGACCAGTCCACGCGTTCGCGTCCGGTCTGGCGGATGACGGCAACGCCCTGCTTGACGTGAATCCCGGAGAATCCGGTGAGCTTGTCGGTGTTGGCGGGGGGCTGGACGCCGTTGTCGTTTTTCTGTGTTTGCTTGGTTTCGGTCTGCGTGTTTTGCTGTGTATTCGCTTGAAGCACGGTCGCGCCTGCGTCGCCATGCTCGTCGCCGAGCGTGTGGTTAACGATGAGGGCGAGACCGACGAGCCCCGCGCAGATAAGGAGCGCGAAGCTGGCGATCGATTTGATCTTGGACAGTAGCATGGCGTTCATGACCTTCTCCGCGAGGATGCTGGCGTGGGTGGATGGATGGTGAACGTCGAAAGGGAGCGTCGTCGCCTGGGCGAGCTCTGAGGCGAAGAGCGTGCCGAGCGTCGCCGCCGACGCCGTGATGCCGCGGGCGCCGAGCCGGGCCGCGAGAAGCTTGCGCGCCGCGGCAAGGCGGCTCGAGAGCGTCCCCTCCGGCACGTGCAAGAGGGCAGCTGCGTCTTTGCGACTCCAGCCTTCCAGCTCGCACAGAACGACTGCCGCGCGAATCTTGTCCGGCAACCGGCTCAACTCGCGATCGATTAATCGCTTCAGGTCGGGAGTCTCCACATCGATCTCGACCGTCGGATGCGGCAAATCGGCCACCTGCTTCTCGTGTCGGCGATGGCGAAGTACACGCGAGCGTGCTTCGAGGGCGGTTCGCGTGGCAACGCCGTGCAGCCAGTTGCCGACGAGATCGGGCGGCTGGACCGCGTTCGCCTTGCGCGCGAGCACCAGGAACGTCGCCTGGAATGCGTCCTCCGCGTCATGCACGTGGCCGAGGATGCGCCGGCACACGCCGAGGACCATCGGGCCATGGCGCCGGACGAGCTCGGCGAAGGCAACGTCATCGCGTGCCTCGACGTAGGCGCGCACGAGCGCGCCATCGGTCGCGACGGGGGTGTCTCGCTCGAACACCAGACGCCGCAGCCGACCAAGCACGCTTGCCAGCGGTTGTGCGGACATGGACGCTCCTTCCTTCTTCTTTTGGGCGCAACCGGGACGGCGCGTCGATTTTTTTCAGAGAATTCATCGCCATTTTATCAGTTTGGCCTTGCAACAAGCCTCACCCCGATCATGGGATGCCTGATCCACGTTTCCTGGGCACTGCATGAGCGACACGAACTTCCATAGAATGCCCTCTTGACCTTCCTGGGAGGAACTCACGATGAAGCGCATGGCCACCTCGTTGCTGTTGGTTCTCGCCGTCACGCTGTCGGCTCGCGCCGCAGATTGGCCGCACTGGCTTGGGCCGCTCCGCAACGGAGCATCGCCGGAGACCGGGCTGCTGACCGCCTGGCCCAAGAGCGGGCCGAAGCTGCTCTGGAAGGTCGCGGGAGGCGTCGGTTACTCCAGCGTCGCCATCGCGCAGGGCAAGGCCTTCACGCAGGTCCAGCACGATGAGGCGGAATATGTCCTGGCGCTCGATGCGGTCAAGGGAACCAAGCTGTGGGAGACGAAGATCGCCGGCGAATACAAGAACGGCTACGGCGATGGCCCGCGCGCCACGCCAACGATCGAAGGCAAGTTCGTGTACGTCCATTCGCCAAGCGGCCCCCTGGCATGCCTCGATGCGGAGAAAGGCGATGTGATCTGGTCCGTCAATTTGATGAAGGACCTCGGCGGCAAGAAGCTCAGCTGGGGCCTGTCCGCTTCGCCGCTGGTTGACGGTGATCTCGTCTACGCGCTCCCCGGCGCGAAGGGTGCTGCCGTGGCGGCGTTCGACAAGAAGACCGGCAAGCTCGTCTGGAAGGGGGGCGGCGACGATCAAGCCGGCTATGCGACCCCGCTCCCCGTGACCGTCGGCGGGCAGAAGCAGATCATCTTCTTCAATGCGGCCGGCCTGTTCGCGATGACAGCCGACACCGGCAAGGAACTCTGGCGCATCGAGTGGCGCACCGGCTACGACTGCAACATCTGCACGCCGCTCCTCATCGGCAAGGACCAGCTCTTCGTCTCCTCCGGCGAGGATGTCGGTTGCGCCATGTACAAGCTGTCCGCCAGCGCTCCCGAGACGCTCTGGGAAAGCAAGGGCAAGAAGAGCGTCATGGAAAACTACTGGGCCAACTCCGTCTACCACGACGGCTATCTCTACGGCATCACGGGCCACTTCCATGAAACCAAGATGCACCTCAATTGCGTCGACGCCAAGACGGGAAAGCTCATGTGGTCGCAGAAAAACTATGGCAAGTCCGCAGTGACGCTCGCGGACGGGCATCTCTACATCACGACCTTCAAGGGCGACGTAGTGCTCGCGAAGTGCAACCCGATGAAGTACGAAGAAATCTCACGCGCCAAACTCATCAACCAGCGCCGGCCGACGAATGCGACGATCGCGGACAAGCGCATGTATTTGCGCGATCATGAGAACATTTATTGCTTTGATATCGCAGGGAAGTAAGTTCCCGCCAGGGCCCAGGGACCGCCGTCCCTGGGCTTTCCACCCCTCGGAGACGCCATGGCAGAGTCGACCAAACCCACCAAGTATCGCTTCACCTTCGGTCCGTGGAACATCTCGCAGGGGCGCGATCCCTTCGGCCCCGAGGTTCGCAAGGAAGTCCAGTTCGGCGCCAAGATCCGCGAGTACAAGCGGCTCGGCTTCGATGGCGTGCAGTTCCACGATGACGATGTCGTCCCCACCGACCTCGAATACAGCGCGCTCATGAAGGGCGTCGCCAAGGTCAAGAAGATGCTCGACAGCGAAGGGCTCTTCTGCGAGTTCATCGCCCCACGCCTCTGGGAGCACACCAAGACGATCGACGGCGCCTACACGTCCAACAGCGCGACGGAGCGGCGCTACGCGATCGAGCGCTCGAAACGGGCGATCGACATCGCCAACGCCATGGGCTGCCGGGACATGGTTCTCTGGCTCGCGCGCGAGGGGACGTACATCCGCGAGCAAAAGGATCCGATGACCGCGGTCGGGCGCATCGTCGAAGCGGTCAATGCGATGCTCGAGCACGACAAGCACATCCGCGTCCTCGGCGAGATGAAGCCGAACGAGCCGATGGACCAGGCCTACTGCCCGACCGTCGGCCATTTCATGGGGCTCGTCTATCGAACCGCCGATCCGAGCCGGGTGGGCGTCCTGATCGAGTCGGCCCACTCGATTCTGGCGGGGCTCGATCCGTCCGACGACATGGCGTACGCCCTCTGGCACAAGAAGCTCTGGAGCGTCCATCTCAACGATCAGAACGGGCTCAAGTACGACCAGGACAAAACCTTCGGCTCCGTCGACCTGCGAAGAGCGTTCAACACCGTCTGGGTCCTCGAGCGCGGCGGCTACACCGGCTGCATCGGCCTCGATGTCAAGGCCATGCGCACCACGAAGGCAGAGGAGCAAACGAAGCACCTCGCGAATAGCAAGGCGATCTTCGAGCGCCTCGTGCAGCTCGTCCGCAGCCTGAAGCCGGAAAAAGTCGAACATTTCCGAGAAGAGCGCGACTACGAGGGGCTGGAGATGTACATCATGAATCATTTGATGGCGTGATTTCTGGAGGAGGCTCAAGCGAACTCGCCAGCGACCCACTCTAGACGCGAGAAAATCTCAACAGGCAGCTTTCGGCGAGCAGTGCTGTTGCGAGCACCGACAAAGAGCCATTGATCCGCGTGAGTCATGAGAAGGATGTCTTCTCCTTCGTAGAATCGAAGCGGTTCCATCACAGACCAGTATGTCAGCGGCAAGTCACAGAGAGAATACTGCGATCCCAGGTCAGCGAGCAATCTTCGTTGCTCCCAGAAGTCCTGCCACCCGCAGCAGGGGGCACCCATGATCTTCTCCCGCAGGAGCGTCTGAATCGCAAACGCTGAGACGCTGGGACTGACCTGGCACGGGTCCTCTTTTAAGCGATAGACGGGCGGATCCTCAAGAAGGATGTCGCTGTCGCGCACGCCCCACACTTCGCAACCCTGATTCTCCGCGTAAAAGACAAGATGATTTTCGTGGCGACCGAATTGGAACAACTCGTTTGGAGTGGTGAGGCGATCCTGCTGCGACCACAGATCTCTCCGCCTACCCGCAATGAGATACCACTCGCGCAGAGCGGCAGGTAGCCGATGTCCAAGTTCGCGCTCGCACTGTTCAATGTCGGCCTCGGAGTAGCCATCGCCCGGCGCGATGGGCCGACTCCAGAAATCGACGAATCGCAGGACGAGCATCCAGCGCGATTCGCGATTCGCAGGCAGCTTGCTGAAGAGTGGAAGATAGGTTTGCGGTAGCATGGTTCTTGTCCTTGAGCCCTCCCCGATCCAGATTACGATGAAGCTGGTGTGGGAACCACCGAGCAGCCTATGAAATCAAGCAAATCAACCAAAAGCCGCGCCTCTGCATCAAGAAAACCACGCAAGATGAAGCGCGTACTTACCGTCACGACCTTTGAGAAAATGGACGCTGAAGACCGCGAGTACTGGCAACGCCAAACGCCGCAAGCGCGCCTGCGGGCGATGGAGCTTCTACGCCGGATCAACTATGGCAAAGCTGCTGCCGGACGACTTCAGAGAATTCTTGAAGTTGTGCAAAGACCTTGATGATCTGCAGCATCTGTGATGGAATAAGCGCTATGCCGGGAGCCAGCCATGAAGACCAAGAAATCACATAAAAACGGTGTTGTCAGGAAGAAGCGCCTGCCGAAATGGAAACGCCGGCTGGAAGAGTATCCGCTCGACGAGCTCGTCAAGATCACGTTTTCAAGCGACGCGGATCTCGACGCGGGGACGGCGCTGATCTGGGG
>ERZ1066138.447-NODE-447-length-13989-cov-8.166715_pt1 | contig 13989 bp, 8 predicted proteins | sample MGYA00382785_ERZ1066138 | MGnify/ENA primary metagenome ERZ1066138 (study PRJEB33369, sample SAMEA5778368) | biofilm metagenome | biome: Industrial cooling water; feature: Water cooling tower basin; material: Biofilm | place: United Arab Emirates | collected... | reverse complement strand
CGCGCATCGTCGCTTCGGACGGATGCGGCAACAGGTAGCCACCGGCAGCACCAGCAATGGCGGCCAGGGCATCGATCCAGGTGCCTTGCTGCGCGAACACGCCTGCCGGCACGTTCCAGTCGGTGAGGCCCCAGTCGACGGTCCAGCCGAGTGGCACGCCGTTGATCGTCAGCACATCGTCCATCAGCTGCCGCGCGGTACGCGGGTCGGCATTGGCGAAGTTCACGACGGGGGCGTAAGGCGCCGACAGAACCGCGGAACGGCCCCGGCCCGAGAGTCGCAGGCTCGTGTCGCCGAAGCTGCGTTCGCGACTGAGGTTCTCGGCGAGCACACGAAAGTCCGTGCCGTTGACGTGCACCACCAGTTCCACTGGCGATGCGCCATCTTCGGGCGCGACCAGGGCCTCGGCGATACCAGGCAGCGTGGCCTCGAAGCCCCACGCCCAGGAATCGACGTCGAGACTCAGCGACAGCGAGATCACCGGCACTGGCGCGCCATCCGGCCATCGATGCAGGGTGACGTGGTTCAGCACGACGTAAACCCTCCGGAACGGAACGACGACGGGACCATCCTGGCCAGGTCCGGGATGGTTTTCGCACACGAAGACCAGGTGGCAATCCGTGGCCGCCAGCGCTGCGAAGCGCAGGTTGGGATTCGGGGTGTAGCAACGGATGGGCGGCGGATCGCCACCATCTGGACGCGTCGGATGCCGGCCAGGCGGAGGGCGCATGGCGTTCTGCCAGCGGGCCTTGGTCCAACGCCGGAGCGCGACCGCGACTTGGATCGCCTCGAAGAAGCGTCGGCTCGGAAGCGTAGCGGCGACGCCGAAGCGCGAGGACGTCGGCCGATGGCGATCTCGCAGCCCGTCCTGATGAAGTAGGCGCCGCTGCAGGCCGTCCATGCGCGCCGCGTTGGCATGGACGAACGGTCCTGCGGTGCGCAGTTGCAGCGCGTCACTGTGCGCGACGCCAATGGCGCCCGGCGATGTCGGCGACGCGAGACAGAACCTCACCGTTGCTGTGATCGGCAGTCGCGCCAGCCTGGCGCTGCGACGCTCCTCGACACCCGCAACATGGCCTGTCGCCCGTTGCCAGCCGGTTTGCGCTTGCACGGGCGCACGGACGGTCTGCGAGGTCCGATGCTCGGCGCCGACTTCGAATCCTCGCCCACGCTGCCAGGTCGAGTAGGTGCTGCCCACCAGCGGACGCGCGGTCCGCGAGGCATAGCGCGCCTCGACCAGCATCTCCATTGCTGGAAAAGTGCCTACGAGTGTCGCCGATGCATTTGGAATGGCGAGCGCTTCGAAGCGCAATGGCGGCAGTGCACCGACGAGTTGCGCATCGACGGGTGGCGGCGCCCCGGCCGGATCGCCGCCCAGCACCAGATGCACGCTGCCCGGTGGATGGGCGAAGCGCAGATCGACAGCCGTCATCGGCGGTCACCCCAGCAGTCCCGTCAGGATGCGGGTGTAGCCGCCCGCGTACAGGGTGGTCGTCGGAAGCCGCAGCTCGCCGGCACCCTCGAGGTCCGATGCGTCGCAGTCCCACGCCAGCGCGCCCTGACCGTTGACGATGCGCGCCCACGTCGCTTCGCCGGTGGTCAGGATCAGCGCTTCGTTGGTCGCGGCCACTTCGAGCACGCCGTCGACCACGGTGCCAAGCGGCTCGGCGAGGACGATGGAGGCCAACAGCGGGCCCTGCGGCGTTGCACCGAAGCTCGGCCGCGGCCCCGCGTACAGATGGGCCCGTGCCTGTTCGGTGCCGAGTGCCAGAAATGTGATAACGCCCTGCAGCCGGTAGCCGTTGAGCGCGTTCGAGATCTCGATCACGTCGGCGTCTGCATCGGTTGAGCGCGCAGGTTGTCGGCGATGACGGCGCGAAAGTTGTGCTTGTAGTCGTAGGCAATCACGACGTAGCGCGGCACGGCGCTGATCTTGTCGAAGCAGTAGGCGCCGGTGACCGGATCGCTCCAGGTCTCACCTACGACGACGTGTGTGCGTTCGTCGAACAGCAACACGCGGCGCGCCACGGGTCGGTCGTCGGGAATGCCTTTCTCCTTCACCGTGCCGGTGATCTGGTGGTTGCCGGCGTAGTAGTGGTTGCGCGTGCCGGCCAGGCGGTGGAAGGCGCGGTGCGAGTAGCGCAGTAAGCCGGCCAGGTCCGGTACCGGCTGAGTGCGCGCCACGACGGCCGGCAGCGCCCTGTAATGGGAAGACGGCGCGTCCGGCAAGGCGCTCGGCACGCCACCGGTGACCCGATGCACCCGCAGGGTCAGACCGTAGCCGTAGATGCACGGTCGGAAGCGCGCGTAGTGCCGTTTGTAGCTTTCCCACACGATGCCGTCGTTGTCGCTCAGCCGGTACTGCCAGATGCCGTCGTTGCTTCGCTTGGCATCGACCCGGATGGTGCGGCGCGCGCCGATCACGGCCCACGGCGCTGCGGCATGGGCGGTCAGTTCGTACTGGTTGCCGCCCGCATCCCAGAAGCTGTGATGCCACTGCTGTTGCCACGCGATCAGCCGGTGACCTTCATAGGTCCCCGAGCCCGTCCAGAGCCAGATCCCGAAACAGGCCGATGAGTAGGTGACGGCCAGCACTTCGGCATCGATCTCGAACCAGAAGTTCTCGACGACTTCGGCCGCGTCGATGCGCCAGAGGTTCTGCGCCTGCGAGAACACCAGATCGACGGCCTGCGCGGCCTCGTTCCAAGTCGGCGTCACGCCGCCCGCGCCACCTGCGCTGGCGAATCCCGCGGGAATGCCGGCGACGAAATCCTCGTCCAGGGGATAGGCCACGGCTCAGGGTCTCCAGGGACCGGTGATGTCGAAGGCGAATCCGCTGGTATTGCCCTCGTGGGCGTAGTCCAGGGTGACGATGAGGAACTTGCGCCCGGGATAGCCGAGCACCTGGTCGATCAGCGTCAGGTGCGCATACGGCTGGTTCTGGTGAATCCAGTACATGCCCGGCAGCATCCCGCGCAGGTGGCCGGTGCTCTCGCGCAGGTAGATCGGGTGCAGGATCAAGCCGTAGTCGGGGCCGTTCGGGAACGGGATGCTGCCCGAGCGCCCGGAAACGTTCTGGTTGTTGCCGTCGTTCAACGAGAACAGGCCGAGGCGCGCATTGCCGCCGACCTGGGTGTAGTCGCGCATGCAGATCTTTCCGGTGGTTTCCAGCGAGTGCGTCGAGTACGTGTCCTGGTTGGGGTAGCTGTTCGGCCACTCGCTGGCGGTGCGGTAGCGATCGGACGCGGTCAAGAACGACGCGTAGTTGTCGCCGGGCTTGTAGCTATCGAAGTCGGTGAACGTGTAGAGCACACGGCGATCACCACCCCAGCCGGAGGCACACGCCAGGAAGAAGCCGCGGTCGTCGCCGACGAGCACCCAACTGCGGGCACCGGCGCCGTTGTCGCCATAGGTCTCGGGCGTGTTGTTGCGGGCGAAGTACCATTTGAACCAGCCCGAGTACATCGAATTGCCGCTGCCCGAAGGCAGTTCATTGCGCGTGGGCGCTGCCGGATCGAACGGCGCGCGCGCACCGACGAAGGTCTCGATGTCGACCATGTCTTCGGCCAGTGTCACGCGCCCGAACTTCGCCCAGTTGGTGTCGTAACCTTGGGGCAAGCTGTCGTCGACGCGCAGGAACGGTCGATTCGAGAGCGGATTGGGGCTTCGGTAGGCACGCTTGTTCTCGCCGGTGAAGGCGATCTCGAAGCCGAGCGGTGCGATCTTGGCGGTGATCCCGAGCACCGTCGTGGCTGGCGAGACCGGCTCACCCGGAACGACGAACTGGATGCTGTCCTGCGTGGTGGCAGTGATCGTGAACTCGCCGTTGTACTCAGGCTCCTCCGCCCCTTCGATGCGCACCACCTGGTCGACCAGGTAGCCATGCGCCGAACCGACGACGGCGGTCGCGATGCCGCCGTCCTGGGTCAGCGCCGACACCGGCTTCAAGTGAAAGCCGTTGACGAGCAGCGCGTCGAGCAGCGCGGTCAGGCTGCCCCAGTTGTTCGTCAGCACCGGCGCGCCCGTCATGCCGCTGTGCATCCATTTGACCTTGTTGCTCACAAGTCAGAGTCCTCGAAGTGGGTGGCTGGTCACGGGCGATCCACGTCACCGCGGACCAGCAAGGTGAAGGCGTCGCGGGTCACGGTTTCCGGGCCCTGCTGGATGGTGCGAACCACCCACACCGGGAACAGCGCACCGATGGTGTTGAATCGCAGCACGTTGCCGGCCGCCCAGCCCGAGCCCCAGCCCAGCGCGCGCAGCGTGAAATAGGGTTTGCCGGTCGCCGGGTTGGTCGGCGCGAGATCGTTCGCGGTGGTGCCGGTGGCGATCACACCGACGTGCTCGCCGATGACCTGGAAGGCCGTGGTGTTGGTGAACTGGATTGCCCAGCGCTCGGTGATGGCGCCGGCGTTGGTCACCGTGATCGGCGCGAGGACATCGTTGAACGTGGCGGTCGCGGCGTTGCCGACCAGCGCGTCGGTGAACGCGCCGTTCCAATTCGCCTGATCGAACAAACGCGACACGTAGGCGCGCAGGTCGCCCGAGACGAGCGCCGAGGAGATGCAGGAGCCGGTGGGGTAGTCGTGGGTGATCTGGCGGGTGAACGCGAGGCGCCCGGAGATCTGCACATCCGACACCTGAGCCATGTCCTCGATGCGGTGCTCGACGGTGACCGGCTGGGCGATGCCGGTGACGTCGGTGAAGGTCACGCGCCCTGCTTCGAGGTCGACGGAGTAGCCCGCGGTCACGACAACGCTATTGGCATCGAGCACCCGCACGCGCGACAGGCGCACGCGATTGCAGTCGATCACCTGGCCGGCGCTGGCGGTCAGCGGGCCGACCGTTTCGGTGTGGCCGATCACCGCGAAGTCGCCCATCCGGAAAATCGGCACGCGACCGTCCTGCGGCAGGCGCACGGGATCGAGCCCGATCAGGTCCGCATCGAGCGGCAGGTAGGAGTACGCGACGGCGTTGTATTTGATGGTGTCGGCGAACACCGGCGCCGGCTTGAACACCTTGGGCACGCCGTCGAGCACGACGACGCCATCGGGATCGAACCAGATCTCGTCCTCGTTGCCGGCCGCCACGACCCACGACCCGAATCGAGCGCGGACCACGCCGGTCTCGTAGTCGATGGCGCCGGTGATGCCTGCGCCAGCGATGATCCCGTGATTGTCGGCGCTGACATTGATCGTCCCGCCGGTCAGCCGCGTGGCCAGCAGTTGCAGGCTCGACGGCCGCACCGGCGAGGCCGGAATGCGAAAGGTGACCTCATCTACCGGGGTGCCATCGAGGCTGGTCAGGAGCGAGCGCAGTTGGACGGCGGTGCCTTGGCCAGGCACCCAGGCGCTCAAGGTCACCGCGCCGGTGGCGTAGTTGATGGCGCCGGCCAGGGTTGCGGCGCCGGTGACGGGATTGAGGTCGTAGTACAGGCTGCCGAGGCGGTCGAAGTAGGTCTTGCCGCCCAGCGTGAAACCGACGCTGCCGGGCACGATGGCCTCGGCAAAGCTCGGCGTCAGATCGAGCGCCAGGCCACTGGCCGTGAACGGCTGGGTGACCGAGTTCGAGGTGCCAGCGGCGCGATAGCGCACCTTGGCCCATGCGGTCTCGTCGATGGGCATGGCGGCGCCGGCGGTCACGTACTCCCAGTGCGAGAACACGTTGCGATAGACCGGCACCAGGGTGCCGTCTTCGTTGCGCGTCATCCCGATCTGGGTCACGAGGTAGCGCGCCACGGGGATGCGCACGGTGGTATCGGGCAGGAAGCGCACGACGCCGGTGGCGTAGTTCACCGTGCCGTAGAGGAAGCCCTGCGTGTCCTTGAGGTTGCCGTTGCGGTCGTCGCGGACGATCTTGATCGGATCGACCGGGCGCACCAGTTGCAGCTCGGCCGGCGTGGTCGAGATGTAGTCGAAGGTCTCGATCAGCAGGTTCCATTCCAGTTCCACCGTGCCCGGAATCAGCCCATCGAACTCCACCTCGACGTCGATGTAGCCGTTGCCATCGCGCATCGGCGCATGGAACTCCTCCTCGGTCGGTGGGCCCCAGGTGTAGGCGACGTTGTAGGTCTGGCCACCCGCCGGCAAGGCGCCGGGCGTGAACTGGATCAGGCCCGACTGGTAGTGGATGGTGCCGGTCGCGTGACCAGTGATCCGCCCCGCGCCATCGTCGGTGGCGGTGCGCGCGACGCCATCGTTCCAGGTGATCGTCACCGACTCTGGCGTGATGCCCGATTGCGCCAGTTGCAGCGTGACCGCGGGTGGCGCGATGGTCTGGTCGGAGCGGTTGAAATAGTTGGCCTTGCCGCCCCACGCGTAGACGATCTCGCTGCCGACATCGGGCAGAGCGCCCACGGTGACGGCGACCGTGCCGGAACCGTAGTTCACGGTGCCGACGCCGTACTCGGGACTGCTGCCCTTGAGTACGCCGGCGCCGTTGTCGCGCAGGTCGTACCACTTGCCCTGGGCGCGATAGCTGACCTGCAGCGTGCCCGGCGCTGGGCTTGGCAGGATCGTCAGCACGTAGTTGTAGGCGCGGTTCTCGATGTCGACGCGCACGCCCGCGGTGTCAGCGACGCGGATCGGTGCGGCGGCGGGTCGGAAGGTGATGGTCTTGGTGCCGCCGTAGTTGGGCGCACTGGTCGCCATCGCGATCTGGCCGCGGGCGTAGTTGACCGTGCCGATCACCGTGGCGCCGGCCATCAGCTGGCCGCCGTTGTCGGTGAGCGTGGCGCCGCTGACGCTGATCGACAGCGTGCCGGGTTGGATCGCATTGCCGACCGACAGGATGGTGGAGGCGTTGAAGCCGACCGAGGTGGTGTAGCTCACCGTGCCATTGGCCGACTCGACCAGGGCTTCGGAGGTGCCGCCTGCGGTCAGATCGAGCAGCGGTGTCTCGGTCTGGGCCGAGGGCACCAGCTGGGTGAAGATGCTGCTGACGCTGGCGGCCACATCGCCGATGGCGATCGGCTGAGTGGTCTTGACCACACCGCAGTACTTGGCCGCATCGGCGACGACGGTGTCGCGGGTCTTGGTCTTGCCCGCGGCCATCGTGAACAGGCGATCTGGCGGCGAGCCCGGAAAGTCGAAGCGCAGCGCGTCCGACAAATCGCAGGTGACCACGACCGCCTCGTAGTCGACGATGCCGCTGCCCGAGCCGTAGCTGAAGGTGCGCGTTTCCGAGGCAACCCGGGTGATGCGGATGTACTGCGAGAACTCGTTCGCCAGCCCCTCATTGGCGACCAGATAGAGCGTCTTGCCGATGGCGGGCAGTTCGGCGCCGACGCGCTGGAACAGCTGGATGCTGCGCTGTCCGGTGATGTGGTTCTCCAGCAGGTAGCCGTTCCAGAGCGACCCCTTGTTGAGATAGGCCTCGATGCGGTCGCGCGCATTGGTGCGCCGGTCGAAGACTTCCTCGGTCGAGAAGATCGTGACCGCCACACGCGGATCACTCGGTGCCTCAGCGACGATGACGTTGCCGCCGAGGTAGGTGTCGGTGGTGTCGGTCTGCACGCTGGCGAATACCTTGCGCAGGTTGACGCGGCCGCCGGCACGATCCATCTCCGAGATGTCGTTGAACAGCGAGTTGCTGGCGCCATCGACGATGACGGTCGAGGTGGGCGCGCCGCCACCTTCGGCGACGTCGTCCATGACCTGGCTGGCAACGAGCTTCACGTCGCCGACGAGAATGGGCATGTGGGTCCTGTGGGTGTCAGAGCTGCAGCAAGCGCAGCGTCAATCGGTAGCGGTCGGCATCGGATCGCGCGGGAAAGCCGAGCACGGGCTCGGCCTCGACGCAGACTTCGTCGTGGCGGAAGGCGACCTCGAAACCGCGACCATCGTGCAGGCGCAGCTCGAAGCGCCCGTCGTCCGCGGTCAGCGGTACCGCTGCCCAGGCATGCAGCGTCGCCACCGTCGCGCGCGTGACCCAGGCCATGTCGAGGGCGCCTTCCAGCGTGATCGGCCTGCCGGCTTGCCGCGTGGCGGACTGCACCAGCAACGCGCCGGTGATCAGGTAGCTCGTCGACGCCACGGCGGGTGTCCACGCGTGCTCGTCTAACCAGAGCAAATCATCGGGAAGCGCCAGGACATCGCCGCTGGCGAGGTGTTCGAGTTGCATGGGGTCGGATCAGCGGGTGCGAGTGCGCGCAGCGTTCAGCAGGTGGAGCAGTCGAGCTTCGTCGTGTTCATCGATGCTGGCCGCCACCTTGTGCGCTCCGACTGCCAGTTCCACGCGCACGGTGCGCGTGGCCCGGCCTTCGCCAAGCATGGCGGGGCGCGTCACGGCAGCGCCCACCGGCTTCACCAGTCCGCCACTCGCATAGCCCTGTACGCCACGCAGGGTGCGTGCCGCGAGCGCCTGGGTCGGCGCAGACATTCGATTGATGGCCTCGAAGAAGCCCGCGCCGAACTTCGCCACCGTCGACCGATTCACCACGTACTCGCCCGGCGTCAGCAGCGCCGGTATGGTGTCCGAGGAGGCGATGCCACCGCGCGCGAAGAACTGGCCCTCCAGGCTCTCCATGTAGGTGATCAGGTCGCGCTCGAGGTCCTTGCCGACGAGTAGCGCCTGCGCCATCGCCGAGCGCCAGCGGCGCTTGATGCCCTCGACCATGCCGCCTTCGAGGCCGGTCAGCGTCTTGGTGCCGAGCAGCGGCTCCAGGTAGCGCTTGTCCACGCTGGCCTGCTTGCCGTAGTGGCGTTCGGTGTTGAACCGGAACAAGGGACTGATCGCCGCGCCACCTGACCGGGCCAAGGCCGAGGCGTAGCTCATCATGCCCTGATAACCCAACTCGACGAGCTTCAGCGCTTCGACGACCGAGCGATTTCGCTTGGGGCGTTCGGGCGGTTCGCGATTCGGCGCGCGATTCGGCGCCGAGGGCGGTGGCTCCGGCGAGATCCCGGCCGGGCCACCACTGGCAAACCGCGCGACCTTCGTCAGACGCGCGAGAGCCGCGATGCCGTACTTGCGCACGGCCGCCTTGCGGATCACGAACGCGCCAGCATCGAGCGTGCGCGGCACGGTGTCCTGATCGCCAGAGCCCGGCACCTTGCCGCCCGCCATGCGCGGAAACAAGGGCCGAACCTGGCCCCCGCTGGCGAAACGCGGAAGCCCGGGGCCCACCACGCCGCCGGTGGCGTTGGTTTCGACCTTGGTGACGTAGATCGTGTGCGTGCTGGTGGTGTGCATGCCGGCCAGGCTCATGACCTCGGCCCGGGCGGCATCGGCGTTGTGCTGGACCAGATGGCGCGATTCGGTCTGCAGCTGCGCCAGCGCGCCGATCTGGCGCTCCACGTTGGTGACGGCGGCCTGGGCCTTTTCAGTCGAGACCTTCAGTTCGAACTGCGCCGACTCGTTGGCGTAGGCCTTGAGTCGGTCAAGAGCTTCCTGCGCCTTGCTGAAATCGGCGTTCACCGGCAGCGTCTGGCCTTCCTTGAGGCGCTGCTCGTAGTCGCGCAATGTCTGCTCGGCCTCCTGCAGGTCCGCCTGGATCTTCAGCAGGTATTCCTTTTCCTCCAGCGCCGCATCCAATCGCTCCAGGGCTTCATCGAGACGCTCGGTATCGGCTCGAACGGTGACGGTGAGGCCGTCGCGCAGCTTGGCCGTGAGCGAATCGATCTGCGACTCGGTCTCAGCCAAGGTGCGCTGGATCTCGCTGCGCGCCGAACGCGCGGCATCGGCGGCGCTGCGATGCGCCTGCGCTTCAGCGTCCAGGGCTCGATTCAGAATCTCCTCGGCCTCGCGGATTCGGTCGATGGACTGGCGCACGCCGTCCTTGCCTTGGGCGATCTGCTGATCGGCCTCGCGCGCCTTGGCCGCCATCTGCGCACGCAGGTCATTGGCCTGCTGCATCAGGCTATTGGCAGTGTCGAACTCCTTGCGGGCGCTGGCCTCGCGGGCTTGCGCCTGCAGCTGCGCGATCTGCGTCGCCGTTTGCTCGGCCTGCTGGCGCGCCTGCTCGCCACGCTTGGCCTCGGCCGATTGCGTGTTGGCGACCTGGACCGCCAGGTCCATCGCCTTCTGCGCCAACTGCCGCGCCTGCTCGAACTCGCCTTGGGCGAGTGCTTCGCGCGCTTTCTGCTGCAGTTCGGCAATCTGGCGCTTGCGGTCCTCGGTGGCCTCGTACTCGCTCATGCCCTGACGACGGATCTCGCGGATGCGCTCCTCCGTCGTCATTGTCAGCTGACGCTTGGCCTCCTCGATGCGCTGGACTTCAGCGAGGTGGCGATTGACCTCGGCGTTCAACGCATCGATGTGCTGGCGGTACTCGCCGAGCGCCTGCACGAGGGTCTGGCGCTTGGTCGCGAGAATGTCGTTCTCGACGCGCTGGACATTGGCCAGGCGCTCGTCCTCGGTCTGCCCCTGGCGCGCCGCGGCCTCACGGCGGGCGGTGGACTCGGCATCGATCAGCTGCAGGACCTGGGTCGCGGCCTGCTGGCGCAGCGTTGCCTGCTGGGTCAGTGCGTCGGACAGGTTCTTCGTCGATTCGATGATGCGTTCCCGCTCCGTGGTGCGGGTGGTCTGCAGCTCCGCCTGTTCCTGCGCAAAGCGTTCCTTCACCGCGGCGACCTGCTGCTGCAGGTTTGATTCGACCAGAGCGGTGAAGCCCTTGTAGGCCTCGGCCATCTTGGCGGTGGCGTCGTTGACCGTGCCGGACGCCGCGCCCGCAGCCTGTTCGACCTCACCGAGACGAGTCTTCAGCTTCTCGACGGCGCCGTGGACCGCTTCGATGCCGCGCCCAACCGCCTCCTGCGTGCCCTGGCGAACAGCTTCCAGCCGCTTGGCGATCTCTTCGGCCGCGCTCGCCGCGGTGTTCATGGCGCCCTTAGCCGCTTCGCTGCCTTGCTGGGCGTCGGCGTACATGTCGCGGAAGATCTGGTTCATTTCCGCGAGGCGCGCTTCGTGGCGTGCGGTGGCCTCGGCCATCGTGTCGCCCGTGAAGATCGCGGCAAAGGACTCCCACTGGTACTGCAGGTACTCGATGCTCTTCATGAGCACCTCGACCATGGCCACACCCGCCACACGGACAACAGCGAACTTCTCGCGCAGCCAGGTGCCGATCTCCCAGCCGATGATCGCGGCGGCCAGCACTGCGAACGCCGCCCGCAGCTTGCCGACCGTCGCGATGGCGTTGGTCAGCGACAGGTTCGCCGCTGCCCACGCCGCGCTGGTCGTGGTCGCCGCGGTAACGGCGGCGGCGCCCGCGGTCTGCCAGGCGATGATGAGTGCCGGGATCATCCGGTAGATCAATACGCCGAGGCCGATCTCGGCCACGCGCGTCAGCCAGCGCATCACGGTATCGAGGTTGTCGGCGAGCCAGGTCAGCGCTTCGGCGAGCTTCTTGGTGAATCCGGTGGACGCGTCGACGCGACTGATCCACTGGCCGAAGGCATTGGTGAGGCGCGTGAATGCCGCACTGACCGTCTGCGGCATCTGCGTGTACTCGGCCGCGAGCACGTCCTTCTGGCTCATCAGCGCATCGACGACGACATCGGCGGTCAGCCGGCCTTCCTCGGCGAGCTTGCGCAGGCGACCGATCGGCACATCGAGACCATCGGCCAGCGCCTTGGCCAGCCGCGGACTGTTCTCGACGACCGAGTTGAACTCCTCGCCGCGCAGCACGCCGGCCGAGAGCGCTTGCCCGAACTGCAGCAGGGAGGACTGCGATTCGGCCGCCGAGGCGCCCGAGATCCGCAGCGCTTGGGAGATGCTCTCGGTGAGTTCGATGGCCTGCTGCTGCTCGCCACCCAACTGGCGCACGGCCTGCTGCAGCTTGCCGTAGAGCGTTGCCGTCTCCTGGATGGGCACGCCGATGCGCTGCGCGACAGCGAACAGCTCGCGCTGTGCGGTCACGTACTCGCGCTGTCCGGCAGTCGCCAGCGACAGGCGCGCGGACATCATGTTCCAGGCATCGGCGACCCGGATCAGTTCCTGGGCTTGGCCCGCCGCCCAGTTGATCGTCAGGAAGGCGAGCAGTTGGGTCTTGGCACGGGCGATCTGATCGCCGAAGGCCGACATGCCGGCCTTGACCTCGGCCATGCCGGCCGCGGCCTTGTCGCCAGCGGTCTTCGCGCTGGACGCCAGCTCACCCAGGCTGCGCTCGGCTGAAGTGATCGCGCGCTTGAGACCCTCATCCGCGCCATCGAGCGCGACGAGGACCGAAATGCGTTTGGCCACGTCGCTTAGTCCAGGGTCTCGATCTGCTGCTGGATCGCCGCCGACAGCCGCGGGATGTGGCCCGCGACCAGGCGCTCGATGTTCAGGCGCTTGCGCAGCGCCACGCGCGGCACCAGGACGGCGATGGGGATGTCGTCGCCGCGCTTGAGCTTGCCGATGCCTTCGGCCTTGCGATAACGACGCTTGAATCCGGCGAGCGTGCGGTCGTGGTCCTTGATGTTCTCGGCCATCAGCACGATGTTTCCTCGCTTGTTCTTGATGAAGTAGGCATTGCCGCCCCGCATGAGGGCGGCGATCTGAGCTTTGAACTTCTTGCGTCCAACCCGACCGTGCAGAGGGATCAGCATTCGGCCGTTGATGCGGGTGCCGTACTCGTGCACGCCGGCCCAACTGATGCCCGAGCCCACGTACAGCGCCGGCAGCCGGTTCTTGTCGCGGTCGAGCACCTTGGCGGTGAAGCCTTTGACGAAGGACTTCTTCACCACGGTCAGGCTGCTGGCGACATGGGCACGCACGGCTTGCTTCACCTCGCCGGCTTGCGAGGCGATGCCTAGCGCGACTGCCTTGTGCGCCTTGGCGCGGAACTCGCCGCCCCAGCGACGCAGCTGCGCCTTGGCCGCGGCACTATCGAGGCGGATCGAGATGCGCATGGGTAGTTAGTCGGTCGAGGGTCTGGTCGAGGTGGCGGCCATCGCCGCGGGTCCCCAGGGCGATCAGCGACAACAGGCGCGCGTCGTGCGCGGCCTCGGACCGGCTGACCGCCGCCAGGAAGCCGCGCACCTGCGCCAGGGTGTAGTCGTGGATGTCGCTGAGGTGGTGGCCGTGGCCGATCAGGGAATGGGCGGCGTCGAACCAGCTGGTGTCGTCGCGTCGCCCACCTGGGCGAACAGCGCGGTGAGGCGCGGCATCACCTGGCGGGTAAAAAAATCCGCGTTCACCTCGATGACCGTGGACGCAAGCAGCACCGCCTCGTCGGCGTCGAGGTCGTCGACCCAGTCACGCGGCTTGCCGACCGCAATCGCGATGGCCGACAGCAGATCGCCACCGCGCTCGCCGATCACCGCCCACCAATCGATGCCCGCCCCGGTGATCTGCTGCATCACCGGGATGATCGCGCGCAGGAAGCCCGGCAGCTGACCGACCTTCAGCGGCTTGACGGTCAAGGTCTCGCCGGCGACCGTGAGGGACACGCCCTGCGGGATGAGTTTCTCCAGTTCGCTCATGGTCGTGCTCACAGCTGCACGATCCGGCCGAACTGGCCCAGCAGCGCGTCGAAGGGCTTGGTCGTATCGGCGAGCAGCGAGCCTTCCAGCTCGAACTTGTTGTACTCGTCCGAGATGAAGGAGATCTCCTTCAGCGGATCGAAGGCGACCCGGTAGAGCTCGACGAGGACCTTCGCGTTGCCTTGCGCCGTGTTGATGCCCTCCAGGCGGAGGAAGCGCTCGGGCAGCGCCTGCGTGAAGATGCCGATCTCGGTCGCGGTCCCGAAGGTGTAGCTGGCCTTGAACGGCGGCGTGAACCCGGTGATGTCCAGAAACTGGAGAGCACCAAAGTCGGTATCGGCCGTGTAGTGCGCGCCGGCGGCCAGAGTCGCCGGGCTCGCCGCCGAATCGGTCAGGACCAGCGCGGCCACCTTGGGGTGGGCGAGGAAGTAGCGGTCGCCGACGATGGGCAGCGGGCCGCCGACCGGTTCGTCGGTGACCGAGCCACCGGCGCCGGTGACGTGGTTGCCGTACAGCGCGAGCGCCAGGTTCTCCTTGGTGAACTCCTCGATGGTCAGGTTCACGGTGGCCGACTTCTGCTTGACCA
>ERZ1066138.446-NODE-446-length-14006-cov-8.693427_pt1 | contig 14006 bp, 10 predicted proteins | sample MGYA00382785_ERZ1066138 | MGnify/ENA primary metagenome ERZ1066138 (study PRJEB33369, sample SAMEA5778368) | biofilm metagenome | biome: Industrial cooling water; feature: Water cooling tower basin; material: Biofilm | place: United Arab Emirates | collected... | reverse complement strand
ACGCGCATGACCACGATCTTTTCGCGCTACGTTTTCCGGCAGGCGGCGGGCGCCCTGCTCCTCATTCTGTCGTCGCTCTCGGGCGTGGTCTGGATCGCCCTGGCCCTGCGGCAGCTAGAAGTCGTCACCAGCCAGGGTCAGAACGGCTTCACGCTTCTCGCCATGACGACCTTGGCGCTGCCTAACCTGCTGGCCGTGATCGCCCCCTTCGCGCTTCTCATCGCCGTCATGCACACCCTGAACCGCCTCAACGGCGACAGCGAACTGATCGTCTTCACGGCGTCGGGCGCCACGATCTGGGTCGTTGCCCGCCCGTTGATCGTGCTCGCGGTCATCGTCACGGTGGCCGTTTCGTTCGTTAATCATATCGGAATGCCCTGGAGCCTGCGGATGTTGCGCGACTATGTCGTGCAAGTGCGCACCGATCTTCTCTCTCAGGTGCTGCAACCGGGAAAGTTCTCCAGCCCCGAACCCGGCATCACCTTCCACATCCGAGATCGCGCACCTAACGGTGACATCCTCGGCCTCATCATGCACGACACACGGTCGGGCAAAAGCGCGATGTCCTATCTGGCGGAGCGCGGCCAGATCGTGAAGCAAGACAGCGGCTCCTACATGATTATGTCCACGGGCCACGTCCTTTCGCAGGATGCCGCAAGCGAGCCGCCGCGGATTATCGCCTTCGACCGTTACGCCCTCGATCTCGACGCCTTCGATGAGAAGCTGAGCGACGATAAAGATCTGCGCCCGCGCGAACGCTACTACTCCGAGCTTATCTCGCCCGATCCGGAAAGCCGTTTGTACAAGCGCAACCCCGGCCAATTCCGAGCCGAACTGCATGAACGGTTCGCCAGCCCACTCTATCCCTTGGCGTTCGTCTTGATTGCGTTAGCCACCGCCGGCACTGCCCAATCCACACGCCAGAACCGAACCCGGTCCGTTGTCGCAGGCTTCATGGCGGCCGCCGGGCTGCGCCTTGCCGGTCTGGGCCTCAACAACGTGGTGTCCTTGAACCCCAGCCTCACGCCCCTCCTCTACTTGCTGCCTCTCAGCGGAATGGCGGTGAGCCTCGTCATCATTGCCCGATCGGGCCAGCAGAGGCCCGGCCCCGGCTTCTACGAGATTATGAGCGAGCGCGTGTCGGTCATCATATCTGGCCTTGCGGCGCGCTTGACCAGAACGGCCCTGAAACCAGCGGGAGGCCGCTGATGGGCGCGCCCCGGCTGCTGCCGACGACCCTCGGCGCCTATGTCGCCAAGCGCTTCCTCGGCACAATTCTGCTGACGTTTCTCGTTTGTTCTTTCCTGATCTACGTGATCGATCTGGTCGAGATGCTTCGCCAGTCGGGCAAGCGAGGCGGCATTGCCGGCTGGAAGATCGCGTGGCTGACCTTGCTCCGGCTGCCCGCGTACACGGAGTTCCTGTTGTCGTTCGGCGTGCTCGTCGGCTCCATCGGTGCGCTTCTGATGCTCTCGCGAAAGAGCGAACTTGCCGTCATTCGCGCGGCCGGCATGTCGGCTTGGCAGTTCCTGCGCCCAGGCCTCATCGTCGCGTTCATGCTCGGCGTGTTCAGCGTCACGCTCTACAATCCCCTGGCGGCGTCCGCCCGAGCGTATGGCGATCAGCTGTTCAACGAATATTTCGGCAGGGAAACCAACCTACTACAGGCGGGCACCGCCGGTTCTTGGTTGCGCCAGGACGGGCTCGATGGTCAGTCCGTTCTCACCGCCGGTGGGGCAGCCCGCAATGGCCTGGAACTCACGGCCGTTACCGCCTTCGTGTACGACACCCAAGGCCACTTCAAGGAGCGGCTCGACGCTCAAAAAGCCACCCTGCTGGACGGCTACTGGAAGCTCGAGAACGTCACCGTCGCCCGCCCCGGCGACGAGCCCGAATCCTACGGCTCGTATTTGCTCTCCACCTATCTATCTCCGGAGCAGATTTCCGATGCGCTGGGACGGGTCATCGCGATCTCGTTTTGGGAGTTGCCAGGCCTCATCGAAGTCGCTGAAAAAGCTCAACTATCAACGGCGAACTTGCGCCTGCAGTACGAACTCCTCCTATCCAGGCCGTTTCTGTGCCTCGTAATGGTGCTTTTGGCGGCCACTGTGTCGCTAAAGTCATTCCGCAGTGGGGGCATCCAGACTATGGTCGTGACCGGGATGATCGGGGGGTTCGGATTCTTCCTACTGGCTGAGATTTCACGACAATTGGGTTCGGCAGGCCTTGTCGACCCGAGGATCGCGGTCTGGTTCCCCATCACTTTGGCGCTTGTCGCCACAACAACGGTGCTTTTGCACCAGGAGGATGGCTGAGTGATGCGTGCTCTGCGGCATTCGCAGGCAGACGGTGCATGGGAACCTTGGACGGCTCGTCGCCTCGTGGCGACGCTGGCCGCGCTTGTGTTCGTGCTCACCGCTGGCCTTGCCGCACCGCTCCTCACCGCGGATCCGGCCACCGCTCAGCGGATCAACCCGAACATGCCCGTCGGAACTGGCTCCGCCTTCCCCAAGCCCAAGGACGGCATGTTCGGCAAAACGCAGAAGTTCGATGGTGGCCTGCCTTTGCACCTTCAGGCCGACGAACTCGTCTATGACAGCGAGGGCTCAAAGGTCATTGCCAAGGGCAACGTCGAGATCCAGTACGAGGGCAACAACCTCACCGCAGACGAGGTCATCTACGACCAGTCTGCCAACACGTTGTCAGCATCCGGCAACGTCGTCATGCGCGACGCCAACGGCAACATCATTCGCGCCGAGCGCTACACGCTGACCGACGATTTCCGCGATGGCTTCGTCCAGTCGCTGAGCGTCGTCGCGGTGGACGATTCCAAGATTTCAGCCGAGCAGGCGATCCGCCGTGACGGTAACGTCACGCAATTCAAGAACGGCAAGTTCACGCCCTGTAAGACTGATGGAACGGAACCCCCGCTGTGGTGCGTCTCTGCGCGCACCGTGACCCATGACCAGGCCGCTCAGACCATCAGCTACGAAGATGCGCAGTTCGAGATGTTCGGCGTTCCCATCTTGGGCCTGCCCTACTTCGAGCACCCCGACCCGACCGTAAAGCGCAAGTCGGGCTTCCTGGCCCCCGCCGTGGGCACCTCGGGGGACTTTGGCTTCTTCACCGAGATTCCCTACTATTTCGCCCTCGACCCCTCATACGACTTCACATTTCATCCTCGCTACATGACCGGACAGGGCGTCCTCTGGATGGGCGACTGGCGGCAGCGGTTCGCCAATGGGCAATACACGATCAAGCTTGCTGGTATCGATCAGGATGGCAGCAATCTCGACGCGCCCCTCGAGGATCAGCAGGAGCTCAACGGCTTCCGCGGGAGTATCGTCACTCAAGGCGATTTCTCACTCTCGAGCTGGTGGCGCACGGGCTGGGACATTACGCTCGAGACGGATGACAGCTTCCGTCGCTTCTATCGTCTCGACAGCATTCTGCTCACCGACCGCGTGAACAATATCTACTTCACCGGCATGTCGGACCGGAACTATCTGTCGACCAACCTGTACCAGTTCGGCGGTCTTCTCGGAACCGATACGCCGACGGCCGAAAGCCGCGTCCACCCCGTCATCGATTACAACTATATCGTCGACACCCCCGTTGTCGGCGGCGAGCTCTCTTTCGCAGGAAACGCGCTGAGCTTCTCGCGGTCGGATGGTGTTGCTGGCGTTGCCGATCAGGAAATGGCGCGCGCCGCCATCGAAGTGAACTGGCGCCGCCGGCTCACCGACAGCCTCGGCATCACCTACACGCCCTTTGGCGAACTGCGCGGCGACGTCCTGCAGTACAACAACTTTACCGATGCTGTGACCGATCAGGTCATCGATAACGATTCGGTCGCGCGCGGGCTTGCCGCCGGCGGCGTCACGGTCGCCTACCCGTGGATCGCGAACACGGCCGGTGCCTCGCACGTGATCGAACCCATTGGCCAGATCATCACGCGCACCGCGAGCGTCAACCAGGACGAGTTCCCCGTCGAAGATGCGCGCAGCCTCGTGTTCGACGACACGAACCTGTTCGACACCAACAAGTTTTCTGGCTGGGATCGCCTTGAAACCGGCACGCGCGCCAACGTGGGACTGCAGTACACCTTCCAACCCTGGAACGGCGGATACGCCCGCGTGCTCGCCGGGCAGAGCTATCACTTGTCAGGACAGAATGCCTACCAGAACCGGTCCATACAGTGTGACGTGAACAATAACGGCGTCATCGATCCTGGCGAGACAATCATCGCGCCCGGCGTCGACGACAACTGCAACCCCGTTTTCTCACCGAACTCCGGTCTGGAAACCGACTCCTCCGACTACGTGCTCGGCGCCTACATCGCCCCGACCGACAACTTCCGCATCATCTCTCAGAGCCGCTTTGACGACGAAAACCTCGAATTAAAACGCGAAGACGCCGCGGTCGCCATCAGCTACGGCCCCTTCTCCATCACAGGAGCCTACACATATACGTTCTCTGATCCCGAACTCGGGTCGGGCAGCCAGCAGGATATGAGCGGTCTGTTCGGTCTCCAGCTGACGGATCGCTGGTCGATATTGGGCGGGCTGCGCTACGATATCGACGACGCTGAATTCATCACCAACTCCGCGACGCTGCGTTACCTCGACGACTGCTTCATGCTGAGCGTGACCTACGACGAATACCACATTCGCGACGTGGAACAGGGCATCGAGCCGGACCAGACGTTGATGTTCCGCCTCGAGTACAAGTACCTGGGCGGCTTCAATTACAGCACCAATATCTCGCAGAACGTGCCGACGGATCAGCAGCCTCTCCTGCCTTAACCGAAGGCCTGCCACGCGGTGGCCACGGTTCCGGTGGATAACGGGATATTCTCGAGACGAGCCGCTAGGTAAACTCCTGCGGTCGACTCGGGGGGTGTGCCGGCCTTAGGCTGAGCCCCGCGATCGGCGGCAGCCGCATAAAGGCTGCGCGCTGCAACCCAACTCGAGCCGCTGGAGCGACCGAACCCCGCATGCGCCTGCCGTCGCGCTCCTTGAAGCACCGCCTCTCGGCCCCGGCATGCGCGCTTTGCGCGCTGCTCGCGCCGACGCTCGCCTCCGCGCAGGGCGTTACCGTTACAGTACCCCCTGGCACAGCACCCCTGCCTGAAGTCGTCGTCCCTAACGAAGCCCCCCCCGCGGCTGAGAAGCCGAAGGCAAAACCCAAGCCGCCGGCCAAGCCAGCAGGTGACGGCTCCTCGGCCGGCATCAAGCCCGGCGGCGATGGCAAGAGCGGCAGGGTCTCCGGCGGCGGCCAATCGATCGCCGTGCTCGTCAACGATGAACCAATCACCGGCTACGAGATCCAGCAGCGCCAGCGTCTGATGGGCATGGGCAACGCCAACATCGGCCAGCGAGCGCAGGCGAACTTCCAATCGCTGATCAAGTCGAAGACGACCAGCGACCGCCTGAAGGCCATCCTTGAAAAAACGATCAAGGAAAACGAGGGCAAGTCGCGCGAAGAAATCATCGCGATCTTTGAAAAGCGCAAAGGCGATTTTGCCAAGTCCCTCCAGCAGGAAGCGGTCGAAAGTGCGCGGCAGACGGTCATGCCCGGCTTGCGCAAGGAAGCGATGGAAGAACTGATCGACGAACGCCTCAAGCTCCAGGAAGCCAAGAAGCTCAATGTTCTGGTCGGCGATGAGGAAGTCGATAAGATCATGGGATCGATTGCTGAAAAGAACAAAATGACCGCCGCCGAATTTCAGGCTCACCTGAAAAAGATGGGCGCGGATCCGGCCGTCATGCGCCAGCGCTTCAAGGCCAACATGTCCTGGCAGGAAGTGATCCGCCGGAAATTCGGAGCCCAGATCGCCGTGACAGATCGCGACGTCGATCGGATCGTGGCGAATTCGCCCGGCTCCAGCGGCGACGGCCTCGAGTTGCAGGTCCAGCGGATCGTACTTCCCATTCCCGCCGGCATGGACCAAAAGATCCTCGCCCAGCGGATGGCGGAAGGCGAAAGCTTGGCGCAACGCGGTGGCGGTTGCGAACAAATGTCATCCAATGCCACGGCGGTTGCGGGCGCGCGCTTCGACAACCTCGGCGGTCGTCTGCCGTCGGCGATCCCGGAGCCGACACGCAGCCTCCTTCTCAATGCGCGCGACGGCGAGCTTCTGCCCCCCACGGTCGGCACCGAAGGCGTCGAGATCTGGGCCGTCTGCGGCCGCAAGACGGTGGCGGCCGATGCCGAACGGCGTCAGAATGTGCAAGCCGAATTGCGCCAGAAGGAGTTTGAAGTGCTCGCCAAGAAACATCTGAAGGACCTGCGCCAGGACGCGGCGATCGAGTATCGCTGATGACCGCGCAATCCTCGGAGCGTGCGCTCCCGCTTGCCGTGACCATGGGTGATCCGGCCGGCATCGGACCCGAGATCGTTCTCAAAGCCTATGCCCGCCGCGCCGATCGAGGCCTGGCTCCATTTGCCATCTACGGCTGCCCAAAGACATTGGCTGAGCGCGCTCGCCTCCTGGGCCTCGACGTGGCCATCGCCGAAATCTCCACACCTTCGGATGCGATACTTCGCTTCTCAACCGAACTCCCTGTCCTGCCGATTGTGGTGGCGCGTGAGGTGAACCCCGGAACGCCTTTGCCTGAGAACGCCATGGCCACGATCTCGGCGATCGAACAGGCTGTCCGCGCCGTCGTGGCCAACGAAGCCTCCGCGATCGTCACCGCGCCCATCGCCAAGGCCGTGCTCTATGCTGCGGGCTTTGTCCATCCCGGCCATACGGAATTTCTTGCAGCGCTCGCCGGTTCGCTGGTGCCGGGAAAGCGGCATCACCCCGTCATGATGCTCGCATCGGACGTCTTGCGCGTCGTCCCCGTCACCATCCACGTGCCGCTGTCGGACGTGCCCCGCGCACTCTCGAAGCGCCTGCTCTACGAGACGATCAACATCACCTGGCGCAGCCTGAAATTGGATTTCGGCATCAACGAGCCGCGCGTTGCGGTGGCCGGCCTTAACCCGCACGCGGGCGAAGGCGGCACCATCGGCCGTGAGGATATCGATCTCATCGCGCCTGCAATCGAAGAACTGCGCCGAGAGGGCTTGTCGGTGTCCGGCCCCCACTCGGCCGATACGCTCTTCCACGCCGGCGCCCGGAAGACCTACGACGCGGCCGTCTGCATGTACCACGATCAGGCGCTCATCCCGATCAAGACGCTCTCGTTCGATACCGGCGTCAATGTGACCCTCGGCCTTCCGTTCGTGCGCACGTCACCCGACCACGGCACAGCGTTCGACATTGCCGCCAAGGGCATCGCATCTCCGGAAAGCATGATCTCTGCGATCCGCATGGCGACCGAACTTGCCGAACGCCGCCGATCGCGGGATCTCGCGGCATGAGCGCTCCCTCGGGTGCGCCCGCGGGCGACGGCCTTCCGCCGTTGCGCGACGTCATCCGATTACATGATCTGGCCGCCAAGAAGAGCCTCGGCCAGAACTTCATTCTCGATTTGAATCTGACCCGGCGCATCGCGCGCCTGGCGGCCCCACTCGAGGCCACGACCGTTCTAGAGATCGGACCCGGGCCCGGTGGATTGACCCGCGCACTTCTCCTGGAAGGCGCCAAGCACGTTATCGCAATCGAGCGCGATGTGCGCTGCCTGGCAGCCCTAGCCGACATCTCCGCCGCCTATCCGGATCGCCTCACCGTTCATGAAGGCGATGCGCTCGATACCGATTGGCGCGCGTTGACGGCCGATGCCGGCGGCGACGTAGCGATTGTCGCCAACCTTCCCTACAACATCGCAACACTGCTTCTGATTGGCTGGCTCGAAACCGACCCCTGGCCACCGTGGTGGAATCGCATGGTGCTCATGTTCCAGAAAGAAGTTGCCGAGCGCATCGTGGCCGAACCCGGCTCGAAAGCCTACGGCCGACTCGCCGTCATCGCCCAATGGCGGGCCAAAGCACGCCTTGCTCTGACGCTGCCGCCCGCTGCCTTCACGCCGCCGCCGAAAGTGTCCTCGGCCGTGGTCGTTTTCGAACCCCGCCCCAAGCCCGAACCCGCGTGCTCGGTGAAAACGCTCGGCCGCATCACTCAGTCGGCGTTCGGACAGCGCCGCAAGATGCTGCGACAGTCTCTCAAAACTCTGACGCCGCTGCCCGAGTTGCTGCTACGCGAAGCGGGGATCTCGCCTGAACTCAGAGCGGAACAGTTGACCGTCGACCAATTTGCGCGCCTCGCCCAAATTTTTGAACGCGGAGATCACAGGCCCGCCTGAAGATCACGCACGAATTGCGACAGCCCCAGGAGGCGCTCACGCTTCAAGCGCTCGGCTGCAAGAATGGACGTGAGGCCATCGATGCTATTTTGCAGGTCCGCATTCACGATCACATAATCGTATTCGGCCCAGTGACTGATTTCCGCTGCTGCTTCAGCCATCCTTTTGGCAACCACCTCGGGCGGATCCTGCGCCCGTCCCCGAAGCCGGGTTTCGAGCACGCTCCCCGATGGCGGCAGGATGAACACGCGCACGAGGTCGCCGGCCATTTTCTCAGCAAGCTGTTGTGCGCCCTGCCAATCGATATCGAACAGCACGTCCTCTCCGCGCGCGATCGCCGCCTCGACTGGAGCACGCGGCGTTCCATACGAATTGCCGAACACCTGCGCCCATTCGAGCAGATCGCCGCCCGCTCGCATCGTCTCAAAACGCGCTTCGTCGACGAAGATGTAATCCTTGCCGTCGACCTCGCCCGGACGCGGCTTGCGCGTCGTCACGGAGATCGACAGGCGAATGCCGCCATCCCCCTCGAGCAGCGCGCGCGACAACGTCGTCTTGCCCGCACCCGACGGCGATGACAGCACCAGCAGCACGCCGCGGCGTGCAATGGCGGGATGAGCGGATGTGGCGGCGCTATTCAATGTTCTGCACCTGCTCTCGCAATTGATCGATGACGGTTTTCAGAGCCAATCCCGCACGCGACACGTCCATGTCGATGGCCTTCGAAGTGAGCGTATTGGCTTCGCGATTGAATTCCTGCGCGAGGAAATCGAGCTTGCGGCCGGCTGGCGTTCCTTCCGAGAGCAGTGCGCGTGCCGATGCTACGTGAGCCTTCAGCCTTTGCAGTTCCTCTTCCACGTCCGATCGCGTCGCAAGCAGGATGGCCTCTTGATGCAACCGCACCGGATCGAATGTCGAATTGGCGTCCAAAAGTTTGGCCACTTGCTCAGCGAGCCGTCCGCGGACGGCGTCGGGCGTCCGCGATGGGGAAACCTGCACCTGACGTGTCAGCCGCTCGATCTCATCGACAAGCGCTGCGAGCACAGCGGTCAGCCGCCGCCCCTCATCGGCCCGGGCGCTCGTCAGGGCATCGAGCGCCTGATCGAGCGATACGAGCATGGCGGCAGCCACGTCCGCACTGATCGAGCCGTCTGCTTCGCTCACTTCGAGAACGCCGCGCAAGGCAAGGAGCCCATCCGCGCTGGGTGGCGCCGCGCCGGTCAAGCGCCGCACCTCCTCCACCGCGCGCAGGACTTGAGCCAGCGCCGCTTCATTCACGCGCACCTCGACTGCGGCGGCATCGCGCTGTGCGTTGAGATTGATTGTCAGGCTGCCGCGCACGAACCGCTTGGCAGCAGCCTCGCGGACCTTCGGTTCCAGCTGATCATGCCCCTGCGGAAGGCGCACGCGCACGTCCAGCCCGCGTCCGTTGACACTCTTCACCTCCCAGTACCAGCGCACGCCCGCAACCGACCCATCGGCGCGCGCGAAACCAGTCATGCTGTTGAGTGTCATGAGGACCCGGGTGAAAAAGCAGAAGGACGGCGAACGTGGCCCTGAGCTTTACCCGTACCATGCCGTTCCGCCAAGGGCGGCGGGGGCGTCGATGTTTTGAAGCGTCAGTTGGCCGGCGGCTTAGGCTTACGGACGGGCAGCGGAATGGAACTGGTTTTTGCGGCCGGTGCCGTGGCGGCGGCGGGTGTAACCGGCAAGCCTGCGGATGAGGCCGCAGGGTCGATCCCACCTTCCGCAGCGGGTGTGTCCTCGACCTCGGCGACGCCCGGGCCGGCAGTCCGCTCCTGACCAGCTGCCTGCGATTTCTCGATCTTGCGCCAATTCTGAACAGCGGCGTTGTGAGCTGTGAGCGTCTCTGAGAACGTGTGCCCGCCTGTTCCATCGGCGACAAAGTAGAGATCGTTGGTCGCCGCCGGGTTCAGCGTCGCTTCGATGGTCGCGCGACCCGGGTTGCAGATCGGCCCTGGCGGAAGGCCATTGATGCGATACGTGTTGTAATCCGTCTTGGTATCAATGTCGGTGCGTGTGATGGGACGGCCGAGCGAACCGCGCCCCCCGACGATGCCATAGATGATCGTCGGATCCGATTGCAGCCGCATTTTCTTCCTCAGCCGGTTGACGAACACCGCCGCCACGCGCTGCCGCTCATCGTCCTGTCCCGTTTCTTTCTCGACGATCGACGCCAGTATCAAAGCTTCTCGTGGTGTCGAGACCGGCAAGTCGGGCGCTCGCTTCTCCCACGCCTGAGCAAGAAACTCGGCGCTCTCCTTCTGCATCCGGTCGAGGAGTTCCTGTCGCGACATGTTTTTCGACACGCGGTAGGTGTCCGGCAGCAACGATCCCTCTGGCGGGACCTGCGTGATCTCGCCCGAAAGGTTCGGCTCCGCCAAAAGACGCTCAACGATCTGCTGGCTGGTCAGCCCTTCGGGCAGCGTGACCTTATAGAGAAGCGACTTGCCTTCACCCAGCAGCTCGAGCAAGTCGCGCATGCTGGCCGCGGCTTTGATCTCGTATTCACCGGCTTTCAATTCAACGGGCTTGCCCCCGCTCATCATGTTGCGCAGCAGATGATTGGCCACAAACGCCCAGCGGCTGGAGATGATCCCTTCGCTCTCCAGTTGCTCTGCGATTTCAATCCGGCCCGCGCCCTTCTCGATGACGACGGTGCGGGCTTGCGTCAGCGGACCCGGCCGCTCGTAGTAGTGCCCGAGCAGCAGCGCGAGGCCCCCCGTCACCACGAGAACAACGACACAAAGCGTAATGATGGCGCTTCCCACGCGAGCCACGGTCGAGAGAACGCGGGAGGGCTGTCGAATCTTGCCTCCGCGTGGACGTTGCGGAGCCCGTGTCGGCTCCAGTGCCTCGGATGGTGAACGCGGACGCATGCTCCCGTGCTGCGACATCGTCGGTGGAATGTCACGGCGCTGGACCATCACGGCTCCTCGTAGGTCGCAACCGGCACTGGCCCCGCGGCGTCTTTCGCTGTGTTGCGCTCCCCGTTCCACTATCCCCGGTATGCGGAGCAAATTATGGCGGCCGTAGGTAGCTTTAACATCGAAATGGCCGTTGTGACTTATGCGTCAGGCCACCCGCCGCATGATCAGCGATGCGTTCGTGCCCCCGAAGCCGAACGAGTTCGACAGTACGGTGTCGATCTGTCGTTTCTTGGCCGTGTGTGGGACCAGATCGATCGCTGTTTCAACCGACGGGTTGTCGAGGTTGAGCGTCGGCGGAGCAATTTGGTCGCGCAGCGCCAGGAGTGAAAATACGGCTTCGACCGCACCGGCCGCTCCGAGCAGATGCCCGATCGCCGATTTGGTCGAAGACATCGAGAGCTTCGCGGCCGTATTGCCGAACAAGCGCTCCACGGCGCCAAGCTCGATCTCGTCCCCCATCGGCGTGGAGGTCCCGTGCGCGTTGATGTAGTCGATATCGGAAGCGTCGATCTTAGCGCTCTTCAGAGCCGCCCGCATGCAACGGTAAGCCCCATCGCCAGACTCCGATGGCGCCGTGATGTGGAAGGCGTCGCCCGACATGCCGTAGCCGATGACCTCGCCATAGATCTTGGCGCCCCGCGCTTTCGCATGCTCCAGGCTTTCCAGCACGACGACGCCGGCACCCTCACCCATGACGAACCCGTCGCGATCCCGATCGTAAGGCCGCGAAGCCTTGGTCGGGTTGTCGTTAAACCCAGTCGACAATGCGCGGCAGGCGATGAAGCCGGCCATGCCGATGCGGCAAATCGGGCTTTCAGTCCCGCCCGCCACCATGACTTCCGCGTCGCCCAGCGCCACAAGGCGCGCGGCATCGCCGATCGCATGGGTGCCCGTCGCGCATGCCGTCACAACGGCGTGGTTCGGTCCCTTGAGGCCATGACGGATCGACACGTAGCCGCCGGCGAGATTGATGAGACGTCCGGGAATGAAGAACGGCGAAACGCGGCGCGGACCCTTCTCCTTGAGCAGAATCGACGTATCGGCGATGCCCGACAGTCCACCGATACCCGCGCCGATCAGCACCCCCGTCGTTTCCTGCTTCTCCGTCGTGTCGGCCGTGAAACCGGAATCCTTGATAGCCTGCTCGGCCGCCGCCATGGCGAAAATGATGAAGTCGTCGACTTTGCGCTGTTCTTTCGGCTCCATCCAGTCGTCGGCATTGAACTTGCCGTCGGATGTGGCTCCACGGGGCACGAAGTTCGCGATTTGACAGGACAGATCGGACGCCTCGAACTCGCCATTGATCCGGCGCGCCCCGCTCTCGCCGTTGAGAAGGTTATTCCACGCAGCATCAACGCCAACGCCTACCGGCGTCACCAATCCCAGTCCCGTCACGACGACGCGTCGCAGCATCCCCAGTTCCTCATGTCTCGCCCGGCGGCGTCCCGCCGGTCATCTCGCCGAATATCAGCACGTCAAACCGCGCTGCCAGATGAACGAACGGCGTCCGGGATCAGAAGAGCCCGAACGCCGCACCAGTTTCAATGCCGCCGTGCCGTCGCAACCATCGGCGGCAGCGTACCCGGCGCCGTTCAGGCGGCCGTTGCATTCTTTTCGAGGAACCGAACGGCATCGCCGACGGTCAGGATGTGCTCGGCGGCATCATCGGGAATTTCGCATCCGAATTCTTCTTCGAATGCCATCACCAGCTCGACCGTGTCCAAGCTGTCGGCGCCGAGGTCGTCGATGAAGCTGGCGTTCTCCGTCACCTTCTCGGTCTCGACGCCCAGATGCTCGACAACAATTTTCTTCACGCGCTCTGCGACATCGCTCATCGTCTTCCTCGCGTCCCTTGATCTGTTTGAATTGGCTGTGTTCGTTCGTTGATCCGGCTGCAACCGTTGCCGGCCACCGCCTCGAACGGCCGAGCAGGCCCTCCCCTGCTCCATCCGTCCGGCTAATCTGAGTCCTTGCGGCTCCCCAGCGCTATCGCCACGATCGATAGGGCTTTTCCCCAGCTTCCGCAGCAAAAAACATCGCTCGGTAACATAGTTCCTTACCCTTTGGCCACTGTGGTGGAGTTTTGCCGCAGCCGCAGAGCGGCCAGGAATTCTCCCGCGGAGCCAACCCCTTGGTGGAGCTGTTAAACCATGGCCATCCCACCATTGATATGCAGCGTTTGGCCAGTAATGTAGCCACCCTCATTGGACGCCAGGTACAGCGCGCCGGCAGCGATATCCTCCACCGAGCCGAAACGCTGGGCGGGGATCATCTTGGCGATCTCTTCCTGCTGCTTGTCGTTGAGCACGTCCGTCATGGCCGTTCTGATGAAGCCGGGCGCGATACAGTTGGCCGTGATGCCGCGGTTGGCCACTTCTCGGGCGAGGCTCTTGGTCATGCCGATCATGCCTGCCTTCGAGGCCGCATAGTTGCCTTGCCCCGGATTGCCGAACACGCCCGAGACCGACGAAATATTAATAATCCGGCCGAAGCCCGACTTGTTGCGCAGCATGGCGCGGGCGGCGGCGCGGCAGAGCATGAACGTCGAGGTCAGGTTGACCGCGATCACATCGTCCCACTGCTCATCCTTCATGACCATGAACAGGTTGTCCTTGGTGAGGCCGGCGTTATTGACCAGGATATCGAGGCGTCCGCCCAGCGCCTTGGAGGCCTCGTCGACCAGCTTCTGCACCTGAGCGCGGTCGGCGAGATCACAAGGCACCACCACGATGCGATCGCCCAATTCCGCCTTGAGCGCGTCCAGCTTCTCGACCTGACGGCCGGAAATGGCGACCGTCGCGCC
>ERZ1066138.445-NODE-445-length-14007-cov-9.216671_pt1 | contig 14007 bp, 10 predicted proteins | sample MGYA00382785_ERZ1066138 | MGnify/ENA primary metagenome ERZ1066138 (study PRJEB33369, sample SAMEA5778368) | biofilm metagenome | biome: Industrial cooling water; feature: Water cooling tower basin; material: Biofilm | place: United Arab Emirates | collected... | reverse complement strand
GGACATGCAGATCCTGGCGCCGCCCGAGGCGCCGAAGGACGGCGCGCTCATCGCGGTGCTGCGCGGCAAGGACAGGAACCTGAAGCCGATCCTCCTGCTCGCGCACATCGACGTCGTCGAGGCCAGGCGCGAGGACTGGGTGCGCGATCCCTTCAAGCTGGTGGAGGAAGACGGCTGGTTCTACGCGCGCGGCGCGAGCGACGACAAGGCCATGGCCGCGATCTTCACCGACAGCCTGATCCGCTACAGGCAGGAAGGCTACCTGCCGCGCCGCGACATCAAGCTTGCGCTCACCTGCGGCGAAGAGACTGCGGGCGCGGGATTCTTCGACAGCGTGCGCTGGCTGGTGCAGACGCAGCCGGAGGTGCTGGCTGCCGAGTTCGTGATCAACGAGGGTGCAGGGGGCGAGTACGACGAGAACGGCCGGCCGATCGTGCTGCAGGTCCAGGCCGGCGAGAAGGTCTACCAGGACTTCAAGCTCGAAGTGACCGATCCCGGCGGGCACAGCTCGCTGCCGAAACCGGGCAATGCGATCGTGAGCCTCGCCGAGGGCCTGGCGAGGCTCGGTGCCCACCAGTTCCCGATCGCGCTCAACCCGGTGACCCGCGCCTATTTCGAGACGATGTCAAAACTCGTGGACCCCGCGGTCGCTGCCGACATGCGCGCGGTACTCGGGACGCCGCCTGACGAGGCGGCAGCGAAGCGGCTGTGGGCGAAGAACCCGCTCTGGAATGCGATGCTGCGCACGACCTGCATCGTCAGCGAGATCCAGGGCGGCCATGCGCCGAACGCGATCCCGCAGCACGTGCAGGCGACCGTGAACTGCCGCATCCTGCCGGACACGCCGGTCGCCGACGTGCAGGCGCAGATCGCACGGGTCCTCGCCGATGACTCGATCCGGGTCTCGACGAAAGGCGAGGGCGGCGTGCAGTCGCCGATACCGCCGCTGACGGAATCCATCCTCGGGCCCGCACGCGAAGTCGCCGAACGGATCTGGCCCGGCGTCACGCTCGTGCCGATGATGTTGCCGGGATACACCGACGGCAAGTACCTGAACGCAGCCGGCATCCCGACCTACGGGCTATCCGGCCTGTTCGAGACCGCCGAAGGCGACTACATCCATGGCCTCAACGAGCGCATGAACGTGAAAGCGCTGATGGAAGGCCGGCGCTTCCTGCACGAGGTCGTGAAGCTCTATGCGGACGGCGACCGCTAGGCGCCGCGCGATACCGATCGCCGCGGCGCTCGCCTGCGGCCTGGCGCTACTCGCGCGCGTCGGCGCGGCAGCCGACGTAAAGGTCGTGCGCGACGTCGCCGTTCCGATGCGCGACGGCGTCGTGCTGCGCGCGGACGTGTATCGTCCGGACGGCGAGGGCAGGTTCCCGGTCCTCGTCTTCCGCACGCCCTACGGCAAGCACTTCGCCGAGAAGGGCGACGGCGTGCATCGCAAGGCCGTGGAGCGCGGCTACGTCGCGGTGCTGCAGGACGTGCGCGGCCGTTACGCCTCGGAGGGGCACTTCGATCCCTATCGGCAGGAGGGCCGGGACGGCTACGACACGATCGAGTGGGCGGCCGCGCAGCCCTGGTCGGACGGCCGCGTCGGAACCTGGGGCCTCTCGTATCCCGGCGCCGTCCAGTGGCTGGCGGCGATGGAGAAGCCGCCGCACCTGGTGTCGATGGCGCCCGCGATGACGTTCTCCTCGCCGCGCCGGTTCTTCTACATGAACGGGATCTTCGACCGTTCGTGGCTGCCGTGGATCTACCAGTACGTCGCGCCGGATGCGCGGCGCCGGCTGGGCATGCCGGTCGGCGGCGACGCGGAGGAGAGCTGGCGAACGGTTGCGGACGAGTTCCAGTCCTTCCTGCCGCTGCGGGAGCTTCCGTGGCTCCGCAAGGAAGCGCCGTACTACTTCGAGTGGCTCGCGCACCCGCCCGAAGACCCCTGGTGGGACTGGGCGGAGCTGCAGGGCCGCTACGGGCGCGTCTCGGCGGCCGTGCTGAACTTCAGCGGCTGGTACGACGACGCCTACGGGGTCGAAGGCGCGGCGACGAACCACGGCGGGCTCGTGCGGGCGCGAAGCCTCGAGGCGCGCTCGCGATCGCACCTCGTGCTGGGCCCCTGGGTGCACGGCGCGGAGTCGACGATGAGTTCCCGCGCGGGCGAGCTGGATTTCGGTCCCCGGGCGGCGATCGATTACGACGCGCTGGTGCTCGATTTCCACGACCACTACCTGCGCGGGATTGCCAACCGCTTCGCGACCGAGCCGCCGGTGCGCTATTTCGTCATGGGCGCGAACGAGTGGCGCGCGGCGCGCGAGTGGCCGCCGCCCGCCGGGCGTGTCGAGACGCTGTACCTGCACCGCGCCGGCGGGGGTGGGATTGGCCGCCTGGAGGCGGCGCCGGCCTTGTCGGGGAATGCCACGTCCGCCATTCGCGCGGATCCGGAACAGCCGGTCGTGGACCCGTTCTCCGATCCCGGCGCGCATGACTACCGCGCGCTCGCTGCGCGCGCGGATGTCCTCACGTTCGAAACGGCGCCGCTGGCCGACGACCTGCTGGTCGCGGGCAACATCGCGGCGGAGATCCACGCGTCCTGCGACTGTCGCGACTTCGACCTATGGGTGCGGCTCCAGGACGTGCATCCGGACGGCGCGGCCTACAATGTCACGAGCCCCGGCAACGACGTGATCCGCGCGAGCTACCGCGAGCCGCAGTCCGGCCCGCGGCCGCTCGAGGCGGGCAATGTCTATCTGCTGAGGCTGGCGCAGGCATTGACGGCGCAACGCTTCGCGAAGGGTCATCGCATCCGCGTCCAGGTTTCCGCATCCTTCGACCCGCACCTGTCGCGCAATCTGCAGACGGGCGAGTCGGAGGTTGCCTCGGCCGCATCCCGTCCTGCGGTGATCACCCTTCACCATGACGCGGCGCAGCCATCGAAGGTGTTGCTGCCGGTATCCGCCGACTGAACCCACCGTCGCAGGCGCCGCCCGCTCCGTCGCATCAGGATTCGCCGGGCAACTGGCGTCGCCTAGCATGCGCGAGCATGAAGACACGCAAGGTCTCGCCGATTCCGCACCTCGCTGCGGCACTGCTGTGCGCAGCCGCCCTCCTGGGCACATCCGTTGCCCGCGCCGCCGACCCCTTCGCGATGGAATGGCGCGAGCTCGCGCGCGGCGTCTGGGTCGGCATCCGTCCGGTGTCCTATCGACAGCCGGTGATCACGAACACGACGGTCGTCATCGGCGAGAAAGGCGTGCTGGTCTTCGACGCGGCCGGTTTCGCGCTGCAGGGTGAACGGCTCGTCGCCAAGATCGCCGAGCTGACCGACAAGCCGATCACCCACGTCGCCATCAGCCACTGGCACGGCGACCACAGCATGGGCGATTTCAAGGTGCTCGAGAAGTTCCCGGACGCGGAGGTCGTCGCGCACGAGTTCACCGCGCGCTATATCGCGAGTCCCGCCATGGACGCCGTCCCGCCGCGCGACCCGAAGGCGGAGGCAGAGTACCGGGCCCGGGTCGAGAAGGCGCTCGCGACGGGAGTGCGGTCCGACGCCACGCCGGTCACCCCGTCGATGCGGTCCTTCTACACGGACCTGCTGGCGGACTTCGATTCCGTCAACGAGGAGATCGCGCGGCGGCAGGTGACGAAGCCGACCCGGACCATGACCGAACGGCTCGTCATCGACCTCGGCGGCAGGACCGCGGAACTTCGCCACATCGCCAGGGGCAACACCAAGGGCGACATGTTCCTGTGGCTGCCGGGGGAGCGGATCCTGGCGACCGGGGACATCGTGGTGCGGCCGACGCCGTACGGCTTCTTCAGCTATCCGCGGAGCTGGGCCGGGGTGCTGCGCGAGTTGAAGGCTTTCGACGCGCGCTACCTGGTCCCGGGGCACGGCGACGTCATGACCGACACCGCCTACCTCGACCTGCTCGCCGAGACGATGGAATTCGTCGCGGACCAGGTCGATGCGCAGGCCAAAGCCGGAAAGTCACTCGACGAGACGCGCGCTGCGATCGACTGGTCGCCCATCGAGTCGCGCTTCACGGGCGGCGACGGCATGCTGGCGACGCTGTTCAACATCTGGTTCAAGACGCCGATCGTGGAGGCGCAGTACAACCTCTCCACCGGCAAGGACAACGAATCGCTGGAGGCGCCGGCCCCCGCTCAGTGATCTTCCTCGACCTGGTCGACGGAAGCCTGGCCGGTCAGCTCCCGGCGCACGATCGCCCAGGACATGCCGACGCCGAGGATCAGGCCGAGCGCGACGAGCACGACCCAGGTCATCGTGGTCGCGTTGCCGACGTCCAGCCAGCCCCAGGACACGAACAGCCACACGAGCGCCGCCGTGAACGCGGCCATCAGGATCAGCCCCAGCATGCCGATGGCCTGCATCATCGAGCGCCAGAGGAAGATCCACAGCACGAGCAGCGCGATGCCGATCACCGCCTGCATCGGCGTGATCGCCGGGAAGTTGCCGCTCAGCCAGTGGTAGTAGCTCCAGCCCGCCGGGTTGAAAGTCAGGAGGACCAGCGCCAGCGCGAAGGCGATGCGCCAGGCGAATCCCCCGATCGAGAAACTGTCCATGGCGCGGCAGTCTAACCGACGTCGAGCCGCTTGCGCATGCAGCGGGCGGACTGCGGGCAGAGCGACCTGAACTCGGTGCTGCCCCGTATCGCCTCCGGCGCCTCGTCCCGCGCGATGTCCGCGTAGCCGAGCCGCGCAAAGAAATCGGGCGCCGTCTCCGTCAGGAGAACCAGTTCCCGCAGGCCGTGCCGGCGGGCGGCGGCTTCGACGCCCTCGACCAGCGAGCGCCCGAGGCCGGTTCCGCGCAGTCCCTCCGCGACCACGACCGATCGCAGCAGGCCTGCCTGGCCGTGGATCTCGAGACCCGCCGCGCCGGTCATTCCGGCGCCGTCGCGTGCGACGAGGAATTCCGGGCGGGACCGTTCCAGATCCCGCGTCGGAAGCCCGCTGCGCTCGAGCAACTGATGGATCTCCGCCTGGTCCGCTTCAGTCGCCGGACGGACGAGGGGCGCCCGCAGGGCCGCCCGCAACTGCAGGATCTGGTCCGGCCCGACGCGGCAGCAGCCGCCGATGTGCTTCGCCCCGGCGCTCGCCCATGCGGTGGCGAGCGCCGCGATCCCCTGGCCGGGCGCGCCGTGCCAGGACTCCTCGCCCGCGACCCAGCGCTCCCCGGAATTCGGGTAGACGACGATGGGCTTGCCGGTGCCGGCCGCGAGCGAGCGGATCGCGTCTTCGACGATCTCGGGTTTCACGCAGTTGACGCCGACCGCGATCACGTTCGGCACCGGGTCCGCCAGGCGCGCGCAATCGACCAGGGGCTCGCCGTGCGAGGTGTGCCGGCCGTCCGGCGACGTGAAGCTGAGCCAGGCGCGCGCATCGGGATGCCGGGCGAGCAGCGCCACGTACGCGCGCGCCTCGTCGAGCACCGGAATCGTCTCGCAGGCGAGGAAGTCGGCGCCGGCCGACGCCAGCACGCCGAAGCGGCGCTCGTGAAACGCCACGAGCTGCGCGACCGAGAGCCCGTAATCGCCGCGGTACTCGGCGCCGTCGTGCGAAATGGCGCCGAACGGTCCGACGGAAGCCGCGACGAACAGCTCGCGGCGATCCTCCGGGTGGTCCTGCCGGTACCGCGCGCGCGCGTTCCGCGCCAGCTCGACGGACAGCCGCAGAAGCCGCGTGGTCTCGCCGGCATCGAGTCCGATGGACGCGAAGCCCTCGTAGCTCGCCTGGTAGCTGGCCGTGATCGCGCAATCGGCGCCGGCGGCGTAGTAATCGTAGTGCAGCCGCTCGATGGCCTCCGGCGAGTCACGCAGCACGCGCGCGGACCAGAGCGGGCCGGAGATGTCGCAACCCCGGGCCTCGAGCTCGGTGGCAAGGCCGCCGTCCAGGATCATCGTATAATCCGCATTCCCATCATGATCGCATTTCTCGAAGCACGCCGGGCAGGGCTGTTCCGGCGCGGGGAGATCTGGCGGAACGTCGTCGCCGGCGTCATCGTCGGCGTCGTCGCGCTGCCGCTCGCGATGGCTTTCGCGATCGCCTCCGGGGCGAAGCCGGAGCACGGACTGTACACCGCGATCATCGCGGGTCTCGCGACTTCGATCCTCGGCGGGACGCGCGTGCAGATTTCCGGGCCGACCGGCGCCTTCATCGCGGTGCTCGCCGGGATCACGGCGCAGTACGGCTTCGCCGGGCTGCAGGTCGCCACGCTGATGGCGGGCGTGATGCTGCTCGCCATGGGCTTCCTGCAGCTCGGCAGCGTCATCCGCTTCATCCCGAACCCGGTGATCGTCGGATTCACCTCCGGCATCGCTGTCATCATCTTCGTCGGGCAATGGCAGTACTTCTTCGGCCTGCCGCCGGCGCCCGCCGCGGCGCATTTCCACGAGAAGTTCTGGACCCTGGTCCGGTCCCTGCCGGACCTGCACGTCGCGACCACCGGGATCGCCGCGCTCGCGCTCGCGATCGTCGTCGCCGGCAACCGGCTGCTGGACCGGATCCCGGGGCTCGGCCGCATGCCGGCGCCGCTGGTCGCGATGCTGGCCGCGACCGCCGTGCAGGCGATCTGGCAGTTCCCGGGCGTCGCGACGATCGGCAGCGCCTTCGGCGGCATCCCGCGTTCGCTGCCTTCGCTCCACTGGCCGGAGATCGGGGTGACGGAGGTCATCCAGCTCGTCGGGCCGGCCTTCACGATCGCGCTGCTCGGCGCGATCGAGTCGCTGCTGACGGCCGTCGTCGCGGACGGCATGACCGGCGCACGCCACAACCCCAACCAGGAACTCATCGGCCAGGGCGTCGCGAACGTGCTGACGCCCATGTTCGGCGGGTTCGCGGCGACGGGCGCGGTCGCGCGCACCGCGACCAACGTCAGGAACGGCGCGACCAGCCCGCTCGCCGGCATCGTGCACGCGGTGTTCCTGGTGCTCGTGATCGTGCTGTTCGCGCCGTACGCAGCGCACATCCCGCTCGCGGCACTGGCGGCCATCCTGTTCTTCGTGGCGTGGACGATGTCCGACGTCCGCCACTTCGGGCGCCTGCTGCGCCGCGCGCCGCGCTCGGACCGGCTCGTGCTGGTCGCGACCTTCTTCCTGACGGTTTTCGTGGACCTCGTGGTCGCCGTCAACCTCGGGGTCGTGCTGGCCGCGCTGCTGTTCATGCGACGCATGGCCGAGTCGGTCAGCGTGCAGCAGGAAATCTTCGGCGGGCCGGAAGGCCGGCCGGAAGCCGCGGAACCGGCGCCGGTACTGCCGACAAACGTGCTCGTCTACCGGATCGACGGCCCGTTCTTCTTCGGCGCGGCGGAGAAGCTGGAGTCCACCGTCGAGCGCGCGCAGCTGCACGTGGACACGGTCGTGATACGGCTCGGCCGCGTGCCGTTCATGGACGCAACCGGCATGCACACGCTCTCGGAAATCATCGAGCGCTTCCACCGCCGGGGCATCCGCGTGATCCTGGTCGAAATCCAGGACCGACTGGGCCGAATGCTGGAGCGTGCGGGACTGCTGGAACTCGCCGGGCCGGGCAACCTGTTCCCCGACCTCGGTGCGGCGTTGCGGGCGATCGGAGGCGCCGCGCCTCAGGTGGACTGACAGGCGACGGGCGGACTGCCCACCAGCGTCAGCATCGCCTCGTCCAGGCCCTTGGCCCAGGACTCTCTGCCGACGGCGAGTAGCGGCAACCTGTTCATGGAGCCTCCGAGAACAGCGGCCTGGACCGCACCCGGAACGGCGCGTCGAGCGCCTCGGCCCACTTCGCATCCTGCCCGTAGACGTCGCGACGGAAGTTCACGCGGCCGTCGGGGTCCACCCACGAGGTCCAGTAGGCGAGCAGCACCGGCATGCGGCGCTTCAGCGTCACGTTCTGCAGCCTGCCGCCCTGGATCACGGCGGCGATCGACTGCGAGTTCCACTGCGCCGGGTCATCCAGAACGCGCTCCGCGAGTTCGAGCGCGCGCTCGACGCGCACGCAGCCGGAGCTGAAGGCACGGTCCGCGCGGTCGAACAGCGCCTGTGAGGGCGTATCGTGCAGGTACACGAAGTAGTCGTTCGGGAACATCAGCTTTACGCGCCCGAGCGCGTTGTTCGGCCCCGGGTCCTGGCGCAGCGTGTAGGGGATGTGACCGCTCTGGAACCGAGACCAGTCGATCGACGCCGGATCGACTTCCCGTCCGCCCGAATCGAGCACCTTCAGCCCCCGGCGCGTGATCGAGGCCGGATCCTTGCGCGCCGCGGGCAGGATGTCATTCCGGATGATGCCGGGCGGCACGGTCCAGGTCGGGTTGAAGACGAGGTAATTCATCTCCGACCGGAACAACGGCGTCTTGCGGTAGGTCTTGCCGACCTGGACGCGCGCGCTCCACTCGATCTCCTGCCCGCGCACGAGATAGGCCGTGAACCCGGCGATGTTCACGACCACGAAGCGCTCCGGCAGGTCGTGCAGCAGCACGCGGCCGCGGTCGAGATTCACGCGCAGCGAGCGGATCCGTTCGGAGGCCGGCACGTTCAGCTCGGCGATCGTGCCGGCCCCGATGACGCCGTCGCTCTCGAGACCCATGCGCTGCTGGAACCGGCGCACCGCGGCCTCGAGCGCGGCGTCAAACGCGTCGGAATCCGCCGCGGCATCCGCCGCGAGATCTCCGCTCGCGACGAGCCGGGCGCGTATGAGCGGGACGCGCGGGTCGCTCGCGCCCGGCTTCAGGGAGGGACCCGGCGGGACCGGCGCCGGCGCCGGCGCGAGTTCCGCCGCGCGGTAGCGTGCGAGTTCGCGCTTGAGCGCCGCGTACAGGCGGTGCGTCGGCTTCAGCGCCTCGATCCGCGCGTGGATGTCGCGCGAAGCCAGCGCATTCTCGATGCGGCCCGGGATGTCGCGGTCGTCGAGCGTGCGCGCGAAATTCCACTGCGCATCGAAGCTTTCGGCGTCGACCTTGCCGAAGGAGAGGTGGTAGCCGAGCCGCAGCAGCGCCTCGGTCAGGAGGATGTCGTGCTGCGCGCGCATCATCGGCGTCGCCGCCGGATCCCGCGCCTGGCGCGCCAGGTCCTCGAGCAGCGGCAGGAAGTAGTCTTCCGGACTCAGGCCGTCCGCGGCGCTGTCCGCGACGGCGCGCCGCAGTTCGGCGGCGTTGCCGGCGTCGGTCCACGCGGGGCGGAAGGCGCGGCGCGCGTAGAACTCCTGGAGCAGCTCCCCGAATGCGATGCGGGCCCCTTGGACGCTGTCGACGTCCGGGCTCATGAGCGCTTCGAGCTCCGCGGCGATCGCCGTCGCGACCGGGTCCGATACCGCCCCGGAGTCCTGCGAGCGGGCCGCCTGCGGCAGCAGCAGGAAGGCGGCGGCGCAGGCGAACGCAGCGAGGATCGCGGCGCCGGGCGCCGGCATGCGGGCCGTCATTGGGCGGCTTCCTTCGCTTCCGTGCATTCCTTCATGTGCTCCACTGCCATCTGGTAGGCGAGATAGTACTTGCAAATGTTGGAGACGTACTGCACGGTCTCGCGACCGATGCTTTCGGCCGCCACGATCTCGACGTTGTTGAACCACTTGTTCGGGTCGAGTCCGCGCGCCGCGGCCTTCTCGCGCAGTTGCCGGATGCGAGCCGGGCCCGCGTTGTAGGACGCGAACGCGAACAGGCCCTTGTTGAGCGCGTCCATCGGCTCGTTGGCGTATTAGTGGTCGATCATGAACCGCATGTACTTGACGCCTGCGTGGATGTTGGGCTCGAGCTGGCGGATGTCGCCGACTTTCTGTTCGGCGCCGGTCTTCGGCATGACCTGCATGACGCCGATCGCGCCAACGGCGCTGCGGCGGCCGTGGTCGAGGCCGGATTCCTGGTAGCCCTGCGCGGCCATCAGCAGGTAGTCGATGCCGTACTGGTCGCTGTACTTGCGCATCAGGTCGATGACGTCGCGGAAGCGCTTCATGTCCGCCTCGGAGGTCGCCGGCTTCGCATACTTCACGCTCTTGAGGTACTTCTGCAGCAGGACGTTGCGCGTCAGCGAGCCCTCCGGGTAGCGCGTGAGGAAGGCATTGAGCTCGGCGAGCAGCTGCGGGCTGCCCTTGCGCACCATCATCCCCGTCACGGCGTCGGTGCTGACCGCGGCCGCGGGATGCAGCACGAGGCCTGGAAATACCTGCTGCCAGAACTCCGCGACATAGTCTTCAGCCAGGGTCATCGACACCAGGCCCGCGGCGACCATCTCGAGGATGTCCTCGTCGGCGAGCACCGCGGGCGCCGGCCGGACGCGCGCGGGCGGCTTTCCCATCTTCGCGAGGTCGGCGTTGAACCGCTCGACGACGCGCTTCGGGGCCGTTGAGTCCCGCTGGTAGATCTCCCGCCCCGCGAGGTCGGCGATGCCCGTGAGCGGCGTGGTTCCCGGCCCGGTGATCGGGATCACCGCGACCCCGGTCCGCGTCGGGTTCGTGAAGTCCACCTGCTCGCGGCGCCAGTCGGAGATGAGCGTTCCCGCGGCGACGATGTCGCCGCGGCCCTCGAGCAGGGCGGGCACCAGTTCGTCGTGGGCGACGGGGACGAAGACCACCTGCACGCGAAGGTGCTTGTTCTTGAGCCGCTTGTTGAGGTCGTCCTCGAACAGCTTGAAGGCGTCGGGAACGAGGCCGCGCTGGACGCCCTGGTCGATGAAGAAATGCGTCCTGGAATACGTCGTGAGGACGCGGATGTAATGCCGCTGGATCATGCCGTCGAGGTCGCCGGTCCATTTCGCAAGCGCGACGGCCGCGACGCCTGAATCGGGAACCGTCATGTCGGGCGTGATCTCGGGTGCGGACTCGGCCGCGACCTCCGGTGGAGCAGGCGGCGCCTGCGCATCCGGTGCAGCGTCCTTCCCGCAGGCAGCGAGCATGGCGGCCGCAAGCAGGAAGCCCAGTCCGCAGGCCCGTTTGACGTTGCAACGATTCACGTCAGCCCGCTCCCTTGCAGGCCAAATGCATTTTCCTCCGGTCGATAGCCATGGGGTATTGTCTAAACACGAATAATTCCTATTCCTGTCGACAAGCCCTTCCGCATCCGATACGATATTGAGAATCGTTCGCATTTAGATCCGGAGTGGGCAGTCCAATGAACCTCCGCTGCGCTGTCGTCTCGGCTCTCTCCCTGGCCGCCAGCCTTGCCGTCGCGGATGACGCCGCCGAACGCGGACCGACCCCGCTGCCGCGCGTGACGGTCACTGCGGAGCACATCTCCGACGGCTACGCCGCCGGACGCAGCCGGACCGCGACGAAGACGGACACGCCGCTCCTGGACGTGCCGCAGTCGGTCTCCGTGGTCACGCGCGACCTGATCCAGGACCAGTCCATGCAGAGCCTCATGGACGTCGCGCGCTACGTGCCGGGGGCGGGCATGGCGCAGGGCGAGGGCAACCGCGACGCGATCATCCTGCGCGGCAACAGCTCGACCAGCGACTTTTTCCTCGACGGCGTGCGCGATGACGTGGAGTACTTCCGCGACCTCTACAACATCGACCGGGTCGAGATCCTGAAGGGCCCGAACGCGATGATCTTCGGGCGCGGCGGTGCCGGCGGTGTCGTGAACCGCGTGTCGCGCCAGGCGAACTGGGAGCCGATACGAGAGGTCACCCTGCAGGGCGGGTCCTGGGACAACCGCCGCGCGACCTTCGACTTCGGCGGTGCAGTCAGCGAGGGCTTCGCAGCCCGGGTCATGGGCGTGTACGAGGATTCGGAGAGCTACCGCGACGGCGTCGAGCTCGAGCGCAAGGGCATCAACCCGACGTTTGCGCTGGCCATCGGCGATTCGACGGTCCTGCGCTTCTCCTACGAGTACTACGACTACGACCGGGTCGCGGACCGCGGGATCCCGTCGTTCGAAGGCACGCCATTCAGGACCGACGAAGCGACTTTCTTCGGCGATCCGGGACAGAGCCCGACGTCCGCGACGGTGAACCAGGGATCGGTCACGATCGACCACGCGTTCAGCGACGATCTGCGGTTGCGCAACCGCACCGTGTACGCCGATTTCGACAAGTTCTACCAGAACGTCTTTGCCGGAGGTCCCGTCGACGGCGCGACGGGTCTCGTCCCGCTGGCCGCGTACAACGCCGAGCAGCTGCGCGAGAACGTGTTCAACCAGACCGACCTGACGTTCTCGACCGAAACGGGCTCGATCGGTCACGAGTTCCTGGTCGGCGTGGAGCTCGGCGAGCAGACGACCGAGAACCAGCGCATGACCGGGCTTTTCAACGGGACGGACTCTGCCATCTTCGTCCCGGCGAGCGATCCAATGGTCTCGGTGCCGGTCGCGTTCGCGCCGACCGCGACCGACGCCACCAACCGCGGTCGCGCGACGATCGCCGCCCTGTATGTCCAGGACCAGATCCGGTTCACGCCCAACTGGCTGGCGGTCGTCGGCCTGCGCTACGACAGTTTCGACATGGATTTCACCGACCGGCGCGGGGAGGGCGTGCGGATCGAGACCTCGGACGACCTGGTCTCGCCGCGCGGCGGGCTCATCTACAAGCCGGCGGAGAACGTCTCGCTGTACGCGAGCTACAGCATGACCTACGTGCCCCGCTCGGGCGCGCAGCTCGCCTCGCTCACGCCGACGAATGCCGCGTTCGATCCCGAGGAATTCGAGAATGTCGAGGTCGGCGCGAAGTGGGACATTTCCCCGGTGCTCGCCGTGACCGCGGCGGTGTTCCAGCTCGACCGGAAAAACGTCGTGATCGCGGACCCGGACGTCCCCGGCCAGTCGCTGCTGGTCGACGGCCAGCGTACCGAGGGCGTCGAGCTCGGCATCAGCGGGCAGGTGAGCGACGCCTTGAGCATCCAGGGCGGCTATGCCTGGCAGGACGGCGAACTGACGGACCGGCTCGGCGGGACGACGCTGGCCCAGCTGCCGGAGCACGTCGTCTCGCTCTGGAACCGCTATGACTTCAACCCGTCCTGGGGCGTCGGGCTCGGCGTCATCTACCAGTCGGACATGTACGCGGCCGCGGACAATGCGGTCACGCTGCCGGGCTTCACGCGGGTGGATGCGGGCGTCTACTACACGTTGAACGAACGGCTGCGCATGCAGGTCAACATCGAGAACCTGCTGGACGAGCGCTATTACCCGAACGCCCACAACAACAACAACATCACGCCGGGCTCGCCGCTGGCGGTTCGCGTAGGAGTGACGGCGAACTTCTGATTCGGCAAAAGCGGGTTGGCGGGTTTATCATCCCGTCACTTCGCCACCGAACTAGGGGATTTCGCAGTGCACAAGAAAAACCGGGCGTTCCTCGCGAGCGTCATGCCGATCTGCAGCCTCGCCGCCTCGCCGGCGGTCCTCGCCCAGGAAACGACGCTTTTCGAGCCGGTCATCGTGACCGCCCAGAAACGCGAGCAGAACATCTACGAGGTTCCCGTCGCGATCAGCGCGTTTACGGCCGACCAGATCGAGCGCCAGGGCATCAACGACCTGGTGGACATCGGCAAATTCGTCCCGAACCTGAACGTGACCGGGTTCTCCGCCGGCCATACCGCATCGGCAAACCCCTTCATCCGCGGCATCGGGCTCCAGGACCACCTGATCACGACCGATCCCGGTGTCGGCGTCTACGTCGACGGCGTCTACCTGGGCCGCCAGGTCGGCCAGAACTGGAGCCTCGCCAACATCGAGCGGGTCGAGGTGCTGCGCGGCCCGCAGGGCACGCTGTACGGCCGCAATTCGATCGGCGGCGCGATCAACATCATCACGACCAAGCCGGGCGACGAGGACGGCGGCCGCGTGTCGCTCACGGCAGGCAGCCGCGGGCGGCTGAATGCCGACTTCTACACGAACATGGCGTTCTCGGAGCAGCTCGCCATGTCCGTGACCGGTGCCTTCCAGCACCGCGACGGACTCGGCCGCTTCCTGCTGCTCGAGAATCCGCGTCGGGAGGTGGGCGAATTCGAGGACGTGGCCGCGCGCGTCGCCCTCAAGTGGTCGCCAAACGACCGCCTCTCGTTCCTGCTGGCGGCCGACGGCAACAA
>ERZ1066138.444-NODE-444-length-14014-cov-7.672828_pt1 | contig 14014 bp, 11 predicted proteins | sample MGYA00382785_ERZ1066138 | MGnify/ENA primary metagenome ERZ1066138 (study PRJEB33369, sample SAMEA5778368) | biofilm metagenome | biome: Industrial cooling water; feature: Water cooling tower basin; material: Biofilm | place: United Arab Emirates | collected... | reverse complement strand
ACGTCGACGATCAGCGCCGGCGGCGCCTTGCGGATCAGCCGGCCGCGCAGGCGGCCGATCATCCGCGCCTCCCGCTTCGCGGACGCCCCGCGCCGCCGCGGTGCTGGGCGTGGCAGACGGCGATGGCGAGCGCATCGGCCGCATCGGCAGTGAGCCGACCCTCCAGGGCGAGCAGTGACTTGACCATGTGCATGACCTGCGTCTTCTCCGCGCTGCCGGTCCCGGTCACCGTCAGCTTCACGGCCCGCGGCGCATACTCGAATACGCGCGCCCCGCCCTGGCAGGCGCCGCACAGCGCCGCGCCGCGCGCCTGGCCGAGCTTGAGCGCGCTGTCGGGATTGCGCGCCATGAAGACCCGCTCGATCGCGATCTCGCCGGGCGCGTAGGCGGCGACGAGTTCCGTCACGTGACGGTGGATCTCGAGCAGCCGCCCGGCCATTTCGCCCTGGCCCACGCGGATGCAGCCGCTCGCGACGTAGCGGACGCCCTGTCCGCCGGCATCCACGACGCCGTAACCCGTGATCCGCGATCCGGGATCGAGGCCGAGGATGCGCACCATGGGAGTTATGATAGCCATTCGCCATGAAGACGACGACCACGGGAGCGGCTGCCGGCGCGGCGACGCTCGATCCACTGCGCTCGGCGCTCGACGCGCGCGCGTCGCCGTCAGGCGCATGGGCGGCCGCCCGGCAGCGCGGCGACGAGACGGCCGCCATCCTCGCCGGCCTCGATGCCGAGCGGGAAATCGTCGCCGGCGCGCTGCTGCAGCCGCTGCTCGGCGGCGGGCTGCTGCCGCGCGCGGATGCCGTTGCGGCCGTCGGCGAGCCGGCCGTCCGCCTCGCGGAAGCGCTCGAGCGCCTCGGCGAGTTCCGGGCAGGAAGCCCGTGGACGCCGGGCCGAACGCTGTCCGCCAGCCAGGCGGACGCGCTCCGGCGCATGCTGCTCGCCGTCGTCACCGACCCGCGGCTCGTGCTGGTGCGTCTCGCGGAACAGCTGCGGCGCATGCGCCATGCCCGCGAGCTCGACGACCCGGCGCGCCTGCAGCTCGCCTGGGAGACGCGCGAGATCTACGCGCCGCTCGCCAGCCGTCTCGGCATCTGGCAGCTGAAATGGGAACTCGAGGATCTCTCGTTCCGCTGGCTCGAGCCGGCGGAGTACCGGCGCATCGCGGGGTGGCTCAACGAGTCCCGGATCGACCGGGAACGCTACATCCAGGCATTGATCGGCGAGATCTCCGCCGAACTCGCGCGCGCCGGGATCGCCGCGGAGGTGATCGGCAGGCCCAAGCACATCTTCAGCATCTGGCGGAAGATGCACCGCAAGCAGCTCGCCTTCGAGCAGGTGTTCGACGTGCGGGCCGTGCGCATCATCACCGGGTCGGTGGAGGACTGCTACGCGGCGCTCGGCGTCGTGCACGGCCGCTGGCATTACGTGCCGGGCGAGTTCGACGACTACATCGCGACGCCCAAGGACAACCTGTACCGCTCGCTGCACACGGCGGTGATCGGTCCCGAGGGGGTGCCCGTCGAGATCCAGATCCGCACCCGCGAGATGCACGAGCACGCCGAGCTCGGCGTGGCAGCCCACTGGCGCTACAAGGAAGGCGCGGCGCGCGACGCCGCCTTCGACCGGAAGATCGAGTGGTTGCGCGAACTGCTCGCGCCCGCCTCGGAATCCGAGAGCGACGCCGACTTCCTCGGACGGGTCCGTGCCGACCTGTTCGACGACCGCGTCTATGCGCTGACGCCGAAGGGCGAGGTCGTCGACCTGCCCGCCGGCGCCACGCCGCTCGATTTCGCCTACCACGTCCATACGGAGCTCGGCCATCGTTGCCGGGGCGCGCGCGTCAACGGGCGGATCGTGCCGCTCAACCACCGTCTCGCGAGCGGCGAGGTGGTCGAGATCATCGGCGGCAAGAAGCCGCAGCCAAGCCGGGACTGGCTGGTGGAGCGGGACGGCTTCCTCGCCTCGCCGCGCAGCCGCGCCAAGGTCCGCGCCTGGTTCAAGCGCCAGGACGCCGGCCAGAACCGCAGCGAGGGCCGCCAGATGTTCGAGCGCGAGCTCGCCCGGCTGGGCGGCGAGCAGGCGCTGGTTTCGGAGCTGATCGGGGAGTTCGGACTCACCGGCGCCGACGCGCTGTACCTGGCGATCGGGTCCGGGGAGCTCGGCCTGGCGCAGGTGGCGGGCGCGATCGAGCGCCGCCTGCGCGGCAAGTCCCCGGCGCTGCCCGCGGCGGACTTGCCCCCGGTCGGGGCCGTGCGCCACCCGTCGCAGGCGCCCGTGCAGGTCGAGGGCGTCGGCGACCTGCTGTCCACGTATGCGCGCTGCTGCAATCCGGTGCCGCCGGAGCCGGTCACCGGCTACGTCACGGTCGGCCGCGGCATCACCCTGCACCGCTCGGGCTGCCGAAACCTTCGACGGCTGGCGTCCCGCGCGCCCGAACGGCTGCTGCAGGTGGATTGGGGCCGGGCCGGCGGGCGCCGCTATCCCGTCGAGATCGTCGTGCGCGCGATGGACCGGCGCGGGCTGCTGCGGGACATCACGACGGTGGTGGCGGAGGAGCGGATCGACATCGAGCGGCTGGCCTCGCAGGGCGACCCGGCGCAGGGCAGCGCGGATCTCTCGCTGCGCGTCGCCGTCGCGAACCTCGACGACCTCACTCGCCTGCTGACCCGACTCGCCGCGATGCCGGGCGTCATCAGCGCCCGGCGCCGCGCGTGAATGAAGGGGTCTGACCCCTCCGGAGGCCGAGCCTCAGCGATTCGGTATGTCGATCGCCCGCTTGTCCGCCGCCAGCGCCGCCTCGTGCACGGCTTCCGAGAGCGTCGGGTGGGCGTGAATGGTGCGCTGCAGGTCCTCGCAGCTCGCGGAGTACTCCATCGCCAGCACCGCCTCGGCGATCAGCTCGCCGGCCATGGGACCGATGACGTGGATGCCGAGGATCTCGTCGTTCGCCGCATCCGCGACGATCTTGCAGAAACCCGCCCCCGCTTCCATGGCCCTGGCGCGGCCGCTGGCGGCGAACGGGAAGCTGCCGATCTTGACGCTGCGGCCGGCGGCCCTCGCCTGCTCCTCCGTCTGGCCGACCCAGGCGATCTCGGGTGCGGTGTAGATCACGGAGGGGATCACGCCGTAGTTCACGTGCGCATACAGCCCCGCGATGCGGTCGGCCACCGCGACGCCCTCTTCCTTGCCCTTGTGGGCTAGCATCGGGCCGCGAACGCAGTCGCCGACGGCCCAGACGTTTTCGGCGCCCGTGCGGCACTCCTCGTCCACCTCGATGAAGCCCCTGGCATCAACGGCGACGCCCGTGCCTTCGTCGAGCAGGTCCCTGGTGTAGGGCCTGCGGCCGATCGCGACGACCACGCGGTCGGCGATCAGCGTGTGCTCGCCCGACTTGTCGGCATAGCGCACCTCGACGCCCTCCTTGCCCGCCTTCGCGCCTGACACCTTGGCGCCGAGCCGGATGTCGAGCCCCAGCTTCTTGAAGTGCCGCTGCGCCTCCTTCGCGACCGCTCCGTCCGCCATCGGCAGGAACTGCTCCAGCGCCTCCAGCACGACGGTCTCGGCACCGAGCCGGCGCCAAACGCTGCCGAGCTCCAGGCCGATCACGCCGGCACCGATCACGCACAGGCGCCCGGGCACGGCGTCGAACTCCAGCGCGCCCCAGGAATCGACGATCGACTTGCCGTCGAAGTCCACGCCGCGCAGCGGCATGGGCTCGGAACCCGAGGCGAGCACGACGTGCCTCGCCTGCAGCAACCGCTTCGTGCCGTCCGCAGCCGTGAACTCGACCCGTCGCCCGGCCAGCAGCCGGCCGTGTCCGGTGAGCGGCGTCACGCCTGCGGACTTGAACAGCGCCAGGATGCCGCCGGTCATGCCCTTCACGATGGCGCCCTTGCGCTTTTGCATCTGCGCGACGTCGACGCCGACACCGGAAAGCCTGACGCCGTGCGCCGCGAATTCGTGCTGGGCCCGGTGGTACAGCTCCGACGACTCGAGCATCGCCTTGGACGGGATGCAGCCGGCATTCAGGCACGTGCCGCCGAAGGCGGTCGAACCGTCCCGGTTCTTCCAGCCGTCGATGCAGGCGACGGAGAGCCTGTTCTGCGCGGCGCGAATCGCGGCCGGATACCCGGCCGGGCCGCCGCCGATGACGATGACGTCGAAGCTGTCGGACATGACGGGATTACCTCAGACCTGCAGGAGCAGCCGCGACGGATCCTCGAGGGATTCCTTGACGGCGACCAGGAACTGCACGGCCTCGCGGCCGTCGATGATGCGATGATCGTACGTCAGCGCCAGGTACATCATCGGCCGGACCACGACCGCGCCGTCCGCCACGACCGGCCGCTCCTGGATCTTGTGCATGCCGAGGATCGCGCTTTGCGGCGCGTTGACGATGGGCGTGGACATCAGCGAGCCGAATACGCCGCCGTTGGTGATCGAGAAGGTGCCGCCTGTCAGCTCCTCGAGCGTGATCGAACCACTGCGCGCGCGCTCCGCGAATCCGGTGACCGACTTCTCGATCGCCGCGAAATCCATGCGGTCCGCGTCGCGCAGCACCGGGACGATCAGGCCGCGGTCGGTCGAAACCGCGACGCCGATGTCGTAGTAGTCGTGATAGACGATGTCGCTGCCCTCGACCGAGGCGTTCACGACGGGAAAGCGCCTGAGCGCCTCGATGCAGGCCTTGGCGAAAAAGGACATGAATCCGAGCCGCACCCCGTGGCGCTTCTCGAACGCCTCCTTGTAGCGCGCGCGCAGGGCCATGAGGGCCTGCATGTCGACCTCGTTGAACGTCGTCAGGAGGGCCGCGGTCGACTGCGCCTCGACCAGGCGCTCGGCGATGCGGGCGCGCAGCCGGGTCATCGGCACGCGGCGATCCGCACGCGCGGCGCCAGCGCCCGCCGGCGCAGCCGCAATCGACGGCGGCGGCGCATCGAGGTGCTGCACGACGTCACTCTTGCTGATGCGGCCGTCGCGGCCGCTGCCCGAGATGCTTTCCGGCGAAAGCTTGTTCTCCTCCACCAGCCGCCGCGCCGCGGGCGACAGCTTGCCGGCCGGCTCGTCCTGTTTCGGCGCCTTGGCCGGCTTCTTCGCTTCGGCGCGGGGCGGCGCCTTGTCCGGGACCGCGGCGGCACCCGGGCCTTCCTCGATGACCGCCAGCAGCTGGCCGCTCGTGACGCTCGCGCCGGCCTCCTTCTCGAGCGACTTGATGACGCCCGCGGCCGGCGCCGGCAGCTCGAGAACCACCTTGTCCGTCTCGAGGTCGGCCAGGTTCTCGTCGCGCGCAACCGCGTCGCCGGGCTTCTTGTGCCAGGCGACGAGGGTCGCGTCGGAGACGGACTCGGGCAACTGCGGGACGCGGACTTCCGTGCTCATGAAGGCTTCCTGTCGATAGCATCTGCGACGAGCGCTTCCTGCTCGCGCTGGTGGATGGCGAAGAGTCCCGTGGCGGGCGCCGCCGCGCTTTCACGGCCGGCGTAGCGCAGCGTGCGCCGGCCGTCGAGCGGCGCCTGCAGGCGATGCCGGATCTGGTACCAGGCGCCCTGGTTCTGCGGCTCCTCCTGGCACCACACGATGTCGGAGGCTTTCGGGTACCTGTCCAGCACCGCCTGGTATTCCTCCGCCGGGAAGGGGTACAGCTCCTCGATGCGCACCAGCGCGACCTGCGCGGCCGCGCCTGCGCGCCGCCGTTCCAGGAGATCGAAGTACACCTTGCCGCTGCAGAAGACGACCCGCCGCACCTTGCCGGCCTCGAGGGCGTCGACTTCGTCGATGACCCGCTGGAAGCGCCCCTGCGCGAGGTCGGCCATGGTCGAGATCGACAGCTTGTGCCGCAGGAGGCTCTTCGGCGTCATGACGACCAGCGGCTTGCGCAGCGCCCGCAGCATCTGGCGGCGCAGCAGGTGGAACAGCTGCGCCGGGGTGGACGGCACGCAGACCTGGTGGTTCAGCTCGGCCGAAAGCTGCAGGAAACGCTCGAGACGCGCCGAACTGTGCTCGGGTCCCTGCCCCTCGTAGCCGTGCGGCAGGAACAGCGTGATGCCGGAAACGCGGCCCCACTTGGCCTCGCCGGACGTGATGAACTGGTCGATCACCACCTGCGCGCCGTTCACGAAATCGCCGAACTGCCCTTCCCAGATCACGAGGGTCGTCGGATCGGTCGTCGAGTAGCCGTACTCGAAGCCGAGCACCGCCTCCTCCGACAGCGTCGAGTCCGTCACCCGGAAGCGCGCCTTGTCGCCGGCGACCCGCGCCAGCGGGATGTCGGTGGCGCCGCTGGCCTGGTCATGCAGCACGGCGTGACGGTGGAAGAACGTCCCGCGCTGCGAGTCCTGGCCCGTCAGGCGGATGTCGTAGCCGTCCCTGAGCAGCGTCGCGTACGCCATCGTCTCCGCCGCGCCCCAGTCGAGCGGCAGCTCGTCGGCGTACATCCGCGCCCGGTCGTCGACGAGCCGCGCCACGCGAGGGTGCAGCGTGAACCCGGCGGGCGGCTTCGTCAGGATCTTCGCCAGCGGCTCCAGCCGGTCGCGGGCCACGGCGGTCACGACGTCCTCGGCGGGATCGGCCTCGAGGTGCCGGCTCCAGTTCACCGTGAACTTGTTGCCGGTGGTCCCTGCGAAGGCGCGCGCCTGCGGCCGGTTCTCCTCGAGGCCGCGGCGATACTCCTCCAGCAACGCCGCCGCCCGCCCTTCGGCGATCAGGCCGTCCTGCTCAAGTCGCCGCCCGTAGAGCTGGCGGGCCGTCGGGTGCTTGCGGATCGCCTGGTACATGAGCGGCTGCGTGGCCGCCGGCTCGTCCGCCTCGTTGTGGCCGTGGCGCCGGTAGCAGACGAGGTCGATGACGACGTCCTTGCGGAACTTCATCCGATACTCGAGCGCGAGCCGGGCAACGAACACGACGGCCTCCGGGTCATCCGCGTTCACGTGGAAGATCGGGGCCTCGATCATCTTGGCGACGTCGCTGCAGTACAGCGTGGAACGGGCGTCGGCGGGCACGCTGGTCGTGAACCCGACCTGGTTGTTGACCACCACGTGCAGCGTTCCGCCGGTCGTGAAGCCGCGCGCCTGCGAGAGTTGCAGCGTTTCCATGACCACGCCCTGGCCCGCGAACGCGGCGTCGCCGTGGATCAGCAGCGGCAGGATGGTGGCGCCCGTCTCGTCGCCGCGCTGCTCCTGGCGCGCCCGTACCGATCCCTCGACCACCGGGTCCACGATCTCGAGGTGCGACGGGTTGAAGGCGAGCACGACGTGCACGTTGCCGCCCGCCGTGCGCAGGTCCGCGGAAAACCCCTTGTGGTACTTGACGTCGCCGGAGCCCTTGGAGTCGTCGTGCTCGAGCTTGCCCTCGAACTCCGAAAACAGCATCGACGGCGCCTTGCCGAGAACGTTCACGAGCACGTTGAGCCGCCCGCGATGCGCCATGCCGATGACGATTTCCTCGATGCCGGCCGCGCCGCTGCGCTGGACCACGTCGTCCAGCAGGGGGATCAGTGCGTCGCCGCCCTCGAGCGAGAAGCGCTTCTGCCCCACGTAGCGCGTGTGCAGGTAGCGCTCCAGTCCTTCCGCCGCGGTCAGCTGCCACAGGAAATTCAGCCGCTCGTCGTTCGAGAAACGGTGGTGCAGCCGGCCGTCCTGGAAGCGGTCCTGCAGCCAGAGGCGCTCGTCGCTCGTGGAGACGTGCGCGAACTCGGCGCCGATGCGGCCCGTATAGATGTGCCGGAGCTGCTTGAGGATCTCCGACAGTTTCATCTGCCGTTCGACGCCGCTCGTCCGGCTCGCGGTGTGGAACACCGTGTCGAGGTCCGCCTGGGTCAGTCCGACGTAGGCCGGGTCCAGGACCCGCGGCATCGGGCGCTGCATCAGGCCGAGCGGGTCGATGTCGGCGATCAGGTGCCCGCGGTTCGCGTAGAACTGGATGAGCCGGGAGACGGCCGACTGCTTTTCCGCGTTCGCCGCGGCGCCGGGGACCGCTGGCGCCGTGCTCCCCGGAGCCGGCGGCAACGTGACCGGCTTGCGCTTCGCTGCGCCGCGCGCCGGCCCGCCCACCTGGCTGAAGAAAGCCTGCCACTCCGCGCTGACGCTGCCGGGGTCGGAGAGGTAACGCTCGTACTGGTCCTCGACGTAGGGCGCCTGCGCGCTCGCAAACGGACTGGACTCGTAAAGTTCGCGCAGGGAGCGGCTCATGGCCATGCCGATTATACCGGACCGCTCCGGTACGCCTTCGTGACTGGCGCCCCGGGCCGGAGTTGAACCGACGACCTGCCGCTTAGGAGGCGGCCGCTCTATCCACTGAGCTACCGGGGCGGGCGGCCGGGCATCTTACCCGAGGCCGGCGACGCCGGCCTCGGGCGCGGGCATCAGCACCGAAGTGCTCAGGCAGCCTGGGCTGGCGTCGCGGCCGGCTTGGGCTCCGCGAACGACTGGTCGACGGCGAGGGCCGCCTGCTCGACCTTCTGGGCCGTGGCGCTGACCAGTTCGTTGGCGGCTTTCTCGGCCTTCACGGTCGCCTTGCGCACGGTGCGTGCGGTTCCGCGGATGGCCGTACGCGCCTCCCGCTTGGCGATGCGCACCTTGCGCTTGGCCGTGCGGGCCGCCTTGCGGACGGTCCTGCGCGCCTTGCGCACCACCGCCCGGGCCTGGGCACGCGCGCTGACCTTGCGCGCCCGGACCTTGCGCCTTGCCACGCGCTTCGTGCGGGTGACCTTGCGCTTTACCGCGCGGGCCTTGCGCTTCGCCGGGCGCCGCGCGGACCTCGCTGACTTCTTTCTCGCTGCCATGGGTATCTCCAGGAAAAGACGGCGGAACCGGGTGCAGCGTTCGTGCTGCTCCCGACGTTCACGCTAGGCCTACGCAGGCACCCTGTCAACGCGACCAAAGGGAGAAAATTGGTGGAGCGGAAGGGGATCGAACCCTCGACCTTCGCATTGCGAACGCGACGCTCTCCCAGCTGAGCTACCGCCCCACGAACGAGGGCCGGGATTGTAATGAGGCCCCGCCGGAGCGGCAAGCAAACCGCCTCCGGGGAGCGCGGGGCCGGCCCCATCGTGTACCGTAGCAAGCGCAGGAGGCCAGGCCATGCTCCAGGCAGGTGACGAGGCGCCGGAATTCCGGCTGCCCGACCAGGACGGGAAGGTCCAGCGGCTCACCGCGCTGCTCGGCGGAGGGCCGCTGATTCTCTACTTCTACCCGGCGGACTTCACGCCCGGCTGCACGCAGGAGGCCTGCGACCTGCGCGACCTGCACACCCGGATCCTCGCATCCGGCCTGCGGGTCGTCGGCGTGAGCCCGCAGTCCCCGGACAGTCACCGGCGATTCCGCGAAAAGTACGGGCTGCCGTTCCTGCTGCTCTCGGACGAGGACAAGACCGCAATCAAGGCCTACGGCGTCGACGGCCCGCTCGGGATCGGCGTGCGCCGCGCGACCTTCCTGATCGACGAGCGGCGCCGGATCGCGGACGCGGTGCTGGCCGACCTCAGGATCGCGCGGCACCAGGCATTCGTCGAGCGCGCGATCGCCGTCAGGGAAGGTCGAGGCGGGTCACCGCCGCGCGGCTGAAGCGCGGGATCGTCACCAGATAGACGATTCCGTACTCGGCCTCGGACATCGGCCCGACGTCGACGCCGGACAATGCCCGGACGAGCTCCGGCACCGTGTCCGAATGCCCGACGATCAGCGCGCGGCCGCCGCGATTCTCCGAGAGCGCGCGCTTCGCCGTGGCCGCGGTGTCTTCGGCCGGCACGACGATGACCGGGATGCCGAGCCGGTTGGCAAGCGGACGCACCGTGTCCTGCGTACGGCGGAACTCGCTCACGATCACGGCATCGAGGCCTTGCCCGCGGGGCGCACGCCCGAAAAACTGGGCGAGCTCCAGCGCCCTCGCCTCGCCGGCCGGCGCAAGCGCCGGATCCGGATCGGCAGGATCCATCGTCAGCTTCTCGGCATGACGCATGACGAAGATCGTGGTCGTGGACGCGGCGCTCACGAGCCAGAAGCCCAGCGCGATGACAAAGAGGCCGGCGAGCGCCGCGATCCAGACCGGCGCCAGCAAGGGCCGTCGACGCAGGCTGGCGTATTCTTTGCGCATGGCGCAGATGATAGCGCGGCCCTGGGTCGTACTGCTCGCGGCCGGCGCCTCGCGGCGCTTCGGCAGCCCGAAGCAGCTCGCGCGCATCGGCGGGCAGACCCTGCTGCGGAGGATGGCTCGCATTGCGCTCGCCGGCCGGCCGGCCGGCTGCGTGGTGGTGCTGGGCGCGCGCGCGGAGCGCCTGCGACGGGAACTCGCCGGGCTGGATGTCCGCGTCGTGGTCAATTCCCGCTGGCGCGCGGGCCTGTCGCGATCGCTGGCTGCCGGCGTGGCGGCGTTGCCCCCGGATGCGCGGGCCGCGCTCGTGTTGCTGGCAGACCAGGCGGCCATCGGTCCCGCCGATCTCGAGCTCCTGCGCGCGTGCTGGCGCCGCGCCCCGCGGCGCATCGTCGCGGCCTGCACCGAGGGGAGGTTCGGCCCGCCGGCGATCCTGCCGCGGGCGGTGTTCCCGGCTCTCAGGCGCCTGCGCGGCGATGCGGGGGCAAGGGACATGCTGCGCGACCCGCGTCGCGGCGTCGTCGGAATCGAACTGCCCGGTGCGGCGCTCGACATCGACCGCCCGTCCGACCTCGCCGGTCTTTGGCGGAGAGGGTGAGATTGTGCGCGCTGCGCGCGCCTCGTCGAACTCTGGTGAGCTTGTTCACCCGCTCCTCGCCACCAGCCATCACGGTCAGCCCCGGATTTCCGAGCCGGGCAACCGAGTGAGCGCGTAAAGTTCCGGCCGCGCGAACGAGGTTCGTCCGGCCCGGAAACCCGGGGCTGACCGTGATGGCTGGCGGAGAGGGTGAGATTCGAACTCACGAGGGGCTTGCGCCCCTGCCGGTTTTCAAGACCGGTGCATTCAACCGCTCTGCCACCTCTCCTGCAGATCCGTCGCCGGGCGAAGAATTCTAGTGCATCTGGTTGACATTGCGGGCGAATTGCCGGCCAACTGAACACGCATGAAGGACAATGTCATTGCCTGCGACCCCGCGCTGATCACCCGCGCTCTGGCCCTCGCAGCGCTCCTGATCCTCCTCCTGAGCGTCACCGGACAGCTTGCCGCGACCTACGTGGACGGCGCCTACGTGCGCGCCGTCGCCGCTTTCCTGCACGTGGACGAAGAGAAGAACCTGCCGACGGCCTTCGCCGTATTGCTGCTGCTGTTCGCGGCCTGCCTGCTCGCGGCGATCGCCGCGCTCGAGCATCGATCGGAAGGCCGGTGGGCCTGGCACTGGTCGCTGCTCGCGGCCGGCTTCGCGCTGATGGCGATCGACGAGGCCTGGTCGTTCCACGAGCGGCTGATCGCGCCGGGCCGCCGGTTGCTCGGCGGCGGCGAACTCGGCATCTTTTTCTATGCGTGGGTCCTCTTCGCCATCGGCCTGCTGGTGCTGCTCGCGCCTGTCTTCCTGCGTTTCGTCATTGCTCTGCCGCGAGCGACCCGCAATCGCGTCATCCTGGCCGGTGTTCTCTTCGTCGGCGGCGCGATCGCGACCGAACTGGTGGCCGGCGCTTTCAACGAAGCCCACGGTCTCCACGAGGACCGCTACGGTTACGGCTTGCGCCACCTGCAGTACAGCCTGCTCGCGACGCTGGAGGAGGGCCTCGAGTTCGCCGGTTCGATCGTCTTCATCCGCGCGCTGATGCTGCACATCGCCGGTGCCTGGGGCGAGATCCGGTTCCGGCTGGCCAGATCATCGCCTGCATGAACAGCTTCAGCAGATCGCGCAGCGGCATCACGGTCAGCAGCAGCGGCAGCATCGGCGCAATGGCCGCGACGGCGAAGGCCGCCGTGGTCTTCAGCGCGACGGGCAGCAGTCGCATCGCGTAGACACGCTCGAAGCTGCCGCCGATATCGGCGAGGCCCTGGACGTCTCCGGACGCATCGAGCGGCGCCTTGTCCCCGGCGGCGTCGATCCAGCGTCCGTGAAAATCCTGCGCGTAGCGCGAGGCGAAAGTCCCGTAGGCGAGCATCCCCGCCTCCTTGGCGATGCGCATCGGCCGCCAGAACATGGCGAGCGGCGCGATGCCGACGACGATGGCCATGCCGACGTACACGGCCAGCGGCCACCGGTAAGTCGTGAGCGCGGCGCCCTCGTAAAGGACGCGCGTGTCGACCGATGCCACCACCAGGCAGCTCACGGCGAACGTGAGGCCCGCAAAGGCGTTGTGGCCGAAGCTCACGAAACCGAGCCCCCCGGCGAGATCGGGGTGGGTCGCGGCGAGCCGCAGGTCGAGGCGCGACAGGCGGTGGAGGAACCAGCACCAGACGAGGTAGCGCCAGGCCCAGCGCAGCAGCAGGAACGGCGGCAGCACGGAACCGACCGCGTACCACCAGCCGCCGGCGCTCAGGCGCACGCCGGACGGGCCGGCCTCCTCCGACCAGAACATCATGCCGTCTGATTCGAGCGCTTTCACGGCCGACCAGACGAAGTACACCGCGAGCGCCGCGATCACCGTTTCGGCGAGCGTCGAGTCGACCGCCCGGGAGGCGCGCTGGACCTGCGCGTCGAAGCGGGCCCGGTCGGACGGCGGCACGAGTTTCGCCTGCGAGAACTGCGCGGCAACCAACCGGGTTCGTCGCCCGATGCTCGCCTCGACCAGGATCAGCAGCGGCACGAAGACGAGGAAACGCACGTGCGTGGACAGGTCCTGGAAGAACCCGACGGTGACTCCGCCGTCCTCGACCGGCCTCAGCCAGGCCAGCAAGGCCAGCGGGAACCAGAACACCAGCGCCGGCAGGTACGCGCGCAGGAGCAGGCGCGGAGGCTCGGTGCCCCTCAGACCCAGGCGCGCGAGCGCCCGGTCGACCGGCCCGCCAGGGGCCAACGAGAACTCACCCGCAGCCGCGGCAACCTGCATGGCCCCTCTCCCTCGTGCTTCTGTTCGCGGAAACAAGGACTTGCATGTTCCGCTATAATACCGGTGCTGTTCAGAAATTGAGCCGGAGGGTCGAACATGGAGCGTAATCCCGTCATCGTCGCTGGCCGCGTCGAGACCCGCGAGTCGGCGCTCGCCACCAATAAGGTCCTGCGCAACACCTACCTCCTGCTGTCGGCGACGCTCGCCTTCAGCGCGCTCATGGCCGGCGTCGCCTACGCCTTCGGGCTGCCTTACCTCGGTCCGTGGATCACGTTGATCGGTTACTTCGCGCTCCTGTTCGCCGTGCACAAGACGGCGGACAGCGCCTGGGGCCTGCTGTCGGTGTTCGCGCTGACCGGTTTCATGGGCTTCACGCTCGGGCCCATCCTCAGCTACTACGTGAAGGCCATCCCCGACGGCCACACCGTCGTCATGACGGCCTTCGGCATCACGGCGGTCGCATTCACGGCCCTGTCGGCCTATGCGGTGAAGAGCGGGCGCCGGTTCTCGGCCATGGGCGGATTCCTGATGGTCGGCATCCTCACCGCCTTCGTGCTCGGCATCGTCGCGCTCGTCTTCTCGCTGCCGACGCTCGCGCTCGCCGTGTCCGGGCTCTTCGTGCTGCTGATGGCCGGACTGATCCTGTACCAGACCGGCGAGATCGTGCACGGCGGCGAGACGGCGACGCCCGATCCGGCGCGCGTGCTCGTGCCGGCGGTGGTGCGGCGCGACGTCGAGACGTTCCTCGGCGTGATGGCGCGGCTGGGCGATCGCCTCGGGCCGCTCGTGCTGCAGTTCCCCTACTTCAACCGCAGCGTGTTCGCGAGCGCGGCGGCGTTCCGCGACCGTCTCGCGGGGTTCCTCGACCTCTTGCCGCCGGGCTTCCGCTACGGCGTCGAGGTGCGCAACAAGAGCTGGATCGACACGGCGCTGCTCGAGTTGTTGCGCGAGCGCCGCATCGCGTTCGTCGCGGTCGACCTCGCGTACATGCCGCATCCGGCGGAGCTGGCGCAGCGGCTCGACCTCGCCACCGCGGACTTCGGCTACGCGCGTTTGGTCGGCGACCGCAAGGCGGTCGAAG
>ERZ1066138.443-NODE-443-length-14028-cov-10.401846_pt1 | contig 14028 bp, 12 predicted proteins | sample MGYA00382785_ERZ1066138 | MGnify/ENA primary metagenome ERZ1066138 (study PRJEB33369, sample SAMEA5778368) | biofilm metagenome | biome: Industrial cooling water; feature: Water cooling tower basin; material: Biofilm | place: United Arab Emirates | collected... | reverse complement strand
ACGAGGTCGCCTCCCGCACGATCCGGTCCGATGCGCCGGTCATGTCCGCTCCTCCGCTTCCCGGTGGGGCGCTCCGCGTAGGCCGAGATGATCTCGTGCTCCTTCACCCACTCGACGTTGCCGAACAGCTTCGGGAAGCCGTAGGGCTCGCGCCCGCCGATGAGGCCGACCTCGTTGGTGACGAGCAGGTTTGCGCAGTAGGTGACCGGCCGCCCCTCCCAGAGGCAGCTCACGCCGAGGATCGCCTCCGTGTACGCGCCCAGCGTCGAGAAGTGGAAGTTCGTGAAGATCAGCTGCGCGATGGCGGGCGACTGCGCCATCACGAGGCCCTCGGGGACGATCTCCGCCGCCGCCTCGTCGTCGGTCTCGTAGGCGAAGGCCATCACCTCGATCCCGCGGTAGTAGTAGGGCGGCCGGTCGAACGGCGGGTCGGTGACCGGCATCGAGAAACCGAAGCGGTCGGGTGTCAGGCGTCCGGGCACCCCGGGCATCGCGACTCCTTCCAACGTCGGTGGAGCCGGCGGGCCCGCGGCGAACCGCACGCCCGCCGGGCGTGCAGGTTGCCCTCGCGAGCCTCTCGCGGCGCGGCGGCCGAGGCAAGCCTCCTCGGCTTCCGTCGGGATGCCTCCGCGGCGAGGCCGGCGTTCCAGGAAGCCGGAGCGGGGACTCGAACCCCGGACCTGCCGCCTACAAGGCGGCTGTCGGTGGCTTTAAAACCCTCCTGTTGAAGGCGATCTCACCGTCGCCACCTCTTCCCGCAGCACCCCCCGCAACGGTCCAGCAGCGTCGAGCGCCGGTTCCGAGGCGCGCTATCCTGTTCGCCATGGGATCGAAGGCTCAGAGCGCAACCGAGGCCGCCGAGCGGCGAGACGAACTGCTCCGACGCTTCCTCGTCCCGCCGAGCACGCCAGGGACGCCGGTGGAGCGTGCCGCCCGGGCGCGGGAGGCGATGAGCGGCCTCCGAGCCGGCGTCCGCATCACCAAGGCCATGTACCGGCCCGGACGCTAGGGCCCGATGCCGGACGAGCGGGGGGTACTGCCGCTCTCCGCATCCCCACCCTCGGTTGTCGTCCTGGACACCAGCGCGGTCATCTGCGCGCTCGTCGACGATCAGCCGCAGCACGACGAGTATTCCAGGTTCATCGAGCGCGCCATTGTCGCCGGCACGGCGTTCGTCTACTGCGATCTCTTGGACTTCGAGTTGGCGGATGCAGCGATCACCGTCGCCCTGAAGCGCCAGCACGGCCGAGCATGGTTTCGGCACAGGAGCGACCGCACCAGCCTGTCCCTCGCACGCCGTCTCATGGAGGATGTCTTCTCTCGGTGGCGGACTACCCTCGCGGCCACCTCGTCGGCTCGCCTTCCTCTCGGACCAGTCAACGACCAGAGCGACGGCTCGCCGGTGCGCGACCGGGCCTTCGCCCTGCTGGACGCGCACCCGATCCGCTCGTACGACGCAGCCCACGCGGCTACCGCCCTCCTCGTGGCCGCGCCGCTCGTCTGTCGGGATGTCGGCTTCGCCGAGGTGTCCGCCGATCGATTGACCCTGATCACGGACTCCACCCGAACGGGTCCCTGCCGCACGCGCCGAGCCGCTGATAAGCACCCGCCGGCGGGGGATGCCTGACGCTCTGCCCCGCCGAGCGCGCTCGCCCGCCCCTCCGGCGTCCGGTTGCGCCGGGATACTGGGCGCGTGGTCGGCATCTACGCAGCCCTCATCGGAGCGGCCGTCGCGCTCTTGCTCCGCGTTTGCATGGGAGGTCCCCGAGGACCTGCGTCAGCATGATCGCCGGATGGAGGAACTCGACGAGGATCTGGAGGCGTGGGTCGTTGACGACAACTCCGTTCTCCTGGCCGAACTCCAGGAGATCGACAATGGCCACGCCGCGCGGGGCGTCTTCGATTCCGGCTTCAGGATCACAGCTCGCAACAAGGCGAGGGCACGCGCTCTCCCCCGCTACCGAAAGAAGAGCCGAGCTCGTCGGGCGGCTAATGAGCTCCGGGCGAGCGAGGGCGCCGTTCATAGGCTCTACCGCGCGCTCGGACGTCGGCCTTTCCGGACGCTCGAGGCCCCAGGCCGGGTGCAGCCCGTTCTCGACCGCTGGCGAACCACTGACGGGAAGGGCGAGCCCGGCGGGTTCCCCGACCCGAGTCGCCTGACGTTGGACGACCTGTTGAGGACCCACCCGAGTCGCAACCCGTGGTACTGAGATAGAGCCGGAGGCGGGACTCGAACCCGCGACCTGCCGCTTACAAGGCGGGCGTCGATCATCGTGACAGCCGCTCTGCGAAGCGGGTTCCGGCACCGGTCGCCGCTCCCGCAACGTCCCCCGCAACGCCTCGGTCGATTCGAGCACCGCTCCGACGGGTGCCCCGTCGGGAGCGTGTATCAACGCCGGCGGCGAGGTCACGCCCAGAGCGTGCTGATCGGCGCGGCGATGATCCGATCGCCGAGGCCGAACGTCGCCGGGCCGGTGTGGAGGACCACCCCCGCGACGAATCGATCGCCCAGCCGGTCGCGAAGCCAGGTCAGGTGCGCCGCGGACGACGGGTCCGGGGCGCTCGTCGCCTTGACCTCGATCCCGATCACTCGTTCCGCGCCGACCTCGGCGAGAAGGTCGATCTCGTGGCGCCCCTGCTCCTGGCGCAGGTGGTAGAGGCGGGCGCGGTGTCGCGCGACGTCGGCCTCGGCCCGGAGCTGGGCGGCCACGAAGGTGTCGAGCACGCGACCGAGAAGGTCGCCGTCTCGGAGCACCGCGCTCTCGGTCACCCCGATGATCCCGGCGAAGAGCGCAGGATCGATGAGGTATCGCTTGGGTGAGAGCGTGAGGCGCTTCAGGCGATTCGACGTCCAGGCTGGGAGCGCCTCGACGACCTGGAGGTTCACCAGCAGCGCCTCGTAGGCGAGCGCCGTCCGCCGGTCGATGCCGGCGGCGTCGTAGAGCGTCTTGTCCTCGGCCAGCCCGGCGGAGTTGAGCGCGTACGCCTCCAGGTAGCGCCGCAGCCGCGCGGGGTCGCGTCCACGATCGACGAGCGCGGCGTCACGCGTGAGGAGCTGGTCGACGTAACTGTCGAGCCATCGCCGTCGGCCGCGCTCGGAGAGCGAGAGCAGCTCGGGAAAGCCGCCCTGGAGCGCGAGCTCGATGTAGCCGCGCAGGTCCGTGGCCGGCGCTGCCGGCTCGAGGGGTTGGTCGTCCATCAGTCGGTCGATGAGCGGTCGAGTCGCGCGCTCGAGGCGTTCGGCCACCGCCATAGGGAACATGCCGACGCGGACGACCCGGCCGGTTCCCGGCCACGTCTCTGCCTCGATGTCCGCCCGCACCGAGCCCGTGAGCAGGAAACGTCCTCCTCGCGGATCGGCGTCGACGGCTCGCTTCACGGCGCCGAGCACGGTCGGCACCTCCTGCCACTCGTCGAGCGCGATCGGTTCGTCGAAGCTCGCCAGCGCGGCGTCGGGGTCCGCGTGGAAGGCCGCCGCCTCGGCGGGACGATCGAGGCGCACAAGGCTCGCGGCGTGTCGGGCGGCGGTCGTCGTCTTTCCCGTCGCCCGGGGCCCGACGAGCAGCACCGCCGGCAGCTCGGCGAGGAGCTCGCCCAACAGGTCGTCGACCATCCTCGGGACGTAGCGGGCCATACGGTGGAGAGCGTAGCGTGGATGCCGGTTTCCCGCGCGGTTGGATGCCGTTTTTCCGCGCGCTCTAATGTCGGTTTCCCGCGTCGGGCGCGTGCCGCGGCTGGGGAATGGCGCCCTACCCGACGCTGTGGAGCCGTCGGCGTGGCGCTGGCTCGAGCCCGGTCCGCTGCCGGCACAGGCCCGTCAGGTGGTCGACGTGCCAGCCGCCGCCGGCGATGGCGGCGCCGTAGACCTCGGTGGCGAGCTCGGACTTTCCCGCCTTCGCGGCGGCCTCGCCCATGGCATCGACCGGCATCCACCAGTCGGCGCGCAACCGCTCCGCCGCCCGCACGAAGCGGTCGAAGGAGCGGGTGGCCACCGCCAGCCATGCGATGAGCTGAAGTGCCTCGTCGGCCTCGTCGTCGAGGCGGTGAGTTCGATGCTCCTCCTCGAGCTCGAGGAGGAGCCGCTCGACCAGCTCGACCTCGCATTCTCGCGCGCTACGGAACGGTGCGGTCTCGCGCCGGTATCGGATCCCCCAGTCCTCCCAGATGCACCACTCGCACAGGTCGGCCCAGTAGACGGCCGGATCCATGCCGGTGTCCCGCCAGGGCAGGCGGGCGTAGGTCTCGAGGGCCTCACCGAGGAAGCTGCCGACGGCGCCGTCGGAGTCGCGCAGCCCGAGCAGGAAGGCCTTGAGGCCGGCGGTGAGCAGACCACGCCAGAGCGCGAGCCGGCGTGCAGGATCGCCCGCTCGGTCCTCGTGCTCGTCGCCGGCGATGGCCTCCAGCTCCGTGGCCAATCGGAAACTCCGGCGCTCGGCGTCGACGAGGTCGGCGAACGTCTCGTAGTCCTCGGCCGGCGAGACCGGGAAGTCCTCCCAGTGGCCACTCAGCGCCCGCTGGCGGAGCCGACGACGGGGCGTGTCCCGCATCGCCGGTGTGAGGTCTCGGCCGGCAAGCTCCTGGTCCAGCACCTTACGGCGCGCTTTGGCCCGAAGGGTCTTGTCCTGGAGCTGGTCGGTGGCGAGGTCGGCCGCGTTCAGCCCCGCCGCATGGAGTCGGGCTCGTAGATCGATCAGGTGGCTGCGCTTCCGCTCCCATGTGCGGCTCGTCGCCGAGCGGCGTCGATTCCGGGCGATGATCTCCTCCTCCAGGGCGGCCCAGTCGTCCCCGGTCTCGGTGAGGCAGGTGAGGCAGAACCACAGGTCCCAGTGCGACCAGGTCGCGCCGGCGCGGTCGGCCCACGGCTCGGGGCCGAAGATCGGCGGCCGGCGCGCGCTCAACTCATCCCCACGGCGTCGATCGAGGACCGGTGGCGCGGTGGTGAAGGCACTCGAGCGCGACCGCTCGGCCGGTCGGCGTGAGCCTGTAGCTCCGGTCCTGCCAGTCGCCGCCACTCGCGAGGAGGTCGAGGGCGCGCAGCAGGCCGGTGGTCTGGTGCCAGGCCCAGCTGATGTCGCGGTCGTCGGGCGGGTCGCCGGTGTCGGCCGAACGCCAGCCGACCTCATGCGCGACCTCGGCGAGGACGCCGTCGAGCTCGCTGCTCGCCACCGTGTCCCGAGTGCACAGCAGCGCGACCGTCAGCTCACCGAGCGCGGCGGGGAACTCTCGGTCGGTCAGCAGGTCCCGCGCCGCGGCTCGCCACAGCCGCTCCGTGTCGCCGAGGGCGGCGCGGCCCTTCGATGTGAGCACGAGCTTCCGGCCCGACCGGCGAGCGAGGCCGAGGCGTTGGGCGAGGTGGCGGAGCTGGTGCAGGTCGTACAGCTCGTCCTCGGTCCGCGGCGGGTTCTGGAAATCCCAGCCGAACCGTCCGGCGGCGCTCTGGACGAAGCCGCGGCTGAGGTTTCCCGTCCGGGTGAGGGCCTGGCCGTCCGTCAACTCGCCGAGCAGCCACCCCAGCCGCGGCACCGGGTCACGGACGCCGTCGGGAAGCTCCGCCGGGGCCCGCACCGCCTCGACCAGGGGCTCGAGGATCCGGCGCCGGGCGGGGCTGCGCCGGCCCTCCAACCAGGTCTGGAGCCGCTCGTCCCGGATCCCCTCCAGCAGCGTCCGCCCTCCCGGCTCGCTCCAGGGATGGCTCAGGTGTGCCCGCACGAGCTCTCGCTGGCGCTGCTTCCAGCCCTGGGAACCGGGCACCAGCTCACCCGAGGCGACGGCCAGCTCGAGGATTTCCGCGGTCGACGACAGGGCGGCCGACTCCTCGAGGCCCATCACCGACCCCCACGCGAGTTCCTCGATGTCGGGCGGGCAGATCCCGGAGGCGACGTCCGCTCGGTGGAACGCCTTCCTGCCCTCGCCGTCGCTGCGCTCGTAGGCATCGAGCACCGCGGCAGTGGTCGCCGACCGGCAGAGGGCGGCGTACCGGGGCAGCTCGAGGAGGTCGAAAGCCCGGGCCAGCGCGGCGACGACCTGGCGGTGGTGGTCAGTGTCGGTCAGCCACTTCATCGGCAGCCCGTACCAGAGGAAGTGCTGGAGCCCCTCCTGGGTGATCACCGAGAGGCCGGCGCCCCAGGTCAGCCAGCCGAGGGCAGCCTCGGCGTCCCGCGCCGCCTCGACGTCCTCGGCCGCCAGTCTGCCGAGCGCGTCGGCGATGAGCGGGTCCACCTCGGCCATGAGGCTCATCATGGCGTCCACGCCGGACCGCTGCGCCGTCTCTTGAGAACGGCCCCGGAACATTCTCGTCGGTCCGGGCGACGCCCACCGGTCGCGCTGCAGGCGAACACAGGCCCCATTCCACGTCAAAGCCGGAGGCGGGACTCGAACCCGCGACCTGCCGCTTACAAGGCGGCTGCTCTGCCAGCTGAGCTACTCCGGCCGGATCGGCCCCAGTATCGCGCCTTCCCCCGCCGATGACCTCCCCTTCCCGGCCGTGCGACGGGCGATCACGTCGATCAGCGCCGACAGGCCCGAGTGGGCCGGGCCCTCGTCGACCTCCGGCTCGTGGGCGCGCATCGACTCGATCGCGAAGGCGGAGAGCTCCTCCCGGAGCGCCTCCTCGGTGTAGAGCTGGTCCGGCACCCGGGGGCCGCCGGTGCCGTGGGCGAGCTGCGCCAGCGAGTAGCCCTCCAGCAGCAGGAGCCCGCCGGGGCGCAGCGCGGCGTGGATGCGGGCCCACAGGCGCCGGCGCATGTCGGGCGGGGCGAACTGGATGAAGATGGCCGCCACGGCGTCGTAGGCGCCCTCGGGCCAGCTCCAGTCGTCGACCCCGGCCACCGCGAACCGGACGCCGACGCCGCGCTCGGCCGCCAGGCGGCGGGCCTTCGCAACGCCCACCGGCGACGGGTCGAAGGCGTCGACCGAACGGCCCTGGGCGGCCAGCCAGGTGCTGTTGCGCCCCTCGCCGTCGGCCACGCAGAGCACCCGTCCGCCGTCCGGGATGAGGGGCAGGCAGGCGGCCAGGAACGCGTTCGGGGCGGTGCCGAACAGGTAGGCGTCGCCCGCATACCGCGCGTCCCAGTCGGGGGGCGGGGGACGGTCGGGAAGGGCGGGCATCGAAGCCGAGCCTAGCGCCCCGTTTCGCGGCGCCGGCCCCCGGGAACCAGCGGGCGTCCCGCGACGCGAGGAGCCGAGATGACCCTGAGCCCTGAGCTCCAGCGCGAGCTGGAGGCGCTCCGTCAGGCCGGATACCAGGTGATCGGCCCGGGCCCGGTGCGGCCGGGGCAGAGCCCGCCGACGCCGGACGCGCCGGTCACGCTGCCCGGCGCCCACGTGCAGATCGGCGACGGGATGCGGCTGATCGAGGGGCTGGGCGGCACCGAGGACGAGGCGGTTCGCGACGCGCTCGCCAAGCTGCGCCGCGACCCCCACTGAGCCACGGGTTTGGCGCCCCCCCGGTCGGGGGATTCCACGGCATCGCCAGACCGAAGGGAGATCCCGTGTACATCGGAATCGGAACGCTCGTCCTCGTCATCCTCATCATCATCCTCTTGATCATCCTCCTCTAGCAGCCTCCCGGCGCCCACGCGCCGGGGTTGCGGAGTTCCCCGCTTGCGATCCCGGCGCGGGCGCGCAACGGTGGAGACGTGAGCGGCCAGCCGACCACCCGCCCGCGATGCCCGGAGATCCGGCCCGCCGAGGTCCACGTCCCGCCCCAGCCGCTGGCTCGGTTCTCCGACCTGGTGGGCCCGGAGGCCGCCCGCGCCGGCGACGCGCTGGCGCGCGAGACCGCCGAGCGCCTGGCCGGGCGGGTGATGTGGCATGTCAACTCCACCGCCCACGGCGGCGGGGTGGCCGAGATGCTGCGGCCGCTCATCGGCTACGCCCGGGGGGCCGGGATCGACGCGCGCTGGCTGGTGATCGGGGGGACGCCGGAGTTCTTCCTGATCACGAAGCGCCTGCACAACGCCCTGCACGGCGACCCGGGGGACGGCGGGCCCCTGGGCGAGGCCGAGCGCGAGGCCTACGAGCAGGTCCTGCGCTGCAACCACTCCGAGCTCGCCGCCTACGTGCGCCCGGGCGACGTCGTCGTCCTGCACGACCCTCAGACCGCCGGGCTCGCCCCCGTCCTGGCGCGGGCGGGCGCGGTCGTCGTCTGGCGCTCGCACATCGGCCAGGACGACCACGAGCACCCGCTGGCGCGCCGCGGCTGGGAGTTCCTCGCCCCCTACCTGGCGGCTCCGCGGGCCACGGTCTTCTCCCGGGCGGCCTACATCCCCGGGGTCTGCGACAGCGGTCGCAGCCACGTCATCCGGCCCTCGATCGACCCGTTCTCCCCCAAGAACCAGGAGCTGGCGCCCGAGGTGGTGCGCTCGATCCTGGTGCAGACCGGGATCGTGGAGGGCCCGGCCGACGGGGTCGCGCCCGTCTTCCGGCGCGAGGACGGCTCCCCCGAGCGCGTCGACCGGGGTGCCGACCTCATCCGCGTGGGGCGGGCGCCCTCGATCGACACGCCGCTGGTGGTGCAGATCTCGCGCTGGGACCGCCTGAAGGACCACCTGGGCGTGATGCGCGGCTTCGCCCGCCTCGACCCCTCCGAGGCCCGCGGCGCCCAGCTCGTGCTCGCCGGCCCCACGGTCTCCGCGGTGGCCGACGACCCCGGCGGGCCTGAGGTGCTGGCCGAGCTCACCGCCGCGTGGCGCGCCCTGCCCCACGAGACGCGGCGGCGCATCCAGCTCGTCTCGCTGCCGATGGTCGACGCGCAGGAGAACCAGGCGATCGTCAACGCCCTCCAGCGCCAGGCCGCGATCGTCGTGCAGAAGAGCCTGCACGAGGGGTTCGGGCTCACGGTGACGGAGGCGATGTGGAAGGGGCGCCCGGTGGTGGCGAGCGCCGTCGGCGGCATCGTCGACCAGGTCCGCGACGGCGTCGACGGGGTCCTCCTGCCGGACGCCGCCGACGACGACGCCTTCGCCGACGCGCTCCAGGGCCTCCTCTCCGATCCCGGGCGGGCGCGCCGGCTGGGCGAGTCGGCCCGCGAGCGGGCGGCCCGCGACTTCCTGGGGCTGCGGCATCTCGGCGACTGGGCCCGCCTGCTGCGCGAGCTGGACGAGGCCGGCCCCGATGCGGGCGGACCGCAGGGCGGATCGGAGAGGGCGCCGATGCGCCGCGCGCGGCCGGGCGGGACGCTGGTGCCATGAGCGCCGCCGACCCAGCCCACGTCCTCATCGCCGGCGGCGGCATCGCCGGGGTGGAGGCCGTGCTCGCGCTGCGCGACCTGGCGGGCGATCGGGTGGAGATCACGGTGGTCGACCCGGCGGAGCTGTTCGTCGTGCGGGCCACGTCGACGGCCAGCGCCGTGGGCGGGCCGCCGGTGGACAGCCGCCCCCTCGACGACGTCGTCGCCGCGGCGGGAGCGGCGCTCGTGCCCGGACGGCTGGCCGCGGTCGACGCCGATCGCCGGGTGGCGATGCTCGAGGGCGGCGACCTGCTCACCTACGACCACCTGATCGTGGCGGTCGGCGCGCATCCCGAGCCGCACCTGCGGGGCGCCCTGACCTTCGCCGGACCCGCCGACGGCCGGGCCTTCCGCGCGATGCTCGACCGGGCCGCGGGCCACGGCGGGCGCGGCCAGGCCCCGCGCCTCGTGATCGTGGTCCCCCCCGGCACGCCGTGGCCGCTCGTCGCGTACGAGCTCGCCCTGCTGAGCGCGAGCTACCTCGACGGGCGCGGCGCGCGCGATGCCCTCGACATCTCCATCGTGACGTCCGAGGACTCCGCCCTCGCGCTCTTCGGGCAGCAGGCGGGCGCCGCGGTCGGCCGGGACCTCGCCGCGGCGGGCATCGCGCTGCGCACCGGCGCGCTCGTTCGCGATTGGCGCTGGGGCCGGCTCGAGCTCGTGGGCGGGGAGATCGAGCGCGCCGACCGGGTCGTGGCCCTCCCCGTCCCCCGCGGGCCCGCCATCGACGGCCTCTCGGCGGACGCGCACGGGTTCGTCCGCGTGGGCTCGGACGGGGCGGCGGTGGGCGCGCCGGGCGTGTGGGCGGTGGGCGACGCGAGCAGCTTCCCGCTCAAGCAGGGCGGCATCGCCTGTCAGCAGGCCGACGCCGTCGCGGCGGCGATCGCCCGGAGCCTCGGCGCCCCGGCCGAGGCGACGCCCTTCGAGCCCGTGCTGCGCGGGTGGGTCTGGGACGGGCGGGGCGGGCGCTTCCTGCGCGCCGACGTCGCCGGCGGGCGCGACGAGAGCGAGGGCGTCACCGGTGGCGCGAGCCCGCTGTGGTGGCCGCCCGGGAAGGTCGCAGGGCGCCACCTCGCGCCCTTCCTCGCCCGGACGGGCACGGTCACCCTGGCCGACGCGCCGCCGGCCGGTCGCTAGGCGGGGGCGAACCCTCCGCGACGGGCGCCTCCTGCGGGATCTCGGGCCCCACGCGCCGCCACGCGTACCCGGCGACGGCCGTCGCCGCGGCGGCCACGGGCACGGCGAGGAAGGCGCCGACGATGCCCGCGAGGGCGGCGCCCGCCCCGACCGCCACGAGCACCACCACGGGGTGCAGCCGAACCGTGCGGGCCATCACCACCGGCTCCAGGATGTTGCCCTCGAGCTGCTGCACGAGGACCACGACGCCCAGCAGGATCAGCGCCGTGGTGAACCCCTCGGCCGCCAGCGCGACGAGCACGGCGACCGCCCCGGCCGCGACCGCGCCCGCGATCGGGACGAACGCCGCGAAGAAGGTCAGGAGGGTCAGCGGGATGACGAAGGGGACGCCGAGGAGCCAGATGCCCAGGCCGATGAAGACGGCGTCGACGGCGGCGACGATCGCCTGGCCGCGCACGTAGCCCCCGAGCGCCCACCACGCCCGGCGCCCGGCCGCGTCGACGTGCACGCCCGCCGCGGCCCCGAGGCGGCGGCACAGCCAGGCCCACATGCGGTCGCCGTCCTTCAGGAAGAAGAAGAGCAGCACCAGCGCCAGCAGGATGCCGGCGACGATCTCCACGGCGAGGACGGCGCCGCCGACCGCGCCCGAGGCGAGCACGTCGCCCAGCCACTCGCGACCGCGGTCCACGGCGGCGTCGATCTGCTCGCGGGAGAGGTCGAGCGGACCGTCGACCAGCCACGTGATCACCTCGTCGACCCCCTCCATGACCCCGGCGTCGATGGCCTCCGCGTCGTCGCGGGCCTGCAGGTAGAGCGCGTATCCGATCCCCCCGGCGGCGGCGGCGGCGCCGGCGACGACCGCCCAGGTCGCGAGCGCGGGGCGCCAGCCGCGACGGCGCAGCGCGTGGACCAGCGGCCCCAGCACCGTGGCCCCGAGCAGGGCGGCGATCACCGGGAGGACGATCACCATGACCTTGGTCAGGGCCCAGACGCCCACCGCGATCGCGGCGAGCACCACCAACAGCCGCCAGCTCCACGCCGCGGCCACGGCCAGGGGACGCGGCACGAGGCCGGCGGGCGGCGGGCCGGACGGGGGCGGCCGCCGGCGCGCGGGCGCCGCGGCGGCGGGGAGGTCTGCTGCGTCCCGGGCGATGCCCCGGGGGTACCCCCTCAGACGAGCCGGCAGACGTGGACCCGCCCGCCGGCGGGCACGTCGCGCCCGCCCGCGGGGACCAGCGCGAGGTGGGTCGCCCCGGCGAGGGACGTGAACGCGTGGGATCCCTGCTGGGGCAGCGGCTCCATGAGGCCGCCTGCCACCTCGCGGCAGCGCACCAGCTCGGCCCGCCGGGTGGTGGCGCGGTAGGCCCGGGCAAGTGGGGCGGTGCGCTCCCAGGAGTCGCCGCGGCCGAGCAGCGTCCGGCCGAAGACGTGGAAGCAGACCGCCGCCGACACCGGGTTTCCGGGGAGCGCCAGCACCATCTGCTCGCCGCGGGCGCCCAGCCACAGGGGATGGCCCGGGCGCATCTGCACCCCGGCGATGATCCCGCGGACCCCGGCGGCGGCCAGGGCGGCGCGGAGGTGGTCGTGGCGGCCCACGGACACCCCCCCGACGGTCACGACGAGGTCGGGACCCGCGCCGTCCTCGCGCTCGAGCAGCGCCCGCAGCGCGGCGACGGTCTCGTCGGCGGAGTCGCCCACGCGGCGGCGCGCCACCACCTCGGCGCCGGCGGCCTCGGCCTGGGCGGCGATGCCCGGCCCGTTGGCGTCGTAGATCCGCCCGGGGGCGAGGGGCTCGCCGGGGCCCACGACCTCGTCGCCGCTCAGCAGCAGGGCGATCCGCGGCCGGCGGGCGCACTTCACCCTCACCCGGCCGGTGGACGCGGCCACCGCCACCTCGTGCGCGCGCACCACCGACCCGCGCCGCAGCAGGACCTGCCCGCGCCGGACGTCCTCCCCCCGGCGGCGCACGTTGTCGCCGGGGGCCGGGGGGGCCGCCGGGGTCACGCGCCCCTCGGCCTCCGAGGCGTCCTCCAGCCGCACCACGGCGTCGGCTCCCTCGGGCAGCTCGGCGCCGGTCGAGATGCGCACCGCCTCGCCCGGCCCCACGGTCCCGGAGAAGGGCGCCCCGGCCCGGCTCTCCCCCACCAGCCGGCGGGGGCCGGCGCCGTCGGATGCCCGCACGGCGTACCCGTCCATCGCCGAGTTGGTGAACGCCGGGTTGTCGACCCCGGCGCGCACGTCCTCGGCCAGGAGCCGGCCTGTCAGCCGGGCGACCGGCACGGGTTCCGGCGGCAGCGCGAGGCCATGCGCCCTCGCCGCGGCGAGGGCCTCCTCGAACCTCACGTCCCGGCGAAGGCCGTCGGCCACGGCGCGATCATCGCAGGCGGGACCCGGGCTCGTCAGGATGTCCGCATGACCGGGGGAGCGGTGCTCGCGGGCGGAGCGGGGCGGCGCCTGGGCCGGCCGAAGGCCGGCGCGCGCCTGCGGGGCGTCCCCCTGGCCGAGCGCGCGGTGGCGACGCTGCGGGCCCGCTGCGCCGAGGTGGTGGTGGCGTCCCGGCCCGAGGTCGCCCTGCCGCCGCTGGGCGTCCCGGTCGTGCACGACCGCCCCGGCAGCGCCGGGCCGCTCGCTGGCATCGCCGCCGCGCTCGCGGCCCTCACGAGCGACGACGCGCTGGTGCTCGCCTGCGACCTGCCGCTCGCCGCGCCCGCGCTCGACCTGCTGCTGCGCCTGCCTCAGGGGACCGCCGCGATCTGCGCCGACGCGGGCCGCCCCCAGCCCCTGTGCGCCCGCTACCCGCGCCTGCGCGCGCTGGCCCAGGCCGAGCGGCTGCTGGCCGCGGGCGAGGGGGCGGCGCACGCGCTCGCCGACGCGATGGGCGCCGCGCTGGTCCCGGCGCCCCCCGACGCGCTCCTCAACGTCAACGCGGCCGCAGACCTCGCCCGCGCGGAGTCGCTACTCCCCCGCGGCGAGGGCGGCGCGCAGGCGCAGCACCCGGGCCGCTGACGCCTGGGCCTCGGCCCGGTCGAGGGCGCCCGTGCGCAGCGCCCGGGTGATCGCCGCGCGGGCCCGCGCCCCCGCCGCCGGGCTCGTGACCAATACGAGGTCGGCGCCCGCCGCGGCCGCGCGCACGGCGACCGCGCCCGGATCGTCCGCGCCCGCCAGCGCCGGGGTGTCGAGCGCATCGGTGATGACGACCCCGCTGAACCCCAGGCGCCCGCGCAGCTCGGCGCGGACGATCCGGGCCGACAGCGAGGCGGGGCGGCCCCGGTCGAGGGCGGGGTAGACCGCGGTGCCCGTCATCACCATGGGCACGCCGGCGGCCACCAGGTCCGCGAAGGGCCGCATGTCCCGGCCGCGCAGCGCCGCGCGCGAGCGGCGGATCACCACGGGCTCGTCGTCGGTGCTGACCCGGGCCGCGCCGAGGCCTGGGAAGTGCTTGGCGGCCGCGGCGACGCCCTCGGCGCGCAGACCCGCGGCGAACGCGGCGGCGGCCCGCGCGACCGCGGCCGGGTCGGTCCCGAAGGTGCGCCCGTCGCGGGCGAGCGCCGATCCGGGGCCGGCGACGTCGGCCACCGGGGCGAGGTTCACGTTCACCCCGAGCTCCCGCAGCGTCCGCCCGGCGGCGCGCCCGGCCGCCCGCGCGGCGCGCGGGCCCGCGG
>ERZ1066138.442-NODE-442-length-14043-cov-9.175508_pt1 | contig 14043 bp, 17 predicted proteins | sample MGYA00382785_ERZ1066138 | MGnify/ENA primary metagenome ERZ1066138 (study PRJEB33369, sample SAMEA5778368) | biofilm metagenome | biome: Industrial cooling water; feature: Water cooling tower basin; material: Biofilm | place: United Arab Emirates | collected... | reverse complement strand
GGCCTGGGGCCCGCTGCTCGCAGGGCTCAGGGACAGCCTGTCGTTCCGCGTGCGGGAGCCGCTGCCCGCGCGGCCCGGCTGGGCGGACGCGGCGCAGATCGAGCAGGTGCTCATCAACCTCGTCAAGAACGCGATCGAGTCCGGTTCCCCGGAGGACGAGGTGACGCTCACGGTCGCGGAGCGCGGCGGGGGCGTCGCCGTCGAGGTGGCCGACCGCGGCAGCGGGCTCAGCGAGGAGGTGCTGCGCGACGCGCTGCTGCCGTTCTATTCGACCAAGGCGAAGGGCACCGGCCTCGGCCTCACGCTGTGCCGCGAGATCGTCGACGCCCACGGCGGCCGGCTTTCCATCGCCAACCGCGAGGGGGGCGGCGCGCTGGTGACGGTCTGGCTCCCCGACCCGCCCTGACCGGGCGTAAAGGGGGACACTGGCCTTTTTGAAGGAGGGAAGGGGGAAGGGGTTGGAAATGAATGACAAGCACCTTGTCATTCCACTCGATCATTGCCTGCCAGCCATCTCCCACGACGAATGACAAGGTGCTTGTCATTCATTTCCAACCCCTTCCCCCTTCCCTCCTTCAAAAAGGCTGGCGTCCCCTTTTAAGATGCCGGCATGAAGAATTTCTACGACTTCAAGGTGGCGAGCCTCGACGGCGCGCCGGATCTCCTCGCCGGGCTGAAGGGCAAGGTCGTGCTGGCCGTCAACGTCGCGAGCCGCTGCGGCCTGACGCCGCAGTACGCGGATCTCGAGGGTCTGCACGAGGAGCTCGCAGGCGAGAACTTCGCCGTGGTCGGGTTTCCGTGCAACCAGTTCGGCGCCCAGGAGCCGGGCAGCCCCGAGGAGATCCAGGCCTTCTGCTCGGCGACGTACGGCGTCACTTTCCCGATGAGCGCGAAGCTCGAGGTCAACGGCGCCGGCCGGCATCCGCTCTATGCCTGGCTTACCGATCCCGCCAACGGGCATCCCGGCGACATCGAGTGGAATTTCGAGAAGTTCCTGGTCGGCCGCGACGGCCGGCTGCTCAACCGCTATGCGCCGACGGTCAAGCCGCGCGACGCCGGCCTCATGAACGACATCGCGGACGCGCTGTGAGGCGCCCGGCCGGCGGTCATTCTTAGTCCGCCTGCCGCATTCGGTGCACGGGTGGACCTTTTGCAGGGCCTGCCTGCGCGATCGTCCGCCTAGGATGCCGCGGGAAGTTGCTTCCAGGAGCCCCGGATGCCGCGTCTCGTCTCGATCGGGTTGGTCGCCCTGCTGTCGGCCGGATTGCTCGCGGGCCCCGCGGCCGCGGCCGTGCGGGTGGAGGGCGACCTGCCGCGCCAGGCCGACCTCGGCTTCCGCGTGCGGTCGATGGCCGAAGGGCTCGTCACGCGCCGCGTGGATCCGCAGTCCGCCGCGCATCGCGCGGGCCTGCGCGACGGCGATCGCCTGACGCGGATCAATGGCGCATCGTTCGCGAAGACCTATCAGGGCGAGGCGCTGCTGGAAAAGCTGGACGGGGAGAAGCCGCTCCGCCTCGCCATCCTGCGTGACGGTGCATCGCAGGAACTGGCGTTCACGCCGGGACCGCTGGCGACGATCTTCTTCGTCCAGTGGGTGTCCTGCGACTCGGTCGAGTTCACGGACTCAGGCGCGTGGATCGACGTATTCAAGGCGGTCGCGCAGCGCTCCGGGATGGCGATGATCCGGGTCGAGCGATCGGCGAACGGCGACAGCGAGGGCCCGGCCTGCCACGAACTCGACCTCGAGACCGAACTTGCGCACTACCGGTACGCCTTCGACCGGCTCACGCGCAGCCCGCACGTGGACCCTGAGCGCGTGGTGGTGCTCGGCAACAGCCTCGGCAGCATGCTGGTGCCGATGGTCGCGCAGGGCAGGCAGGTCGCCGGCGCCGCGATCACCTCGGGCGGCGGGCTCTCGTATTACGAGCGAATGCTGCACTTCGACCGCACGCACCTCGAGCGCGGCGGCGGCGCGCCCGGCGAGCTGCACGAGAAGCTGATGGCCCAGGCGCGTTTCCAAGTCGAGTACCTGCTGAACGGCCGCACCCCCGAGGAGATCGCCGCGCGCGACCCCGAGCTCGGCAAGGTCTGGGGCCAGATCCCGCACGTCGGCGACGGCGTGCACTACGGGCGCCCGTACGCCTATCACCACCAGGCCGCGCGCCTCAACCTGCTCGGCGCCTGGGCCGCGATCGACGCGCCGGTGCTCGTGCTCTACAACGAGTTCGACCAGTACGAGAGCCGCCGCGGCGCGGAAGTCGTCGTCGAGACGGTCAACCGGCTACGGCCCGGCACCGCAAGGCTCGTCGTCCTGCCGATGCAGGACCACAGCTTCTACCTGCATCCCTCCGCGGACGCGGCGTTCAGCGGCGACGGCGGCGTGGCTGTGCCCGAGCCCGGCGCGCAGGCGATTCTCGACTGGCTGCAGCAGGCGGTCCCGCGTTCGCGCTGAGTCCGCTCAGCCTTTCTTCGCCATCGCGGCCTTGATCGCGCCGATGATCGCCAGCAGCACGGCGCCGCCGACGCCGCCGCCCGCGACGCTGGAAACGATGGAGCCGGCATCCATGGCACCGTCGCCGCCGCCCATGCCCAGCATGGCGAGGATCTGGCCGCCGAGACCGCCGCCGAGAATGCCGACGACCGAGTTTCCGACGGTGCCGAGGCTGAACTTCTTCATGGCGGCGCCCGCGGCGTTGCCGCCGACGGCTCCGCTCACGAGCTGGACCAGCAAAGTCGTGACGTCCATGAGTCCCTCCTGACGGTTGTTGGGGCGCCTCTACTGGCCGGGGCGCTTGCGGGGCACTATACGCCCGGCCGGACCGGTGGCAATTCGGGCCCGCGCCGCTTAACATTCCGGGCGCTTTCGACCACCAAGAGTCCTCCACCGATGGATCGCAGCTCCAAGTCCCTGATGGCCGCCGTCATTCTGGCGCTCGCTTCCTTCGCCGCGCAGGCAGGCGACGCCGCCCGGGGCGAGAAGCTCGCCTACAGCTGCATGGGCTGCCACGGCATCGAGTTCTACAAGAACGCCTACCCGAGCTACTCGGTGCCGAAGCTCGGCGGCCAGAACGCCCCCTACATCATTGCCGCGCTGCAGGAGTACAAGGCGGGCAGCCGCATGCACCCGACGATGCGCGGCTTCGCGAGCTCGCTGTCCGACGAGGACCGTGCCGACCTCGCGGCATTCTTCCATTCGCGCGCGCCGGCCGCCGCCACGGGCGAGCCGGTCGGCAAGGCGCCGGAGAAGGCGCAGATCTGCGTGGCCTGCCACGGCACGACCGGGCGGGGCACGACGCCGGACTACCCGAACATCGGCGGCCAGCACGCCGACTACATCGCCCAGGCGCTGAACGACTACCGCCTCGGCAAGCGCAAGAACGCGATCATGGCACCCTTCGCGCAGCAGCTGTCGAAGGATGACATCGAGGCCCTCGCGGAGTATTTCTCCAGGCAGGAAGGCCTCGTGACTCCGGAACTCGACTGAACACGCCCGCCACGCCTGCCCTCTCGATCACGCGCGAACTCGGGCCTGCGCGCGGCCGCTACGTCGCGAAGATCGCGGGCTCGGACGCGGAAGCGGAGCTGACCTTCGTGGTCCTCGACGATTCCCGCGTGCTCGCCGACCACACGCTGACGCCGGTCGAGCTCCGGGGACGCGGCATCGCGGGCGCGCTGGTCGAGCGCCTCGTCGTCGACGCCCGCCGTGAAGGCTTCAGGATCGTCCCGCAATGTCCCTACGTCGCCGCGCAGTTCGAGCGGCATCCCGAGTGGTCTGACGTCCGCGCCGCTTGACTAATTCATTGAACTAGAGTTCAATGAATATATGGCGGGCTCAACCAAAACCAGCCGCCGGCCGTATCGCCTGGGCCGGCGGGCCGAGACCAGCGAGGAGACGCGCCGCAGGCTCGTCGAGGCCACGTTCCACCTGCACGCCGAGCGCGGCATCGCCGACACCTCGATGAAGGACATCGCCGAGCGCGCCGGGGTCAGCGTCGGCACGGTCTACCACCACTTCCCGAGCTATGCCCACGCGATCGTCGCCTGCGGCGCATACACCGCCGAACATGCCCCTGCGCCGACCGCGGCGATCTACGAGGGTGCAGGCACGCGCCGGGAGCGCGTCGAGCGCCTCGCGCGGGCGTTGTTCGGCTGGTACGAGCGCGTCCCGGCGCTCGAGTCCGTGCGTCGCGACCGGCACCTCACGCGCGAACTGGACGCGTTCGCGAAGGAAGAAGTGCGCAACCGCCGCAGGCTGGCGGCCGAGGCCGTCGGGCCGGGCGGGCCCGCGGCCCTCGCCGCCGCGCTGGTGGACATCGACGTGTACCGGTCCCTGCGCCGCGAGGGCTTCGGCACCGAGGATGCCGCGGAACACGTCGCCAGACTGCTGAACCATTCACCGGACGGCGCGCCGCGCGGCGGCCGCCGCTGACGAGGAGAAACCATGAACACGAAAATCGACGAGATCGCCGACGGCGTCTATCGCCTGTCCACCCTGGTGCCCGAGGTCGCGCCGCCGGCCGGCTTCAGCTTCAACCAGTTCCTGCTGATGGCCGACGAGCCGCTGCTGTTCCACTGCGGCCACCGCGCCATGTTCGACGGGATCCGCGGCGCGGTGGAGCGGCTCATGCCGATCGAACGCCTGCGCTGGATCTCGTTCAGCCACCTCGAGGCGGACGAGAGCGGCGCGATGAACCTCTGGCAGGAGCTCGCGCCGCGCGCGCAGGTCGCGCACGGCCGGATCGGCTGCGAGGTGTCGCTCAACGACCTCTCGCTGCGCCCGCCGCGCGCCCTGGAGGACGGGGAGGTGCTCGACCTCGGCGGCAAGCGCGTGCGCTACCTCGCGACGCCGCACCTGCCGCACGGCTGGGATGCCGGGCTGATGTTCGAGGAAAGCACGGGCACGCTGCTCGCCAGCGACCTGCTCGGCCAGCTCGGCGACGGGCCGGCGCTGGCGAACGGCGACATCGTCGGACCCGCGCTCGCGAGCGAGGCGCTGTGGCATTCGATGAGCGTCACGCAGGACACGGGGCCGGCGCTGCGGCGCCTGGCCGCGCTGGCGCCGAAGACGCTCGCGATCATGCACGGCTCCTCGCTGAACACCGGCTGTGCCGACGCCTTGCGGTCGTTCGCGGACGGCATCGTCCGGCAAAGCCTGGCGACCGCCGCCTGACACGCAGCCAACGAAGGGGACGTCCGCCTTCGCGGCCGCGGCGTCGAGCCTCCGACGTCGGCTTTCGCCGACACGCAGTCGGCGTTGGCCGACAGGCCTGACTGACCGTCGCCGACTCCGCCAGTAGATTGCCTGCTCCTGGTCGACGGCGAGGGGGCGGGGCATGCGGAAAGTGGCACTTGCGTGCGGGCTCGGCGTGACGCTGGCCGCGGGAGGCTGCCTGGGCGGCGGCGGCGGATCCGAGGCGAAGACCCCGCGCAAGGGCGGATCGCAGGGCAATCGCGCGCCGCAGATCTCGGGGACGTCGCCGCCGGCGGTCCTGGCCGGCGAGTCGTATGACTTCCGGCCTTCGGCCGGCGATCCGGACGGGGATCGTCTCGTATTCTCCATTTCCAGCAAGCCGGTCTGGGCGACGTTCGATCCGGCGACGGGCAGGCTTTCCGGCACGCCTTCGGCGAGCGACGTCGGCCTCTACACGGGCATCACGATCGTGGCCTCGGACGGCCGCAGGTCGGCGGCGCTGCCGGCCTTCGACGTCGCCGTGACCCAGACGGCGTCCGGGACGGTGACGCTGTCCTGGATGCCGCCGACGCAGAACGACGACGGCTCCGCGCTGAAGGACCTGGCGGGCTACCGCATTTACCTCGGCCAGGATCCCGATGACATGTCGCGCGTCATCGTGCTGAACAACCCGGGACTGACGCGCCACGTCGTGGACGGCCTTTCGCCGGCGACCTGGCACTTCGCGATGTCCTCGTTCAACCGCAAGGGCCAGGAGAGCCAGCGCTCCGCGACCGTCAGCAAGCAGGTCGGCTGAAAGGGGACGCTCAAAAAGGGGACGCTCACCTTTTGGAAAAGGGGACGCTAACCATTTCGCGAAGTTGTCCTGACTGCAGACACGATGGCTACCGCGAAATGGTTAGCGTCCCCTTTTCCAAAAGGTGAGCGTCCCCTTTTTGAGCGTCCCCTCCGCGGCGAGCGTGCGAGAATGGCCGCGGAGGATTCCATGGCAGACCGCAGGATCGGCTATCTCGTCGGCAGCCTCGCGAAGGGCTCCATCAACCGCAGGCTCGCGCGCGCGCTCGAGCGACTGGCGCCCGCCGGGCTCACGCTCGCGGAGATCCCGATCCGCGACCTGCCGCTCTACAGCTACGATTACGACGCCGACTTCCCCGCGCCGGCGCGTGCCTTCAAGGAGGCGCTGGCCGCGGCCGACGCGTTGCTCTTCGTCACGCCCGAATACAACCGCGGCATTCCGGGGGCGCTCAAGAATGCGATCGACTGGGGCAGCCGGCCGAAGGCCTCCAACGCCTTCATGGGCAAGCCGTCGGCCGTCATCGGCGCCTCGCCCGGGAAGATCGGCACGGCCGTGGCGCAGCGGGAGCTGCACAGCGTGCTGGGCGCGGTCGGCTCGCCGCAGATGGTGTCGCCCGAGGCCTACGTGCAGTTCACGCCGGACCTCATCGACGCCGACGGCCGGGTCGCGGACGAGTCGACGCGCGCCTTCCTGGCGAAATTCATGGCGGCCTTCCAGAAGTACGTCGACCGGCAGCTCGCGTGACCGCGCTCGCCGACCGGTTCACGGACTACCGCGCCGGCGTCACCGCGATCGACGTCGCGCTCACGCGCCCGCGCGACGACGCGGCGCACCTGGTCGTGGACGGTGGCCGCGCGGCGTTCGTGGACACCGGCACGGCACATTCGCTGCCGGCGCTGCTGACCGCGCTCGAGGCGAAGGACGTCGACCGCGGCGACGTCGACTGGGTGCTCACGACGCACGTGCACCTCGACCACGCCGCCGGCGCGGGGTTGCTCATGCGGCTGCTTCCGAACGCGCGCTGCGCGGTGCACCCGCGCGGCGCGCGCCACCTCATCGACCCGTCGCAGCTCATCGCCGGCTCGCGGCAGGTGTTCGGCGCCGAGCGCTATGACCGGCTCTACGGCGAGATCGTGCCGATCGAGCCTTCGCGCGTGCTGCCCGTCGAGGACGGCGCGCGGATCGCGCTCGGCGGCCGCGAGCTCGAGCTGATCCATACCCCGGGCCATGCGCTGCATCACTACTGCATCGTCGACGAGGCCCACGCGCTCGTCTTCTCCGGAGACACCTTCGGTCTCTCCTACCGCGATTTCGACGTGGAGGGGCGCGCCTTCATCTTCCCGACCACGACGCCCGTGCATTTCGACCCGGAGGCGCTGTGCCGCTCGGTGGACCGGCTGATGTCCTACGCGCCGCGCTCGATCTTCCTGACGCACTACGCGGAAGTGACGGAGCTCGGGCGCCTTGCGCGCGAGCTGAAGGATCGGGTGCTGGCGTTCGCGGACCTCGGCCGGCGCCACCGCGAGTCCCGCGACCGCGCCGACAAGCTTCGGCGCGGGATGTTTGCGATGATATCGGGCTGGCTCGACGCGCACGGCTTCCCGCGGGACGAGGGCGAACGCCACCGCCTGCTGGACGACGACGTGGAACTCAACTGCCAGGGCATCGAGGTCTGGCTGGACAGGAAGTGACATGACCCCATTCAAGGCATTCCGGATACACGAACGCGAAGGCAAGATCGCCGCGGGCTTCGAGCAGGTCGCGCTCGATGCGCTCACGGCAGGCGAGGTCGTGATTCGCGTGCGGTACTCGAGCATCAACTACAAGGACGCGCTCGCGGCGACCGGCGCCGGCAAGATCCTGCGCAAGTACCCGCTGAACGGCGGCATCGACCTCGCGGGCGAGGTGGTCAGCTCCGAGGACGCGCGCTACCGGGCGGGACAGCCGGTGCTGGTCACCGGCTGCGGGCATTCCGAGACGCTCGACGGCGGCTACGCGGAGTACGCGCGCTCGAAGGGCGACTTCGTGATCCCGCTGCCGGACGGCATGAGCGCGTTCGACGCCATGGCGCTCGGCACCGCGGGCTTCACCGCCGGCCTCGCCATCCAGCGCATGGAGCAGAACGGGCAGAAGCCCGCGATGGGGCCGATCGTCGTGACCGGCGCCAGCGGCGGCGTCGGCTCGATCGCGGTGGACCTGTTCGCGAAGCTCGGCTACGAGGTGGTCGCGGTCAGCGGCAAGCCGGAGGCGGACGAGTTCCTGAAGTCGATCGGCGCGGCGCGGATCCTCCGGCGCCAGGACATCGACCTCGGCAAGCGGCCGCTCGAGACCGCGCAGTGGGGCGGCGCGGTCGACAACGTCGGCGGCGAGATCCTCACCTGGCTCACGCGCACGGTGAACAGCTGGGGCAACATCGCCAGCATCGGCCTCGCCGGCAGCCACAAGCTCGAGACGACGGTGATGCCCTTCATCCTGCGCGGCGTGAGCCTGCTCGGCATCAACTCCTCGGCGATGCCGCGCGACGTGCGCGTCGGCATCTGGAAGCGGCTGGCGACGGACCTCAAGCCGCGGCACCTCGACCGCATCGTCACGCAGACGATCGGCTTCGCCGAACTGCCGGACGCCTTCGACGCCTTCGTGAAGGGGCGGATCATGGGACGCACGGTCGTCAAGATCGCCTGACGTGGGAGCGCTCGAGTCGCGGCTGTCGGCGGGACTCGGGAAGCTCGGGCTCGCGCTCGCGCCGGGGCAGGTCGCGGCCCTGGAAGCGCTGGTCGCGGAACTCGCCGACTGGAACACGCGCGTGAACCTCACCGCGATCACGGACCCGGCCGAGGTCGTGGACAAGCACCTGCTCGACTCGCTCGCGGTGCTGCCCTGGCTCCGGGGCCACACGGTCGCGGACGTGGGTTCGGGCGCCGGCTTCCCGGGCCTGCCGCTCGCGATCGCCGACCCGGAGCGGCGGTACACGCTCATCGAATCCACCGGGAAGAAGGTGAAATTCATGCGCCACGTCGTCGAGCGGCTTGCGCTGCCCAACGTGGAGGTGCTGCAGGGGCGGGCGGAGGCGCTGAAACCGTCGCCGGCCTTCGACACCGTGATTTCCCGGGCGCTCGGCTCGCTGTCAGACTTCGTGCGGGTCGCCGGACACCTGGCGGGGCGGGGCGGGCGGCTGCTGGCCATGAAGGGCAAGGTCCCGGAGGCCGAGATCCGGGCCCTCGGCGTGGGCTGGAAGGCGCTCGCCGTGCACGCCGTCCGGGTGCCCGGGCTCGAGGCCGAGCGCTGTCTCGTCGAACTTGCTAGGGTTTAGGCTTCTCATGATGAAGCGGATCATCGCGGTCGCGAACCAGAAGGGCGGGGTGGGCAAGACCACCACTGCCGTGAACCTCGCCGCCTCTCTGGCGGCGACCCAGCGCCGCGTGCTGCTGATCGACCTCGACCCGCAGGGCAACGCGACCATGGGCTGCGGCGTGGACAAGCGCACGCTCGAGCGCTCGGCGACCGACGTGCTGCTCGGCGACTGCAACATCGTGGACGCGATCGTCGCGATCGAGGGCGCGGGCTTCGACCTCCTGCCCGCGAACCAGGACCTGACCGCGGCGGAGGTGCGCCTGCTGACGCTGCTCGCCGGCCGTGAGCACCGCCTCGAGAAGGCGCTCGCGCCGGTGCGCGACCGCTACGACATCGTCGTGATCGACTGCCCGCCGGCGCTCAACATCCTGACGGTGAACGCGCTGACGGCGGCGGATTCCGTGCTGATCCCGATGCAGTGCGAGTACTACGCGCTCGAGGGGCTCTCGGGCCTCATGAACACGATCGAGCAGATCCGCGACTCGGTGAATCCGAAGCTCGAGATCGAGGGGATCCTGCGCACGATGTTCGACCCGCGGAACAACCTCTCGAACGACGTGGCGGCGCAGCTCATCGAGCACTTCGGCGACCGCGTGTTCCGCACCATCATCCCGCGCAACGTCCGGCTTGCCGAGGCGCCGTCCTTCGGCGTGCCGGCGATGCTGCACGACAAGGACTCGCGCGGCGCGCTCGCCTACCTCGCGCTCGCGGGCGAGATGATCCGCAAGGACGACCCGGACGCGCTGCCGCTGGAAGAGCCCGAGCCGCCGGCCGCCGCTGAGCCGGAACCCGAGACCGTGCTTGCCGGCGCCGGGACGGACGCCGCGCCCGAGCCCGCCGCCGACGAATCCCCGCAGTACCCGCCGCCCGCCATCCCCTACCTCGGCAACTAAAAGGGGACGCACCCCTTTTCTCGGCAATGTGATGCCGTCACGCACGTCAGCATCCGAAAAGGGGTGCGTCCCCTTTTAGTGTCCCGGTTGTGGGATTGGGGCTGAAGAAGCCGTCCCACGAGCGGGATGTCCGGGTCGAGCGGACACTGTCGGGCGCCGGCTCCCCGCCTGCCCAGAAAACTAAAACTCTTCTGATATCAATGCGTTACGGCGACACTGCCCGACTTGGCACGCCACTTGCTTCGTATACAGGCAAGAGGCGGCGCGGGCCGCAACGCAACGAGAACCAAGGAGAGCGCCATGAAGACCCTGTTCAACCGCAACACGCGCATCGCGGCCTTCGCGGCCGTCGTGATCGTCGGCCTGACCGGCCTGACCCTGGACCGCGGCCACGCCGGCACGCTGCCGCAGGGCGTGATCGAGATCGGCGAGCTCGAGACGCTGGCCGTCGGCGGCACGCTCTACGCGATGCTGCCCGCCGTCGAAGTCATCGGCTCGCGCGACGTCCAGCTCGCCGACGTGGCGGCCCATGCCGAACCGCAGGGCTGAGACGGCCACGGCCATGGGCCGTGACGAGTCGCCCGCGGACGCGCAGATGACGCGCGCGTTCATCGCGGTGGCGATCGGGCTCCTGCTCGCCTTCTGGGTCCTGGTCCCGGAGTGCGCGAGCCCGACCGTCCACGCCCTGCTGCCCGAGTTTCGCGCCCTCGCCGGCGTCCCGACCCTGGTGATCTGAAATGGACCGTCCGCGCATCAAGGAAAAGTTCTCGCTCGCGAAGCACCGCAAGGCCGCCATCGCGGCCGGCGCGCTGCTGCTGCTCTCCGGCGTCGCCTTCGGCATCGCGAAGCTCGAGCCGGGCGCGCCCGCCGTCGCGCGCGAGCAGCTGTACCTGGATGAAGTGAAGGAAGGCACGCTCGAGCGCAAGGTGCGCGGCCCGGGCGTCCTGCAGCCGCGCGAGGCGCGCTGGCTCTCGACCCGCGCCGATGCCCGCGTCGACCGCATCCTGGTCCGCGCCGGCGAGACCGTCGAGCCGGACACCGTGATCGTCCAGCTCTCCAATCCCGAGGTCGAGCGCGCGGCCGACGCCGCCACGCTCGAAGTCGCCGCCGCCCGCGCCGAGTACGCCGCGGCGAAGCTCGAGCTCGAAAGCCAGCGCCTGGACCGGCGATCCTCCCTCGCCGAGGCGCGCGCGACCGCGGAGTCCGCGCGCCTCCAGGCGGTGGCCGAGCAGCGCGCCTTCGAGCAGGGCGCCGTGTCCGAGCTGCAGACCGCCCGCTCGAAGATCGAGGCCGCGCAGCTCGGCGAGCGCGCGGAGATCGAGGCGCAGCGCCTCGCGGCCCTCGATTCCGCCGTCGGCGCCCAGCTCGAGGCGCGCCTCGCGCGACTGCGCCAGCTCGAGCGCGCCGCCGAAGAGCGCCGCCTCGCGGCCGACTCGCTGCAGGTGCGCGCGGGGCTCGCCGGCGTCGTGCAGAGCGTCCCCGTGCAGGAAGGCCAGCAGCTCGCCGCGGGCGCGAACGTCGCGCGCGTGGCCAAGCCCGGCACGCTGTACGCGGAGCTGCGCATCCCCGAGCTGGACGCGCGCGACCTCGCGCCCGGCCTCGCCGCCGTCATCGACATGCGCGACCGCCTGGTGCGCGGCCGCGTCGTGCGCGTGGACCCCGCCGTCACCGCCGGCGCCGTCAAGGTCGAGGTGGACTTCGACGAGCAGCTCCCGACCCAGGCGCGCGCCGACCTCTCGGTGGACGGCACGATCGCGATCGAGACGCTGAAGAACGTGCGCTTCGTCGGCCGCCCGGTCGGCGCGCAGTCCGGCTCGACGACCACCGTTTTCCGCGCGAAGGCCGGCGAATCGGTCGCCGAGCGCGTGCCGGTCAGGTTCGGCAAGGCGTCCGTGAACCAGATCGTCGTGCTCGAGGGCCTCGAGCCCGGCGACGTGGTGGCGCTCGCGGACACCACCCAGTGGTCCGGCAAGGACCGGCTGGTCATCGACTAGAACGACAGAACCCACTCACGGAGCAGGAAGATGCAGGACAAAGCCATGATCAGCCTCGCGGGCGTCACCAAGGTCTTCTACACCGACGACCTCGAGACGCACGCGCTCGACGGCATCCACCTCGAGGTCGCGCGGGGCGAGTTCCTCTCCATCTCCGGCCCGTCGGGCTGCGGCAAGTCGACGCTGCTCGCGATCCTCGGCCTGCTCGACACGCCGACCGACGGCAAGTACGCGCTCGACGGCAACGAGGTGGCCTCGCTGCCGCCCGCCGCGCGCGCCAAGGTGCGCAACCAGCGCATCGGCTTCATCTTCCAGGCCTTCAACCTGATCGGCGACCTGACCGTGCTGCAGAACGTCGAGCTGCCGCTCACCTACCGCGAGGCGATGTCCGCGGACGAGCGCAGGAAGGCCGCGCTGCACGCGCTCGAGCGCGTCGGCATGTCGCACCGCGTCAACCACCACCCGGCCCAGCTCTCCGGCGGCCAGCAGCAGCGCGTGGCCGTCGCCCGCGCGCTCGCCGGCAAGCCGCAGATCCTGCTCGCCGACGAGCCGACCGGGAACCTGGACTCGCGCAACGGCGAGGCGGTGATGAACCTCCTGCGCGAGCTGCACCGCGAGGGCTCGACGATCTGCATGGTGACCCACGACCCGCGCTACGCCGACTACGCCGACCGCAAGATCCAGCTGTTCGACGGCCGGGTCGTGGACGAGAGCACGCTGATCGACCTGTCGTCGCGCCGTGCCGCCAAGGCCTGAGGAGACAAAGATGCGCGCATTCCTCGACGAACTGAAAGCCGCCGTCACGGGCCTCGGCCGCGCGCCGGGTTTCCTGGCGCTCGCGGCGGGCGTGCTGGGGCTCGGTCTCGGCGCGGTGATCTTCATGTACGGCGTCGCCGACACGCTGATGCTGAAGCCGCCGCCGTACCCGAATGCGGACCGCATCTACACGATCGCCACCATCGACGGCCAGGCGCCTGGCGACTACGACCAGTCGATGCTGCCCCGTGACGCGCTGAAGGTGCGCGAAGCCGCCGGCCCGCTGTTCGAGGCGCTCGGCAGCATCTACGTCGGCACCACCTACCTGACCGGCGACGGCCAGGCGGAGCGCTACGACGGCGCTTTCGCCGACGGCCACATCTTCGACGTGACCGGCGTCGCGCCCCTGCTCGGGCGCGCCATCCTCCCGCGCGACACGAACGAGGGCGCGGCGCCGGTCGTGGTCCTCTCCTACGACCTCTGGCAGGAGCGCTTCGACGCCGACGCGACCGTGATCGGCCGGGTCGTGCGCGTGAACGGCAAGGCTTCGGAGGTGGTCGGCGTCATGCCGGAGGGCTACACGTTCCCGTCGCGCGCCGCGCTGTGGATCGCGAACCAGCAGGATCCGATCAGGACCCCGCGCAACGAGGGCGTGGACACGCAACTGTTCGGGCGGCTCGCGCCGGACGTCAGCCCCGACCAGGTGCAGCAGGCGCTGGCGCCCGTCGCCGCGGCGATCAAGGCCGAAGTCGGCCAGCAGGCGTTCAACGGCCACTTCGAGGTGGTGCCGATCGCCGCGGCCTTCATCGGCGACGAGGGCGGGACGCTCATCATGACGCTGCTGGTCGCGGTCGGCTTCGTGCTGCTGATCGCCTGCGCCAACGTCTCGAACCTCCTGCTCGCGCGCTCGGCCTACCGCGTGCGCGAGACCACGGTCCGCTCGGCGCTCGGCGCCTCGCGCAGCCGGCTGGTCCTGCACATGCTGGCCGAGGGGTTCGTGATCAGCGCGATCGCGACCGTGATCGGGCTGCTGCTCGCCTCGATCGCGCTCGACGGCATGCA
>ERZ1066138.441-NODE-441-length-14060-cov-7.526526_pt1 | contig 14060 bp, 10 predicted proteins | sample MGYA00382785_ERZ1066138 | MGnify/ENA primary metagenome ERZ1066138 (study PRJEB33369, sample SAMEA5778368) | biofilm metagenome | biome: Industrial cooling water; feature: Water cooling tower basin; material: Biofilm | place: United Arab Emirates | collected... | reverse complement strand
GCCCATTGCGTTCGCGGCAACGCACAAGTTCATGCAGGCCGCACCTGCCGACAGGATTTGCTCCCACTCCGGCGCGCCCCGCGTCTCCTTCACGCGCGAAACGACCGCGATCACCAGCGGCGCCCGTTGAAACCGCCGGCGCTCCGTGTCGAGCCGCACATGCGACGGCGGTTCGGCTTCTTCGCGGCGGCACGCCTCAGCAGCCAGTTCGCCGAGCTTCGCGCGCGCTTCACCCTCGATGATCACGAAACGCCAGGGCGCGAGCTTCTTGTGATCAGGAACCCGCGCGGCGATCGTCAGGATCGTTGCCAATTCTTCGGCCGACGGCGCGGGCGCGACCAGAAGATCCGGCTTCACCGAACGGCGGGTGGTCAGGAGATCGATGGTCGCAAGGTTCGGCATGGTCCTCGTCTCGAAATGTCAACAGGTTGCAGCAGCTTGGGAACACCAAACGAGCCCCCTCGCTATCCCAACACGGCCTCTGGTACAATCCAGCCTGTGTCTCGCCAAATTCCGGCGCAAGACTTGACAGCCAAAAATCCCGGAGACCTTCGCTTGCGATTAGCTCGACGTCTGATAGAGGCCGGTGTTGTGCTGTCCATGGCCATTCTTGCGCCACGCGCCATCGCTGATACCGCGCCGCCCGTGCTCATCATCGTCGACGGCTCCGGCTCCATGTGGGGCAAGATGGAGGGCGACCAGACGGCGAAGCTGTATGGCGTCCGCGACCTCCTGCGCGAACGGCTCCTCGCCGCGCCGGCACAGTCGCGCATCGGGCTCGGCTCCTTCGGCCATCGGCGCAAGGGCGACTGCGGCGATGTCGAAATCATCACACCGATCGAGGCCGGTGGCTCGGAAGGCGCCATCGCGGCACTGGACGAGTTGAATCCACGGGGCAAGGGTCCCTTGACAGCCGCCGTGCGTGAGGCCGCCAAGACCATGGGCGCGGGTGCCGGCGGCCACATCATCCTCGTCCACGACAACGCCGATAACTGCAACCAGGACGTCTGCGCCGCCGCGAACGACATCGCCAAGTCAAATCCTGCCCTGCGCGTCCATGTCTTGAGCCTCGGGCTTGCAAAGCCCGAGCGCGACCGCATGCAGTGTCTCGCGGCCACGACGAAAGGGCTGCAATTCGACGCCGCCAACCAGGCTGGCATCGCGGCCGCTTTGACGGACATTTTCAAGAGCGCAGCGTTGGACGCGACCTTGCCACCGGCGGCAGCACCCGCCCCGGCGGCAGCCGCACCTCCGCCGCCCGAAGTCAAAGGACCACCCGGCTTGCGGCTTTCCGCTTCGCTGAGCGACGGCGGTGCCGCCGTCGATGCTGCCCTCTCGTGGCGCATCACGAAAGCCGGAGCCGCTCCGGAAACGCCGCCGCTCGTCGAACGAAAGAGCCGTGAGATCAATGAGCCCGTCGAACCCGGTCGCTACAGCGTAGCCGTGACATACGGCCTGATCCAGCGCACTCAGGATATCGATGTCGGCGGCGATGGTCCCACAGTGCAGCGCCTTGCCCTCGCCGGCGGACGGCTTGAAGTTTCGGCAACCGCCAACCGTCAGGGCGATCAGTTGACCGCCCCCGTCATGACCATCATGGCTCTCCCGGCCGGTGACGCGTCGCCCGCGTCCGTTCTGTGGATCGGCCGCGAAGCCAGGGCCAGCCTGGTCGTACCCGCCGGCAAGTACACCATCGAAGTCGCCGATGGGCTTGCCCGGACCACGCAAACGGTCGAGATAAAGCCCGGCAGCGTGGCGCGTGCGGATTTGATCCTGGACACGGGCCGCCTTGAGTTGACCGCTACGGCCTTCGCAGGCGGACCGGGCCTGGAGCGCGTCCTCTATTTGATCTCGGCCGACGATCCCAGTGCACCTGCCGGCCGGCGCGAAGTCGCCCGCTCCGCAGCACCTCTCGCCTCGTTCATATTGCAGGCCGGAACCTACTACATCACCGCCCGGCACGGCGCTGGTGAACATCGCGATCAGGTGGCAATTTCATCGGGTGATGTCGTCAAGCGCACGCTGGTGCTCGGCGTCGGCAAGTTGACGGTGAAGCCGCAAATATTGCAAATCACAGCGCAACCAGACCGGGCAACCGTCACCCGTGTTTTCGAAGCAGACGCCAGCAAGCGCCTCGTCGGTCAGAGCACGGCGCCATCACCTGTCTTTATCCTCAATGCCGGCCGCTATCGCGTGGAAGCGCAAATCGGCAAGTCGAACATCCGCGCCGAGCGCATCGTCGAGCTTGCAGCCGGCGCCGACATCGCGAGCGTGATCGATCTCCAAGCCGCGGCCATCGACATTTCCGGCATCCCAAGTCCCGCCACCCAGGCCGCCTTGCGCGACAACGCCGGGCGGGTCGTCTGGCGCTCCCGTGCCGGTCACGACTACAAGGCCGTTGTTGCGCCCGGCGAGTACCTTCTTCAAATCGACGGCAGCGGTGTGTCGACCGAAAAGCGCATCAGCGTCAAGCCGGGCGCCGCGATCTCGGTCGACGCCGCAGCGCCATGACATTGAAACGCGCCCGCTTTTGAACGTGCCACACTTCGACCATGCTTGACGCGGAATTGACGAGCCAAACAGAACGATCGGCATCGATGTCAGACGTCGGCAGAGCAACTGCGCATAAAATCGCGTCTTCGGACCGGCCCAGCGCCGGTCTGCAGTGGGGCCGCGTGTTGGCAGTCCTATGCCTTCTGGCGATGCCTGCCCCATTCGCCAACGCGCAAATAGCGCCACCCGGCTCTCCACTTGAAGGCTGGGACCTGACGGCTCCGCCTGCACCACCCTCTGGCGATAACGTGACCGTGGTGCCCCGCACCGGCGAAACGCCCGCAGGCAATCCAGCCGAGCAGCCCGTGCAGCTGATGGCCCTGTTGACGGACGACGGCCAACGCATCGAGCAGGGGCTTGTCTGGCGCATCTACGAAGAGACGAACCTGGCCGACCGGCGTGGCAAACTCATCCAAACAGCCCGTGTACCCACACCGCTCGTGTCGCTCAAGCCCGGCAATTATATCGTCAACGCCGCCTTCGGGCGCGCCCACCTGACGCGCAAAATCTCCATCGACACCAACCTCGTTGCCGAACCCAAGGTCGAGAAATTCGTGTTGAATGCGGGGGGGCTGCGGATCACGGCCCTGCTCGGAGCCAAGCCCGCGCCGGAAGGCTCGGTATCCTACACGATCCTGACCGATCGCGACCAGACCGACGAACGCCGCGTCGTCCTCCAAGCCGCCAAGCCTGGCCTCGTCATCCGCCTCAATGCCGGCATCTATCACATCGTCTCCACCTACGGCGACGCCAACGCGATCGTACGCAGCGACATCACGGTGGAAGCCGGAAAACTGACGGAAGCGCAGATCCAGCACAGCTTTGCGAAGGTCTCCTTCAAGCTCGCAGAGCGTAGCGGCGGCGAAGCGTTGCCCGATACGCACTGGGCTATCCAGACCACCGAAGGCGGGCTGGTGAAGGAAAGCGTCGGCGCGCTGCCAACCCACACCTTGGCGCCCGGCAACTACGCCGTCATCGCGCGCAATAAGGAGCGCGCCTTCCGCCGCGATTTCACTGTCCAGGACGGCCAGAACACCGAGATCGAACTCGTCGTCCAGTAACCTCAGAAATTCGTCAGGACCCAGTCGGTCGGGCAATGATGCCGGCGCATCACGTCCGCCACCCGGCTCTCATCGCCGCGTTGTCCCATCTCGTGGAACATCACTTTAGCCATCTGCCAATGTTCACAGGCCGTTGTAAGATCGCCGTCAATGAACGCCATCTCCGCCAACTCAAGACGTGCTTCGGCATGAACCGAGGGCAGCTTGGCACGCCTCGCGGCCAGCGCCGCCGATCGCAGCAGCGTCGCGGCCTGTGACCGAGCCGAACGGGCGAGCAGCAGGCGCGCGAGCTGCACACTGTGCCGGGAAAGCAGAACGTCGTCGCGCGCCGTCATCGCCGACTCGACGGCCATGGCGAGCGCGACCTCTTGTTCCTGATGCGATAGAGCCGTCAATATGGCCGCCTGCGCAACGTTCGCTTCGGCCGTATCCCTTTCGGCTGCAGCGTCCGTTGCGGTTCCATGCGGTGGCGGCGTGGTCATTATTCCCAGCGGCTCTGCGATATGCCGGGCTTCGGCATTGACGCCGCTGGCCGCAATGGGCCCCGGCCGTGCGCTGCGCCACGCGACCAGCACCAGTGCGAGCCATGGCATGGCGACGAGCGCCAGTGCGGCTGCGCCATCCAACGACATTCGGATATCCATCGCGGATGTCCCCCCACCTTCATCTTGCGCGAGACCCCCGTCACGCTAGCGGAATTGTGGCGCCGCCATGAGCCCGCCTTTGGTCCACAATTCGTTGGCTCCACGCGGCAGCTTCATTTGCGATCCCTCGCCAAGCGTGCGGTTGAAGATTTCTCCATAGTTGCCCACTTGCCCCACCACACGTTCCGTCCAATTCGGTTGAAGCCCCAATGCGGCGCCAAGCGCCGTCTCGCGACCTAGAAACTGCCTCACTTCTGGATCTGCCGAATTGGTGAAGTCTGCGAGCGTGGTGGTTGCAAGCCCCAGCCGCTCTGCCTCTATCAATGCCAACAGCGTCCATTGGACCACCGTTAGCCAAGGGTCGTCGCCCTGCCTGACGAACGGCCCCGACTTTTCGTGGGTAATCAGTTCGGGCAAGAGCAGGTGATCCGCCGGCACCGCCATTTTGTTCCGTTCCAGCGCCAGAGCTGCGACATCGCCCGTCAGCAGCGTGCAGCTTCCGTTCCTGTAGGCGTTGACGGCGTCCGTCCATTTCTCACCCAGCACGAATTGAGCGCGCATCTGCCGGCTTGCAAAAAATGAGCCGGCCGCAATCTCCGCACCGGTCCCCTGCTGAACGCAGATCGATGCCCCCGATAACTCCAGCACACTTGAAACACCGAACGAGCGCGGCACGAGAAGGCCCTGGCCGTGGTGATACAGCACCCCGGCCGACCGCATGCCGAGGTCGGCCTCGCGTGACAGCGTCCACGCCGTGCCACCCAACAGAATGTCGATCTCACCCTGCGATAGCGCGCGCGCCCCTTCCGATGCGCTCACCGGCCGGAATTTCACCATCTCGCGCTCGCCGAGCACGGCTGCAGCCACGGCCCCGCAGAATTCGACCTCAAGCCCGCTCCACCGCCCATTCTGGCCTGCCGCCGACAACCCCGGCATCCGGTCGGAGACGCCGCATACGACATGTCCACGCTCCCGAACCGACTGGAGCACCCCCGCTGATGCATGTGTCGTGAAGCCCGCGAACGCGGCGAATACAGCCGTAACCAGCGCCCCGGTCCGGCTTGTGACGTGCTTCCATTCGATCATTGTCGTGTTCGATCCTAGCGCTCGGCAATCGGGCACCGGGCCCCCGCGAGCTGCCGGCCTCGACAAAGCCGAGTGCGCGGCCGCGAGAGCCTCTTGCCACTGCCGGACTTTGTCGACGCCGACAGACAAGCCCAAACCTGACCGGTGGGTCAAGGCCTTGACCGGCGCGGCGAGTTGCGTCACACGGCGCCATGCGCGTTGGACGCGCCGCTTGCTCGAATAAGGCGGCATACCGCTGAATTTTCGGGCAGAAGAACAGTCGGGAGACGGAGCATGGGCTCGCCGGGCGACGACAACGACGACAATGATTATGCCGCCGCGACCGAACTCGTCCAACTCGGCCGCGCGCCGTTCGACCACCATGGGTTCGTCAATGTGCCTGTCTACCGGGGCTCGACCGTTCTGTTTCCCTCTGTCGAAAGTCTCGAATCTAAGAGCCAGCCCTACACGTACGGCCGCCGCGGCACACCGACGGTTCACGCCCTCGAAGACGCATTGACCAAGCTTGCGGGCGGCGCCGCAACAAAACTGACAGCTTCCGGCTATCAAGCCGTCACAACCGCGCTCCTCGCATTCGTTGAAAGCGGCGACCACGTTCTGATGGTCGACAGCGTTTACCAGCCGACGCGCCAGTTCTGTGATTATTTATTGAAGCGGCTCGGCGTCGAAACCGAATACTACGATCCGCTCATCGGCGCCGGCATCGCAAATCTCATCCGGCCAAACACCCGCGTCGTCTACGTGGAGAGCCCGGGTTCGCAGACCTTCGAAGTCCAGGATATTCCGGCGATCGCCGAAGTCACGCGTGCAAGAAATGTCTGGCTACTCGCCGATAACACGTGGGCGAGCCCGCTCTATTGCCGGCCGCTGTCGCTCGGCGCCGATGTCGTCATCGAAGCTGGAACGAAATATCTGGTCGGCCATGCCGATGCACTTTTGGGTTTCATCACCGCCAACGCCCGCGCCGCCAAACACATCGAGCGCGCCGCCGGAACACTGGGCGTCTGCCCTGGTTCGGAAGAAACCTTCCTTGGCCTGCGCGGCTTGCGCACCCTTGACGTTCGCTTGGCCCGCCATCAGCAAACCGGCATTCGGCTCGCGGAATGGCTGAAGTCGCGGCCGGAGGTTGCCCGCATTCTGCATCCGGCGCTGAGCGGCGATCCCGGCCACGATATCTGGCGCCGCGACTTCACCGGCGCGACCGGCCTGTTCTCGGTCACGCTGAAGCCGGTGTCACAAAAAGAACTCGCGGCATTCCTCAACGGCTTGCAGCTATTCGGAATGGGTTACTCTTGGGGCGGCTATGAAAGCCTCGTGATCCCGTTCGACTGTGCATCCTATCGAACGGCAACACGCTGGAACCCGGAAGGCCCGGCCCTTCGTTTCCACGCGGGTCTGGAAAGCGCCGACGATCTAATCGCCGATCTCGACGCCGGCTTTGCCCGCATGCGCCAGGCATCGTGATCAGCGCACCCCGCCCATCCAGGATTTGACGAGTGGCGTCAGCGCAAGAAGCACTAGCGCCGCCAAACCGACGAACAAGGCCTGATGCAGGAAGAATTGTGATAGCGCCTCGGCGTTCGAAGATTGGAATCCCGCGCCGAGAACGCCGGCCAGCTTGTTGCCGAACGCGCTGCCCAGAAACCAGATGCCGAGCACCAGCCCCGTCGCGCGCACAGGCGCGAGTTTGGTCATCGTGCTGAGACCGACGGGGCTCAACAGCAGTTCGCCCACCGTCTGCAAAAAGTAGAGCCCCACGAGCCACAGCGGACTGACCTTTCCTTCGGCCGTCAGCAACGCCGCCGGCACCATCAAGAGGAACGAAGCAGCCAGAAAGCCGATGCCGAGCGCGAATTTGACCGGACTGGACGGCTGCTGTGTTCCCAGTTTCGTCCACAGAGCCGCGAAGAGCGGCGCCAGAAGGATCACGAACAATGAATTGAGGGCCAGATACCAGGCCGATGGGAACGACGATCCAGCGAACTCGTTGCGCGTCAATTGATCGGCGAAGAGCGCAATCGACAGTCCGGCCTGCTCGAAGATCGCCCAGAAAATCATCGCCGCGAGAAAAAACACGAGGATCGCTGCAATTCGCCGCTGTTCCGGCGGCTGGCGCGTTGCAAACCACACGACAGCCGCCACGGGCGCCAGCAGAACAACGTTGCGCACCCACCCGTAGCCGGGCCAATCCGAAATCACCATCAATGCCGCCAGCAGCGCCGTCGCCGCCGTGATGAGAAGCGTGTCGCGCCACACGGTCGTGCCTTCATCCGATCCTTGCTGATCCGGCTGAACCTCGCGCGCCGCCGCCTCCGCCTGCTTGAAAAGATCCGCCTGTCTGAGGAAGACGAGCAATCCAACCGTCATCCCGATGCCCGCCGCGGCGAACCCGAAGTGCCAGCTCGACCCTGGATCAAGTCCCGCCGAAGCCAACCCTGCCTTGAACCCGGCCCCCTGCGCCAGATACCCCGTGACCAGCGGAGCCAGGAAGGCGCCGATGTTGATCCCCATGTAGAAGATCGAGAACCCGGCATCGCGCCGCTCGTCGTCGCGCTCGTAAAGACTGCCGACCAGAGCAGAGATGCTGGGCTTAAATAATCCAGTCCCCAGCGCGACGAGCACCAGCCCCGCGTAGAATGCCAGCGTTGCGTGCCAGGCCAGCGTGAAGTGTCCGAGCGCGATAATTATGCCGCCAATGACGACCGCACCCGTAGCACCCAGCCAACGGTCGGCGATGAACCCGCCGGGGATCGCGAGCATGTAGACGGCCATCGTGTAGTTGCCGTAGACGACCGCAGCCTCCGCGGTGGTAAAACCGAGCCCGCCCTGATCGGCCGGCGTCACCATGAAGAGCACGAGCAGCGCGCGCATGCCGTAATAGGAAAAGCGCTCCCAAAGCTCAGTGAAAAACAGCGTTCGCAATCCGCGCGGCTGCCGCGCGGCGCCGGGAACCCACAAAGATGACACCGCCGCCCCTTCTCTCGTCTGCGCCCCACCTTGGGGACCAGAGAGTGTCGGCGGGACGGCGGTGTCAGCGCAAGAACGGAGTATGACGCCCCTGCATCTCTTTAACGTTCAGCCTCAAGCACTGCCGACCGTGTAGGCAACCCAGACGTTCGGCTCGGCATAGCGTCCCCGCTGGCGATCAAGGTCGATCTCCAGCGGCACGAGCCCGCCCGCGACATCGTAGGAGCCCGATCGCTCAAACCGCTGCTGCGTCCAGGTTTCCCAGAACCCAACCGGTTCTTCGACAACCATGGAACGGTCACACGGACCGACAAGCCGGCCACCGGAGGCAAGATGGCTCCTCAGCCACGGATCGTAAGGCCGCCCCAGGTTGTCGGTCCACGTGATGTAGTCTTCGATCGCCACACGCGAATGCTGGGCTTTCAGTGACGGCCGCACGGGTGCCACGAGCCCTGTCAGTCCTTCCCGTTCGGCCAAGGCCAGAAGCTCGCGGATCATCAGCCGCGCATACCCGTTCGCCCGGTAGATTTGCGGCACGGAGATTGCCAAAGCACCGAGCGTATCGGCGGCCTCCCCAGCCCGACGCGACGCCGCCCGCTCGACGACCCAATCCCAGCCCTCGGGCGGCAGGCCGTCGATCCCGCGGCAGGACAACGGCACGCAGTTGGCGACCGCGACGGGATATCCGCGCTCTTCATCGATGAGACACAACTGATAGTGCGCGTAGGTCTCAAGAAGCGACTCGTAGAGTTCGTAATGCGGGCGCGTGTAGCTGAGATACCCCAGATCGTTCCATGCCGCCTGCTCAATGGCACTGGCCGCCTTCTTCAATTCCGCGGAATCGGCGCGCGTACGGAGTGCGAGTTGACCCATGAAAAACCTTCCGCGCCCACCTCGACGGTTCGCGCAATGAGTTAAGAACTCATTAACCTATACTCAAGGTTGTATTCTATTTCAAGTTGAGGCGGGGCCTAGGCACCGAAGACGAAATTTCTTCGTTATTTCTAACAGATGATATGACTGAGCCGCCGCAGGCCCGCGATGACGCCCTTGCGCTCAAGACATTTTTCAACTTTAACGGGTATAACTGGTCGTGGGGGAGGGCCACTTGCCATGCCGTTCATCGCTGACATCACGAACACCCGGACGAACGATCCCGACCTTCGCCGGCTCATGAACCTGACCGCGACCGGAATTACCCTGTCCGGCGTCATCTTGCTGTCCGTGATCCTGTATGCCGGCTGGACCGCGAATTCGAGCGCCACCGCTCGCGAGACTGCACTCCTGGGCAACGCCATGAACAGGAGCATCCTGCGCACGCTCAACGAGCAAAAGAGCGTCGCCTGGTGGGACGAAGCCTACACGGCCATCACCAGCCCGGAACCGAGCCCCGAGTTTCTCGATAGCGAGTTCGGCATCTTCCTGAGCGAAACCTATGGCCACGACATCGTCGTCATTCTCGATCCGGATGACCGTCCGATTTTCATGTATTCCAGCGGCGCCCGCCGCGCACCGTCCGACATCGAACCGTACCGCACTGTCATCGCGCCGGTTGTCGCAGAAGTCCGCAAATCGAAAAGCCGCACCTTGCGGCAGCGGCCCGATCTCTTCGGAATTGATCAGCGCCACTACCGGACCATCGGCACCCCGCTCGAACAAGCGCGTTGGGCCGGTCATCTGCTGCTGGCCAACGGCCTGCCAGCGGTCGTAACGGCCCTGACTGTCATGCCCAATGTGGACATGAGCCTGATGAAGGCGGGCAATCCCTATTTGCTGGTCAGCATCAAGCTCCTCGACGAAGCTTATCTCAAGGAACAGGCCCGCAGTCTGCTTCTGTCCAATCTGTCGTTCGGCCCGCGAGCCGTGTCTGCGCCCGAGTTCGCATCCATGCCTCTGGAGACCGACGATGGCAAGATCGCGGGCGTTGTCAGCTGGAAAACCGAACAGCCCGGCAAAGCCCTCACCAACGTCATCTTTCCGCTGGTGTCGCTTGGCTTTCTGATGGCCGCAACCCAGGCGCACGCCATGCTCCGCCGCTTGCGCAAATCGTCGACACATCTCGCCCAGGCCGAAAAACAATCCCGATATGCGGCCAAGCACGATGCGCTTTCTGGACTGGCGAACCGCGCCCATTTTGCGGAGAAACTGGAAGACGCACTCGGCCGCATCCGGTCAAGCAGCAGTGCCGAGAAGGCAATCGTCGCCTACATCGATGTTGATCGCTTCAAGGACGTGAACGACACGCTCGGCCACTCCGCCGGCGACATACTCATCAAAGAAGTCGCCGCACGTCTCAGCGCGCATGTTCGCTCAGGCGACCTCATTGCGCGCTACGGCGGCGATGAGTTTGCGATTCTGTGGCTCTCGGCCGATCCCAACGCACCAGCCATCCTGGCCGGCCGCATCATGCGCGCGCTGATGTCGCCCATCGAAATCGAAGGTCAGGCATTGAACGTGACGGCATCGATCGGCATCGCCGCCGCCCCCGAGCACGGCCAAACGGTCGATGACGTCATGCGCCATGCCGATATCGCACTTTATGAAGCCAAGAACGCCGGCCGCAATCGCGCGATCGTGTTCAGCGCCGGCATGGCCGAGCAGGCCGAACAACGCCGCGCGATCGAAATGGACCTCCAATCCGCGATTGCCGACGATCAGATAGACGTCGCCTATCAGCCCATCGTCAGTTGCACGACGCACGAGGTCATCGGCGTGGAAGCCCTCGCGCGCTGGACCCATCCGAAGCTCGGCTTCGTTTCTCCCGCCGTCTTCATTCCCATCGCCGAGCAGGCCGGCATCATGCCGATGCTGGGCGAGCGGGTTCTCGCGCGCGCCATGCGCGATTGGCACGCCTGGCCGCACCTTGAGGTGTCCGTCAACCTGTCTCCCCTCCAGTTCCGTCAGTCCGACGTCATTGCCGTCCTAGACCGCTTGACGAAAGACCACGCCATCGATCCTGCGCACTTCGTCCTGGAGATCACCGAAGGCGTATTGATGGACGCCGGAGAGCGCACGCGTGAATCCTTGGAAGGAATTCGCAGCCGCGGCTTCCGCATGGCACTCGACGACTTCGGCACGGGCTATTCGAGCCTCGCCTACCTCTGCACGTTCCAGTTCGACAAGATCAAGATCGACCGCTCGTTCGTCGCTGGGCTGTCACGTTCGGCAAACTTCCGCACAATCGTGCAGTCCGTCATTTCGCTCGGTAGCGGTCTGGGGATGCAGGTCGTCGCAGAAGGTGTCGAGACCGAGATCGAAGCCCAATCGATGACCTCGCTCGGCTGCACCCAAATGCAGGGCTATTTCTTCGCCCGGCCGATGCCGCGGCCCGCCCTTGAAGCATTTCTCAAAGACTACGCGCCGTCGGTACGCACGACCGGTGTGCCGGCACGCATCGCAGCGGCCAGTTAGCCGCCGCGAGACAAATTTGACCTACGGCAAGGGGGAAAGTGCATGACGGCAAATGTCACCGTGCGTTCGGCCATGCAGCACCAAAAATCCGCGCGCGCCGCCGATGCCCCCTGGGACTCTTTCGACCCGGAATTCTACTTCCAGCACTACTACGGCAACCCCCATCCTGACGACGATACGCTGACCATTCTGGCAGCCCGAGCCTTGCGTGCGGCGCGCATCTCGCCAGAGCGTGGCCTGGACGTGATCGATGTCGGGACCGGACCAAGCCTCATTCCGCTCCTTGCGGCACTGCCTGTGGCGACCCGCATGACGGCCTGGGAATACGCCAAGCCAAATCTTGAGTGGCTCGGCAAAGAACTCGCCGGATCGGTGCTGCGTCCCCAGTGGCAACACTTTTGGCGCCAGGTCAAAACCGCCTATAGTTCGCAGGATGCGCCCGCCAGCGTGATGCTGCCGCATGATCCCCTGCCGCTACTTGCCCAGCGCGTGCGCGCCGTTCGCGGCTCGGTGTTCGATCTGCCACGTCATGCCTTCGATGCGGCGACCATGTTTTTCTGTGCCGAGTCGATCACGTCCTGCCGCCGCGAATTCGAAGCCGCCGTATCCGCATTTACCGGCACGGTCCGCCCGGGCGGCCACATCGCCGCCGCCTTTCTCGCGGGTTCGTCCGGCTATACCGTTGCAGGCCGGCGTTTCCCCGCAATCAAACTCGATGTCCCGCAACTCCAGGATATTCTGCTCGCACGGCTGGCGTCATGCGAAGTAACGCAAATCGGCATGACGCCGGAAGAAGTCCGCAGCGGCTACACAGGCGCCCTTTTTGTTGCCGGCCGTACGCGCGCATAACCGCAAAACGTCGGGTAAATTGCTCACGGTTTACCTAATCGGTTGCCCGGCCACGGCCATGATGTTGGCGAATACTCCACCTGATTCGTAACAAGCGCCCTCAGTCCCCGCGACCGAATCGGTTCATGCGTAGTCAGACCGGAAAGAGGGCCCGGTATCCGATCAGGACTACGTATGAGCATTGACGACCGCACGGCCTTGGCAGCACTCTGTGTCACTGTCGCAATCGCGAGCGGCAGTGTTGTATCGTTGTTGTCGGCCAAGGGCGGCGACTCTCCCGTCTCTTCCTCAAACGCCTTGATCCGCACCATACCCGTGCAAACGTCGTCAATTCCGGCCCCCCGGCTACGTCCGGCCTACACGGCCGCCAACGGGTTTGACTTTACCGAAGCGCACGTTTCGCCGGATCGGTTTGGTTTTGTCCCACGTCATGCGACGGACGAAATTTTCACCGCGCTGGCCGAGGGCACACTCGCGTCGGAAGACTTCGCATCCTGGTCCGCGGAAACCAAAGTCGCGACCGTGCCGCCCAGCCTAGTGCGGCTCCCACAAGAAACCACGTCGCGGCTCCCGTGGCTGAATGAACCGGCCAAGCGCAAGTCACCCTACACGCTGAGCGAACGGCTGCGCGAGATTGGCCCGTCGGCCCAAGAGCGGCTGCAAACGAAATTCGTCTCCGCCAAGGCCCCATGGCGCCCCACTGAACTCGCCCTCGTCGCCATCAAGGACGAAAAAGTCCTGGAACTCCATGCGCGCCCCGCCGGCGGCACTTGGACCTTCATCCATCGTTATCCCGTGCTGGCGGCCAGCGGCGTAAACGGCCCGAAATTGCGCCGGGGCGACAAGCAAGTTCCCGAGGGCGTCTACGGCATCAGCTTCCTCAACGCCAACAGCCGCTTTCATGTGGCGCTGCGCGTCGACTACCCGAACGCCTTCGACCGCCGCATGGGCCAACGCGACGGCCGCAAGGACCTCGGCGGCGATATCATGATCCACGGCAAGGCCTCATCGGTCGGCTGCCTGGCCATCGGCGATGCGGCAGCCGAAGAACTGTTCGTGCTCGCCGCCGAAACCGGAATCAAAAACATTCGCCTCGTCATCGCCCCCACAGACTTCCGCAAGAACGCCCCTCCCGCCGTTGACGGCAGCCAACCGGATTGGTTGCCGCAGCTCTACACGGAAGTGGCCGCGGCCATGACGCCCTACAAGGCGCCGCCATCCGGAAGTTTGCTCTCGCTCATCTTCAATTGAAGCGCTCTACTCCGGCGCCAGCACCGGGACGACCGGAACCGCCGGCCCAGTCCAGACGCGCCTACAGCGCAAGGCCATTTTAGTGCGGTAGCAGGCGACGGGCTGGTGAGTTGCCGATCGCTCTCGATGGCAAAAACGTCCAGGACGAATGCCAGCATCCGGCAAGGATCGTTGTTCTTCTCGATTGTGGACTGCTGATCCGCTGATGTTTCAGAAAATTTCAAAAATGCTCCTGCCG
>ERZ1066138.440-NODE-440-length-14100-cov-7.458526_pt1 | contig 14100 bp, 12 predicted proteins | sample MGYA00382785_ERZ1066138 | MGnify/ENA primary metagenome ERZ1066138 (study PRJEB33369, sample SAMEA5778368) | biofilm metagenome | biome: Industrial cooling water; feature: Water cooling tower basin; material: Biofilm | place: United Arab Emirates | collected... | reverse complement strand
CAGTTGGACAGTGACGCACGCCGCGAGTGCGACGGGTGGCCCCATCGCGGCGAGTGCTGTCCGGTTGTTCTGCAGGAAGCGGCGCGGCGGTCTTGGACGGCTCTGCGGAGAGATTTAGGTGCGGTCCGGTGAGACGTTCCCTCGAGCAGCCCCGTCCAGGACCGCTCCACGTCGAACCGGATGATTTTGCCAGTAGTGTTTGACCGGCACAGAGTTTTCAAGCGCTTCCGCCTTGCAAGCTCCGACGCACGCACCCCTCCAGCACGCTCCAGATGACTGAAACGGCTGGAAGCGAGGCTCCCCCGCGATCTGGATGCTAAGTGATTCGTCCACAGGTTCTATGACTCAACTTTCGCCTCGCCGTGCCCGAACTTGCGGCAGTTGCAAAACGGCAGCGGCCCCTTCTTGGCAAAGGGGCCGCTGCACGATTTCAAAACGAACGATTGGGCTGGAGCGCCTACACCACCGCGTCCGCCGTCCGCGCCGCATTGCGAACGGCCTTCTGTACTTTTTCGAACGCGCGGACTTCGATCTGCCTGATGCGCTCGCGGCTGACCCCGAACTCTGCCGACAAGTCCTCGAGCGTCGAGGGGCTCTCGGCAAGACGCCGGGCCTCGAATATTCGCCGCTCGCGGTCGTTGAGCGTATCCAGCGCAGTGAACAGGAACGACTTTCTGCGGCTGGCCTCTTCGCTTTCGACAAGCCGCTCTTCCTGATCCGGCGTGTCGTCGACAAGCCAATCCTGCCACTCGCCCGCTTCCATGTCGGCGCGCACCGGCGCATTGAGCGAGGCGTCCCCGCCAAGACGCCGGTTCATCGACACAACGTCGTCTTCGCTCACTCCGAGTTTCTTCGAGATCGCCTTGACATGCTCGGGCTTGAGGTCGCCGTCCTCGAGCGCCTGCAACTGACTTTTGGCCCGCCGCAAGTTGAAGAACAGCTTCTTCTGCGCCGCGGTCGTACCGACCTTCACCAGGCTCCACGACCGGAGAATGTATTCCTGGATCGACGCCCGGATCCACCACATGGCGTAGGTCGCAAGCCGGAACCCGCGATCGGGATCGAACCGCTTCACCGCTTGCATTAAGCCGACATTGCCTTCGGAGATGACTTCGCCGATGGGCAAGCCATAGCCCCGGTAGCCCATGGCGATGCGTGCCACGAGCCGCAGATGCGACGTGATCAGCTTTTCCGCTGCTTCCTGATCGGCATGTTCCTGCCAGGCCTTGGCCAGCATAAATTCTTCATGCGGCTCAAGCATGGGAAACTTGCGGATCTCGTCGAGATACCGCGAAAGCCCCTGCGAGCCGCCGGCCAGAACTGGAACAGACTTCGCGCTCATTGATATTTTTACGGGACGTGTCCGACTGCGGATTGATCCCGGCTCCCTGTCACCCGGCTATATAAATGGGCCAACTCCGTCCCATTTAAATATCCATTACACCGAATTAATCAGCGGTCAGAGGTTGTAGCTTCACGGCAGAATTCGGAGACGTGAACATACTCTACCAATACGTCTGAACCGCCTTCGTTCCGTCGCTGATCGCGCCGCGGAACCCATCGTAGGGGCGTTCCCAGGTCTAGGCCGGCCGCCGCCGCCGGCCGGCCGACGACCGGCGTGCTTTCGTTGGCGTGTCGCGCAGCGCCGTCAATAGCCTATCGAGGTCGCCCGGCAGCTCCGACCGGAACCTCATACCCTTTCCGGTCACTGGATGCTCGAAGCCGAGTTCGGCAGCATGCAAGGCTTGGCGGCCCAAAGCCTTCAGTGCGGTCTGTGCCTCCTCGAGAAGCCTTGCCGCGCGGGTCTGAAATCCACTCCCATAAGTCGTATCTCCGAGCAGCGGATGTCCGATGTGGGCCATGTGGACCCTGATCTGATGCGTTCGCCCTGTCTCCAGGACCAGCCGCACCAGCGACGCCACCGGCTCGCCGTCCTTGTCCACGAATGTCTCGACGACGGCGAATTGGGAAACGGCATGCCGACCGCTCCCTTCCGGCACGACGGCGATCTTAACCCGGTTACGCGCCGACCTGGAAAGGGCGGCATCAATAACACCCTTATTGCGTGGCGGCACGCCCCAGACCACTGCCAGATAGGCGCGCTCCAGTCGCCCGTCCGCACCGTGCGCCGCGAATTGTTCGGAAAGCCCCGCGTGGGCCGTATCCGACTTGGCCACAACCAGCAGCCCCGACGTGTCCTTGTCCAGGCGATGCACAATGCCCGGGCGCCTGACGCCCCCAATACCTGAGAGGCTGTCCCCGCAATGCCCGATCAGCGCATTGACCAGCGTTCCGCGCGCGTGCCCAGCGGCTGGATGCACAACGAGCCCCGCCGGCTTGTCGATAACAATGAGATGCTCATCTTCAAACACCACCGCCAGCGGGATGTTTTCCGCACGCGGCTTAGGAGCGTCCGGCGGCGGCAAGATGATCGAAAGCTCCTCGCCGCCGAGCAGCCTTAAATCTGGGTCAGTCGCAACCTTTCCCGCGACGAGAACCTTTCCATCCTTGATCAGCGCCTGCAGCCGCGACCGGCTGAACGACGCCATCCCTGCCGCCAGTACAATGTCGAGCCGCTTTCCCTTGGCATCGTCACCGGCCATGATCGACGCGCAGCCGCCCGCGTCCACTGCCTCAGGCGATTGATGATCATGTTCATCGTCTGGACGACCGGTTGCCATGTGGAGCCGCGCTAATCCTTGAACGGTGACGTTGGTGCCGCTCCTGATGGGGAGCACGAAACGCGCCCGCAATCCACCGCCAGATCCGTCCTTGATCACCGCTGTGCGATCCCGGCAGCCCGCAAACATGGCACTTGCACCCCCATCGCCGTTCCCTTAAACGTCTCGCTCCGGCCCGCCGCCCCGTTCGTCTAGTGGCCTAGGACACCCGCCTCTCACGTGGGCAACAGGGGTTCGAGTCCCCTACGGGGCGCCATATCGGCGCCGGGTTGGAAGAGCAAAAATTTTAACGCCATTTCAACACCTTGCGATCGTCTCCGAAGCACGTGCGCCAGGTTGAATGTTAAGTGGACTCTTTATTTTGCAGTCCCTGTTTCCGCAGCTAACTCGCGATACCTGGCAACATTCCTTTGCACCAATTGTGCATTGAGCCGCTCAGAGAGGGCGGGAAAAAACTCTGCCGACGGCTCGAAGCGTGCGCTTGGCCCGATAAGCGATTCCGGCCAGCGCTCTTCTTGGCACTGTCCGCGCCAGTGTACGTCGTCTGTTCCGGTCGGACCTCACCTTGCCTTCACCTCGCTCAACGCGCTTCGATGTTGCACCGCTGTCTTTCGAAGGCTCAGTTAGGTGCGCACTCGGCGATTGGGGCACGGCCGGAAGATTTTCTATGGGTCGCCGCATGGCCTCGACTGGTAGTAACGTCGCCGTCTCAATAGTGTTTTGGGATGGCTGCGGCGGCGTCGCGCCCTGTCGCGCGGCAGCCGCAATCGCACTTGCCGTTACGATCGAAGGTGGAGCGCTGGCCAGTTCAACGTCCGGATCGGGATCGAAGGGCCAGAACAGTGCGAGCGCCGCGCAAAGGATGGTCACCAGAAATCCGCGCGACAACCAAAGGGCCAATTGCGGGCCTGTTCGATCGTTCGACTGGCGAACATCCTCAAACTCCGCATCCACAATAGTTCGATCGCGTGCCGCCCATTCTCTTTGCTTCATTTGAGTCCTCGCTCGTGCGCTCGGTCGTCGAGGCGGAAGACGGTGCCGCGGGAGAAAGTTCCCCCGCCCCGCGGCACCACTCCCCGAGTAACCGTGTGCGGGAACGGTTACGTCGAAGAGTTGCTGCTCGAGTTTGACGAGCTGTTCGAAGACGAGTTCGAGCTGGAGTTCGAAGAGCTGTTGGATGAGCTGTTCGAGGACGAGTTCGAGCTCGAATTCGAAGAGCTGTTGGACGAGCTGTTCGAGGACGAGTTCGAGCTTGAATTCGAAGAGCTGTTGGACGAGCTGTTCGAAGAGGAATTGCTGCTGGTGTTGGACGAACCGCGCTTGCCCAACGCAGGGCGTTTGCGTGCTTCAGTCCAACCCTCAACAACCTGCGGCTTCGCGCCGGCAATCTCGGCAACTGCGTCGGCCGGCAGGACAACCGGTGCCGTCGACATCAATTGAGTCCGCAAAACATCTGTCGCAAGGCGCTCATCGGCCTGGGCGCCTGCCACGCCAACTACCGCCAACGCCGCCGTCACCGAAGTAATTGTAATCTTGTGTTTCATGGTCTTCTCCATGAGGTTTCTGACGATCCCGCCAAAAACATTCAGCGAGCAGCCAGGGAAACGCTGAAGCTTCGTCCGCATTCCATTCTTTTTTATGAGTCTAGACATGACGAAGCGCCACGATTGGGTCGAGCGCTGCGGCCCTAGATGCCGGCACGTAACCGAAGAACACGCCAAGCGCTGTTGTGACCGCCACAGTGCCTGCGATAACGACGGGATCGATAACAAGCGGGATGGAAAGGTAGGGCGCTGCCATTGCTGCGATGCCGAGGCCCGTAGCTATTCCCATGACTCCACCACTGAGCGTGAGCAGAACAGCTTCAATTAAGAACTGCTGTCTGATCTGCGAAGGCAGCGCGCCGATCGCCAGCCGAACTCCTATTTCTCGTGTTCGTTCGGAAACAGAGACGAGCATGATGTTCATGATCCCGATCCCGCCCACAACCAAACTCACCGCAGCTATCGCACCCAGAAAGAGGGTGAATGTTCGAGCCGCCGCCGACATCGACTGTGCGACTTGACGCATATCCAGCAGTGCGAAATCATCCTTGTCATTTGCTGCAAGATCGCGCCGCTCGCGCATGAGCCCGGCAATCAGCATCTTCACCCGGTCCATGTTCGCTTCCGGGTAAGCCGCCATCACAACACTTTGGATATCGGAATCGCCCTGTATCCGCCGTTGAAACATATCGAACGGCACGGCGACGATGGACTCCTCATGCGCCGAGCCCGCCTTCCCCGTTTGCTCCAGCACACCGACGACTGTGCACGCTATCCCAGCAATCCGCAGCGTTTCTCCTGGTCCGTCCAAATTGGGGTAAAGCCTTTGGCGCACGGCCTCGCTGATAATGCAGACAGGCTTGCCGTTATAGGTCTCACCCTCGGTGAACAATCGGCCGGCTACGACTCCCCATCCCCGCGCCTGAAAGAAATCGTTCTCGGTACCAAAAATACGGACATTCCAATTGGCATTGCGCGCAGCGGCGCGGCCATCCGACTGCGAAAGAGGCGCGACATGGCGCAAGCCCCTGACTTGCGATCTAATTGCCTCGACATCAGAATAATCAAACGGCTTCGACGTCGTGGCGATGCCATTTCCGCCGCGCACTTGCTGCCCAACCGTCAGAACCAAAACTTCGGCGCCCAGCTTGGCAATTTCGTCTCTGACATTGATCGACGCCCCTTGACCAATCGCAATCATCGCAATGACTGCGCCGCAGCCGATGAGAACGCCGAGCCCGGTCAAGGCGGAACGCAAAGCGTTTCGGCTCAAGCCTTCCAGCGCCATCCGGACGGCTTCAGCCAGCATATGCAGGCGTCCTTCGTGATACGTCGGAAACCAGAAGGCCGTCGCGGAATGTGCAAACGCGCGGCGAACGATCCGCAACTTTCTGGTCGTGGGTCACCAAGACAACGGTCAGTCCCATCGTGCGGTTGAGATTGATCAGCAGTTCTATGATGCCGGTGCCGGTGACTGAGTCGAGCGAACCTGTCGGCTCATCGCCAATAAGCAGCCGGGGCGATGTCACAACAGCGCGAGCAATAGCTACCCTCTGCTGCTGCCCGCCAGACAGCTCATGCGGCCGATGGGACAATCGCTGGTCGAGACCAACAGCCTGCAGAGCACGGCAGGCCCGTTCGTTGCGATCGTTTCGCCGCGCGCCCCTGTAGATCAGTGGCAGCTCCACGTTGCGCAGAGCAGTCATCCGCCCGATCAAATTCGGGCTCTGGAAGACAAAGCCGATATTGTCCCGGCGCAGCATGGCTCGCCTCTCCGGCGGCATCGCGTTCGTGGAATTGCCGAATAACCGAAATTGGCCTGAGGTTGGTGTGTCGAGACACCCAAGAATATTGAGACACGTCGACTTCCCTGATCCGCTGGGACCCACGATGACGACGAACTCTCCTTCGTCAATTTCAAGATCGACGTCGCGCATCGCCTTCACGCAATTCGACCCTTCGCCGAATACGCGGGACACAGCCGAGAGTCGCACGACGTTCGGTCTGACAGTTCGGTCGAGCATCGTCAGGAACCCCCCGGGCCCGGCGCGGCAATATCGACGATCACGCGCTGACCAGCTATCAATGGCCCCTTCAGAATTTCAGTAAAGGTTCCATCCGTGGCGCCGATCTCCACGTCGCGCGGCCGCGGCTTACCGCCCTCGTCTATCCACACCCGCCGGCGATTCGCTCTGTCTGGATTGGAGGGCTGCTCCGAGTTGGTCGCAACGTTCCCGTTCGCATTCGCCGGATCGACACTGAGCCCCATCAGCCTCGTACCGGCCATCAACATGCTGTCGGAAATGGCTTCGTCGGGCGGAGAAAACCTTAAAGCCGAATTCGGCACCAGAAGACCTCCGCGCACATCCTTCACCACGATGTCAGCGATGGCGGTCATACCGGGACGCAGCCCCAGCGGCCGATTGTCGAAACTTAGAATTGCGCGGTATGTCACCACGCCTTGTACGATCTCGGCACCCATGTAGAGCTTTTCTACGACCGCCTCCAACGGCTGGTCGCGCAGCGCCTGTACAGTGAACGAAGCCAATTGCCCTTCGCGAACACTGAGCGCATCTGCTTCATCGACATCGACCCGGATCTGCATGCGATCAAGGTCTTGAGCCAGCCGGAATAGGACCGGTGATTGGAGTGAAGCCGCCACCGTTTGTCCCGGCTCGACATTCCGCCGCAAGACGATGCCGTCAATCGGCGACACGATCCGGCCCTTTCCCAAATTGGCTTTGGCAATGTCCAAATTTGCCCTTGCCGCCTTCAGTTCGGCTTGCAAAGCATCGACGGCAGCATGAGCTTGCCGATCGCTGGCAGCGGCGTTTTCAAGCTCGCGAGCTGGCGCGAGATCGCGAGCAGCCAACGTCCTCTTTCGCGACAATTCCTTCTTTGTGGCTGTCGTCAGCGCCTCAGCTTCCTCGACCCGTGCCCGCGCGGCAAGAACTTGAGCTTCCGCGCGTTTCAGCTCGATTACCAGTGTGTCGGAATCGAGTTCGGCAAGCAGCTGGCCAGATTTAACAGGATCATTGTTCTCGACATGAACTGAGCGGATCGTACCTGACAATTCCGTCGATACCTCCACGAGGCGCGTGGGTTCGACGGTTCCCGATGCGGACACGCGGACTGAAAGATCACCCCTGACAACGTTGGCTGTCACGTAATTTGACGAACGCGCCACGCCCGCCGGTTCTGTCGGCGTCCCAGGCTCTGGCGCTGCGTCCGGACGCAACAAATGCAGCAGAACCGCACATGCGACGGCGCCAATGAGCAGCAGGTTAAAGGACTGCCCAAAGCCAAACCAGAACTGACGGCGCTGACGGCTCTGCTCGGTACTCCGAGCCGGCAAATAGGAAACAAGTGCGCGCGGAACATCCACTGAGAGAAGCGACGTCGGACTTCGCTGTGACATGGCTGCACCTGCTGAGCCGGGATCTTGCCGGAACAAGTCTCGCGACCGCGCGGCATCGATGCCCGAGGTCCAAGCGGACGGGTAAACGCCGCCGTCACGTACCTATTCCCCGCAGCAGTGTAAGAAAATTTGCTCTGCAGAAGGCTCATGCGCAATAACTGCAACCGTCGGCGGCAAGGCGATGGAATAACTCCGCATCTGCGGCGTTTCGGCTGAAAAAATCGGTCTGAACGGAGCCCCCGATGTTCACCCTGCTGAAATCAATCGCGACGCCTAAGGTTACATTCCTGTGTGCGCCAGAAGACAAGGGTGTCATCGCCGAACCGGTGCCGGCAAAGTCCGCAATGCCCGATTGGTTTCGCAGGCTGCCGCCGATCGACAAAAAGGAAGTTCACTCGCGCAACAATGGACTGACAGTAAAGCGTTGCATGCCATTTCTCGATGCTCTGACCACGGGGTGGATCCTTCCCCTTGCTGCAACGGTGCGCCTGGAAGTTCGCGATAACGGTCAAACCGTCGATGCCGGCTGGGAAATCGATCGGACAATGGTATCGAACCACTCGAACTTCCAGGTCGCCGGAAATCCGCGCGATCGCCAGCCTCCGTGCAAATTCCACAACTATTGGACCATCGTCACGCCACCGGGCTGGAGCTGCCTGTTCGTTCCGCCTCTCAACAGGCCAATCACGGTATTTGAAGTTGCTGCAGGCATCGTTGATACGGACACCTACACCTCCCATATTCACTTCCCGTTCTTCGCAACAGCACGCGACGGCGTTTATACGATCGAGAAAGGCGAGCCGCTGGTTCAGGTCATACCCTTCCGTCGCAGCGGAACGCTTATCGACGGGGTGGTACGTACGGAATCATTGGAAGAGAGGGCGGAACGCGAGAAAATACTGCGCAACACGCAGGCGTCCGAAGGGTGGTACCGCAGGTTTGCCCGCGCTGCGCGCTGACGAGGTGGCTTGGATTGTAGGCCTGCTGAACCGAAGATGAGTGTCAGTGCACAACGCCGTCGAGTGACCTCTCGTGACTATCAGAAGCGGATGCGGCTGCCGGCCATGAACATATCAAAATCATCGAGCGGTGCCGAGACAATGTCTCCCGTCGTCTCCAAGCCGCGCACATCGGCATCGAGGTGCCGGTAAGAGAAATAAATGTCCATGGCCGCCGGCGAAATCCGTTGGACGAGTCCGAAGCCCCACATATTGAGCGAACTTTTGGTCACGTAGTCGATGTCGCCGCCAATCGCAGACGAAACGGCAACATTGAGACCAGTCACGCCATCCTTCGAGTGCGCATACTCGCCGTAAATGCTGGTCGAACCGATCGCGAACCAATTGCGGCGCAACCCCGCCGTGACCCAGTAGTAATCGAAATCGGGACGGTTGCCGCAGTCCACAAACGCCTGAATCAACAGCGCATCGCCCGAACTGAAGCAAGCAAAAGTCAGCGTTCCTAAATCGTCGCCGTCAAACACCCGGTGCACGTACGCGCCCGACGCAAAAAGCCCGGTAGGTTCGTGCAGAAAGCTCACCGAACCCTTCAGTTCCTTAATCCTAGTGTCGCCCGCATTCGGTTCGGTATCGCCGCCGGAAGGCCACCCCAGCGTACTGGAGTCTTCGTTGCGATTTTCGAAGTAGCCGATTCCAAACGCGAACTTATAGTCGCGCGTGAAGCGGGCATACCGCAGTGCCACATCCCAGTAGTCGTCGCCACCCCACGATGCCGATGCGGCAAAGCCGAATAGTAAGGGACTGTCGTAGCGGATCATTTCCGATTGCGGCGTGTCGAGTTGTTCGAAAAACCGCCGCCACCGCAGAGAAATTGTATTCCCAGAGGACAACGTGTTCAGCGTGTCGGCAGCAGTGTCACGCGTGAAAAAATTGCCGCCCAGCAGTGGCAGGTTTGGCGAACCAGCGACATTCGTGCCGCCTAGATTGAATGAAATAATATCATCGGTCGCAGGAGAGCCCCGCCCCAGCGTCAGCGCTCCGAACGTCTTGCTTTCGACGAACCAAGCCGATTGCCGGGGCCGTAGATCTTCGTCTGCATTGCCGTCGCCGAACTGATCCGCGCGCCCGGTGGAGTCGAGACGCAAACCCATTTCGAGCAGATATCCGGCTTTCAAGTCAGGCGAAATTGTCGCCGTACCAAACAACCGGATCCGGTCGCTGGAATTCGAGTTCATGAGCTGGTAGGCGTCCCTCTCCCCCCCATCGTCCCAAAACAGGATCGCCTGATTGATGTGACCCGAAATCTCCAGCTTGACCTTTCGGTTGCCTTTCTTGGCTGCCGTTTCCTCAAGTTCGAGGAGCCGCTCTTCCAGGTCTGCACAGCAGCCTTCATCAGCGCGCCCCGCAGCGGTCGTGGCGGCGAGTACCGCAATTGAAAAAAGGCCGGCCCGGAAAATCTGTCTCATGGGCAGACCTCGGGTAGCTGGACCAGGCCCCAACCGAATACCGGGTCGCGGCCAGGCCGGCCCAGATCGGTCGCTGCGCCTTGCAGAATATTGACGAGTTCACCCGGCTTCTTATCCGGCATCCGCACTGTCAAAGCCGCCAGCGCCGCTGAAATGAATGGTGCAGCAAACGACGTACCGGTCTCGAAACGTGTCTCAACTTTCGCCGACACCACCTGAACATCTACACCCGGCGCTGCAAAGTCCACGAACCGGCCCCGGTTTGCACCTCGATAGATACGCAAATCATCACCGACTGCGGTCACGGCGACGACACTTGCGTAACCCGCTGGATAGACCACGGGCCCGGTCGGCCCCCGATTGCCGGCCGCTGCGACGAGAGTGACGCCGTCGGTGTTGGCACGCTCGACGATCGCGGCAAGCACCTTGTTATTGGGGCCCGTGAAACTCAGGTTGATCACCGGTAGTCCACGGCGGGCAAGTGTATCGACGGCAGAAACAATGTCGAAAACATCGGCAATGTCTTCGCCGTTGGCCGACACATGAAAAGCTTGCACGGTCACAATCTCAGACTTTGGCAGGAGACCAGGCACCGCAGCATCTGACCGCCCCGCGAGCAGCGCGGCGATGGCCGTTCCATGATTTGGCGATGCATAAGGACGGCCAGAAGAGACGCCGTCCAAAATGGTAATGCGCTGGCCTTTCAGCGCGGGATTGGAAGTGTCGATGGTCGTGTCTATCAACCCAATCGAAGCTTCAATAGTGCATTCGGCGGGAGGCTGCGGCCATTTGATGATGCGCCGCTGACTGCAGAACAGTTCGCTACAAGTGGCCTGCTGCGCCGGCCGGTATACGTGATTGTAGTCGACCGTCGCGCCAGGCGCGAGGCCGCGCGCGGTTGTTCGCGCCTGTTGTGTCGAAAGACCCGGCGGCACGAGAAAGCGCACCAACTCACCCGTGGAAAGCGGATCGGCGAAGCGCGAAAGAACAATAAAGCCTCGCGCTTCCAAAGACGACACCTGGGAAGGCGTCAAGCCAAGCGCGACCAACTCGCGAGGCAACGCATTTTCCGGTTCACTTATAACTGCTGGCGCAATAGGCCCTGGCGAAACGGCGAGTGTCGGCTTCGGCTTTTTGGCCGGACGGTCATCGCAAGGGTTTAGCCAAGACGGGCGAACCGTGGCGGTTTCGAAACAATCGTCGCCCGCATCATCACTATCGCCATCGTCATTGGCACCTTGCACATCGTCATCTGGACCAGGTGGATCACCCGGATCATCGTCGTCGTCATCATCGTCATCGTCATCGTCATCGTCGTCATCATCGTCATCGTCATCGCCATCATCATCGTCGTCGTCATCGTCGTCATCATCATCGTCATCGCCGTCGCCATCATCGTCGCCGTCATCGGAACTCTGGGCGTTCGCCACTGTCACCAGCGAAACGGATATCGCCGCTGTGACGCACGCCGTACCGACGACCGGCCACACAGACATGAGGCAGACCAGCCGAGCCAGAACGGCAAAGCTCACCAAAAAACCACGTCTGCTGCGTGGCTGGCCGAGTCGGACCGAAATTGCGACCGGGCTTTCCAATGGACCGTCCAGAAATGCGAGTTCTTGGCTCGTGCGAATCAAAATATTCTCGAAACTACGTTATTGTGCCTATGGACCACGTTTCGCTAGCCCGATTCCATCGAATTGAGGGCTGTCGCACCGCGCGGCTGCGACTCGCAGCTAACCTGTGCCCGTAACATCACAAGCGCGGGACTTTTTCCCTGCCGCCTGGCCTTAACGTTGCTTTCAGTTGTCAACTTGGCCCCCCATCGGCTCCGCTTACCCTATTTCCGTCGGTCATCGTGGCAGGCGCCAGCATTGCCCGATTAACCGGCTCGAAACGCCCACAGCCAATTCTTATTCCCCAAAAAAAAGATCGCCCATCCTTCGCCAACGCCGCCATTAACCCTGCACGCTTGCGGACCGGGAGCCTGGCGGGTCCGGTGGGAATTTCTGTTATGTTCAGGGAATAGCCATGCGGGACCAGCGTTTCTCCCGCCGTCGCGAGTGAGGATAGTTCCCACAATGGGATACGATGTGCGCAAAGAGCTCGTCGCGTTGCTCCCTCGCATGAGGCGCTTTGCCTATTCTTTGACGGGATCGATGGAAGAGGCTGAAGAAATTGTGCAATCGGCTTGCGAGAAAGCCCTGTCACGGCTTGACCAGTTCGAACCGGGCACCCGGCTCGATTGCTGGATGTTTCAGATCGTACGCACCGTTCGCATCGACCGCGTCCGATACTCCAGCCGGAGGCCGGCGGGCGCCGATGCAAACATCGGAGAAACCGCGGTCTTCGATGCGCGCACCCACGAGCAGCTCGAGGCGCGGATGGACCTCGACATCATCCGCAGAGAAATTGCGAATCTGCCCGATGAACAACGCGTTGTTCTCGCGCTCGTTACGATTGATGGCATGAGCTACCAGGATGCTGCCGACACTTTAGGCGTGCCGATAGGTACGGTCATGAGCAGGCTGGCGCGCGCCCGCCGCAAACTGGCCGAAGCCATCGATGCGCCGCGCGACGGAACGAAGACCCGCCGTACTGCCACCGTGAGGGCACCATGATGCAGTGCGCCTATCCCTTATTCCTCAATTCAAAGCTGGTCTCGCGCCAGATCGTGCCGGACAAAAGGGCGACGTTGCCATGAGCCAGCGCTTGACAGAAGAATGGCCGAGCGATGAGACGCTTGTTCAGTTCGCAGATGGCCAGCTCGATGCAGCCGAGACCGACAAGGTCGCGCGCTTTCTCGAGGGAAACGACGAAGCACGTCGGTTTGTTGAACGCTTGGTCGAAAGTGGAGACATCGCCAAGATTGCTTTCGATCGCGCACTTGAGCGTCACGAACCCGATCCAGTCTTGGAACTACTGCTCACCGGCGCGCGCGCATCGGAAACATCCGACCGGGCTAAAGTCCTACCGTTCTCTCGCCGCTCAACGGCTTCAATCCCCGCTTCTCGATTGGCGCTGCCGATGGCGGCCGCGATAGCCCTCATTGTGGGTGGTGTTGGCGGCTACGAAATGGGCCGGCAGGAACAGCCATCGAACGGTCTGGGTCAATCGGCTCTCGAAATAGCTTTGGGGCCGGTGTCCGCCGACACGGCACTCGCTTCACTGTTGAACACGAAGCCAAGCGGAGACCCGCTCACCGTCAATCATAGCGCGAGCGGCCAGGAGCGCGAAATCATGGTCCTTGCTTCGTTCCGCGACGGTCAGAGCCGCTACTGCCGAGAGTTCGAAGTGTTGCCGGTCAGCGAAGGTGCTGCTCCGCTCATCTTTGCCGTGGCGTGCCGCGCGGCAGACAGCCGGTGGCACATTCAAGCGGCGACCTCAACCGCACCACCTCAAAGTGGGCAGACGGAAGACATCCGGCCGGCGGCCGGCGAACAGCCCGCAGCCATGGATGCAATCTTGAAGTCTCTCGGAGTCTCCACGGCGCTCACCGCAGATGAAGAAGCCGGCCTCATAGAACAAGGTTGGATGAAGTAGCACGTCGCGATTTGCGACTTGCGCAACCGGTCTGCGCATCGGGCATCAGGCTGAGCGCGCCATTTTCATCGTTAGCAGACAAATTTTCGTCGTTCGAATTGGCGCGACCAGCGACATTCGGCGCAACGAAGGCCGGCGCGATGCGCGGAGGATTGCACGCGTTCTCGCCCAGAAAATAGGTCGTTCGGGAAAGCTGATGAGATCGAATCCAATTTCACATCCAATTAGGAAAAGTTCCTGAACTGAATGACTAAAGTTTACTGCGGAATAACATCCGGGACTTGGCGTTTCCCCCGCGCTGACCGGTGGATAGATGTGTACGACGGCCCAGTTCGCACGTTGCTGCATCCTCCAACAGTCGCATCTGAGCAAGTCATACAAGCCATAGATGGCCGCAGCTGTCGGAAGAGTGGAGCCAATGGACGTCAGGAACCTTAACGCCGAAGAAATCGCCGATGTGAAGCGGGCCTATACGACGCGCCGTGTACC
>ERZ1066138.439-NODE-439-length-14100-cov-11.399430_pt1 | contig 14100 bp, 15 predicted proteins | sample MGYA00382785_ERZ1066138 | MGnify/ENA primary metagenome ERZ1066138 (study PRJEB33369, sample SAMEA5778368) | biofilm metagenome | biome: Industrial cooling water; feature: Water cooling tower basin; material: Biofilm | place: United Arab Emirates | collected... | reverse complement strand
AAGTAGGCAAAGAAAAGAGCCCAACCGCATTTATCCGTCTTGTCTGCCACGAGGGTTCGGTCGATCACGAGCACGGACCTTCACAGGCCGGGTCGTCTAAAGAGGTGAATGGGCCGAATGCGGTTTGGGCCCTTTGCTTTGGTTACTTTCATTTGGGCCAGCAAATGAAAGTAACTCGCCAGCCGGGCGAGACCGGCGCGCTGCCGCGCAAGGCACAGGCCCCGACCGGAGGTCAACATGAACATTGACCCGAAATCCCTGGGCAAGGTCGCCGTCCTGATGGGCGGCACCTCCGCCGAACGCGCCATCTCGCTGATGAGCGGCACCGGTGTCCTGCAAGCCCTGCAGGCCCAGGGCGTCGACGCCCACCCCTTCGACCCCAAGGACCACGACCTCGCCGAACTGAAGCGCCAGGGCTTCCAGCGCTGCTTCGTCGCGCTTCACGGCCGCCATGGCGAAGACGGCACGGTGCAGGGCGCGCTCGAGTTGCTCGGCATCCCCTACACCGGCTCCGGCGTCATGGCCTCGGCGGTGGCGATGGACAAGGTCATGACCAAGCGGCTGTGGGCCGCCGACGGGTTGCCGACGCCGCGCTGGGCCGTACTCGCGCCGCCGGAGCAGACCGCCGCGCGCATCGCCGCGCTGCCGGTCGAGCTCGGGCTGCCGCTGATCGTCAAGCCGCCGCACGAGGGCTCGTCGATCGGCGTCACCAAGGTCACCGACGCCGGCCAGCTCGACGCCGCGGTGCGGCTGGCCGCGCAGCACGACCCGGTGGTGCTCGCCGAAGCCTTCATCGACGGCGAGGAGATCACCTGCCCGGTGCTCGGCGAGGGCGAGGCCGCTGTCGCGCTGCCGGTGATCCGCATCGTGCCGCCGCCGGCCGGCTACGACTACCAGAACAAGTACTTCACCGACGAGGTCCGCTACCTCTGCCCGAGCGGCCTGCCGCCGGCCGAGGAGGCCGAGGTGCAGCGCATCGTGCTGGCCGCCTACCGCAGCCTCGGCTGCCGCGGCTGGGGCCGCGCCGACCTGATGGTGCGCGCCGCCGACCGCAAGCCCTTCCTGCTCGAGATGAACACCTCGCCGGGCATGACCGGGCATTCGCTGGTGCCGATGTCGGCCAAGGCCGCCGGCATCTCCTACGAGCAGCTCTGCCTGCGGCTGCTGCAGGCCGCGGCGCTGGACGGCTGAACGACGACCATGCCGCGCCGCCCCGCTGCCCCCGCCGCCGCGACCTTGCCGCCGACCGACGTGCGCGCGATGGACGCCGCCGCCGGCCTGCTCTACGCGCTGGCGGCGCTGCTGTTCGCGGGCTTGCTGCTGAGCTGGCTGCTGCGGCTGCCGTCGTTCACGCTGCGGGCGATCACGGTCGGCGGCGACGTGGCGCGCAACAGCCTGACGACGATTCGCGCCAATGCCGCGCCGAAGCTGGCCGGCAACTTCTTCAGCATCGACCTCGCGGCGGCGCAGCGGGCCTTCGAGTCGGTGCCCTGGGTGCGGCGTGCGCGGGTGCAGCGCGTCTGGCCCGACCGGCTCGCGGTGCAGCTCGAGGAGCATGTGGCCGCGGCCTGGTGGGAGGTCGACGAAGGCCAGGACAAGCTCGTCAACGTGCAGGGCGAGGTGTTCGAGGCCAACCCGGGCGACGTGGAAGACGAGAACCTGCCGACGCTGCGCGGCCCCGAAGGCAGCGCGGCGGCGCTGCTGGCGATGCACCGGCGGCTGGTGCCGCTGTTCGCGCCGCTCGACGCGCGGCTCGACAAGCTGGCGATGAGCGCCCGCGGCTCCTGGCGTGCGGTGCTCGACAACGGCGCCGAGCTCGAGCTCGGCCGCGGCAGCGAGGACGAGGTCGCGGCCCGTGTGCACGCCTTCGGCCGCAGCGTGCCGCAGCTCGTGGCGCGCTACCAGCGGCCGCTGGAGTACGCCGACCTTCGCCACGCCGACGGCTACGCGCTGCGGCTGCAGGGCATCGGCACGGTCGTGCCCGGGACGAAGAACTAGCAGAGGACCGTATGGCCAAGGAATACAAGGATCTGGTCGTCGGGCTGGACATCGGCACCGCCAAGGTGATGGCGGTGGTGGCGGAGGTGCTGCCCGAGGGCCAGCTTCGCGTCGCCGGCATCGGCACCGCCTCGGCCCACGGCCTGAAGCGCGGCGTGGTCGTGAACATCGACGCCACGGTGCAAAGCATCCAGCAGGCCTTGAAGGAGGCCGAGATGATGGCCGACTGCAAGATCACCCGCGTCCACACCGGCATCACCGGCAGCCACATCCGCGGCCAGAACTCGACCGGCATGGTGATCGTGCGCGACAAGGAGGTCACGCCGATCGACGTGGCGCGCGTCGTCGAGACCGCCAAGGCGATCAACATCCCGAACGACCAGCGGCTGCTGCTGGTCGAGCCGCAGGAGTTCGTGATCGACGGCCACGAGGTCAAGGAGCCGATCGGCATGTCGGGCGGGCGGCTCGAGGTCAAGGTCCACATCGTCACCGGCGCGCAGAGCGCGGCCGAGAACATCATCAAGTGCGTGCGCCGCTGCGGGCTCGAGGTCGACATGCTGGTGCTCAACCCCAGCGCCTCCAGCCACGCGGTGCTGACCGACGACGAGAAGGACCTCGGCGTCGCGCTGGTCGACATCGGCGCCGGCACCACCGACGTGTCGATCTACACCGACGGCTCGGTGCGCCACACCGCGGTGATCCCGATCGCCGGCGACCTGATCACCTCCGACATCGCGATGGCGCTGCGCACGCCGACCAAGGACGCCGAGGAGATCAAGGTCGAGCACGGCGTCGCCAAGCAGCTGCTCGCCGACCCGAACCAGCAGGTCGAGGTGCCTGGCCTGGGCGACCGCGCGCCGCGCATGTTGAGCCGCCAGGCGCTGGCCGGCGTGATCGAGCCGCGCGTCGAGGAGATCTTCTCGCTGGTGCACCAGGTCATCCGCGAGAGCGGCTACGAGGAGCTGCTGTCCAGCGGCATCGTGCTGACCGGCGGCAGCGCGGTGATGCCCGGCATGGTCGAGCTGGGCGAAGACATCTTTCTCAAGCCGGTGCGCAAGGGCCTGCCCCTGTACGCCGGCGCGCTCAACGACATGGTGGCCTCGCCGCGCGCGGCCACCGTGATGGGATTGCTCGAAGAAGCAAGGCTCGCGCGCACGCGCGGCATGAAGGCGGCGCAGCTGTCGGGGTCGGTGCAGACCCTGTTCGGCCGCGTCAAGGACTGGTTCATCGGGAACTTCTGATTTCGTTCACCCCCTCGGCAACTGCAGCAACAAGGAGGCTCACCATGCCCATCGAGATGATTGAAGAATTCGAACTCGGCACCAAGATCAAGGTCATCGGTGTCGGCGGCGGCGGCGGCAACGCGGTCGACCACATGATCGCGGAGGGCGTGCAGGGGGTGGAGTTCATCTGCGCGAACACCGACGCGCAGTCGCTGCACCGCTCGCAGGCCGACCAGCTGATCCAGCTCGGCTCCAGCGGGCTGGGCGCAGGCTCCAAGCCGGCCGCCGGCAAGGCCGCCGCCGAGGAGGCCGAGGGCCGCATCCGCGACGCCATCGCCGGCGCCAACATGATCTTCCTGACCGCCGGCATGGGTGGCGGCACCGGCACCGGGGCTGCGCCGGTGATCGCGCGCGTGGCCAAGGAGATGGGCATCCTGACGGTCGGCGTGGTGACCAAGCCCTTCGAGTTCGAGGGCGGACGCCGCATGAAGCAGGCCGAGGCCGGGCTGCAGGAGCTCGAGGCCAACGTCGACAGCCTGATCGTGATCCTCAACGAGAAGCTGCTCGAGGTGCTGGGCGACGACATCTCGCAGGACGAGGCCTTCAAGCAGGCCAACGACGTGCTGAAGAACGCCGTCGGCGGCATCGCCGACATCATCCACATCGACGCGTCGATCAACGTCGACTTCGAAGATGTGAAGACGGTGATGAGCGAGCCCGGCAAGGCGATGATGGGCACCGCGATGGCCAGCGGCCCGGACCGCGCCACCAAGGCCGCCGACGCGGCCGTGGCCTGCCCGCTGCTCGAGGGCATCGACCTGTCGGGCGCGAAGGGCGTGCTGGTGCTGATCGCGGCGAGCCGCGGCAGCCTGAAGCTCAGCGAGAGCAAGAACGCGATGAACACGATCCGCCGCTACGCCGCCGAGGACGCGCATGTGATCTTCGGCGCCGCCTACGACGAGAGCCTGGGCGACAAGCTGCGCGTGACCGTCATCGCCACCGGCCTGGCGCCGGCGCGTCGCGCCCAGGCGCCGATCAGCATCGTGCACAACGCGGTGATGCAGCGTACCGGCACCGACAACCTGCCGATGCTGCACCAGACCGTGGGGGGTCAGCCGGCCGCACCGGCCGCGGCGGCGCCGACCGCGCACCACCCCGACTACACCGGCATGCAGGTGCCGAGCGTGTGGCGCAGCGGCCGCACCCAGGCGGCGGCCAAGGTCGACGCGCTGGCGAGCAACGGCATGGACGAGATCGAGATCCCGGCCTTCCTGCGCAAGCAGGCCGACTGAGCGGCGCCGGCGGCTGGCGGCTCAGGCCGCCAGCCGTGCTTCGAGGTCGTCGAGCACCTCGTCGAGCCGGCGCAGCGCGGTCTGGCCGCGGCTGCGGGGCGCGGGGCGCAGGTCGAGCAGCGTACGGTGCGCGTCGTCGAGCGCCGGCGTGAAGGTCAGGCCATGGCGCGCCAGCGTGGCGGCCAGCGCGCCGCGGCGCGCCCTCAGCTGCTGGCGCGTCGCCTGGTAGGCGTGCTCGGCCATGCCGCGGCGCTGCGCGTAGCTGAAGGGGTTGCTGAAGAAGACGTTGGCGTCGCGCGCGTCGGGCTCGAACAACAGGATGTCGGTGCCCGGGTAGGCGCGCTCGTAGTGGCGCATGCCGAGTTCCATGCGCGATCGGATCATGGCGCGGAAGGTCTGGCTCAGCACCTGCGGCAGGCCGCCATCGACCAGCCGTGACACCGGCGCCTCGCCGTGGCGGCCGCCGACGCCGCGCGTCATGCGTCGCTCGTCGGCCAGGCTGCGCGGCGCCTTGCGGCGGTCGGCGTCGTGGTCGTAGGGCACCAGCGGGTTCAGGCAGATCAGCAGGTCCAGACCCTCGTCGAGCAGCACCGAGGCGTGCAGCGTCTTGCGCAGCGCGCCGTCGACGTAGAAGCGACCATCGATCTCGACCGGCGGGAACAGCCCCGGCAGCGCCGCGCTGGCCTGCACCGCGAGCGAGATCGGCACCGCATCGAAGCCGGGCACGCCGAAGGGCATGGCCTCGCCGCTGTCGAGGTCGACCGCGACCAGCACCAGCCGGCGCGCCAGCGCGCGGAAGTCGTTGCTGCGGCCGGGTGCGGTGAAGACACGCTGCAGGTGCTCGTGCACCGTGCGGTTGGACAGCAGGCCGGTCGGCAGCGCGCGGCCGAGGCGACCCAGCACGGCGCCGCGGCTGGCGAAGCCGAAGGCGACGTCGAAGGCGGCACCGGCCGCCAGCGCCGGCAGGCTGGCGAGGCGCTGCGCGTACTCGCCCCAGGCCGGGCGGGTCAGGATCGTGGGGTCGAACACGTCGCCCGGTGCGCCGACGTTCTCGATGAAGGAGCGGCACAGCTCGCGCGGCGAGATGCCGTTGGCCAGCCCGGCGGCCACGAAGCCGCCGGCCGAGACGCCGACGTAGCCGTGGCAGCCGGTCAGCTCGAGCCCGGCGATCGATTCCTCGAGCGCGCACAGCGCGCCGATCTCGTAAATCGCGCCCAAGGGCCCCCCACCGGCGAGGGCCAGGCCGATACGCGGGGGCTTGTTAAGCCGCGGCACGCTTGCGCGGCGCGGCGCGCTTGGCCGCGGCCTTTTTCGCCGGGGCGGCCTTCGTCGCTGCGGCGGCCTTCTTCGCGGCCGCCGGCTTGCCGAGCTTGTCGACGCTCGCCTGCAGGGCGTCGATGCGTGCGATCAGCGCGTCGACGTCCTGGCTCGACGGCACGCCGAGCTTGCCCAGCGCCTTGGCCACGCGCTCCTCGAAGATGGTCTCGAGGCGGTCCCATTGCTGGCCGGCCTTGCTCTGCACCTCTTCCGAGAGCTTGGTCATCTTGCCGCTGACCTCGCCGAGCTTCTCTTCGGCGACGGCCTGGGTCTTGCGCTGGATCGACACGCCTTCCTTGACCAGCGCTTCGAAGACCTTGCCGCCCTCGCCCTGCGCCTTGGCGAAAGCGCCCAGGCCGGCCTGCCAGATCTGCGTCGCCGAGTCCTTGACCGATGCGGCGAACTGGTTGTCGAACAGCTGCGCCATCGCCGGCGGCACACCGGCGGGGCTCTTGTTCTCGGCGATCTTCTGAAGCTTCTTGACCATGCTCGTCCTCGTCGATGCGGGTGGCGCTTCCCCATGAAGCGGCCGATGGAATCACTATAGGAGCGTGGCGGCGCGCGTGGGCGTCGATCGCTAGAGAGAAGGCTCTACGCGGCAGGGGCTGCGCGGTGACGCGAACTGCGCGAACATCCGCCGTAACTGCGGGGCTGCGCCCAGGCATGCCCCGGGAAAACACCGAGCGCGACGGCGGCGATGCCCGCCGACGCCTTGGGAAAGAATCGAACGGCTCGCAGCCCACGGAGGAGACCCGCATGCGGTATTTCGTCACCGGCGCCACCGGCTTCATCGGCAAACGTCTCGTCAAGAAGCTGCTCGAGCGCAAGGGCTCGACGGTGCACTTCCTGCTGCGCCGAGAGAGCGAGGCCAAGCTGCCCGAGCTGCAGGCCTTCTGGGGCCTGAACGGCACGGCGAAGGCGCGCGCGGTACCCGTGTACGGCGACCTGACGGCCAAGAAGCTTGGCGTCGCCGCCGAGGACCTGAAGGCGCTGAACCGCAACATCGACGCGGTCTACCACCTCGCCGCAGTCTACGACCTGGAGGCCGACGAAGAGTCGCAGGTGGCCGTCAACGTCGACGGCACGCGCAGCGCGGTGGAGTTCGCGCAGGCCATCCACGCCGGGCACTTTCACCATGTCTCGTCGATCGCCGCCGCGGGCCTCTACGAGGGCGTGTTCCGCGAGGACATGTTCGACGAGGCCGAGAACCTCGACCATCCGTATTTCCTGACCAAGCACGAGAGCGAGAAGCTCGTCCGCAAGGAGTGCAGGGTGCCGTGGACCGTGTACCGCCCGGCCTTCGTCGTCGGCGACTCGACCACCGGCGAGATGGACAAGATCGACGGGCCGTACTACTTCTTCAAGCTGATCCAGCGCATGCGCCAGATCCTGCCGCCGTGGATGCCCTCGGTGGGCCTGGAGGGCGGGCGCATCAACATCGTGCCGGTCGACTTCGTGGTCGCGGCGCTCGACCACATCTCGCACTCCAAGGCGGCGCTGGCGGGGCAATGCTTCCACCTCGTCGACCCGCAGGGCTACCGCATCGGCGACGTGCTCGACATCATCGGCAAGGCCGCGCATGCGCCGAAGATGAACCTGTTCGTCAACGCGGCGCTGCTCGGCTTCATCCCCAAGAGCGTCAAGAAGGGCCTGATGGCGTTGGCGCCGGTGCGGCGCATCCGCGCCGCGGTGATGAAGGACCTGGGCCTGCCGGAGGACATCTTCGAATTCGTCAACTGGCCGACGCGCTACGACCGGCGCGCGACCGACGCGGCGCTGAAGGGCAGCGGCATCGAATGCCCGAAGCTCGACGACTACGCCTGGCGGCTGTGGGACTACTGGGAGCGCCATCTCGACCCCGACCTCTTCATCGACCGCTCGCTGAAGGGCGCGACCGGCGGCAAGGTCGTGCTGGTGACCGGCGGCAGCTCGGGCATCGGGCTGGCGGCGGCCTGCAAGTTCGCCGAGGCCGGTGCGATCACCGTCATCTGCGCGCGCGACGCCGACAAGCTGGAAGAGGCGGTCAAGGAGATCAAGACGTACGCCGGCAAGGACGCCAAGGTCTTCAGCTACTCGGTCGACATCGCCGACGAGGCCGGCTGCAAGGCCTTCCTCGAGACGCTGCAGGCCGAGCATGGTGGCGTCGACTTCCTGATCAACAACGCCGGCCGCTCGATCCGCCGCGCGATCGAGAACAGCTACGACCGCTTCCACGATTTCCAGCGGACGATGGACCTGAACTACTTCGGCTGCCTGCGCGTGACGATGGGCGTATTGCCGGGCATGGTGGCCAAGAAGAAGGGCCATGTGGTCAACATCAGCTCGATCGGCGTGCTGACCAACGCGCCGCGCTTTTCCGCCTACGTGGCGAGCAAGGCCGCGCTCGACGCCTGGACGCGCTGCGCGTCGAGCGAGTACGCCGACGTCGGCGTGACCTTCACCACCATCAACATGCCGTTGGTGCGCACGCCGATGATCGCGCCGACGGCGATCTACAAGAACGTGCCGACGCTCAGCCCCGAGGAGGCGGCCGACATGATCGCCCAGGCCTGCGTCTACAAGCCGGTGCGCATCGCGACGAGGCTGGGCATCACCGGCCAGCTGATGCACGCGCTGAGCCCGCGCATCGCACAGATCGTGATGAACACCAGCTTCCGCATGTTCCCCGACAGCGCGGCGGCCAAGGGCGACAAGAGCGCGAAGCCGCAGCTGTCCGCCGAGGCGGTGGCGATGCAGCAGATGATGCGCGGGATTCACTTCTGAGCGTCCGCTGCCGCGGCCTCGCCGCGGCAGCGGTTGACCTCGATCGACACATGCGCGAGCGCGTCCAGCTCGTGCAGGCGCTCGCGGTACAGGTCGGCCGTCAGCGGCCGGTGGGCCACCAGCGTGGCGTGGCAGGCGAAGCGTGCGTCGCCGACGCGCCACAGGTGCAGGTCGGCGACCCGGGCATCGCCGTCGGACTCGAGGCGCCGCCGCACCTGGGCCGCGAGCGGGTCGTCCATCTCGCGGTCGAGCAGGATCTTCGAGGTCTGGCGCAGCAGGCCGACGGACCACAGGGCGATCATCGCGGCGCCGACCAGGCCGATCGCCGGGTCCAGCCAGGCCCAACCGGCGAACTTGCCGGCCAGCAGCGCGACGATCGCGAGCACCGAAGTCGCCGCGTCGGCCAGCACATGGAGGTAGGCAGCCTTCAGATTCAGGTCGGTGTGCCCGTGGTGGTGATCATGATGGTCGGCGGCGGCACCGTGCCGATGCCCGTGGTCGTCATGCCGGTGCGCCGGCCCGGCGTGCAGCAGCCGCGCGCAGACCAGGTTGACCACCAAGCCGAGCACCGCCACGACCAGCGACTCGTCGTAGGCGATCGCCCGCGGTGACCACAGTCTCAGCAGCGATTCGACCGCGATGCCGAGCGCGACCACGCCGAGCAGCACCGCGCTGGTGTAGGCGCCCAGCACCTCGACCTTCCACGGTCCGAAGGAAAAGCGCGGGTCCAAAGCCCAGCGCCGCGCCAGCGCATAGCTCAGCACCGCGACGCCGATCGCGGCGGCGTGCGTGCCCATGTGCCAGCCGTCGGCCAGCAGCGCCATCGACTGCCACCACCAGCCGGCGGCGATCTCGGCCGCCATCATCGCCAGCGTGATCGCGACGACCCAGCGCGTGCGGCGCTCCGAGGCGCTGCGGTCGGCCGCGTAGTCGTGGCGGTGCTGCCAGGGGCTCAGGTCGTGGGCGTGCATGCTCGAGTCGTCGGCGCCGCGCGGCGGCAGCATGGTAGCCGCCGACGCCGTACAGTGCGAAGCACCGTCGGCCGCGAGGAGCTTGGATGGAACCGAAGGACCATTGGGAGCGGGTCTACCGCAGCAAGGCGCCGCAGGCGCTGAGCTGGTACGCGCCGCATCTGCGCGCATCGCTCGGCTACATCGAGGCGACCGGCCTTGGTGCCGAGGCGGCCGTGGTCGACGTGGGCGGCGGCGAGGCCACGCTGGTCGATGATCTGGTCGATGCCGGCTACCGCCATGTCACCGTTCTCGACATCTCGGCGAAGGCCCTCGAGGTCGCCGCGCTGCGGCTCGGCGCGCGGGCCGCGCGGGTCACCTGGGTCGCTGCCGACGTGCTGGCGCACCGCTTCGCCGCCGCGTCGGTCGACATCTGGCACGACCGTGCGGTGTTCCACTTTCTCACCACGCCCGAGCAGCGCCAGGCCTATGTGCAGCAGGTGCTGCACGCGCTGAAGCCCGGCGGCTATGCGATCGTCGGCGCCTTCGGGCCCAACGGACCCGAGCAGTGCAGCGGCCTGCCGGTGATGCGCTACGGCGCCGAGTCGCTGCACGGCGTGTTCGGCGAGCGCTTCCAGTTGGTGCAGCACAGCGTCGACCTGCACACCACGCCCTGGGGCGCGCCGCAGGAGTTCGTCTACTGCTACTGCCGCCGCACGCACTGAGCCGCCGGTGGCGCTAGACCGCCGAAAGCAGCGGCAGCACGAAGGCGAACACGCCGCCGACGAGAAAGAGCGCGACCGACGCGAGCCACACGCGCCGCGACGCCTTGCGGGTGCGCAGGCAGGCGTCGCGCTTCGCGGGGTCGATCGGGCAGGGCGCCGACCGCGCGCGCCACTGCAGCGCGCCGCCCAGCGCGAGCATCGCCGCGGCGGCGCCGAACACCGCCGCCTTGTGCTCGCTGAGCCAGACGATCTGCGGCACCGCGGCGACCAGCGAGGACAGCGCCGCGCCGGCACCCAGCGCCACCAGCAGCGCCGGCAGCGCGCAGCACACCAGCGTGCCGCCGGCCGCGAACAGCGACGCGAACGCGCTCCAGGCGCCGGCGCGCAAAGGGTCGCGGTGGCCGTCCCCCGGCGCGTCGGCCTCGGCGGCCGGGCTCACTTCTTGGCCTTGGCCGCGGCGCGCAGCGTCTCGACCGACTGCTCGACCATCTCGACCTTGATCACGTCGTAGCCGGCGTCCTTGACCTCGGCGCGGACCTTCTCGACATCGTGCGACTGGCCCGGCTTGGCCTCGACGGCGACGATCTTGTCGCCGAGGTTGACGTAGACCGCCTGCGTCTCGGGCATCGCGCCGAGCCGCTTCTCGATGCCCTGGGCGCAGAACGCGCAGACCATGCCGTTGACGGTGAGCTTGGTGGTGGCTGCCTGGGCGCCTGCCGAGGCCAGCAGGCCGGCGGCGAGGATCAGTGCGGTTCTCATGGTGTCGCTCCTTTCAGAAGATGTGCATGAAATTGAAGCGGACCTGCTTGTCGGTGTTGAAGCCCGCTTCGACGAAATAGCCCTTGTTGATCAGCCGCAGCATCGGCGTGATCTCGACCTGCTCGGAGAGGCCGCGCATGCGCCGCGCCTCGACGATGAACCACGGTTGCGTTTCCTCGTACTCGGCCTCGTAGAACGAGAAGCCGGCGCGCAGCGCGCCGTAGTCGTGGTTGATGCCGTCAGCTCGGTACAGCCGCGCGAAGGCCGCGACGTAGACGCGCGTGGTCTCGTAGTCGAGCTGCACGCCCGGCGCCCACAGTGTGCGCGTGCCGTCGAAGTCGTTGCCGCGGATGCCGCCGAGTCCGCCGACGAACCAGACGTTGGCCTGGGCGTGCGGCAGGTTCCAGCGCGCCACCAGGCGGGTGTAGGTCAGCTCGGCGATCTCGCGCGTGGTTTGTTTGTCGTCCGAGCGCATGTAAAGACCGCCGCCGCCGACCGCGTCGCGCGCGGTGAAGGCGTGGTTGACCCAGGCCTCGCGCCAGTTCGGGCCGAAGTCGCCCATCGCCATCCAGCTGTCCTTGAAGCCCATCGGCGCGGCCCGCGCCGTGCCGCCGAGCAGCAGCGCGGCGAGCAGCAGCGCGGACGCGGCGGCGTGCTTCAAGGCGCGACCTCGATCGCGGTGACGGTGTAGGCGCCGCCGATCTTCTCGGCCGCGAAGCGCACCTTGTCGCCGGCCTTGACCTTGGCGAGCAGCGCCGGGTCCTTGACGTTGAAGACCATGCTCATCGGCGGCATGTCGAGGTTCTTGATCTCGCCGTGCTTCAGCGTGATCTTGTTCTGCGCGGTGTCGACCTTGCGCACCTCGCCGTCGCTCAAGGCCTGGGCGGCGGCGAGCATCGGCAGCGCGGCGAGCGCGAGGGCGGCGATCAGGGAACGGTTCATCGGAAGCTCCTGGTTGGGGTCAGCGGTAGGCCTGGAAGACGCGCGATCCGCCGTCGCGCGTCACGAGCAACACGTCGTAGGGGTCCTTGCGGCCGCCGTACTCGGGGCCGTCCATGCCGGGCGAGCCGATCGGCATCGCCGGCACTGCGAGGCCGACGGCGTCGGGCTTGTCCTTCAGCAGGCGGCGGATCTCGCGCGCCGGCACATGGCCCTCGATCGCGTAGCCGCCGACGCGGGCGGTGTGGCAGGAGCCGTAGCGCACCGGCATGCCGAGCGCGGCGCGCGCGTCGGTGTTGCCCTGGTCGTGGGCGCGGACCTTGAAGCCGTTGGCCTCCAGGTGGCGGATCCAGTCCTTGCAGCAGCCGCAGGTCGGGCTCTTCCAGACGTCGACCAGCAGGGGCTCGTCGGCCTGCGCCGGCGGCAGCAGGGCGGCGCCCAGCAGGGCGAGCAGGGCGCGGCGGTTCGGTGGCTTCATGGCGTCAGCTCCTCGGGCTCGCGGGCACGACGACGATGCGGCCCGTCATGCCGGCCTGGTAGTGGCCGGCGATCAGGCAGGCGAAGTCGAACTCGCCCGCGCGGTTGAAGGTCCAGACGATCTCGCCGGTCCGGCCCGGCGGCACGTGGGCCATCCAAGGCTCGTCGTGCGCCATGTCGGGGAACTTCATCATCAGCGCGGCATGCGCGTCGTTCTCGGCCCGGGTGCCGATGACGAACTCGTGCATCACCTTGCCCGTGTTGCGGACGACGAAGCGCAGTGTCTCGCCCTCGCTGACCTCGATGCGGTCGGGCGTGAAGCGCATCGTGTCGCTCATGCCGACCTCGACGGTGCGCGTGGCGGCCCGGGCATCGCCGGCGATGCCCCAGGGCTTCTGCTCCTTCGCCACGGCCGCCTTCGGCGCGTGGGCTCGCTCGCCGTGGGCGAACGCGGGGGCGGCCGTGCCGAGCAGCGCGGCGGCGATCCACAGGCTGGTCTTCATCGCGTCTCCTCAATGTCCGTGGTGGCCGTGCGGCTTGCGCACCTGCACCTCGATGTCCTGCGCCGGCATGCGGCGAGGCGCCATTGCCGCCGCGCCCTCGGCCTTGAAGCGCGCCGGCTCGGCCAGCGCACCCTGCCATTCGAACGCGACGGTGCCCGGCGGGTGCTTGAACCAGCCCGGGTCGCGGTAGTCGCCCGGCGCCTGGTCGCGCCGCACCTTGAGCATCGTGAACATGCCGCCCATCTCGACCGAACCGAAGGGGCCGTCACCGGTCATCATCGGCGCGGTGTTGTCGGGCAGCGGCATCTGCATCTCGGCCATGTCGGCCATGCCGCGCTCGCCCATGACCATGTAGTTGGGGATCAGGCCGGTGATCTGCTTGACGACCTCGCGGTGCTCGACGCCGATCAGCGTCGGCACGTCGTGGCCCATCGCGTTCATCGTGTGGTGGCTCTTGTGGCAGTGGAAGGCCCAGTCGCCCTCCTCGTCGGCGAGGAAGTCGATCTGCCGCATCTGGCCCACCGCCACGTCGGTGGTCACCTCGTGCCAGCGGGTGCTCTTCGGCGTCGGGCCGCCGTCGGTGCCGGAGACGACGAACTCGTGGCCGTGCAGGTGGATCGGGTGGTTGGTCATCGTCAGGTTGCCGATGCGGATGCGGACCTTGTCGTGCTTGCGCGCGACCAGCGGCGCGATGCCCGGGAAGACGCGGCTGTTCCAGCTCCACAGGTTGAAGTCGAGCATGGTCATGATCTTCGGCGTGTAGCTGCCGGGGTCGATGTCGTAGGCGTTGAGCAGGAAGCAGTAGTCGCGGTCGACCTCGTCGATCAGCGGGTGCTTGGCCTTCGGGTGGGTGACCCAGAAGCCCATCATGCCCATCGCCATCTGCACCATCTCGTCGGCATGCGGGTGGTACATGAAGGTGCCCGGCCGGCGTGCGACGAACTCGTAGACGAAGGTCTTGCCCGACGGAATGGCGGGCTGGTTCAGGCCGGCCACGCCGTCCATGCCATTGGGCAGGCGCTGGCCGTGCCAGTGGATGCTGGTGTGCTCCGGCAGTCTGTTGGTGACGAAGATGCGGACGCGGTCGCCTTCGACGACCTCGATCGTCGGGCCCGGGCTCTGGCCGTTGTAGCCCCACAGATGGGCCTTGAAGC
>ERZ1066138.438-NODE-438-length-14105-cov-9.702420_pt1 | contig 14105 bp, 17 predicted proteins | sample MGYA00382785_ERZ1066138 | MGnify/ENA primary metagenome ERZ1066138 (study PRJEB33369, sample SAMEA5778368) | biofilm metagenome | biome: Industrial cooling water; feature: Water cooling tower basin; material: Biofilm | place: United Arab Emirates | collected... | reverse complement strand
CACGCCGACCACGAGCGCCAGCACCGCCGCCGTCAGCGCCAGCTCCACCGTGGCCGGCAGGCGCTCGGCGATCAGCGTCGCCACCGGCCGGCCCTGGCGCAGGCTGAGGCCGAAGTCGCCGCGCAGCGCGTTGGCGACGAAGCGCGCGAACTGCAGCGGGAACGGCCGGTCGAGGCCGAGGTCGGCACGCAACTGCGCACGCTGCTCGGTGGTCGCGTCCTGCCCCAGCAGGTGGGTGACCGGGTCGCCGACATGCTGGAACAGCATGAACGCGATGAAGGCGACCGTGAGCATCACGATCACGGCTTGCAGCAGGCGGCGGAGGATGAAGGCCAGCATCGGGTCGGGGGCAGCGGCCGGGCTTGGCCGCCGACGCAGCTTAACGTCTGGCGCGGCGTGACCGCGCCGCGCGGACTTCGGCGCGCGGACTTCGGCGCGGCAGCGCGGCGCGGCAGCACGGTGCGCTAAGGCGCGCGGGCGGCCGGCGCCGGCCCCAGGCAGACCGGCCCGTACCAGGCCAGGCTCTGGCCGCCGGTGTTGTCGGCGTCGCTCATCAGCGCCACGCCGATCAGCGCGCCCGGCGCCTCGCCGTAGACAGACTTGAAATCGGCCGCGATGTCGCGCTCGTGCTCGCGCCAGCGACCGAGCTGCGCCGCGCCGGCGTCGACCACGATCTTGCGGATGCGGTCGCTGCGGTTGTTGATCACCGTGTCGCCCACCGGCCCCGGCGTGTCCCACACATACATCAGCGTCGCGAACGGCGGGCGCTCGCCGCTCAGCGTCTCGGCCAGGTCGAACAACGCGCGGTTGCGCGTCGACAGCCGCGTGTGGTCGCCGTCGAAGGCGAGCAGCAGGCGCACCGGCGCGTCGTCGCCATGGCGCTGGCGCACATCGGCGGCGTCGATCAGCTTGGGCACCTGCCAGGCGAAGCGCAGCCGGCCGAGCGTCTCGGGCGCGCGGCGCAGCCGGTGGTCGAGCAGGCTGGCCGAGGCCTCGGCGGTGGCCGCCACCGCGCGCCGGCCCTCGGGCGTGCGGCCCAGCGCGTAGCGCGTGCTGCGCTTGCCGGGCAGCGCGCGCGGCGACCAGGCCGCCAGGCAGGACCAGCCGGGCGCCGCCGCGGCCAGCCCCGCCATGTCGAGACCCGCGGGGCGGTGCGCGCAGGCGGCCAGCAGCGCCGCGCCGAGCAGCACCAGCGCGACGCGGGCGCGCAGCGCGGGGTGGCCGGCGGAGGGGGTGGGCTGCATCGGGATCGGTCGACGGTGACTGGTTATCGGCCGCCGCACCGGCAGCCTGACGCGCAGGCAAAAAAAGCAGCCCGACAGGGCTGCCCTCGGCTCGGGCCGAGGCCCGCGCCGGAGTGTCGATCAGAACGCGTGCGCCATGCCGAACAGCATCAGCTCGCGCTTCACGACCAGGTGGTCGTCGAGGTCGCCGCCGTAGAGGTTGAAGCCGGTGAACACGCTGGTGCGCTTCGACAGGTTGTAGTGCAGCGACGCGCCTAGCTTGGTCAGGTCGAGCTCGTTCGTCGACGTGCCGTTGTAGTTGCCGACATCGCGCTCGAAATCGGTGCTGGCGTAAGACACCTTCAGCTCGGCCTTGCCGAACGGCACGACCGCGCCGACCAGGTAGGCGTTGCGGTCGTTGAAGTTGGCGCTCGGTCCGAAAGCGCCCGTCCCGGTCGTCCCCAGCGCCCCTTGCTGACCTGCGTCGCTGGTGCGCTGAATGCCCGCGTGCAGCTTCGCGAAACCCAGGTCGTAGTTGCCGCCGAAGGTGAGGGTCTTGTTGTAGGTCTCGTCGAAACCGTCGTAAGCCTCGTAGGACAGACCCACCTTCAGCGGGCCGGCGCCATAGGCCAGCGACAGCGACTGGTAGCGCGCAGCACCCGGCGGGTTGCCGGCCGTCACGCCGAAAGGCGTCTGACCTTCGCCCGCACCCACCTGAGCGATCACCTGCAGGCCACCGAACTTCGGCGACAGGTAGGTCACCGAGTTGTCGATGCGACCGCCGAAGTCGGTGAACAGCACGAGCGAACCGGTGCCCGGGCTGGTGAAGCCGGCGCCGGCGCTGATCGCGCGGCTGGCGTAAAGCTTCAGTTCACCATTGTTCGACGGATCGATTTCGTTGAGGACGCCGCGCGTCGCGGTGAGATTGCGTCCCAGGCGGATCTCGCCGAGCGACTTCGAGTCGAGGCCGACATAGGCCTGGCGCCCGAACAGCCGGCTGCTCTGGCGCGAGCTGCCGTCGTCGAGGTTGAAACCCGACTCGAGCACCGCGTTGGCGCTCAGGCCACCGCCTAGATCCTCCTTGACGCGCAGGCCCCATCGCGAGCCGCCCTTGCCGGTCGCTTCGCCGCCGTCGCGCAGACGGTAGACCGTGTCGTCGCCGAGCAGGCTGCGGTCGCCGCCCGATTCCGCCACCGCGGTGACCGAGGCTCGGCCGTAAAGCGTGACGGTCTGCGCCGAGGTCGCGCCGGCGAACGTGCCGAGCAGCGCCAGGGCGAGGCTGGTTTTCTTCATGAGAGATTTCTCCGAAAAGTGGACATCCGACCGTCGATGCCCGAGGGCCCTCGACGGTCACGAAACGAACCTCTAGATGGCGGGAACCGGCGCCGTTGCACACGGCGTGATACGGCCTCGTGGGCGCCGCAGTCCGCGTTGGGACTTGCGTTATCGACCCACTCCCGCGCACTCGGTCGTTCGTGGACCCCTGCTGATTACAGGAACCGGACGAGCACCTCGAGATATCTTTTGCCGCTACGTCATCAGAACGTCACACAAAGCCGTCGTGGGGCGCTCACCGCCTCATACGACCCATTCAACGTTCGGCGTCATGGGTGGCCCGCTTGCGTGCTATGCGCCTAAAGCGTACGATCGAGCAGTGCTGACCGTCGTCGAAAGCCCGATCTTCCAGAAGCTATGGCCGCTGTACTGGGACGAGGACGAACGGGCAGGGTTTGCCGCGCACGTCGCTGCGAACCCTGACGAGGGCGTTGTCATTCGCGGCTCCGGTGGCGTTCGAAAGATCAGATGGTCTCGCGCCGGTACAGGCAAGTCTGGTGGCGTCAGGATCGTCTACCTGCTGCGCACCGAACGCGAAGAAGTCTTTCTGTTGACCCTGTTTGCAAAGTCCGAGAGGGAGAACATCCCTCTGGCTGTCTTGAAGGAGATTCGCCGTGCCCTTGAAGTCTAGGAAACTGTCGCAACACGATCTGGAGGCGCTGGAAGCCAGGCGCGATATTGGAGCCGAGATCCTTCAGTCCATCCAGGACATGAAGGCTGGCAAAGGAAAGGTGGTGTTGTCCCCCGCCGTAGAAGCAAGAACGGCGACCGGTCTTTCGCAATCGCAGTTCGCTCGGCTGCTGGGGGTGTCTGTACGAACCCTGCAGGGCTGGGAGCAAGGCCGTAAGCAGCCCAGCGGCGCGGCGCGAACGCTGCTGGCGATTGCTCGCTCGAATCCGAAGGCGGTTCTGGCGGTGTCGACACCATGACGCCGAACCCCTCGCTCGAGCTGACCCGCTATGGCATGCGTTGCTTGTGCACGCAGGACTGCCGCGAGGGACGCAATCCTTGGGAACAGCAGGCACTTGACGTGCGATGAAGAAAAAGGGCACCCCGAAGGGTGCCCCTGTTCTTCACGAAGCCCGCAGGAATCAGAAGATGTGATCCACGCCGAGCAGCGTGACAGCACGCTCCTGCGCAAAACCGCGCGAATCGTCGACGCCGCCAGGACCCTCGCCGTCACGCTGCGTGATCGCCGAATAGAGCGTCGTCCGCTTCGACAAGAGATAGCGGACCGAGATGCCGTACTTCTGTTGATCGGCGCTCGTACCGTCGTTCAGATCGTAGTCCGCATTGGTGTACTGCGCCCGCAGCTGCAGCGCCGCCCCGACCGGAACCATCACGCCGACGTTGTAAAGCTGCTGGTCTCGCACCGCGGTCGCACCGATCGCAGCCCCGTTGTTGGAACCGACGTCGGTCACGTCCTGGTAACCGGCGAACAACGTCGCAACACCGAAGTTGTAGTTGCCGCCGATGTGGAAGGTCTTGTTGAACGCGCTGGACCGCGCGCCGAAACCGTCGTACGCCTCGTACGCGGCAGCGACTTTGAGCGGGCCGGCGTTGTACGACGCCATCAGTCCTTGGTACCGGGCATTCGCGCCTTCACCAGCGCCAACCTGCGCAGCGACCTGGAAGCCTCCGAAGTTCGGCGTCAGGTACTGCACCACGTTGTTCTGACGCTGGCCGAACGATTGAAACATCGCGCGCCCCTGGCCCTCGTCGATCTTGAACTCGCCCAGACCCGTCACGTCGGTGTAGACCACGTTCATCACGCGCGAAATCGTCTCCTGCCGGCCCAAGCGCAAGTCTCCGAGCGACTTGGAACCCAGCGCGACGTAAGCACCGCGACTGAAGCCGGCGACTCCGCTGCCGTCATCGGCGTTGAACCCGGACTCGAGCACGAAATAGGCGCGCAGTCCGCCGCCCAGATCTTCCGTGCCGCGCAGACCCCAGCGCGAGCCGGCCATGCCGGTCGACGAACCACCTTCGTCCATGCGCCAGACGGAATCGCCGTTGTTGACGTTATCGCCGGGGGTCGAATAGGTGATGTTCGTGCCAACGCGGCCGTAAAGCGTTACCGAGGATTGGGCCGAGGCGGCGCCGGCGAAGGCACCCAACACGGCGAGAGCGAGGATCGACTTTTGCATTGAAATATTCTCCATAGTTGAACAAGAGCTCCGACCGCTGCCGAGGCACGAGCAGCAAATCGAACCAACCCCAAGGAGGGAAGCTGCGCGTATTGCACCAGAGTCAACCCGTCAATCCGCTAAGTCCTTCCCACATCGGCGCGCATCTGTTGCCCTCATGCAACTTTGATGCACCAAATTAGTGCTTCATCAAACAGACACAGCTTCGCCTGGTGCTGTACCTGCATGGCGCAATCCGGGCGGCCGCGGCGGCGGCCGATGGGCTCTGCGCCGTCAGCGCGCCCACGGTAGAGAATGCGCGCATGACGGAACTCAGCCCTAGCGACCGCCTGCTCGCCTCAGTGGACAACGCGCTGCGCACGGTGTTCGGCAGCCACAGAGCCGCGCGCCCGATGCCTCGGGCCGCGGCCACCGCGGCCGACGCGCCTGGTCTCAGCGAGCCGGAGCGTGCGCTGTCGGCCGCGCTGATGCGCGTCAACCACGTCGGCGAGGTCTGCGCGCAGGCGCTCTACGACGCGCAGGCGCTGACGACGCGCGACCCAGCGCTGAAGGCGCAGTTCGCCGCCGCGGCGCGCGAGGAAACCGACCACCTGGCCTGGACCGAGGCGCGGCTGCAGGAACTGGGCGGCCGGCCGAGCTGGCTCAACCCGCTGTGGTACGCCGGCGCCTTCGGCATCGGCCTGCTGGCCGGGCGCGCCGGCGACGCCACCAGCCTGGGCTTCGTCGTCGAAACCGAGCGCCAGGTCGAGCAGCATCTCGCGAGCCACCTCGACCGCCTGCCGGCGGCCGACGCCGCCTCGCGAGCGATCGTCGCGCAGATGCGCGACGACGAGGCGCGCCACGCACAGCACGCCGAGCAGGCCGGCGCCGCGCCGCTGCCGGCCCCGGCACGCTGGCTGATGCGCGGCGTCGCGGGCGTGATGACGGTCACCGCACACCGCCTCTGAGCCGCGGCGCGGCTCAGACCTCGCGGATCTCGACGCCGGTGGTGATGGCGGCGGTGTGGGCGAGCATCGCGGTCGCCGAGCAGTATTTTTCGTGCGACAGCGCCACCGCGCGCTCGACCACCGCCGGCGCCAGACCGCGGCCGCTGACGACGAACTGCAGGTGGATGCGCGTGAACACCTTGGGGTCGGTCGCGGCGCGTTCCGCCGTCAGCTTGACCTCGCAGCCGCGCACATCGTGGCGGCCGCGCTTGAGGATCAGCACCACGTCGTAGGCGCTGCAGCCGCCGGTGCCGGCGAGCACGGTCTCCATCGGGCGCGGCGCGAGGTCGCGGCCGCCGCCGTCGGGGGCGCCGTCCATGGTCAGCAGGTGACCGCTGCCGGTCTCGGCGGTGAAGGCCATGCCGGCGTCGTGCTGCCAGCGAACGGTGCATTCCATGCGCGTCTCCAGAGGCAAGGCGAGGGATTGTGCCGTCCCGCACGCGACTGGAGCGGTCTCTCTACGGAAACCCGCGCCGGCTTGTTGCGGCGCACCATCGACCGCTCTAAACTACGCGCATCGATCGGTCGACTGACCGGTCCCCGGTTGTCTCCTCCACCCCCTCCATAGGTGGATTCGGCCCAAGGCCTCACGGCCTTGGGCCTTTTTCTTGGGCGCCCGGCCTGGACGGTGCGGCGTGGGCGCTGACTTATCATCCGCGCGCCTTTCCAGGAGCAACGATGGCCCGCGCCCCGCGCACGCCCGCCAAGCCGGCCGCGGCCGCGCGGCGGCCCAAGACCCCGACCGACTACCTGCCGCGCATCCTGCGCGCGCGGGTCTACGACGTGGCGGTCGAATCGACGCTGCAGCCGGCACCGAGGCTGTCGCAGCGCCTGGGCAACCATGTGCTGCTCAAGCGCGAAGACGAGCAGCCGGTCTTCAGCTTCAAGCTGCGCGGCGCCTACAACAAGATGGCGCAGCTGAGCCCCGCCCAGCTCGAGCGCGGCGTGATCTGCGCCTCGGCCGGCAACCATGCCCAGGGCGTGGCGCTGTCGGCGCGCAAGCTGGGCTGCCGCGCCACCATCGTGATGCCGGTCACCACGCCACGGCTCAAGATCGACGCCGTGGCCGCGCTCGGCGGCGAGGTGGTGCTGCACGGCGAGAGCTACTCCGACGCCCACGCCCACGCGCTCGAACTCGAGAAGCGCGAGGGTGCGACCTTCGTCCACCCTTTCGACGACCCCGACGTGATCGCCGGCCAGGGCACGATCGCGATGGAGATCCTGCGCCAGCACCCGGGGCCGATCGACGCCGTCTTCGTCGCCATCGGCGGCGGCGGGCTGGTCGCCGGCGTGGCGGCCTACATCAAGGCGCTGCGGCCGGAGATCCAGGTGATCGGCGTGCAGACGGCCGACTCGGACGCCATGATCCGCTCGGTCAAGGCCGGCAAGCGCGTGACGCTGCACGACGTCGGCCTCTTCTCCGACGGCACCGCGGTCAAGACGGTCGGCGTCGAGACCTTCCGGCTCACGCGCGCGCTGGTCGACGGCTTCGAGGTGGTCGACACCGACGCCGTCTGCGCCGCGATCAAGGACGTGTTCCAGGACACCCGCTCGATCCTCGAGCCGGCCGGCGCGCTGGGCGTGGCGGCGATCAAGCAGCATGTGGCCCGCACCAAGGCGACCGGCAAGACCTATGTGGCGATCACCTGCGGCGCCAACATGAACTTCGACCGGCTGCGCTTCGTCGCCGAGCGCGCCGACGTCGGCGAGGAGCGCGAGGCGCTGTTCGCCGTGACCATCCCCGAGGAGCGCGGCAGCTTCAAGCGCTTCTGTGGGCTGATCGGGCCGCGCAGCGTCACCGAGTTCAACTACCGCATCTCCGACGACAAGACCGCGCATGTCTTCGTCGGCCTGAGCACCAGCGAGCGCGGCGAATCGGCCGAGATCGCCAGGCGCTTCGCCAAGCAGGGCTTCCCGACCGTCGACCTCACGCACGACGAGCTCGCCAAGGCCCACATCCGCCACATGGTCGGCGGGCGCTCCGAGCTGGCGCGCGACGAGCGGCTGTTCCGCTTCGTCTTCCCCGAGCGACCCGGCGCGCTGATGCGCTTCCTGACGCGCATGCACCCCGACTGGAACATCAGCCTGTTCCACTACCGCAACCAGGGCGCCGACTACGGCCGCATCCTGGTCGGCCTGCAGGTGCCGCGCGGCGAGCGTGCGGCGCTGAAGGAGTTTCTCGCGACGCTCGACTACCCCTGTGTCGAGGAGACCGACAACCCGGTCTACCGGCTGTTCCTGCGCTGAGGCCGCGCGGCCACAATCGTTCGCCCCGCCTTCGCCGCCCCGCCGATGCCGCCCGTCCAGCGCTCCCTGATCGCGCCGACCGCCCACCCGCGGCTCGAGGACGCGCTGCGCCAGAAGCTGCAGCGCCGCGGCGAGACGGCCGGCAGCCTCGGCGAGCTCGAGCCGCTGGCGGTGCGGCTCGGGCTGATCCAGAACACCCTGAAGCCGCGGCTCAAGCAGCCGCAGCTGCTGGTCTTCGCCGGCGACCACGGCCTGGTCGTCGAGGGCTTCGCGCCGCGCGGCGCGACCACGCTGGTGCAGGTCCAGCACCTGCTGGCCGGCCGGCTGCCGTTGGCGGTGTTCGCCTTCATCCACGGCCTGACGCTCAACGTGGTCGACGCCGGCCTGGCCGACCACATCGGCCCGTGCCCCGGCCTGCTGCAGCGCAAGATCGGCTTCGGCACCCGCAACGCGCGCGTCGCCGCGGCGATGACGGTCGACCAGGCCCATGCGGCGGTGCGCGCCGGCATGGAGATCGCCGACGCGCTGCCGGGCAACGTGCTGGCCTGCGCCGGCCTGGGCATCGGCTCGCACGAGAGCGCTGCGCTGGTGCTCGGGCGGCTGGGCGACCTGCCGGTCGAGGCGCTGCTGCACACCGGCAGTGCGCCGGCCGCGCCGCTGACGCTGGCGGTGCTCGACGCGGTGCGCTCGCGCCACGAGCAGGTCGCCGACCCGGTCGAGGTGATCGCGGCCTTCGGCGGCTACGAGATGGCGATGATGGTCGGTGCGATGCTGGTCTCGGCCAGCAAGCGCCACCTGATCGTGGTCGACGGCCTGCCGGCCTGCGCGGCGCTGCTGGTGGCCTCGCGGATCGCCGCCGCGGTGACCGACTACGTGGTGTTCGCGCGCAGCCACGGCCAGCCAGGGCTGGACGAGGCGCTCGGCCTGTTCCACGCCACCGCGCTGCTGGAGCTGGGCCTGGAGAGCACCGACGGCACCGGCGCCGCGCTCGCCTGGCCGCTGCTGCACAGCGCCGCGGCGCTGCTGACCGAGGTCGCCGAGGGCGACGACCCGGGCCCGAGCCAGCTCGGCACGACGCTCTGAGGCGCCGACGGGTTCAGCGCTGCCGGCGGCCGGCGTCGACCGGCGTTTCGACCGGGTCGCCGTGGTCGTCGGTCGCGGCCGCGCCGTCGTCGACCGGCTCGTCGGCCGGCAGGCCGGTCGGCGGTGGCGGCGGCACGAACGTGGCGGGCGGGACGACGAAGCCCGGCGGCACGCCCGCGTCTGCAGACGGCGCGACACCGGCCTGCAGCCGGCCGGTGGCCGGCGGCGGCAGCGGCGGCAGCTCGAGCTGGAAGCTCGGCGCGCCGCCGGTCGGCCCGAAGCTGGCACCGCGCTGCGTCACCGCGAGCAGCACCAGCTCGCCGTCCACCGGCGCGCCGACGCGGTAGGGCCGCGGCGGCTTGCCGTCGATACCGACGAGCGCCACGCCCTGCGTGCTCGGCTTGTCGCCCGGGCGCGGCGCCATCACGCCGAGCAGCTGGAAGCGGGCGGCGAGCGCCGGCGGCGGCGCGGCGGCGGCCTCGGGCGTGGGCGCGTCGGCGGGCAGGGCGAACAGCCGACCGAGGTCGCCGCGCAGCGTGCCGGCGGCGACCGGCTGCACCGTCGCCGGCAGCGCCGACGGTGTGCTGCCCAGGCGCAAACCCCAGTAAGCGGCACTGGCCGCCACGGCGGCCCAGACGAGGAAGGCGACGAGTCGTACCGACATGACCGACGATTATGATGGCCCCGCCCTCGACATCCGATGACGGTCCCCGACCGTACAGGCTTCCCATGACCGCTGTCCCCGCCTCCCCACGCCGCCGCGTGCACGGCTTCACGCTGATCGAGCTGATGGTGGTGCTCGTCATCATCGGCGTGCTCGCCGCGCTGATCGTGCCGAACGTGCTCGACCGCGCCGACGACGCCCGCGTCACCGCCGCACGCACCGACGTCAACAACCTGATGCAGTCGCTGAAGCTCTACCGCCTCGACAACCAGCGCTACCCGACCGGCGAGCAGGGCCTGCAGGCGCTGGTGGCCAAGCCGACCGCCGGCCCGGTGCCGCCGAACTGGAAGCCCTACCTCGACAAGCTGCCGAACGACCCCTGGGGCCGGCCTTACCAGTACGTCAACCCGGGCGTGAAGGGCGAGGTCGACGTCTTCAGCTTCGGCGCCGACGGCCAGGCCGGCGGCGAGGGCAAGGATGCCGACGTCGGCTCTTGGCAGTAGCCGCGCGCGACCCCCGCGCCGCGGCGCCCGGCGTGCGGCGCAGGGCTTCACGCTGATCGAGCTGTTGATCGTCGTCACGCTGGTCGTGATCGCTTCGGCGGTCGCCACGCTGGCGCTGCGCGACCCGGCGGCGGCGCGGCTCGAACGCGAGGCCGCCCGGCTCGCCGCGCTGCTCGAAACCGCCCGTGCCGAGGCGCGCGGCGCCGGGCTGCCGGCGCGCTGGGTGCCCGGCGGCGACGCGCCGGGCTTCCGCTTCGTCGGGCTTCCGTCGGCGCTGGCGCTGCCGTCGGCCTGGCTCGACGACTCGGTGCGCGCCGAGGTGCTGACCACCCAGGGCCGCGTGGCCGCCGCGGTGCTCGGCCCCGAGCCGGTGATCGGGGCGCAGCGCATCGTGCTGAGCCTGGACGCCCAGCGCGTCGAGCTCGCCACCGACGGCCTCGGGCCCTTCGCCGTCGCGCCGCCGGCCGCCGCCCCCCGATGAAAGCCAGCACCGAGCGCGCCCGCGGGCTCACCCTGATCGAGGTGCTGGTCGCGCTGACGATCGTCGCCGTGACGCTGGCCGCCGGCCTGAAGGCCGCCGGCGCGCTGACCGACAACGCGCAGCGCTTCGGCGACGTGACCGCGGCGCAGTGGTGCGCCGACAACCAGCTCACCCAGCTCAAGCTGGCGCGGCAGTTCCCCGACCTCGGCGAGCTCGAGTTCGACTGCGAACAGCTCGGCGTGCCCTACGTCGGCCGCCTGGAGGTGCGCAGCACGCCGAACCCGAACTTCCGCCGCGTCGACGCCCTGATCCGCGACGCCGACGAGCGGCCGGTGCTGAAGCTGTCGACCGTGATGCCGAGGTATTGAGGATGCGACGCCGCGGCTTCACGCTGATCGAGGTGCTGGTCGCGCTGTTCATCCTCGCGATCGTCGCCGGGCTGGCCTGGCGCGGCGTCGACGGCATGACGCGCTCACGCGACGTGGCGAGCGAGCGGCTCGAGAAGCTGCTGCGGCTGCAGTCGGTCGTCGCCCAGTGGGAGGCCGACCTCGCCCAGGTGCAGGACAGCGGCATCGTCCCGGCGCTGCGCTTCGACGGCGCCAACCTGCGGCTGACCCGCCGCACGCCCGAGGGTCTGCAGCTGGTCGTGTGGTCGCTGCGCGGCGAAAGCTGGACGCGCTGGGCGGCGCCGCCGGTGACGCGCAGCGCCGCGCTGCAGGAGGCCTGGCTGCGCTCGCAGCAGCTGATCGGCACCGAAGACGGCCAGTTGCGCCTGCTCGGCGGCGTGGCCGGCTGGCAGCTCTACTTCTGGCGCGGCAACGCCTGGAGCAATGCGCAGTCGAGCGCCGACCTCGCCGCTGCGCCGCCGGAGGGTGGCGCCTCGGCCCCCGAGGGCGCGACGCGCGAGCTGCTGCCCGAAGGCGTGCGGCTGGTGCTGAACTTCGCCGAGGCCAGCGGCCACGCCGGCGACCTGACGCGCGACCTGCGGCTCGCGCCGGCCGCGCCATGAGCGGCCGGCCCGTGCCGCCCGGGCAGCGCGGCGCCGCGCTGCTGACCGCGATGGTGATCGTGACCCTGGTCGCCACGCTCGCCGCCGGCATGATCTGGCAGCAATGGCGCGCGGTGCAGGTCGAGGCCGCCGAGCGCGGCCGCAGCCAGTCGCAATGGATCCTCGACGGCGCGGTCGACTGGGCGCGGCTGATCCTGCGCGAAGACGCCCGCACCGGCGGCCCCGACCACCTCGGCGAGCCCTGGGCGGTGCCGCTGGCCGAGGCCAAGCTGTCGACCTTCCTCGCCGCCGACCGCGACAACACCGACGATGCGCCCGACGCCTTCCTCTCCGGTGCGATCGCCGACGCGCAGGCGCGCTACAACCTGCGCGCGCTGGCCGAGCTCGCCGAACCGGCCGAGGCCGCGGTCGAGGAGCGCACGCTGCGCCGGCTGTTCGAGTTCGCCGGCGCCTCGGGCGAGGCCGCGGCGGCGCTGGCGCAGTCGCTGCGCGCCGCCGCGACGGCCGGCAGCGGCGAGGCCGCCCAAGGCGACCCGGCGCTGATGCCCGAGCGCGTCGAGGACCTCGGCTGGCTCGGCGTCGACCCCGAGACGCTGGCGCGCATCGCGCCCTACGTGACGCTGCTGCCGGTGCGTACCGCGGTCAACGTCAACACCGCGCCGAAGGAGGTGATCGCTGCGGTGGTCGACGGGCTCGACCTCGCCAGCGCCGAGCGGCTGGTGCAGCAGCGCCAGTCGCGGCCCTTCCGCAACCTCGGCGAGGTCGCCGCCCAGCTGCCGCAAGGCACGCCGCTCGACCAGCGCCGGCTCGGCATCGCCTCGTCCTTCTTCGAGGTGCGCGGCCGGCTGCGGCTGCTCGACCGCGCGGTCGAGGAGCGCGCGCTGGTCGAGCGGCGCAACCTCGAGGTCGTCGCCCTGCGGCGCGAGCGCGCCAGCGGCCTCGACGGCACGCTGCGCTGAAGGCCCGGCCGTTGCGTCACAACCACGTCATAAAGCTGCTGTAAGTGATTGATTTGACAGGGCTGTCACGGACCGACGCCTAGAATCGATCGAACCGTCATGCACCGATGAGCACCCTCGTCATCTCGATCCCGCCGCGGCCGCGCCTGCGCGCCGGCGCACCCGCGCCTGCCGCCGCGCCGGCCGAGTTCGACTACGTGCTCAGTGGCGACGGCCTGCAGCTCGGCCGCAGCGGGCGCGCCGCGCCGGCGCTGCTGCCGAAGGCCGAGCAGGTCGTCGCGGTGCTCGCGGCGGCCGATGTCGGCTGGCACCGCATCACCTGCCCCAAGGCGCCGGCGGCGCGGCTGGCCGCGGCACTGGCCGGCGTGCTCGAAGACGCGGTACTCGACGAGCCCGGCCTGCTGCACTTCGCACTGGCGCCCGGCGCCAAGGGCGGCGAGACCGCCTGGGTCGCCGCGACCGACCGGGCCTGGCTGGCCAGCGAGATCGCGCTGCTCGAATCCGGCGGCCTGCGCGTCGACCGCGTCGTGCCGTCGGCCTGGCCCGACGCGCCGGCGCTCGGCCACTTCCACGAGGTCGAGGCCGGCACCGGCCGCGCCGCCGGGCTGGCGCTGACCTGGGCCCATCCCGAAGGCGTGGCGACCTGGCCGCTGCAGGGCGGGCTGGCGCGCGCGCTGCTGCCGCAGCCGCTGCCGGCCGACGCGCGCTTCACCGCGCTGCCGTCGGTCGCCGCGCCGGCCGAGCGCTGGCTCGGCGCCGTCGTGCGCGTCATCACGCCGGCCGAGCATGCGCTGCAGGCCGCGCGCTCGCTGTGGAACCTGCGCCAGTTCACGCTCGCGCCGCGCCACCGCGGGCTCGACGTGGTCGGCAACCTGCTGCGCCGGCTGCGCAGCCCGGCCTGGCGGCCGGCGCGCTGGGGCCTGGCGGCGCTGCTGCTGGTGCAGCTCGCCGGCCTCAACCTTGCCGCCTGGCAGCAGCGCAGCACGCTCGAGGCCAAGCGCGCCGAGATGACGACGCTGCTGCAAGCCGCCCACCCGCAGGTCCGCGTGGTGCTCGACGCGCCGCTGCAGATGCAGCGCGAGACCGACGCGCTGCGCGCCGCCGCCGGCCGCGCCGGCGATGCCGACCTCGAGGCCGCCCTCGAAGCCGCCGCCAGCGCCTGGCCCGAGGGCGAGCCGGTGCAGACGCTGGCCTACCAGGGCGGCCGCCTGACGCTGGCCGTACCCGACTGGGACGAGGCCCGCATCGACGGCTTCCGCCAGGCGCTCGCGACGGCCGGCTGGTCGGTCGAGGCCGCCGACGGCAACCTGACGCTGCGCCGCGACGGTGGCGCGGAGCCTCGCACATGAACGGCCGCACGCGCCGCCTGGGGTTGCGGCCATGAGCATGCCCGGCCAGCGCCTGCCGCTGCCGGCCGGCTGGTCGGCCGCCGGCCGCCGGCTCGGCACGCGCTGGGCCGCGTTGGCGC
>ERZ1066138.437-NODE-437-length-14110-cov-8.757595_pt1 | contig 14110 bp, 14 predicted proteins | sample MGYA00382785_ERZ1066138 | MGnify/ENA primary metagenome ERZ1066138 (study PRJEB33369, sample SAMEA5778368) | biofilm metagenome | biome: Industrial cooling water; feature: Water cooling tower basin; material: Biofilm | place: United Arab Emirates | collected... | reverse complement strand
AACCCCTGACCTCTGCAGTGCGATTGCAGCGCTCTCCCATCTGAGCTACGGCCCCAACCTTGGGAAGGTTACATTTTTGGGCCGCCCCTCCGGCTTGTCAAGGAACGGGACCGGAACGGTTGATATGTCCCCGCAACCGCCGGACGCCGAGCATCGCGCCTTGCCCCACCTCGCTCGGGCGGCTACACCACAGCAACGCCAGACGGCCGCAGCGGCGAGGACACATGCTCGAATTTCTCAGCTTCATCAACTACGTCATCAATCTCTACAGCTATGTGGTCTTCGCCACGGTCATCATGAGCTTTCTGCTCGCATTCAATGTCATCAACCCGCGCAACCAGGTCGTCCAGATCATCTGGAACGCGCTGACCGCTCTGACCGAACCGCTGCTGGCACCCATCCGCCGCGCGCTGCCCGACTTCGGTCCCATCGACCTGTCTCCGGTCGTTCTGCTGCTCGGCCTCTACTTCATCCAAAGCGTCGTCATCACCAACATCGCCAAGGCTTTCATTTAGCCCTGCCGCCAGCGGAGACCCGCTGGCCAATCGAGCTTCCCCATGGCGGACGGCGATCACCCCTGGAAGATCGTCAACGGGTGCGTCATCGTGCGCGTGCGCGTCACGCCGAAATCGTCCAAAGATACAATTGACGGGGTCGAACCGGCCGCCGGGGGCCCGGCCATCAAGGTCAAGGTCCGGGCGGTTCCGGCCGGAGGAGAGGCCAACGAAGCTGTCGAGCGTTTGCTCGCGGACTGGTTGGGTATCCCCAAGAACTCCGTTTCGGTGACCACTGGCCACCGGTCTAGACTGAAATCCATAAAGATTGCAGGCGACTCCGCGAAGCTTGAAGTCCGGCTCGCGGCACGGCTTTTGGAGTGTCTGCGAAGCGCAAGAATTGATCCGGCAAAAATCTGAAAAACCCGAGGAGGAAATATTGATGCAATCGCGTGTCATCGACGGCAAAGCCGTCGCCGCCGAAGTCCGCGCGGGCGTCGCAAGAGACGTCGCCGCGTTGAAGGCCGGCCACGGCCTGACCCCCGGTCTCGCGGTTGTCCTTGTCGGCGAAGACCCGGCGAGCAAGGTCTACGTCAAGAACAAGGGCGAACAGACCAAGGAAGCCGGCATGAATTCGTGGGAGTACAAACTCCCCGCCGAAACGAGTGAAGCTGAAATCCTCGCCGTCGTCGAAAAGCTGAACAATGACCCGGCCGTGAACGGCATCTTGGTCCAGCTTCCGCTCCCCAAGCACGTCAATGCCGAGCGCGTCTTAAACACCATCGACCCGAACAAGGACGTGGACGGTTTCCACCCGGTGAACGTCGGCCGCCTGTGGATCGGCGAGCGCACGCTCGTGCCTTGCACGCCAACGGGGTCGGTGATCCTCGCCAAAACCGTGCAGCCCAACCTTTCCGGCCTCAACGCCGTCGTCATCGGCCGCTCGAACATCGTCGGCAAGCCTGTGGCCGCCCTGCTGTTGCGCGAGAACTGCACCGTCACGGTCGCCCACTCGCGCACCAAGAATATCGAATCCGTCGTCAAGGGCGCCGACCTCGTGATCGCGGCCGTCGGAATTCCCGAAATGGTCAAGGGCGACTGGTTGAAGCCCGGCGCCATCGTGATCGACGTCGGCATCAACCGTGTGCCATCCGAGAACGGCAAGACGAAACTCGTCGGCGATTGCGATTACGCCGATTGCGCGCGCACGGCCGGCGCGATCACACCGGTTCCCGGTGGCGTCGGCCCGATGACGATCGCCTGCCTGCTCCAGAACACAGTCGAAGCCGCCAAGATGCAGCGTGGGATCAAGTAAACGCCGCAAGCCAGCCTTCACCGGCCAAGGGGCGCTCCCTCGGAGCGCCCTTTTTTATGAGGTGAATGCGCGGTTTAAGCACCACGGGGGTTTCGTTCCGGCCCGGCCCTGGGCTAGTGTGTTCAAACCATCCGAAATAGAATTTTCCCGTCGAGACCCTGCTTGAAACCACTTGGCCTATGGACTCTGCCGAATGCGATCACGTGGTATCGCGTCGTTGCCGCCGTTCCGATCATCTTGTTGCTCGTCAGCGGTTCGAACGCGGCGCTTTGGGCGGCACTTGCTCTCATGATCGTGGCCGAGGTGTCAGACGGCATCGACGGCTGGGTCGCGCGCCGCTACGGCCAGGTCTCCGCCGTCGGCAAGATCCTCGATCCCATGGCCGACAGCCTCTATCGCGTTTCCGTTTTTACCGCCTTCGCCGCCAACCGCTGGATGCCGGTGTGGATGTTCCTCATCATGTTGTGGCGCGACATCAGCGTCTCGTATCTGCGCGTCGTCGCCGAACAGAAGATCGGCACGCTCGCGGCACGCCAAAGCGGAAAATGGAAAGCCGTCGCACAGGGCATCGCGCAAATACTCGTTGTGGCCGTCTACGCATGGTGTGGCACCGGCCTGCCCCCTGAAATGCAGCGGCTTTTGTGGTGTACGCTCTTCATCGCCACCGTGGTCACCGCATGGTCCCTCGTTGACTACGCACTGGCCGTCTACCGCGGCATAAAGGCGGCCTGATCGCTTCCCCGGACGCCACCGCTATCCCATTGAAAGGACGAGCAGGCCTTGCGCGGAAAGGTTGGCAAGGAATGCTGGGTGCACGGGCGGCGAACCTATGGCAGAACACACCGGGAAACGGCCCGTCGAGACGGGCACGGAGCGCAACGGGACCGCGATGATCATGTCGAACGGACCAGAGGTTGATCGGGATCGCGCATCGAGCGCGCTGGCCACCATCCCCAACCTGCTCAGCCTGTTGCGCGCGCTTCTGGGCCCTGTGGTCCTGTCTCTCATCCTATCCGAAGCACCCTGGGCGCTATGGGCGGCCCTGGCGCTTATGTTGCTTGCCGAGGCCACCGACTATTTCGACGGTGAGATCGCCCGCCGCTACGATCTGGAAACTGAAATCGGCCGTCTGGCCGATCCGGTCTGCGACAGCGTCTATCATCTCTCCGTCTTCCTCGCCTTCCTGGCCATGGGATGGATGGCGGCATGGATGCTGTTCATCATCTACACCCGCGATCTGACGGTACCCTACTTGCGCGCGTTCGCGCGCCAATCTGGGCACGAACTCCAAATTCTGACGTCGGGCAAGATCAAGACCGCTGTCCACGCTGTGGCTCAAATCGGTGTTGTCGCCGTGGCGCTCGGACTGTTTGGGCCACATGTTCTAATCAACGGACCGGCACCGACAATCCTGCTGATGGCAGCCGTCATCGCGTCCATCTACTCGCTTGCGGATTATGTGGCCGAAACGGGCCGCCTCGTGCGATCGTAGCGAAGTGAAGTTACCCGCCGCCTTAAGTCCGGACCGTCATGCAGCCGCTTTCATCTGCCGCCCCGGACGCATTCGACGGGATCGACTTCGTCCTTACCGATCTCGACGACACGGTGACGCTTGACGGCCGGCTTCCCGCCGCCAGCTACGCCGCGTTGGAAGCCCTCGAAGCCGCCGGCAAGAAAGTCGTTATCGTCACGGGCCGCCCGGCCGGCTGGTGCGATCTCATGGCGCGCTTCTTCCCCGTGGCCGCTGTCGTCGGGGAGAACGGCGCTTTTTATTTCCGCTACGATCGCATCGCGCGCGCCATGCACCGCGTCTACCAGCGGACAGACGCCGAGCGCGCACGAGATCGCCGGCAACTCGAAGCCATCTTCGCCGGCATAGCCGCGAGCACGCCGGGCATCGCGCTTTCCGCCGACCAGCCTTACCGCATCAGCGACATCGCCGTCGACTTTTGCGAGGACGTCGCCAGACTGGACGATCATGTGATCGCACAGATTGTCCGCAGGTTCGAACAAGGTGGCGCTACGGCCAAAGTTTCCTCTATCCACGTCAACGCCTGGATCGGCGACTTCAGCAAACTCGAAATGTCGTTGCGCTTGCTTGCACAGGAGTTTGCCGTCGATGCGAAGTCCGCACTGGACCGCGTCGTCTACGTCGGCGACTCTCCGAACGACGAACCGATGTTCGCCCACTTTCGCCACACCGTCGGCGTCGCCAACCTCCGGCCTTTCCTCGCCGCGCTCAGCGCGCGTCCAGCCTGGATCACGCGTGAACCCGGTGGCAACGGCTTCGCCGAAGTCGCAGCGCAGTTGCTCAAGGTCTGAGTTTGCACCAATCCGCCGCTCGTTCCACCCGGCCCGGCTCTCACGGCGCGGGCTGACACACGGCACCGGCCGCCCCCGCATGGATCGACAAATCCTTGATCACCGGCCGCGAACCCGTCAGTGCATTATCCGGATCCCATGCAATCGCGACCTTTTCAAACCGGGTCTCTTTTGCGTCGTAGATGAGAAGGTGCCCGGCGAGCGTTTCCCCTGCCCCGGTGATTTCCTTCAGCACTTCGACGGCCTGTAGAGTTCCGAGCACGCCGACGACCGCGCCGAGTACGCCCACCTCCGCACAATTGGCCACGGTGCCGGGTGGCGGCGCATCTGGAAACAAACAGCGGTAGCTGGGATAAGGCACGCCGTCTGTACCGGCCTCGTGCGGCTTGAAAACCGTAACATAACCGTCGAACGGGCCTGCGGCGGCGAACACCAGTGTCTTCCTGGCGAAGTAACAGGCATCCGAAACGAGATATCGCGTGGCGAAATTATCCGAGCCGTCGGCCACGATGTCGTACGCCCCGATGATCTTCAATGCATTGGCGGCGTTGAGGCGTTCCGCATGAGTTTCGACGCGGACATGCGGATTGAGTTTTATCGCCGCCTCGCGCGCACTCTCGACCTTCAACTGACCGACATGTGCCGTATCGTGGGCGATCTGCCGCTGCAAATTGTCGAGCGACACATGATCGTCGTCGATGAGTCCGATCGTCCCCACGCCGGCTGCGGCCAGATAGAGAAGCAGCGGCGACCCCAGGCCACCCGCGCCCACGATCAAAACGCGCGCGGACTTCAGCTTCTGCTGGCCCTGCCCTCCGATCTCCTTCAGGACGAGGTGCCGCTTGTACCTCTCGATTTCGTCCGCTGTGAACATGCTGACAGACTTAACATTTCCAGAGGCTGTTGAACCGGCCGCGATGCCACAAACTTTCGCAGTTGCAGCAAAAATTGGCATGCGCAGTACCGTGACGAGATAAGCAAATGCGTCTAAGTTTGTATCCGGGGGAGTGCGCTTCTAGGGCCAGCCTTTGTAGCAAGTGGAAGACAGCGTAGCCAGCCGGCCAATGCGGCTTGGCAAATGCTGCCGGCCTATCGTCACAACGGCTGAACCACCGCCATGTCCCCTAGCCGTACCGGGCGAAGCTGCCACGCGGTCCATGCCGCGCGCGGGTTCACATCCCCTGGGAACGGAACAACCTTTGGGGAAGAACATGCAACAATCGACACAAGGCGTCACTTACGAGCGCGTCGACGACGCGTACTTCGCTGCCCGCGGACTGAAACGTCACGCCGGGGTCTGGTCGCTCTGGGCGCTTGGCGTCGGCGCGGTGATCTCAGGGCACTTCTCGGGCTGGAACTTGGGCTTGGCCCAGGGCGGTTGGGGCGGCATGGCGCTGGCGACGGCGATCATTGCCGTCATGTATCTGGGCTTGACGTTTTCGCTTGCCGAAATGAGTCCCGCGATGCCGCACACCGGCGGCGCATACTCGTTTGCAAGAACCGCTTTCGGACCATGGGGAGGCTTTCTGACCGGCCTCGCCGAAAACGTCGAATACGTCATCACGCCGGCAGTCATTGTGTTCTTCATCGGCAGTTACATGGCGGCGATCCTAGGTGCGCCAACGGAAATGCAGCCGCTGTTCTGGATAGGCGGCTACATAATTTTCGTGCTGTTGAACTACATCGGCGTTGAGCTGTCCTTCCGCTTCTCGCTCATCATCACGCTGCTGGCACTAGCCTGCCTTGCGGTTTTCTACGTCAGTGCGATCGGCCATATCGACTTTGGCCGCTGGGCCCTGAACATTGCGCCCGACGGCACCGAACTGCCCGAAGGCAATGGCGAACTGATGCCCATGGGCTGGTACGGCGTGCTCGCAGCGCTGCCGTTCGCCGTGTGGCTGTTCCTCGCCATTGAACAGCTGCCGCTGGCTGCGGAAGAATCGGTCGATCCGAAGCGGGATATGCCGAAGGGTATCATCCTGGGCATCTTCACGCTGATCGTTTCAGCCGCCCTGGTCGTGTTCCTCAATCCATCGGTCGCTGGCGTCGGCTCGCACAAGTTGGGCGCATCCGGCGAGCCGCTGCTTGACGGCTTCCGCGCAATCTTTGGCTCGGAACTGGCCAACATCCTCGCACTCGTGGCGGTGACGGGCCTCGTCGCCAGCTTCCATACGATCATCTATGCCTACGGGCGGCAGATCTACTCGCTGTCGCGCGCCGGCTATTTTCCACGTTTCCTGTCGCTGACCCACGGCACGCGCAAAACCCCTCACGTCGCCCTTATCGCTGGCGCCTTGATCGGCCTCGGCGTGATGCTGGCGGTCTGGTACTCGGTCGGCGCCGACCAGGGCGCCAAGGTCATCGGCGGCACGCTTTTGAACATGGCGGTGTTCGGCGCCATGTTCTCCTACGTGCTGCAAGGGCTCACTTATATCCAGTTGCGCAAAAGCTTCCCCGACATGAACCGCCCCTATCGCAGCCCGCTCGGCATACCGGGAGCCGCACTCACCGTCATCATCGCACTCATCACGATCTACATGCAGCTGCAAGACCCGGTCTACATCCAGGGCATCCTGTTCGTTGCAGCGTGGTTTGCGGTCGGCATCATCTACTTTGCCCTGATCGGCCGCCACAAGCTGATCCTCTCGCCCGAGGAAGAGTTCGCCATGTCGAAGGGCGAGGCCGAATACAAATCGCACTGAGCGAATGCCAACGCCGGTAAATGGAAAGGGCGCCGGAGTTCCGGCGCCCTTTTTGTATTTGCTCGATGACGGCGTGGTGGCGCTCAGCTCTTCGGCGTCGGATCGAGAAAAAGCTCGCTCGTATAATAGCGCTCGGCACACGACGGCGCGAACGTTACGACCGTCTTGCCCGTCATATTCTCGCGCGTTGCAACCGAAATCGCCGCCGCCACGTTCGCACCAGTCGATATCCCGCCGGGTATTCCCTCGGTCTTCGACACGAGGCGCGAGACTTCGAACGCCTGTTCGTTCGAGACCGTCACAATCTCGTCGATCAGCGACGTGTCGAGCACGCCCGGCACGAATCCGGCGCCTATGCCTTGAATTTTGTGCGGTCCACGATTGCCGCCCGAAAGCACGGGGCTGCCCGCCGGTTCCACGGCGACGATCTTCAGGCTGGGCCTGCGCGCCTTCAGCACCCGGCCACATCCGGTCAGCGTTCCGCCGGTCCCCACGCCGATGACGAGCACGTCGACGTTTCCATTCGTATCGTTCCAGATTTCTTCCGCCGTCGTCCGCTCGTGCACGGCGGGATTGGCGGGGTTCTCGAACTGGCTCGGCTGCACGGCGCCCGGTGTGGTCGCGACCAACTCCTGTGCCCGCGCGATCGCCGCCGGCATGCCGCCCGCCGCCGGCGTCAACTCCAGTTCGGCCCCCAAATGCGCCAGGATCTTGCGCCGCTCGAGCGACATCGACTCCGGCATGACGAGGACCAGCTTATACCCGCGCGCCGCCGCGACGAAGGCCAGGCCAATGCCTGTGTTGCCCGATGTCGGCTCCACGAGCGTGCTCTTGCCCGGCGTAATTTTGCCCTGCGCCTCCAGCACATCGATCATCGAAACACCGATCCGGTCCTTCACGCTGGACAGCGGATTGAAGAACTCAAGCTTGATCAGAATGTCCGCGCGGGCCCCGGCCTGCTTGGCGATTTTGCCCAGGCGGACGAGCGGTGTGTGCCCGATCGTTTCGGTGATGTCCTCGTAAATGCGGCCTCGACCCCAGGTCTTGGTGGCGGACAGAGTTTTGATCTCCGGAACCTCGGTCATGGGTTTTCACGGCCTTCTGTTGTCGAACGGGATTGCAGGAATGAAATGCCAATAACCATGCCGCACACCTGCGGCAACGGCAACGGCGGAGTTTTGCGTTCCCTGTTCTAACGGAACCGGGAAACGGCGCGGGCCTTAAGCGCGCTTTCGCGATGCCGGGCGGCTGGCCTTTGCGCGCGGCGCGGGTATCGGCTTCTTTTTTTGCGGGACGCTAGGCGCTGCCGCCTTGCCGGTCGAACCGAAACCGCCGGCGCCCCGCCCGGTTTGCGACAGCTTGGCCACGGATTTGATCTTCACGTCCGCATACGTCGCGACGACCAACTGCGCGATCCGTTCGCCACGCTTCACCACGAAAGTCGCACCACCGAGATTGATGAGCAGAACCTGCACTTCCCCCCGGTAATCGCTATCGATCGTGCCCGGTGCGTTGAGGACCGTCACGCCATACTTCATCGCCAGTCCGGAGCGTGGCCGAACCTGCCCTTCCGACCCGTGGGGAAGTTCGACAGTCAGGCCGGTGGGTACCAATGCCCATTTACCGCGCGCGATCCGCAGCGGCTTCTTCGCATCAACAGCCGCCACGAGATCGAGTCCCGCCGCACCGTCCGACTGCTTCTGCGGCAGTGGCAGACCCGCGCCGTGCGGCAGCACCCTCACGCGCACTTTGACCCGCGAGGCTTTCAGCTTCTTACCGCGCTTGCTCTTGGCCATCTCTACACATCGGCTTGGTTCGCCGCGAGCCATGCCGCGGCCTGTTCGACCAACAGCCGGGCCACAGCATCCTTGGACTGTGGCGGCCAGCTCGTCACCCCCTCGGGCGTGACGAGATGCACCGTATTGCGATCGCCGCCGAACGTACCGGTCGGAGCCGAAACATCGTTAGCGACGATCCAATCGGCAGCTTTTTCTTTCCGCTTTTTCCGAGCGTTGGGAAGAACATCTTCCGTCTCGGCCGCAAACCCGATGATGAGGGCCGGCCGCCCCGAACGCCGCATGGCGATGGCTTTCAGGATGTCGGGGTTCTCCGCAAGGACCAGCGCCGGTATGCCAACTCCCTTGCCTTTCTTGATCTTTTGACCGGCCGCGTCCGCCACGCGCCAATCCGCGACCGCCGCCGCGAAGATCGCGATATCCGCCGGTAGGGCCGCCTCGGCCGCCGCCAGCATCTGCGCTGCCGTCTCCACCCTCACCATGGACACGCCGGCCGGATCTGGAATTGCGACCGGCCCCGACACGAGTGTCACCCGCGCCCCGAGTGAGACCGCTGCCGCCGCGATGGCGTGACCCTGCTTGCCCGAGGAACGGTTGGCGATGTACCGGACGGGATCGATGGGTTCATGCGTCGGTCCGCTGGTCACGAGTACATGCCGCCCCGCCAAGGGTCCGCTGCCGTCCGCCTCGACGCCGGCAAGCAGCGCCGCCGCGGCATCGGCAATCTCGATGGCCTCCGCCATCCGCCCTGTACCCGCCTCGCCGCGTTCGGCCATTTCACCGGCGTTAGGCCCCACGAAGCGAATGCCGTCGCTCGCGAGCTGCCGCACATTGCGCCGTGTCGCCGGATGCTCCCACATGCGCGGGTTCATCGCCGGGGCAACAAGCACAGGCTTGTCGGTCGCCAGCAGCACCGCCGACGCCAGATCGCCGGCCTGTCCCGTCGCCATCTTGGCCAGAAGATCGGCCGTCGCCGGCGCCACAATGACGAGATCCGTATCGCGCGCCAGCCGGATGTGGCCGATCTCGCGCTCGTCATCCAGATCGAAGAGATCGGAAAACACCCGCTCGTTCGACAAGGCGCCCACGGCAAGCGGCGTCACGAATTCCTGCGCCGCCCGCGTCAGCACCACGCGCACGCCTTTGCCCCGCTCCCTCAGCCGCCTGATGAGATCGAGACTCTTATAGGCGGAGATGCCTCCGCCAATGATGAGGAGAATGCGTTGAGCCACCGTAGTTTGCGCACTCCGAGCTTGGTTAACGCGGCGAGCTGCCAGCCGGCCATCAGGCTGGTTCCCTTATCACGGCACCGAGCCTGATGTGTTAAGCCGCCGCGCCCTGCCGCAGAGTGGTTGTGCCAGGATTGACATCACATTAGCTACGTCTCCTGAAACGTAGCATCGGGAGTTTGATGACATGAAACGACAGTTGGCCTTCCTCGGCGCGGCTATGATGCTTTTCGCCCCCGCGGTCGCTCTGGCGCACACGTACGAAGCGGGCGGCGTGACCGTAGCCCATCCCTGGGCGCGCGCGACGCCCGGCGGCGCCACGGTTGGCGTTGCATATGCTGAGATCAAGGCGAAGGACGGCGCAGCCGATACCCTCCTGTCGGCCTCCTCACCGGCCGCCGGACGCATTGAAATACACACCCACACGATGGACGGCGGCGTGATGAAGATGCGCAAAATCGAGAAACTCGCAATTCCCGCAGGCGGTAGCGCCGTCATGAGGCCGTCGGGCGACCACATCATGCTCTTCGACCTCAAGGCCCCGCTCAAAGAGGGCGACCTTGTGCCGATGACCCTGGTCTTTGAGAAGGCTGGCGAAGTCACCATCGAGGCGACGGTAGAGCCCGTCGGCGCCAAGGGTCCGCACGGCTCCGATGGACAGCCTGGGCACGAGGGCCACGACGCGCACGGCCACCATTAACCCCCGTCCTTTCGCGCCGGCTTCTCGTGTCAACCTACTTTCGTGGCGCGTTGCGAAATCAAGAATTTTTCCTCTCGGACCGGCCGTGGCGGCTTGACACGCGGCACCCTGTCCAACATCCTCCGCCCCGTCGGGGTAGGGACGACCCGATCCGAAAAAAGAATGGTCCAAGTCTGGGGAGACGGAACGGGGTGGAACTCTTATCGAAGAGTTCCACCCCGCTCTCATTCAGCCAGCCTGCTTTCGCGAATTCGCACCGTGCGCGTTAACAGCCTCAAGTCGAAAATCGCGGCGGGACACCCCGTCCTCAACGCTTGGTGCTCGATCGCCAGTTCGCACGTGGCCGAAGCCATCGCGCATCAGGGCGTCGATAGCGTGACAGTCGATCTGCAGCACGGCGCGATCGATTTCGCGGCGGCGTTTCAAATGCTGCAGGGTATCGCCACCTCTCCGGCTGTGCCCCTCGCTCGCGTGCCGTGGAACGAACCGGCAATCATGACGAAGGTTCTCGACGCCGGCGCCTACGGCATCATCTGCCCGATGATCGAAACCGAAGCCGAAGCACAGGCATTCGTTGCCGCGTGCCGCTATCCGCCGCTGGGCCAGCGGTCCTATGGACCCAATCGAGTCTCTTTCTACGCTGGTGCGGACTACGCCCGTCATGCCAACAGCGAAATCCTGCTGTTTGCCCAAGTTGAAACCCGGCGGGCGGTCGAAAACGTCAACGCCATCCTGTCTGTTACCGGGTTGGATGGGATTTATGTCGGCCCCGCCGATCTGTCTTTGTCGTACGGCGTGGCGCCCAGCATGTGCCCAACAGACACCGCCGTCGTGACTGCGATTGCCGATATCCGCCAGCGCGCCCGCGCATCGGGGCTGATCGCGGCGATCCACACGGACGGCGGCGCCACGGCCGGCCGCCGCTTCGCCGAAGGCTTCCAGTTCTGCTCGCTACCGGCCGATGTGCGCCTTCTGATCGACGCGGTGAGAGCGGCGGTCGCGGATGCCAAGCCGCATCAGCGGTGACTGGCAACCGGGCTTCCCGCGCCCGGCGCAATTGACTACTGTCGGTCGTCGGACAGGGACCGCGCCATACACATGCAGACCGCCGAAGTCGTTGCCGGGCTTCTCGTCATCGCTCTCGCCGTGGCGCTAGCGCTCGGCGCTGCCGCGTTCTTCACACCTGTACCGCCGGCCGGGTTGGGCTTGACGATCGCGCTATCCGGACTGGGAGCTTCGATTGCCACCCACGGCATGGCCGGTCGCGCACGGCAGTATGCGAACTCTCAGGCCGCGCGCACTTGGCGATCCGTCTTCTACGCCGTCTTCGCTATCACGACGGTCGCGGCGCTGCCCCTTGTCGTCGACGTTCTCGATCTGATCACCGTCGCCGGCTTTCCGCTTGGCTACTACATGGCTGCGCAAGGCGCCTTGATCGGTCTGGCCGCGCTCGGTTTCCGCGCCGCAATGCATCTCGACAAACTCGAGGACCGCGCCGTCTCCCGGTCCAGCGCTGAGGGTGACTGATGCAAGCATTCGACACCTTGCTCTTGCCGGCAGCGGGTGCATTTCTCGTTGTGCTCGTCGCGATCGCGGTCATGGCGCGATCGTCCGATGGTTCGGCTCATGCAGCCGGAGGTGGCGCGATGACAGCCGTCGGTGGAGGGCTGGCCATTGCTGGCGTCTTTGCTATCCCCCTCACCGTCGTTCTACCCGGTATCATCCACAAGCATGGCTTCGATGCTCTGATCCCGCTGTCGGGTCTGGCCGGTGGTCTGTTCCTGCTGCTGGTCCTCGTCGGTCCCGCACTGGCGCGCTCGGGTGCGGTGTCACTTCCCGAACTGATTGGCGACCGCTTCGGCCGCGTCGCACGGGCCATCGCACTTCTCGTGGCAATCGTCGTGACAGCCGCACTGCTCTTTGCGGCTTTCTCGCTTTTGATATCTCTCGCCGCACCGCTATTCGGCGTCACCGTGGGCTCGGCTGCGATCGCGCTCGCCGCAACGGTCGTCCTGCTCGTCCTTCCCGGCGGTATGCGATCTGTCCTCGCCGGCAGCCGCGTCGTCGCCGTCCTGACCGGTCTGGCGCTCTTCGGCGTACTGGCTGTCGCGTGCGCGGCACTTCTCGGCAATCCCATCGCGCCGCTCGCATATGGCGAAGCACTCCGGAACGCCAGCCTGGCCGAGATGTCGTTGATCGAGAGCGGATCGGTGGACTTCGGCGTCTTCAAGCCGTTCCTTCGAGAGTTCCTTAGCGTCGATCGCCTTAACTGGGCGCTTCTCACACTCTCCCTCATGGCGGCGGTCGCCGCGCTCCCGCCCCTTGTTCAACTCAGCGGTGCATTCGCTCCCCAGAACGCCCGCCGCGGGCTGGCGTGGGCTCTCACTTTCGTCGTCATCGCGCTCACCGCCGCACCCGCACTCGCCACCCTCGGCCGCCTGGAAACGTACCGCGCCGTTGTCTCCGGCCAGGACTTCGCAAACCTCCCGCAGTGGCTCCGCCGCGCGTCGGAACTGGATGCGGTCCGGCTCCACGGAACGTCGCTCGGTTTGGTCGACACCGTCGCCCGCGACGTGGCCGCCGGCGCCACGAGTATTGACGCGATATCTGCCACGATGGCCGATCGCGGCGCCCGCGCCGAAGCAATATGGCAGCGCCTCGACCCCTCGGTTCAAGAGGCGGTCCTAGATCTCGGCCGCAGCTTCCAGCTGGCACCAGGGCAACAACTTCAAGCACGGTGGCCGCCCTATGTGGGTACGGTCGTGGCCGCCGGAGCCGCTGCGGCAGGAAGTACGGCCGGCAAACCCGATCTCGCGTCCATCGAGATCGATCCGCATTTTCTATTCCTCGGGTTGCCGCACGCGGCCGGCTTTCCTGGAATCGTCAGCGCAGTCGTCATCGCAGTTCTGACCGGCGGGGCCGCAATATTGACCGGCGTCCTTCTGACCACGCTTTCATCCATGCTTGTCAGTGATGGCGCGGCGACCCTGATTGGCCGCAGCCCGTCCAACCGGGCGGCCGTGTCGCTCATGGGCGTTTTCGCCGTGATCATCGCGGTCGCGTTCGCCTTTGCGGCCGCTGTCGTGCCTGTCGCGCCCGGTGTGGTCGCAGTCGTCAGTCTGGCCCTCGCCGCCGCGTCTCTACTTCCGGCACTCATCTTGGCGCTGTGGGTTCCCCGCGCCACGGGCTTGGGCGCGATCGCCGCCCTCCTGTCGGGTCTCGCGCTTGCCGCCTACTACTTCGCGGGCACCGCGATATTCAGCGTCTCGTTTTACGAAGCCTGGCCCGGCCTCTCGAGTGCAGGACCCGAGGCCTACACGGAGTATCTGGAGGCCCGCGAGATTTGGCTTGCTGCCGAAGGCGACGATCGCGCGGCGGCTTTTTCCGACCTTGCCGCCCGCACATCGGGCAGCCTTTGGAGCCCTGGCCTCGCCAACTGGTTCGGAATTGCACCCGCCGCCGCGCCCGTTCTCGCCATTCCCGCCGCGCTTCTGATCGGACTGCTCGTCAGCTTGCTCAGTGGCTGGGTGACGCGCGCCCGAAGTCATCCGG
>ERZ1066138.436-NODE-436-length-14125-cov-8.133618_pt1 | contig 14125 bp, 8 predicted proteins | sample MGYA00382785_ERZ1066138 | MGnify/ENA primary metagenome ERZ1066138 (study PRJEB33369, sample SAMEA5778368) | biofilm metagenome | biome: Industrial cooling water; feature: Water cooling tower basin; material: Biofilm | place: United Arab Emirates | collected... | reverse complement strand
CGTAATAACGGCGGTCTTCGGTCGCCAGAAACGCCTTCACGAGATAGGGCGGCAGGTCGCCGACGGCGACGGCTTCGCCATAACGCGCGCCGCGCGCGGCGATCTCGGCGCCGTTGCGATCCTCGATGACGATCGCCGGCAGCCGGTTCACCGCCCAGAGATCGGCGCCGTCTTCCGGCCACGGCGCAACGACGAGAAACGCAAAGGCGAGGCCGGCGATAGCGCCCGCCATGCCGACGGACACGCAAAGATAGCCGAATTCGCGCAAAAGCGGCCGGCGCGTCTTCGTATCGGATGCTGTGCTGGCCGACGTGCCGCCCTCCCGGGTTTTGGCGCGCGCTTCCTCGCGGCGACGCGCGCGCAGCGGCGCTGGTTCAGGGATCTCGGCGGAGGCTTCCATTGAGTCCTGATCGAGGCCAAGGCGATGTGCGACAGTCGGCGGTGCGTAAGGACTTGTCGCTGCATCGGCGACGGGCGGAGGCTCTTCAGCCGGGATTGTGAAATCGGCTTTGTCGGCAGGCGCAGGCACGGCGGGTTCCGGAGCGGGGGGCGGAGGAACCGCGCGCGCCTCAACGCGCCGCGGCGCCGGCAGAACCGCGGCGGCCGCCTTGGGAAGGGATTCAAGGTGGGCTTTCAGATCGTCCGCAGCAGCGTGAAATTCCGCCGACAGCCGGTCACGATCCTCGAAATCTGCGGCTGCAGATGCTTCTTCTTGCTCTTTTGGGCCGCTCACCGCGCCTCACTCCAGCGACGCTCCAAAGGACGCGCATAGCATGGCCCGGCCGGGGCCGGAACGTGGCCGCTTCGCGGCGAAGCTGTCGCACAAAGATTAACGCTCCGACAGCGAGGGCGGGCAAGACGCGGCGGCGCTAGAGTCCGGCGGCCTTCTTCATCTCCGCCCGTTCGCCGACATCAAGGCCGGGCGTTTCGTCAATGAACTTGATCGCGCGCGCCTTATCAACTCCCTTGAGGCGGATGATGCGCCGCTCGACCGAAGTCGCGGCGGGTTCGCCCTCAATGAGGAAGTCCTCGTCGCCGCTGAGGAGCGCTTCTTCGCCGCGTTCTCCGTCGGTCTTGCGAATGATGCGGACTTCCTTCTCGCTGCCGCCGCTTTCATCTTCGTCGACGTCCATCTTGTGGATGACGATTTTCCGCTTCCGGACTTTACCCTCTGCCGCGCCGCTTCCCTGCGCGCCCTCGGGCTTCGTCGCCTCCACGTCCGTCAGTGAAGCGATCGCCCGTTCCGCAGCCTCGCCGCGCAGGACCTCCAAATCCTCCCCACCCGACGCAACCCCGGCCGCGCCGCCGCCCGAACGGGCGACCACGAGGATCCTCTGACCGTTAATGTCATCGAGGCTGACGTCGAAGGCCGCCGCCAATCCGGCGTTCGGCGCCAACGCGACCAAAAGGACGCAGGCAAGCATTCGCATAAGGCGCTCCACGGAAACCGATCCGGTCGGTACGCTACACTTGTAGCGATCCAGCGGCAATGGCCGGCTGCAAGGCGGCTGTGGCCGTCGGGACACGGTGCGCGGCAAGAAAAATTTGGTTAAGATGAGCACTCGTGAAGGATCGTCTCCGCGCCGCTACCGGCGAGGGTTGATCCGCCGGGGCATGGTCTGCACGGACCCGAGGTTCGTGGGCCGGCGTTCAGGGGAGCCTTTATGGTGAGAGCGATTTTGTTGTCAGCTGCCGGCGCTGCGGCCCTGTCGGCCTGTACGACGGCCTATGAAGCGGGTCGCGATCCTTACGCCGCGACTTATTACACCGGCGCTGAGCAGCTCTACGCCGCAGACATTCGCGCCGCGCAGTTTCCGCCGGCGCAGACCTCCGCGAACGGAACGCCTTTGGAATTCGCTTCCTTCGAAGGCATCGAGGGCGCTCGGCGCGCGCATCAGCTTTACACCCCCGCCGAAGCCGAAGCGCTGGACGGGCGTTGCGAGCGCTTCATCGAGCCTGCGGCGACGGAAACGCTCAATGATGTCGCCGAACTTTGCGACGTGCCGCTCGAAACGCTTGTCGCCTACAACCCCGACGTCAAGAATGTGTCGTATGCGGAGCGTGTCGTCACCGTTGAGATTCCCGGAGGCAAGGTGAAGCCGTCCGGAACCTTCGCGGCGGCGGATGCGCTGGCGGGCCTCTATGAAGTGAAGGAAGGCGACTCGCTCGATACGATCGCCTATCGGCTCAACGTTTCCGCGAGCGCGCTCGCCAATTCCAATCCAGATGTCACCTGGACGACGCTGACGCCTGGGCAGTTGTTGCAGAAGCCGGTTGCGGCGACGGCGCCCGCGTACGCCGCCGCCCCCTATTCGGCGCCCGCAGATGCAAGCTGGCAGGGATGGTCAGGCAACCGCCCGGGCGCATCCGCCGGCGGCGCGTCGAGCGACGTTCGCCACGCACCCTACACCCTGCGGCCGACGCGCCCCTTCGCAGGCCGCGATCCCGGCACGCCGGAACGCGCATACCTTGTCGTCGACAAGCCCGCCGTACGCGCCGGCGAGCGCGTGCGCGTCACCGCGCGCGCCAATCCCGGCGAAGAAGTCACGTTCTACAGCGGCGACAACGCCCGCGCGGCTTTGAAAGAGGTCGCGCGCGTCCGCGCTGACGGGAACGGCGAGGCGACCGCGTCGATCAAGGTCAAGCGCAAGTCGAATATGGGCGGCGTCATCTTCAAGGCCGTGCCGGATTCGGGCGAGGCGGTTTATTCAGACCGCGTCGGCGTCATCAACCTCGACGCCGAAGAGAAAGATGACGAAGCGCTTCAGGAAGCCCTGGAAGAATAGGCCCTCGCCTCATCTGCTTTGGCTGCCGCGCCGGCCCGATCTTCGCAAGAAGCTCAGGATTTGCGCATGACGTCCGAAAAAATCTCCACCATGCGCTGCGCTTTTGCTTCCCATGTGAAAGCAGACTGAACGCGGACGCGCGCGGCCTCGCCCATCATCCTGGCGCGGAGGGGGTCCGCGGCCAGCGTCATCATCGCCTCGCTAAGGCCGCGAATGAAGGCCTCCCGTCCGGAGGGGTCGATGAGGAACCCGGTCTCAGGCGTTATGTAATCCTCCGGTCCGCCCCAACGGGTCGCGATCGCCGGCGTGCGGCAGGCGAAGGCTTCAAGAATCACCGCGCCGCCGCATTCGCGCATTGACGGCAGAACCAGCGCGGTCGCGCCCGCAAGCGCCTCCGCAATCTCCGTCTGCGGACGAAACCCCTCAAAGCAGATGCGCTCCGCAGCGGCGCCGCCCGCCGCCTGCGCCTCGAGACGCGGACGTTCCGGCCCGTCGCCGATGATGCGCAGATCAGCGCCCGGAACCTGCTCCATCGCCTCAAGAAGAAGATCAACAGCCTTCCACCACACGAGGCGGCCGACGAAGATGAAGACCGGCGCCTTGGGCTTTTCCTGGGACGGTCTGTCCCATAGCGTGAGATCGACGCCGTTCTCGACCAGCGTTACGACGCGCGTACGATCGACGCCGGCGGGCAACGCCTTGCGCGTGCGGTCGTTGGCGACAAGCAGCGCCGCGGCCTGCCGCTTGCCCGGCGCCAGCGCGTTTCCGGCGCCGGCGAACAATCGCGCGGCGGCGACGACGCCGCCGGTCCCATGCGCATAGTCCTTCCGGAATGCAGGCGGGTAATCCATGCCGCCGTTCATCGGGCCGATGACGACCGGCGCCGGCATATCCGACAGAAATGACGGAAAGGCGGGCGACACCGGGATCGGCTGGTGAATGACATCGGCGCCGATCTCCGCCGCAAGCGTGCGCGCACGCGCCGCAAGCCGATGCTGGGTGACGAGGCCGATCGCGCTGAGGAACAGCGTTTCGCGCAGCGCGCCGGGCGCACGCTTTCCAATGGCGTGAATCGTCCGTTCGGGCGCCGAGTCCTCAATGAAATGGAACCGGTCCGCGCGCCAGAGCGGATGGGATTGAAGCTCGGCCCGCACCCGCTCATGGGTCAGCGCGTGAACTTCGAGCCCGATTTTCGTCAGCTCACGGATGTAATGAAGCGGAAGCACCGCTTCGCCGCCCATGCGCGCCGAAATATTGCCGGCGGCGATCAGAACGCGCATGCGAAATCCGTGATGCGCGGAAGCCTAGTCCGGAACATAAGCGGGCAGGAAGGTCTGGAGCCGCCTCTGCATCTCCTGCAATTTGGCGTCGCCTTCCGCGAGCGTCATCCCGTCGGTGATCGGCAGGATGAGGCGCACCATGGCGCCGTCAGACCGCTTTCGCGTCACGGCGTCGAGGATCAGCCAGAACTTCATGACGAACTCGTTCGCGACTTTGCGACCGCGCTGATCGTACCAGTAATAGACAAGCTGGCGGTTGTCGCGGTTCTCGATGATCATGCGGTTATAGGTGAAGGGCTTGCCGGCGGCCGTCGTCGTCTTTTCAATCGTATGGCGGGTGATTTTCCAGCCCCCGCCCGGAATGCACTGACGCGGACTGTGCCACGACCGCCCGTCGCGCTGCGCGTCGAGATAGGCCATGTAGAGATTATAAAAGACGCCGTCCGGCGACTTGAGATTGACGACGATGGAATCGTCGGCGCCGAGCACCTCAGCGACCGTAGGGTCGATCGGACGGACTTCCTTCGACCAGCTGTCGTCAAATTCGGCGAGAACGCCGTCGAAGTCCTGACGCTCCGGGATGATCAGCGAATCGACTGTGGCGGCATGCGACAGGCCGAAGCCGGCGGCGACTAGAGCAAGCGCGCCGGCGGCGACCGGAATGACGCCGGTCTTCGTCGCGCGCGGCGCCGTCAGCGGCAGGTCGGGGGTCGTCAGCGCATCAAGCGGGTTGACGCGCGGCTTCGCCGTGCGCGCGAAGACGGCGATCAATCCGAACAGGGCGGCAAGGCAGAACAGAAACACGACCCAGCCTTCGAAGAAGTGGAGCGCGCCCTCCGCGTGTTCCGTGCCGTAGGCCTGCACGAGCGCCGCCGTAACCGCGATGCGGAAGCTGTTCATGACGATTGTTATCGGGATCGTCGCGGCAATGATCGTAAGCCGCTGCCACAGGGGCCCGCGATACATGTAGGCCGCCATGACGCCGAGGCTGAGGAACGGGAAAAGATAGCGAAGTCCGCTGCACGCTTCGGCGACTTGCAGTTTGTAGTCGCCGAGGTCGATGATGTTCCCGGACAGATGGACGGGAATGCCCATCAGCTCGACCATGAAGACGCCGAGTATCGAAGAAATCTGCTGGAAGTTGAACGACAGGACCGTAATCACCCAATAGGGCGGCGGCACCGCGAAAAACAGGAATGCGACCGGGGCCGCCACAGTGCGCAGGAGCGACAGCCCGCCAAAGCTGGCGACAAGCCCGGCGATCGCGACCACCATGCCGAGATGCTGGAAGAGAAAAATGCTGGTGAGCTGCCCGAGCAGCAGCAGCGCGACGGCGGCGCCGATGATGATGACGCCCGCTAACGAGGGATCGCCGATGCTTTTCTTCACCGTCTCGCGGTTGAGCCAGACGAGATAGGCCGATATCAGCGGAATGAAGTAGCTGTGCGACAGCTCTTGCTGCTGGCCCCAGCGAAACCAGAGATTGCCCGCCGCTTCCCAAAACAGGACCGCAAGACCGAGAATTGCGACGCCGAGCGCGGCAAGGCGCGGATTCACCGGCAGCCGCCCACGATCAGCCACGCTTCCGGGTTCGGCCGTCGCCATGGATCGTTTCCTCCGAATTACGCCGGCCGCCCTTCGCGGGCGTGTCCCATTTCAGCCGACAGAGCTAGCGGACCTGCATGCCGCCTTGCAATATTCGTTCATGTCGCAAATCCGCGATAATCAACGTTTATATGGGGAGAATCCCACTCATCGCCAGAAATACCGCCAGTACTAAACCGGCCGCGCCGGTCGCGAGAAGCCCCACAAGCGTTCCGATCGGCAAATCCCGTTGGAGGCGCGCGCGGACCGTCAGCGCCAAAACCCCCAGCCCCAGAATGCCGGCCGCGTAGCCCGCCAAGACAAACCAGCGCGCCCAGCCGACGAGGCCGCCGAGCATCAGCATTTCATTGGCTTCAATGGTCATCGCCACCGCCGCGCCAAGGCCGCCGATAGAGAGCGTTCCAACAAGCGCTGTCGCCCAAGCGAGCGGCCGCGCTCCGAAGGTCGGCGCCGGGACATCGCGATTTAAAAGCCGCGCCACCGGCGAAAGCGTCAGGACGATGAAGCCGACGAGGAGACCGACCGCAGCCAGACCCAGCATCAACGCCGGCGCCGCCAGCTTTTTCGGCTCCTCGGCGAATTTCGAGGCGAGATTGAGAAGCCCGTCCGTGCGGTAGAGCCTGCCGGAGAAATCCGGCGCCTTGAGGCTGTCAGGGCAGGTCTTGTCGACCGCCGCATCCGGCGCGTCGAAGAATTTTGTCAGGAATTCTCCTGCGCATTCGACAGACCGCGTCGGCCCATGACCGGCGTAGGGGAATTCGACATAGGTCCCGCGCGAAAATCCGGGGACGATCATCTGCGCCAGCGGCGGCGGCGTGATCGGGTCCATCTGGCCGTTAGCAATGACCGCGGGAATGTCGGTGACAACCGTCTTGTACTGATCCTGCGGGCGCGGCGGCATGCCGAAGCGTTTACAGAGCGCGCTCTGTTCGTCGAGAAGCGCAGGGTCGCCGAAAATGCTGGCAAGCTCAGGGTGTTCGCGCTGGTCCTGCTCTACGGCCTCTTTGAGGTAAAGCACCCAGCCGTCATTACAGGCGATGGCGTTGTACATCCCCTGACTGATGCCGAAGCCGCCCGGGCCGCCAAACCCGCCGCCCGCCGTCAGCGCGCGCAGCGCCTTGTAGTCGTTTTTTTCAACGCGCCGGATGATGGCGTCCATCAGCGCCGGCAAAGTCGGATAATTGTCCTGCTCATAAAGCGCGGCGAACGGCGCGCCGCCGATCAAATCGTGAAAGAACCAACCCTTGCCCGCTGGAAATTGCTCCGTGTCGATCGCATCGACTTCAATCGGCTGCGATTTCACCTTGTTGATCGCCGCCTTGAACCGCTTTTGCAGGTCGGGATACGTGCGCGCACAGGACGGCTGAGCGGCGCAGGCCGCATCGAGAAGGTCTAGATCGCGCTGGTAATGCCTGCCGATGCGCTGGAAATGCGCGCCCGGCGTTATCGGCACGATGGCGTCGAGCACGACAGCGCGGATGCCGGCGGGATCCTGATTGATATAGGCCTGGCCGAGGATCGAGCCGTAGGAAATGCCCCAGACGTTCCATTGCTCGAAGCCAAGGGCGCGCCGCAATGCTTCGACGTCGCGCGCGTTCTCGATGGTGTTGTAGCCGGAAAGGTCGATGCGTTCGGCCTTGGCCGCGGCGAAGCACGCCTCCATCTGGGCAACTTGGGCGCGGCCATAGGCGTCCCAGTCCGGCGTATTGCCGACGGAGGGATCGAACAACCCGTATTTCGGACAGAAGTCGCCCGAAAAGCCGATGCCGCGCTGCTCAAGGATGTAGAGATCGCGCGACCCGAGGACGCCGTGATCCTTGAGGCGCTTTACGTAGCCCGTCACCTGCGCGCCGGGACCGCCGGTGAGGTAAATGATCGGGTCTTCGCGTTTGCTCCAATCGCCCTTTTCCTCCGTATCCCAATCTTTCGGCTGTTTCGCGGCGATCTTCACGAAGTGGAGTTTGATCGTGCGCGAGCGGGATTTTTCGCGGTTCTCCGGAACAGAGAGCAAACCGCAGGAGATTTCACCCGGCTTGTAGCGGACCGTCCTCTTGAAGGGGCAGACGATCGTCTCGGTCTTGAACTGGTCGCGGGCGAAGAAGTCGGCCGCTTCTTCCGCGACGGCGTCTTCGTCTTCCGCGGCCCCGGCATCCGACTGCGCGGAGGCCGACCCCGCGATCAGGGCGGCCGACCAAATCGCCGCAAGGGCGGCCTCAAACAACGAAATGCGCATGATCCGGCCCCCGCCAGTTCTGAGTGGCGAGAAGCCTATCAGAGGATAACACTTCCGCAACCTTTGAAATTTGCGCTGCGGCGCCAAATACAACGCGCTGCGCGCAAGGCATGCAACGGGCCTCGAGCCATGGTAAAGAACGTTTAGCGATCCGATAGTGGGTCGCGGGCAAGGGGACTCACCATGAAGAATTCTGTCGCGGCGTCGTCCGGACGTCTGCTTATCGCTCTTTCGTGCGCGGCGATCGCGGCCGCCTGTGCGAAGAAGGAGGAGGCGCCGGCAGCGCCCGCCGCCGACCCGGTTGCGGAGGCGGCGCCCGCCGAACCCGAGATCATGGTCGAAGAAGCCGAATTCGCCGACGCCGCCCCGATTGGGTCCGCAAACGTGACGGTGACGCTGACGAACGGCGCGCCGGCCTTCGGCACGGTCAGCGAAGGCGCCTGCGCGCCCGGCGGCGGCTGCATCGGCGGAATCGACACGAACGCCGCCGGCAATGTCGAATTGTCCGGCTTCCCGCCGGGCGACATCACCATCAATGTCAATCTCGACAGCACGGTGACGGGCGCCGGCTATTCGTTTCCCTCCGATCCCTGGCAGGCCGTCGCCATCGTGGTCATTCCGGCGGGCACGGTCACCGCGCCGATCCCGGTCTTCGGCCAGGCGAACTGGCCCGCCGAGTTCGACGCGCCGAGCGTCTCGTCCTCGACGCTTTCCTTCGTCGACAAGGAAGACGATCAGCAGGCCTATGAATATTCGATCCAGCTCCAGGGTCCGAACGGGATGATGGTGATGGATCCGAAGATTACGAATAGTGGATCGGGCAACAAGTAGCCTGCACTGGGTTGACTGCCAAACGACAACCGTCCTCGCCTGAAATATGTGCGACTGGGCATACAGCTATTCTGCCTGCCCAGTCGCTAAGGCGAGTCTGGATTCACTCTGCACAAAGGCGATAAAGTCAGGATGAAGGTAGCCGCTTTTGAATAACGATTTTGTAGTTTGTGCCGCCGCTTCAGTTTCGTGATTGTGAAAGCGCGCTTCTGCGAGTAATGCGAGCGCCTCAGGCGTTAACTGGCGCTCGTTGTCGTCAAGTAGCTCTATCACTTTTAGCCAATCGGCCTTTCCGTTGACGCTCATTCTTGCGCGAATTGCGTGGGCAAGACCGAGCGTACGCAACAGGACCGGATCGGCTGATTCGCCTATCCGAGCCGTTAGCATATCGATGGCTTCGTCGATGATTTCGGTCGCCCGAAACCTGTTGCCAACTATCGCTTCAATCCTGGCAAGAACCAACGATGGCACCGCGCTGACATATCCAGCTCTAGTTGGATCTCCCGCTTCCATCGAGGCCAAGCGATCGGCGATGACTACGGCTTCCTGCAAAACCTTGCGCGCCTCTATGTAATTGTTGAGATGCAGATTTGCCTCGGAATAAATACCCCTTGCGAGAACCGCACTTTCCAAAAACTCAGTACGATCTTTATCTCTAAAGAGCGCAGTATCTGCGATTTTCATCGCCTCCTTCGCTCGGACTGCGGCCTCGCTTGGGTTGCCTCTCGCTATCGCCAGCTGCGCAATGGCGTAATTTGCCACGGTAGACGGTCGAATTAAGGACATGTCTTTGGATTGTGCATCCAAAAAAGGCTCATAAAGACTTACCTCTTGCATTCTTATTTCCAGCGCCAGACCAAGTTCTATCTGCCGATGAAGCGAATCGGCCAGCCACGCATACGACTGACCGGCAGCCCAAACTCGATCGACGTCCTTTTCGTCTCGGCTAAGACGATTTAGCGATACAGCCAAGGACTTCCGAAACCACCCTTCCGCCTCCTCTGCTTGTCCTTCATCCATCGCGAGTGTGCCTAGGTTTGAGTACGCGTACTCAAGCTCCGCTTGCCAGTCGTCGTTCTGCGGGTCAATTTCGACAAGGCGCGTCGCGTGGCGGTGATAGTCCGTGAACTGCTCTTTCGCCTTGACGTGATCGCCGCGCTGCCAGGCGATGTAGCCGACCCAGAACACTGATTGCGCGTGATCAAAGATGCGTTGCGCGTTGTCGGGATCACGCACGAGCTGTTCCGAGGTTGTCGCAGCCGCCGTTTCATAGCGGGCGAGGGCGGCGGTGAGGTCGCCGCGTTTGTTGTCGGCTTCGCCGAGCATCAGCAGCACGCGGGCGCGCCGGCCGAGCTGGTCCGGCGTCAGCGCTTTCACGTCCTGCCCCTCGTAATAGCCGATGGCGCGATTGCCGATCGCCGTCACCGATTTCAGCGTGCCGAAGCCTTCGAGGTCCGATTTCAGATCGGTGAGGATCAGCTCGATCAGGCCTTCGGCGTCGTCGCGCGCCTTCAGCGCGTCATTGCGCGCCACGACCGCCGCATCGCGCTGGGTGAAGGCGTAAAGCGACAGCCCGCCGAGCGCCGCCATGCCCGCCGCCATGCCCGACATCGCCCAGCGGCGGCGTGCGGTTCGACGCCGTTCGTCGCGGCGGACGAGATCGTCGAGCCCGACGCCGAGCATCGCGGCGGCGATCTTGAGTTTGGCGCGCCGTTTTCCGTCGCCTTCTTTTCGGGCGTCGGCGGCGAGCGGGGGATCCTCCGGTTCGTCCGTCGGCTGAAGATCCGCGCCGGCCTTGTGCGTCAGCGCGCGCGGGAAGCAGTCGTCCGTTGCGTGGCCGGGCTCGCCGCCGACGATCAGCGCCAGGATTTTGTCGCGGTCGCGGCGGCGCTTGAAGTAGGCGATCTCGCGGTTGACCCATTGCGACTTCGCGGAGTTCGGCGAGCACAGCACAATCAGGAACTCGGAACTGTCGAGCGCCTCTTCGATCACCGCGCCGATGCCGCGCCCGGCCGCTTCCTCGTCGCGGTCGCGAAAAATCGGATGCAGCGACCGCCCGTCGGCGACGCCCTTCGGCGCGCGATAGGTTTCGAGCGTGCGATGGAGCCATTCGCCCCACGCCTTGTCCGCCCAACTGTAGCTGATGAAAGCCTTGTACCGGCGCGTCACGATTGCCCCTTGCGCGACTTCAGACGCCACGCGCGTGAGTCTAGACCGTGCGCCCGCCGCGCACAAAGAAAAAGGGGCGGCCCGAGGGCCGCCCTCCAGTTCAGCCGGCAAGGCTCGCGCCTCATGCCTTCCGCTTCAGATCGAAACGGTCGTTGTCCATGACCTTCGTCCACGCCGCGACAAAGGCCTTGGCGAAGTCGTCGCCGGCGCCGGCATAGGCGTATTCCTCGGCCGCCGCGCGCAGCTCCGCATTGGAGCCGAACACGAGATCGACTTCGGTCGCCGTCCATTTGACGGCGCCCGACTTGCGATCACGGCCTTCGAACACGTAAGGCGCGCCGTCTTTCGGCGCCCATTTCGTCGACATGTCGAGCAGGTTGACGAAGAAGTCGTTCGTCAGCGTTCCAGGACGCGCCGTGAAGACGCCGTGCGCCGCGCCGCCGGCATTAGCGCCGAGCGCGCGCATGCCGCCGACAAGCGCGGTCATTTCGGCGACCGTCAGCCCGAGCATGTCCGCCTTGTCGACCAGCGCGTCGGCGGGCGAAACGCCAGCTGCTGCAGAATAGTAATTGCGGAAGCCGTCGGCGGCGGGCTTCAATACTTCGAAGCTCGCGACGTCCGTCATTTCCTGCGTCGCGTCGGTGCGCCCCGGCGCGAAGGGAACCGTGACAGGATTGCCGCCGTCCGCCGCCGCTTTCTCGATCGCCGCCGCGCCGCCGAGGACGATCATGTCGGCGAGCGAGATCTTGCGCCCGCCCGGCGCACGCGCGTTGAAGGCCGCGCGGATCTCGTCGAGTTCAGCCGTGACTTTCGCAAGCTCCGCCGGATCGTTCGCCTCCCAGTCCTTCTGCGGCGCCAGGCGGACGCGCGCGCCGTTCGCGCCGCCGCGCATGTCGGTGTCGCGATAGCTCGACGCAGACGCCCACGCCGCGCGCACCAGTTCGGATACGGACAATCCCGACGCGAGAATGTCGCGCTTCAGCGCCGTTATGTCCGCCGCATTGACGAGCGGGTGATCGACGGCCGGAACCGGGTCCTGCCAGATCAGCGGCTCGGCCGGAACCTCCGCGCCGACGTAGCGCGCTCGAGGCCCCATGTCGCGATGGGTGAGCTTGAACCACGCCTTGGCGAAGGCGAGGCGGAACTCTTTGGGATTGTCCTTGAAGCGCCGCGCGATTTTTTCATAGGCCGGATCGAATTTGAGCGACAGGTCGGTGGTGAGCATGATCGGCGCATGCGTCTTCGACGGATCGTGCGCGTCCGGCACCGTGCCCGCCCCAGCGCCGCCCTTCGGAATCCACTGGATCGCGCCGCCGGGGCTTCTGGTCTGCTCCCAGTCGAAAGCGAAGAGGTTTTCAAGGTAAAGCGAGGTCCACGCGGTCGGCGCTGACGTCCACGCGCCTTCGAGGCCGGACGTCACCGTATCGGCGCCGTTGCCCGCTCCGCATTTGTTGTTCCAGCCGATGCCTTGCTTGTCGACGCTCTCGGCCGCCGGATCGACGCCGACGCAATCGCCCGGCTTGTGCGCGCCATGCGCCTTGCCGAAAGTGTGACCGCCGGCGATCAGCGCGACGGTCTCCTCGTCGTTCATCGCCATGCGCCCGAAGGTTTCGCGAATGTCGCGCGCCGCCGCGACGGGATCGGGATTGCCGTTCGGCCCTTCCGGATTGACGTAGATGAGGCCCATCTGCACGGCCGCGAGCGGCTTTTCAAGCTGGCGGTCGCCGCTGTAGCGCTTGTCGTCGAGCCACTTCGTCTCCGGGCCCCAATAGACAAGCTCCGCCTGCCGATCATCTTCGCGCCCGCCGGCGAAACCGTAGGTCTTGAAGCCCATCGATTCGAGCGAGACGTTGCCCGCGAGAATCATCAGGTCCGCCCATGAGAGTTGGTCGCCGTATTTCCGCTTCACCGGCCAGAGGAGCCGGCGCGCCTTGTCGAGATTGGCGTTGTCGGGCCATGAGTTCAGCGGTTCGAACCGCTGCTGGCCGCCGGCGGCGCCGCCGCGCCCGTCGATCGTGCGGTAGGTGCCGGCGCTGTGCCAGGCCATGCGGATCATGAACGGGCCGTAGTGACCGTAGTCCGCCGGCCACCAGTCCTGCGACGTCGTCAGGACGCTTTCGATATCCTTCTTCACGGCCGCGAGGTCGAGCTTTGCGAATTCGGCCGCGTAATTCGACGCCGGCGCGGGCATTTCGTTCTGGCGGAGCTGCGACAGGTCGAGTTGCTCCGGCCACCAGAAGGCGTTGGTCGGCGCCGCGCCCTTGGGAAGCGCAGCGGCGTTCATGGATTCGGCTTGCGCCCCGGGCGCAGCCGCTTCCGCTTCTGCTTTCGGCTGTTCGACGCGCGGCGTGCAGGCGGCGATCGCCAGCGCGCAGCCGCCGGCAAGCAGCAACGTCTTCAAAGATCCGGTCATGTGTTCTCCAATCGTCAGTTGAATTCGCGAAACGCATCGCGAAAACGAAGGAGAGAATTCGCGCCGCCAGCCATACGCCCGGAACAAGGAGGCCGCGCGAGAGCCGCCCTTCGCTCCCGTCAGCAGTGGTCGGAACGCTAGCGGCGTCAGCTCTATTTGTAAAAGCGATTGTTTCTATATGTTTCGTTGAGAAAATCGATGATGCGTCCTCTCTCCCCGCCGCCCATTCCCCATTGGCCATTCACCATTCACCACCCAAAGCTCCGCCCTCGCCGCGGGAAGGGTTTCCCCGGCGGTATGCATGGAAAGGCACGTCTTCAGACGGAGAGGCTGCGCGGGACGCGGAGCATCCTGTCTAGTAGTAGTATGGGACGCACCGCGTCCCGCGCTCGGCGGTCCGGCTCTCGCCTTCCCGCCCTGGCGTTTCGGTCGTCTCAGCCGGACGTCTTCGCCCCGCCGCCGGCAGTTTAGGCCGGCAGGCGTTGGATCGGGTCATGGGAACGACCCGAGGGCAGCCAAGGCCCGACCCCCGACGTCGGAAGCGGAAGGTCCTGCCGTTTCAGGACCCGCCGCGCCGCGCGCCAGGCCGAAGCCGCATGAGACGGGTGATCAGGCGCCTCTCCACGCTTCGGCTGGAGAGCACCCTAAAGCCTCCCGCAAGGAGGGGGATAACTTTCCACTTCCCCGCGAGCCCCTCGCGCCCGCTCTCCCGTGAGGGGAACCCCCTCCAGCATCTATGCGGGGTCTAATGGTTAACGCTTCGCGGCGTTAACCATGGGGCGTGCTTAACATAAGGCATTCGCCTCAC
>ERZ1066138.434-NODE-434-length-14153-cov-8.121507_pt1 | contig 14153 bp, 10 predicted proteins | sample MGYA00382785_ERZ1066138 | MGnify/ENA primary metagenome ERZ1066138 (study PRJEB33369, sample SAMEA5778368) | biofilm metagenome | biome: Industrial cooling water; feature: Water cooling tower basin; material: Biofilm | place: United Arab Emirates | collected... | reverse complement strand
GTCTTACGGCGGCGAAATATTCAAGCTGCGGGAGCATACGGAACGGCTGATCGAGAGCGGCCGCATGCTCGATTTCGAGATTCCCTATTCCGCCGATGCGATCGACCAGGCGTGCCGCGATACGCTGACGGCCAACGGATTGACGGACGGCTACATCCGCCCGATCGCGTGGCGGGGAAGCGAGCAGATGGGTGTCTCTGCGCAGAAAAGCAAAATCCATCTCGCGGTCGCGGCGTGGAACTGGGGTTCCTATTTCGACATGGCAGAGCGTCTGCGCGGAATCCGCGTGGGGCTTGCGACGTACCGGCGTCCCGATCCGGCCACTATTCCGTCGAAGGCCAAAGCCACCGGGCTTTACATGATCTGCACGATCGAGAAGCACCGGGCCGAGCGCGCGGGATATGCCGATGCCATGATGCTGGACTACCGCGGGCATGTGGCGGAGTGCACGGGGGCCAACATGTTTTTCATCAAGGACGGCGAAATTCACACGCCGACGCCGGATTGCTTCCTGAACGGCATCACGCGGCAGACGGTAATCGACCTTGCCAAGCGGCGGGGGATCAAGGTGGTCGAGCGGACGATCCTGCCGGACGAGTTGGGGGCGTTCTCGGAAGTGTTCATTACGGGGACGGCGGCTGAGGTCACGCCGGTGCGCGAAATTGGCCCCAACACCTATACGCCGGGCAAGGTGTGCGAATTGCTGCTCAACGACTACATGGCGGAAGTGCAGCCCAAATCGCGGGCAGCGGCGGAGTGATGGGGCTGCCGCCTGTCGGCTGATTACCTGACGGAATCGCTGTGTTTGGCCGTCAGGACGACGAAGAAGGCGGCGAGAAAGCCGGCGATAGCCGAGCCTGCGATCAAGAGCGATTTTGGATCGGGTGCGTAGCCCATCAGGCCGGCAATCCCGGTAAAGGCCGCAATCCAAAACAGGGCGGGTAAAAGGGCGGTCAGCGCCAAGCCGATGACGAAATCGCGCCAGGCAAACAAAGTTGACGCGGGGGGAGACGTCACGCCGACCGGCAGAAGGGTGGTCGTTTGCATCGTATTCACTCCGCTCGAGGGCCTGTGACCCCACTAATGTCGAATCAAGTCGTAAACGAACAGCAAACGAGTTTATTTCCATGACGTTAACGTGATCGTTCCGGTGCGGGTGCTGTCAATGCCCCATTTTTCGGCAAAGTCCGATGTCTGATAAGATTTCGTGAGGTTTGAGGATAAGGGTGGGCCTTGTGTCGGACGTCAGAGCATCGGATCGCGAACCACGAGATGTCGTCATTATCGGCGGGGGCCATAACGGCCTTACAGCGGCAGCCTATCTGGCGCGCGCCGGGCTGTCGGTGGTTGTCCTGGAGAAGAACAGCGTCGCCGGCGGAGCGGCGCTTACGGAAGAGTTTCACCCGGGATTTCGCAATTCGGTAGCGTCCTACACGGTGAGCCTGCTCGATCCGGGCGTCATTCGCGATCTCGATCTCAGCAGCCACGGATTGCGGATTGTCGAGCGGCCGGCCGCCAACTTCATGCCGATCGATCGCGACCGGGCGTTTTTCTGGCCCTACGGAATGGCAGCGAAGCAGGCCGAGATCGCGAAGTTGTCGCCACGCGATGCGGAGCAGTATCCCATTTACGATGCGGCGCTGGAAAGGGCCGCCAGCGTGTTGCGGGATCTGACGCGCAAGACGCCGCCGAATGCGGGTGGTGGGTGGCTGGAGCTGTTGAAGGGCGCGGAGATCGGGCGGCGGGTGCTCGGTCTCTCAATCGAAGATCAGCGGCTTCTCACCGATCTCTTCACGAAGAGCGCGGCGGACTTCCTCGACCCGTGGTTTGAGAACGACCACGTGAAGGCGCTGTTTGCGTTCGATGGGATCGTCGGTTCGTATGCTGCGCCATCAACGCCGGGGACGGCGTATGTGCTGCTGCACCACTGCTTTGGCGAAGTGAACGGAAAGACAGGTGTGTGGGGACACGCCATGGGCGGTATGGGGGCCATCTCGCAGGCGATGGCGCGCTCGGCAATGAGTGCGGGAGCCGAAATTCGTCTGGACGCGCCGGTGCGGCGTGTGGTGGTCGAGAATGGCCGCGCGATTGGCGTTGAGTTGCAAAGCGGTGAAGTCGTGCGCGGGCGCACTGTCGCCGCGAATGTCGGGCCGAAATTGCTGTTCCGCGACCTCGTGGATGTGGGCGACGTCGCGCCTGACCTCAGGCAGAGGTTTACGAACATCAAGACGGCGTCGGCGACCTTCCGCATGAACGTGGCGCTCAGTGAATTGCCAAGTTTCAGTGCGCGGCCGGGCACCGATCCGGGGCCGCACCACGGTTCGGGCATTCTGATCGGGCCAAGCATGGACTACATGGAGCGGGCGTTTCTGGATGCCAGAAGCATTGGATGGGCGCGCGAACCCGTAATCGAGATGCTCATTCCCTCGGTCCTCGATGATACGCTGGCGCCGAAGGGCCAGCACGTCACGTCGCTGTTCGTGCAGCATGTCGCGCCGAAGCTGCCCAATGGACGTTCGTGGGACAATCCGCGTGAAAAAGAGCGGTTCGCCGACATCGTGATCGAAACGGTGACGATGCACGCGCCGAACTTCCGGCGCTCCGTTCTGGGAATGCAAGTTTTGTCGCCGCTTGATCTCGAAACCCGGTTCGGCCTGGTGGATGGCGATATTTTCCATGGGCAGTTGTCGCTCGATCAACTGTTCACCACGCGACCGGTGCTGGGCTATGCCGATTACCGGATGCCGGTGAAGGGCCTTTATCTTTGCGGTTCGGGGGCACATCCAGGCGGCGGCGTGACCGGGCTGCCCGGCCGAAACGCGGCGCGCGAGATCGTGCGCGACCTCAAGGGGTGGTTTTGATGATTGCATTCGGACCCATCATACCGGTGTTGAGAATTTTCGATGAGGCGAAGGCACGGGACTTCTGGGTTCACTTTCTGGGCTTTGCCGTCGATTGGGAGCACCGGTTCGAGCCGACGCTGCCGCTCTACATGCAGGTTTCGCGTGCGGGTGCGGTTGTGCATCTGAGCGAACACCACGGCGACGCGACGCCGGGATCGGCAGTGCGCATCGGTGTTAGCGATCTCGACGGGCTCTTTCACGAAACGCGCGAAAAAGACTATAAATTCGCGCGCCCCGCTATCGAACTCATGCCTTGGGGGCTGCGGGAACTGTCGATCGGAGATCCATTCGGAAACCGGATCGTATTCTTCGCCGAGAACCCGGCCTAGTGGCCAATCATTTTGCGACCCCATCTCTCTCAGCCCCAAACACAGGATTGCCGCCGCCGATGGACGCCACTCGCTACCGCGCCCTCATGCGCCATCAGGCGGGTGCCGTCACCATCATCGCGGCCGGACCACCCGGTGAGCGCGGCGGGCTGACTGCAACCGCATTCTCGTCACTTTCGGACGATCCGCCGACGGTGCTCGTGTGCGTGCAGCGCCGCGCGCGGACGCATGGCGTGATCGCTGCGACGAAGGCGTTCACGGTGAACATCCTGGCGCGGGAGCAACAGGCCCTGGCCGAGCGCTTTTCTGGCCGTGGGGGCCTTGCCGGGGAACAGCGTTTCGAGGGGTCCGCGCAGTGGGGAACATTGACGACGGGAGCGCCCGTGCTGGCCGGGGCACTGGCGAACCTCGATTGCGAATTGCTCGATGAGCATGAGTTTTCGACGCACTCGATTTTCATCGGGCGGGTGATCGACGGGCGATTCCGTGGCGAGGGCGAACCGCTGCTCTATTTTCGCAACGATTATTGGGATATCGGTGCCCGTTGACTTGAAACCGCCAACGAGAGGCGCCTAGCCCGTGCGCATTACCGCCACCCTGACGCTCGACGAGCGCGACATCGAGGAACGATTCATTCGTTCATCGGGTCCGGGCGGGCAGAATGTCAACAAGGTCTCGACCGCCGTCGAGCTGCGCTACAACTTGCGGTACGGCTCGTTGCCCGTCGCCGTCAGGGACCGGCTGATTGCGATCGCCGGCCGGCGGGTGACCGACGAGGGCGTGCTGGTGATCCGCGCCGACCGGTTCCGGACGCAGGAGCGCAATCGCGATGATGCGCGGGAGCGGCTCGCGGAACTGGTGAGGCGGGCTTTGCATGTTCCCAAAAAGCGGATCGCAACCAAGCCGTCGAAGGCGGCGCGGACACGCCGGCTCGAAGCAAAGGGGAAGCGCGGCGACGTGAAACGCCTGCGCCGCTCCAATCCGGATTTCGATTGAGGCTTTCGACATGCCGCGGTTTGCCGCCAACTTGAGCTTGATGTTTACCGAAGTGCCGTTTCTCGACCGCTTCGAAGCGGCGGTAGGCGCTGGGTTCAAGGGCGTCGAGTTCCTGTTTCCATATGCGTTTCAGATCGACGATATTCGTGCGCGGCTCGATCAGCACGGCCTGGAGGTCGTGTTGTTCAATCTTCCGCCCGGGCATTGGGATGAGGGCGAGCGCGGGATCGCGGCACTGAAGGGCCGCGAGGATGAATTCGCGGCAGGCGTCGATCTGGCGCTCAGGTACGCCGACGCGCTCGCGTGTCCGCGCGTTCATGCGATGGCGGGGCTCAATGCGCATGGGACCGATCGGGATGTTTATCTGAGAAACCTTGCGCTCGCCGCGGAGTGGGCGAAGGGCGAGGGCGTCGACATTCTGATCGAGCCGATCAATACGTTCGATATGCCGGGATACTTTCTGACCACCACCGAAGATGCGCGCGATGTGATCAGCGCGACGGGTGCGGCAAATCTGGGGCTGCAATTCGATCTTTATCATCGTCATCGCATGCAGGGTGGCGTGCTGGAGGCGATTGCAGAATTTGCGCCGCTGGCGCGGCACTATCAGTGTGCCAATCCGCCAGACCGAAGCGAACCCGCGTGCGGGGAACTCGACTACCGAGCTGTCTTCAAAGCGATCGATGCCACAGGCTTCGGAGGATGGATCGGTTGCGAATACCGGCCAAGGGCCGGAACGGCCGAAGGCCTCGGTTGGCCGGCGGCCTGCGGTGTCGCGCTCGGCTGAAGTGGATGGGCACGGCCCTTGCTCACAATTTCGACGGACCGGCCTATCGGCCGCGTTAACCGTCATTTCAACGGTCATTTCAGCTTGAGGCCGCCGTCAATATGGCCATGGCGACACCCATGACCCAAACTGCAACGCGCCTGTCCGGTAATCTGACGGCCCCCGCCGGGGCATTCTTCGGCGGGCTGATTGCCGTGGACATCGTTCTGCTGTTTGCAGTGTCGGGTTATCTGCTCATCGAAGCGGGGTGGAATTACGGTGATGCCGGCGGCAGCGCGCCGGAGAAAATCCACCCGGCGACGCTGCTGGCGGGAGTCCTCGTGCTGCTCACCGCCATGACGCAGGCCAATCCGCTTGTGCCGCTGGCCAAAGGTTTCGGGGAACGGCCGCGCATCATATTCTATATTGCGACTGTCATTCTATTGATGATGCACGCGGTGTTCGTCGCCGGGCTGCCGTTCACGGGCTTCATCGATACGTTCATCGGCCCGGCTCTCGTGTTTCTTCTGTTGGCCGATACGGACGAGGATCGCCGCCGCCGGCTGGCGTGGCTCATACACGGGCTCTTTCTCATCAATTCTGTGCTTGGCATCGCCGAGGTTGGCCTCGGCTTTCGCCTGACGCCGCTGCATATCGAGGGTGAGACGCTGGAGGAGGAGTGGCGCGCCTCGGCGTTGATTGGACATCCGCTGTCGAACGCCATGCTGACCGGCAGCTACATGGTGCTCCTGCTGTCGGGAGGGGCGCGGGATCTGCCGCAGCTTCTCAAGCCGGTCGTGTTCCTGGTGGCCGCGGCGGCAATGGTCGTGTTCGGCGGGCGGGCGGCGTCGGCGCTTATCGTGCTGTTCATCGCCTGGCACATATTGCGGCGAACGGCGGATGTGCTCAGGGGGCGGCCCTTCGATCCGGCATTGGTCATGATCGGTCTCATCGGCGTGCCCGTGTTGGCAGGTATGGTCATCGCATTGGGTGAGGCGGGGTTCTTCGACAAGTTCCTGGCGCGGTTCATCGACGACCACGGCAGCGCTTCCACGCGCGTCGAGATGTTTGCAATCTTCAAGCACCTGTCATGGGCAGAAATTCTGCTTGGGCCGAATGCGGACTACGTGCACTACCTGATGCGGCACTATGGGCTCGACTACGGGATCGAAAGTTTTTGGGTGGCCATCGTGCTCGCTTACGGACTGATCGCGGGGTGTGTTCTCTTCGCAGGTCTTTTCCTGTTTTGCTTCGAGGTTGTGAAAGCACGTCCTGCGTCGCTGGCCGCGATGATTTATTTTTTCGCGGTGGCGTCGGCGTCGCTGAGCCTGTCGGCGAAGACGCACGGGTTTTCGATGTTCATCGTTATGGTCCTGGTTCTGTTGCCACGAAGCATCGCCAGTGCGCAGCGTGACGGCCTCGCCGGCCCCGAGCAGCGGCAACGGGCTGGGCGGGCGCGTCTGCAAGTGGCATAATCCGGCCCGGTGGGCGGCAGGGTTTCGCCGCACAGGGGGATTTGCGTAATGGCGAGAGTTCGTGGCGGTGACCGGCGGTCTTTCCTGAAGGGCGCTGCGGCGATGGCGGCAGCGGCACCCGTTTGCGGTTACCGGATTGGTGGGACCGCGTTGGCGCAGGATGCGCTGCCAGGATCGGGGGCCGCGTCGCCGGTCTGGAGTGAGCTGGGACGCTTGACGCTTGCCGCGCAGAAGCAGGGTTTGTCGGTGCCGCGCATGTCGCTCGGGCCGGAGAGCTTGTCGGATGACTATTCTTCCACGATGCCGGCCATCGTCGATTTCATCGATAGCCTGGATGGTGCGATAGCGACGGCGCCGGTCGAGAAGGCGGATGCGGCGGAGGATTTGAAGGACGAGGCGAGCGTGCTGCTCGGCAAGGTGCTGGCAGCGGAGAAGATGCCGCGCGAGCCTCTGGACGAACCTACCGCACCTGGAGCTGCCCCGACCGTGAAGGCGCCGGCCTTCGAGACCGTTGCGGAGGGGTATCGCGATCTGTTTCGCAATTGCGTGATCCGTTCGGATAAGTCGTCGGAAGTGAAATGGTACACCGACAAGCTGATCGACCCGGCGCGGCGCGAGCGATATCAGAAGATCGAGGACGAGATCTGCGTACCGTGGTATTTCGTCGGTATCATTCACGGGATGGAATGCGCCTTCGACTTCAACAAACATCTGCATAACGGCGATCCGTTGCGTTACCGCACGGTGCAAATTCCGAAAGGCCGTCCGCAGACGTGGAATCCGCCGACGGACTGGCATTCGAGCGCCGTGGACGCGCTGCGTTACGACAAGTTCGCGGATCTGACGGATTGGGATCTGGCGCGGATGCTCTACCGCTGGGAAGCCTACAACGGCTGGCGGTCGCGGCTGCTCTACAAGATCAACACGCCGTACCTGTGGAGTTTTTCCAATCACTACACGAAGGGCAAGTTCGTCGCCGACAACGTGTGGGACGGCAACGCGGTGTCAAAGCAGTGCGGCGCGGCGGTGATGCTGAAGGCGATCGTGGAGAGCGGCGCCATCGGGCAGCCGGTGTGACGCAACCGGCCGCCGGGAAATTGCTTGATTACGAACTGCCGTACACGAGGCCGACGGCCTGTTGGGCCGCGAGCACCTGATCGCAGTCGCTTTCGGTAAAGCCCGCGCCCTGCTTTTGCGTGAGATCGAGGCATGACTGGAGGTAGCCGTCGGCTGCTTCGATGAGTGTTGCCGTCTGGTTCAAGTTTGCGGTCAGGGTGCGGTATGTGAGGTGCGCGAGCTTCTGGCGGCCGAGGGCTTTCACGGGGGTGCCGCGATGCTCGCCGCCTTCGGCGATCAGATAGGCGAACTTGTTCAGGATGCCGCTGTTGAAGTGAACGCATCCGTTGTCGTTCAGCCAGGTGGTCGAGCAGATCTGATCATCGATCGTGACGACGTCGCCGTAGTGGTCCGGCTGGCCGCGATTTGCGGTCGAGAAGCCCTGGGACTTGTCGAAGAGCGACGTGCCCTCCGGCGTCGCAAGATTTGGGTTGGCGAGCGAACGCAGCGGCCGCTCCATCGAATAGCCGGGGGCCTGTTCGCCCAACAGCCAATTGCCGTTGCCCGACTTTGCATAGAACTCGATCAGCGCGCCGAAGATGTCGGCGATGCTTTCATTCACCGCGCCGGGCTCGTCGGAGTAGACGAGGTTTGCCTCGTGCTGGATGATGCCGTGGACCATCTCGTGGGCGACGATGTCGACCGCGCCCGCGTATCCGGGTCCGAAGACCATCACGTTCTGCTTCGGGCAGTAATAGGACTTCGACGGGCACCAGTAGGCATTGCGCACGTTTCCGTAGCGAACGTAGCTTTCCAGCGCAGCACCGCCCGCGGGACCATCCTGGTCGTTGTCATCGAAGCTGTTGCGGCCGAAGACGAGGAAGAAGTAGTCGCGAACGGCACCGGTGTAGCGGAAAGCCTGTTCCGCGTCGGCGGGAATTGATTGGCCCAATGCTTTGCCGTCTTCACTGACGACGGCCGCAGTTTCGGCGGGGTTGGAGTAGTCGTAGATGCGGCGGATGAGGCCGGTCGGCTTGTCGCGGTAGAAGTGGAAGACTTCGCCGGACTTGGCATCGACGAAGAGCTTGAAGGTGTCGATCGACACCATCCACGCGAGGCGCGCGCCGCCGGTTACCTTGGCACGCAAGAGGGCGGGGTCGAAGACGACGACTTCGGCGGTCGCCGGTGCGGTGTCCGGGTTCGGACCCATCGGTAGCGGCGGTGCGGCGCCGGTGCCCGAGCCTTTGAGAAGTTCGCCGAGACGCTTGCGGGCGGCGGACGTGGCGGCGCTTTCGGAGATGTCGGGAATGGTCTTGTCGACCGACGCGGCGGATGTCGAACCTTGGTATTTGGTGACGCCGAGCGTGTTCTCGACGGTAAGACGAGCGGAGGAACCGAAGACTTTCACCCCGTTGACGCGCTGTTCGACGTTGGCGATGTAGCGCCCGGCGAAGTCGGGGTCCCTGCGACGGCCAGTGTATTTCAGTTCCGCTTTCTTACCCTTGGCCGGCAGCGCGGCGGTGATGCCGCTCGTCTCGAGAAACGTCTCGACGATGCGGCGGGTATCCTCTTCCGATTGCTCGGCAGGGCGCGCGCCGGCAGCCAGCGACGTCGCGTCGGGCTTGAAGCCGGTGATGCTGCTTGGCAATCCCGTTGCCGGGTTGATGACGACCTTCAGGTCAGGGTTCTGCTTTTTCAGATCATCGACGCCGCGCGTGACTTCGATGCGAACGTCTTCGCTCGGCGCAGTGCCGGCGACCGTACCATTGTCCGCGACCGGTCCGCTGGATACTGCGGGTGTCACGGGGAGCGGGCCCTCGGGCGTGACGGTTGGCGAGCCTCCGGGTGAGGGCGAAGGCAAATTCAGGCCGGCCAAAACCGTGCCGTCCTTGCGGCGGCATAGGGCGGGCGGCGCAACGTCCGTGTCGCTCGCGGCGGCGACGAGGCTGTGCGCGATGCGGGCGCTGAGGCCGGTCTCCGTGAATGCCAGTTTCAGCGCGTCCGCCGCGCCGGACCAGGCGGTTTCAATCGGCGCGATGTCCGATTTCACAAATGGACTGCGGCTCGCCTTGGCTTCGCGCACGCTCGCCTGCCCGTCGCCGTCGAGGTCGATGCGAGGGAAATAGCATTCGTTGTCGTCGATCACGCCATCGCCGTTCAAGTCTTCGGTGAAGGCGGCTTCGGTTGCGGCTGCCGCTTCGATGGCGGAAAGGGAGCGGACGAAGAACTTGATGTCGCCGGCGTCAACCACGCCGTTGCCATCGAGATCAGCGAGGCGGGTGCGGGTGGCATCGGAGATGGCGGCGGCGGACGCTATGGCGTTGATGCGCGGCGCGCGCGTTTCGCCCTCCGCAGCGGGGAACCCGCTGTCCTTCAGGACGGCAATGACGTCGGCAGGTGTTTTGTCAGGGGCCAGTTCGAACAACAGGCCGGCGACGGCGGCGACGTGCGGGGCCGCCTGAGATGTGCCTGAGCAAACGCCGAAGGGCGACGTGCTGCTGCCGAGCGTGCTCATGATGTCGACGCCGGGTGCGGAGACGTGGCCGCCGGCGTTGGAGAAGCCGGCCCGCTTGCCGCTGCGGTCGGTCGCTTCCACGACGATAATGTTGCGAACCGGCTCGCCGCTCGTCCAGGCGTAGGTGCCGGCCCAGGCGAACGGCGACGCCCAGCGGGCTTCGAGCGGCTCGTCGAGACCTTCGCTGTCGTTGCCGGCCGCCACGACGAACAGGACTTCGTTCTCGACGAGGCGCGCCATGGTGCGAATGACGCTCGCCTGATCGGCGATGTGCAGTTTCAGCCCTTCGACCTCGTCGGGTTCGGCTTCGCCGAGCACGCCGCGGGCGACGAAGTTATAGGCGAGGCTGACATTCAAGACGCGAAGGTTGCCGCCCTGCTTCAGGTTGTTCGTGAGATAGACCATGGTGTTGGACAGCACGTCGGAAAAAAGCATGGCCTGGGCTTGCCAACTCAGATCGGCGTCGAGCGCCTCGCGTTCGCCGATGAACTCGGCTGCGATGGCGACGGCTTCGAGGTCTGCGTCCGGAATGATTCCGTCGATGCCGGGCGCCGCGCCCTGCTTGGCGCCGATAATGCCGGCGACATGCGTGCCGTGGTTGGTTTCGCAATCGGGACGGACCAGGGGAGGCCGGTAAGCGCCGCCGGCGAGCGTGTATTTGACGTTCGCGTTCTCGGTGAAGCCGACATCGATGATGCCGATCTTGGCTTTTGGCGCTTCGGGATTGGCGGCGCGGTGGCGCGCGATGAGCGACCACATGGCCGGCATGCGAATGGCCTTGAGGCCCCAGTTGCCGTCCGCCGTATCGCCGGGCTGCCAGCGCCAGGCGTGGGATTTATCGCCAACTTTGATCTGAGCGCCCGACGGCTTCGGCAGGCCTTTTGTACCGATGAGGCTATCGACGAACGCGGCATCGACAGCCGGTTCCTGACGCAAGGATTTGACGAGGGGCGGATCGAGAATGATTTCGAGTTTCTGCTGCGGCGCCGCGCCTTCCAGGCTGCGCGCCGGTTCCGGGTTGGTCTGCTCGACAGTGATGACGCCGAGGGCGCCGATGACTTTGGTGATCTTCAGTTCATATTTCTTCAAAAGTGCTTGGATTTGTTCTTCCGTCACGTCGGGCTTCAACTGGACCATGTAGCTGTTCTTCTTGGCGACGGGCACCTCCGTTGGTGCCGCCGCGCCGCCCGTGCGCACAAGCGCCGACGGCAAGTCCGATCCGGCGTTGTGTTCGACGCCGCCGAGCGGCGCGGCCTGCGCCGCCCCCGATAGCGTCAGCAACGATGATGACTTGTCGCCCCAGACTTTTCTTTTGATGCTGTCGTACCAGCTGTCCGATCCGCGACGGCGTTTGCGCTTCAAACCGCCGGGGTCGGGCTTCACATAGTCGAAGTCGGCGCGGCGCTTCCTTCGTTCGCCCGGTGGCGGCGGCGGTGCGCTTTCGTCCATCGACCGCGTAACGGGTGCAGGTGCCGGTGCGGGTTGCGGCGGCGGAGCCGTTACCGCATCGGGTGTGCCTTCGGGCTTGAACTTGTCTTCCAGGATGTTTTGCAGCCGGTCGTAATCGGGTTTTTGCGCGCTGGCGGGCGATGGCGCGAACGCGGCCGCGAAGACCGCCGCGAGCAAGACCGTGGTGCGAATTTTCATTTCTTCACCTCGTGGGGCTCATTGCCCATCAGCTTTTCCACCAGGACCACCAACTCGACGCTCCATCCTTCATCCATTGCCACCAACCTTTCTCGGGTTCGGGCGCAGGCGGCACGGGTTCGGGTGTTGGCACGGGCTGCGGCGCAGGCGTTGGAGCCGGCTGCGGTTCCGGTTGCGGTTCAGGCGCTGGAGCCGGTGCGGGTTCAGGCTCCGGTTGCGGGACGGGCGCGGGTTCAGGTGCCGGTTCCGGCTGTGGTGCAGGTTCCGGTTCGGGGGCCGGCTCCGGAACAGGTTCGGGTGCAGGTTCAGGCTGCGGGGCGGGCGCGGGTTCGGGCGTTGGCTCCGGCTGCGGCGCGGGTTCCGGTTCGGGGGCGGGCTCCGGAACAGGAGCAGGCTCGGGCTGCGGTGCAGGCTCTGGCTCGGGTGCCGGTTCCGGTGGCGGTTGCGGCTGCGGTGCACCGATCTCGTAGGCCGCATCGACGATGAGCGTCCCATCGGCTGCAATGCCGGGATCGATGCCTTTGTCACGGCGGAGCGCTGCAACCAGCGACGTGAAAACCGGAACGTAGGCCGTGATCGTTTTGGTGCCCGCCTTGATGGTCTGGCGGGCCTGGAAATGCAGGTGCAGGCTCGTCGATGGCGAGCCGTTCATATACTTGGAAACCTTGCCGAGCACTTGCCCCTGCTTGACGGCTTGTCCGGTCTTCACCTTGATCGAACTGGGATGCATGTGAAGGTAGTAGTAGTCGGTCCCATCCTTGCCTTTGATCTGGACGGTCGTGTTCTTGGTCACGTTGGTGACGGTGCCATCAACGACGGCAATCGCTTCCCAGGCGTTGTCCTTGAAGGTCGCGGGGCGGATGTCCTGTCCCTGGTGGCCGGCGCCTGACGGACACAAAGGCATCGCCCAGCCGCGGACTTCGCAATAGTTGTCGCGCTGCTGGTTGGGATCGAAATTGCGCCGGTCGCCTTCGCTGCCACCCGCCGCGCCCTTGCCGCCCCAGCCGCCGCCGCCATAGCCCCAGATCTGGGAGTTCATGTGCGGGAAGAGACCGTCTCCGAGTTTCAGCGGGAAGATGATGTTGGGCAAATAGACAAAGCGGTCGCCCGCGCGGCCACGGCCTTTATCTTTTTCCAGTAGATCGCCGGGCGGATGATAGGCGAACTGCGGTTTGGGCGGCTCGGGTGCGGGACCCGGCACCGGCGTCGGGGCTGGCGTGGGATCGGGTGTGGGCACCGGCGCCGGTACGGGCTCCGGTGTCAGTTGGCACTTGGCGAATTGAAGGCGTGCTTCGCCGGGCAGGGCCGATTGACCGGGTGGACAGGCCGGCTCGGGGAAGCGGTGCGGCGAGGGAAGTGCGGGGGCGTGGGCGCCGAGCCCCTGCAGGAGCGCGTGGCTCATCAGATCGCGGCCGAGAAGAGTGGTGCGTTCTGGCCGCCCGTCTCCGGCATGAGCGTGCGGGTCTGCGAGAAACGCGGTGATCGAGACCGCAGAGACGCCCGCGAGGAGTGCAGATAGCCCGACCGTGCCGATGCTGGATCGCTTCAACGCCACAACAAAGTCCCCCTGTGCGTCCCCGGAAAAAGTATGCCCAATCGATGTGTCGCCCGCAACGCGGGCCGGTCTATGTCCCTGACCCACCTCCCGTTATGAGCGAGGTCAGAAATGCTTTTTGAGCGCCGCTGAGGCGTGCCGCCGCCGACGTGTCGGACAGGATGCGTTCGATGCGGGCGACGAGATCGGCGGGCAGGGCGCGCGGCAGCGCGGACTCGGGCGGCGGCGTACCGGCTTCCGGGGCGGCGCCGGGAGCAGGCTGCACGCCCGCGAGGAAGGCGGGGCCGATCCAAAGTTTCTTGGTCCAGTCGCCCTTGATGACGATGTTGAAGAAGAGATTTTGCACATCGACGTTCTGGTCGATGTGGCGGCGCGGCACGACGACATTGCCGACCGAACGCAGACCGGCGGTCGGGCCCTTCATCGTGAGGTCGGGAGTCGAGCGGACGGTGCCTGCCTTGATGGTGTAGTTGGCGGTCAACTGATCGACGGGCGTGTTGCGCGACGGCGTATAGCCCCAGCCTTTGTAGTTCCACAGTTCCGCGACCATCGCGCCGATGTCCCAGCCCCGCAACTGGCCCTTCTTCATGTCGATGCGGGCGCTGCCGTCGAGCGTGGACACCAGTTCCGCCAGCGACCGCCCGTTGGCACGGGTGGAAATCTCGACATTCGATTGGCCCTTGAGCAGCGGCTTGCCGGACAGTTCGGCGGTGACGGGCTCGGCATCGACATTGACCAGCTTGAGGCCGATGGCGGCGTCGTGCGCCGTGCCGCGGGCTTTGAGCGCGATTTCGCCGGAGCCAGTGCCCTGGCCGATGACGGCTTCTTGGATGGTGGCTGCGAGTTCGCCGTTCTCTAGTTTGGTCTTGAGGCGGGTTTTGCCGAGCGGGAGCTGGCCCAATTTGAGGCTG
>ERZ1066138.431-NODE-431-length-14245-cov-7.272023_pt1 | contig 14245 bp, 15 predicted proteins | sample MGYA00382785_ERZ1066138 | MGnify/ENA primary metagenome ERZ1066138 (study PRJEB33369, sample SAMEA5778368) | biofilm metagenome | biome: Industrial cooling water; feature: Water cooling tower basin; material: Biofilm | place: United Arab Emirates | collected... | reverse complement strand
GCACCTGCGACTCGGTCCAGGCGTGTGCAGCCATCGCCTCGGCGAGCTTGGCCAGCGTCGCCGCCTTGGCAGCCGACACCGCTTCGCGACGCTCCTGCTTCTCGGCGATCGCGTAAGCGCCACGCAGCAGCGCGGCGGCGGCATCGCGCACAGCCTGGTTGATCAGCGCGTTCTCGGCCGGAGGCGTCCAGGAGAACGGCGTGACGCCGACTTCCGCAACCAACTCCTTGATCGCCGCGATCACCGCCTGCTGCGCCTGATGGCCGAAGACCACCGCGCCCAGCATCACTTCCTCAGACAGCAACTGCGCTTCCGACTCGACCATCAGCACCGCTTTCTCAGTGCCGGCGACCACCAGTTCCAGCTGCGACTCACGCAGCGCGCTGGCGCTGGGATTGAGCAGGTACTTGCCGTTGGCATAGCCGACCTTCGCCGCACCGATCGGGCCCTGGAAGGGCAGTCCGGACAGGCTCAGCGCGGCAGAGGCACCGATCAGGGCCGGGATGTCGGCGTCGATCTCCGGGTTCATGGAGAGCACGGTCGCCACCACCTGGACATCATGGTAGAAGCCGTCCGGGAACAGCGGCCGGATCGGGCGATCGATCAGACGCGAGGTCAGCGTCTCTTTCTCGGTCGGCCGACCTTCGCGCTTGAAGAAACCGCCGGGGATGCGACCGGCGGCGTAGAACTTCTCCTGGTAATTGACCGTCAGGGGAAAGAAGTCGCGACCTTCGCGAACTTTCCGGTCGGCGACGGCCGTCACCAGAACCACGGTGTCGCCCATCGTGACCAGGACGGCCGCGTTGGCCTGACGAGCGACTTCGCCCGTCTCCAACGTGACCAGGGTATCGCCATACTGGAACTGCTTGGTGACCTTCGCCACTGTGAACTGTCCTTGTTGGGTGCGGGGCTTTCGATCAACGCAATCGGGAGCGGATCGGGCTTATCGACGCAGGCCCAACTTCTCGATCAGCGCCTTGTAGCGAGCGTCGTCCTTGCGCTTCAGGTACGCCAGGAGCTGACGGCGCTGATTGACAAGCTTGAGCAGGCCACGGCGGGAGTGGTGATCTTTCTTGTGCGATTCGAAGTGCTTGGCCAGCATCTCGATGCGGGCGGTGAGCAGCGCAACCTGCACTTCCGGCGAGCCGGTGTCGCCATTGGCGCGCTGATGGTTCTTGATGATCTCGCCAGACTGGGCGGCGTTGAGAGGCATGTCTACGACTCCTGATCAGATTTTTTGGAGACACGAACCGCCCAGTGCAACGGGCCTCAACACGATGCACCGAGTCGGTCGTCTGGATTGCCCTGGGCCAGAAAGGCGGTCAGGACAGCCCGCGATTGTAGTGCGTTGCAGCATCGATCAGCAACCGACAGCCGCCGACGTGATGGCGGCTGAGCGTCGAAAGCGCTAGTTTCCGCGCCCCATCGTCTCTAGGGCCCGAATGCTCATGCGCACCAAGCTGATCGCCGGCAATTGGAAGATGAACGGCACCCAGGCCCAGGTTCAGGCTTGGGCACGCGCGGCCGCCGAGCTTTCCGGTCAGGACGGTGGCGTCGAGGTGGCGATCTTTCCCAGCCATGTGCACCTCAGTCTGTGCCGGCAAGCCGCAACAGGCTCGCCACTGATCGTCGGCGCGCAAGATCTGAGCCTGCATCGCAGCGGTGCCTACACGGGCGAGGTCGGCGGCGAGATGTTGGTCGACCTGCAACTCAGCCATGTGCTGGTCGGCCACTCGGAGCGGCGCAGCTACCACCATGAGACCGACGCGGTGGTGGCAGCCAAGACGGCGCGCGCGCTCGAGTGCGGACTCACCCCGGTGGTGTGCGTGGGCGAAACCCTGGCCGAACGTGACGCCGACGCCACCGAGGCCGTGCTCAGTCGCCAGCTCGAAGCGGTGCTGGACCAGGTGGGCAGCGAAGGCATTGCACGCTGCGTGCTGGCCTATGAACCGGTGTGGGCGATCGGCACGGGCCGCACGGCAACGCCTGAACAGGCGCAGGCGGCGCACCGGCACCTACGTGACATCGTCACGCGAAGGAGTGCTATAGTCGCCAGCTTGCTGCGCATCCTCTACGGTGGCAGCGTCAAGGGCAGCAACGCACAGTCCTTGTTCGCGCAAGCCGATGTCGATGGTGGCCTGGTGGGAGGCGCATCGCTCGATCCGGTGGAGTTCGCCACCATCGTCGGTGCAGCTCGCGGATAAGCGTCTTACTAGCAAGATTCAAGGAAGAAACCGATGTCCCCGATGGAAATCGTTGCCATCATCGCGCTGCTGGTCGTCGCAGTGGCAATGATCGCCTTCATCATGATGCAGCGCGGCGCTGGTGCCGCCGCCGGTTCGGGCTTCGGTGCTGGCGCTTCCGGCACGGTCTTTGGCGCTCGCGGCGCCTCGAATTTCTTGTCGCGTTCCACGGCGGTCCTGGCGACGGTGTTCATGCTGCTGTGCTTCGGCCTGGCAGTGTGGGCGGCGCGCAGCGAAGATCGTCGCGCACAGAACGCAGACGTTGGCGTGATGAGCCAGTTGCCGGCGCCCGCCGCAGCCACTGGCAGTGAGACGCCGGCCGCCCCCGCAGCCGACGCCGCCAGCGATGTCCCGAATCAGGCTCCAGAAGCGGCCCCGGCCGCTGCAACCCCGGCACCCGCAGAAGCCGCTCCGGCTGCTGCCAGCGAGGTGCCTGCTTCCGACGCTTCGTCCGCTGCTCCAGCATCCTCAGGGGCGGACAAGGAGGGTGGCGGCACGCCATAATCCGGCGCCTGTAAAGCTGTGCCCACGTGGTGGAATTGGTAGACACGCTACTTTGAGGTGGTAGTGGGGCAACCCGTGACAGTTCGAGTCTGTCCGTGGGCACCAACGTTCTGGACCGAGCATCGTCTGCATCGCTTTTTGCGATGCACCGGCGGCGCTCATCCATGCACAGGCGAGGAGCGCAAGGCGTGGAGCTATCGCAGTACCTTCCCATCGCGATCTTCTTGATCGTCTCCACCGTCATCGGCATCGCGCTGCTGACGATCGGCAGCCTGCTCGGCCCACGACGGCCGGACAGCGAAAAGCTCTCGCCCTACGAGTGCGGCTTCGAGGCCTTCGAAGACGCCCGCATGAAGTTCGATGTTCGCTACTACTTGGTGGCGATCCTCTTCATCATCTTCGATCTCGAAATCGCCTTCCTGTTTCCCTGGGCGGTCGTCCTCGACGAATTGGGGATGCCCGCGCTGATCGCCATGGGCGTATTCCTCGGCATCCTGGTGGTGGGCTTCGTCTACGAGTGGAAGAAAGGAGCTTTGGAATGGGAGTGAGCGACATCTTCCACAACCCGTCCCCGCTGGGCGTGGTTGACGACATCCTGCGTCCGCAGGGCGACAACCCGCTGCTCGAGCGCGGCTGGGTTACGACCTCGGTGGACACGCTGGTCAACTGGGCGCGCACCGGCTCGATGTGGCCGATGACCTTCGGGCTGGCCTGCTGCGCCGTGGAAATGATGCATGCCGGCGCATCGCGACTGGACCTGGACCGCTACGGCATCGTGTTCCGTCCCAGTCCGCGGCAGTCTGACGTGATGATCGTGGCCGGTACGCTGGTCAACAAGATGGCCCCTGCCCTGCGCAAGGTCTACGACCAGATGCCCGATCCCAAGTGGGTCATTTCCATGGGCTCCTGCGCCAACGGCGGCGGTTACTACCACTACTCCTACTCGGTGGTGCGCGGCTGCGATCGCATCGTGCCTGTGGACGTGTATGTGCCGGGTTGCCCGCCGACCGCCGAAGCGCTGGTCTACGGCATCCTGCAGTTGCAGAAGAAGATCCGCCGCACCAACACCATCGCGCGCTGAATGCCAAGGCCATGACCGACGAACGTCAGACCATTCTTGATCTGGTGCGCGCCCGTTTCGGCGACGCCATCCTGCAGGCGGTCGAGGACCGCGGCCAGTACACGATCGAAGTCGCCAGCGACCGTGTGCTGGAGGTGTGCAAAGGCCTGCGCGATCACAAGGAACTGCGCTTCCAGCAGTTGATCGACCTGTGTGGGGTCGACTACCTCGGCTATGGCCAGAGCGAATGGGCCACCGATGAGGCAACCGACAGCGGCTTCTCGCGCGGTGTCTCTGGCGCCGGACCGGGCCGATTCACCTGGTCGGAGCGGCCGGAGGCGGCTTCGGCAGCGCGTCGCTTTGCCGTGGTCGTGCACCTTCTGTCGCTGGATAACAACGTGCGTCTGCGCCTGCGCTACTTCGCGCCCGACGACGAATTGCCGGTGGTGCCCTCGCTGGTCGACATCTGGGGCGCGGCCAACTGGTTCGAGCGCGAGGCCTTCGATCTGTACGGCATCGTCTTCGAGGGCCATCCCGATCTGCGTCGCATCCTCACTGACTACGGCTTCGTCGGACACCCTTTCCGCAAGGACTTCCCCCTGATCGGCAATGTCGAGGTGCGCTACGACCCCGACAAGCGCCGCGTGGTGTACGAGCCAGTCTCGATCGAACCTCGCGTGCTGGTGCCGCGCGTGCTGCGCGACGACTCGCGCTACCTGCAGGCGCAGAACGAATCTGCGGCTAAATCCAACTGAGCGCGCGCCATGGCCGAAATCCGCAACTACACGATGAACTTCGGGCCGCAGCATCCCGCCGCGCATGGCGTGCTGCGCCTGGTGCTGGAACTCGACGGCGAAGTGGTGCAACGCGCCGATCCGCACGTGGGCCTGCTCCACCGCGCCACTGAAAAGCTCGCTGAGTCAAAGCCTTACAACCAGTCCATCGGCTACATGGATCGCCTGGACTACGTGTCGATGATGTGCAACGAGCACGCTTATGTGCGCGCCATCGAGCGCCTGCTCGGGGTTGAAGCGCCGGAGCGCGCGCAGTACATCCGCACGATGTTCGACGAAATCACACGCGTCCTGAACCACTTGATGTGGCTGGGCTCGAATGCCCTCGACCTCGGCGCGATGACGCTGTTCCTGTACGCCTTCCGTGAGCGCGAAGAGCTGATGGATTGCTACGAGGCGGTGTCCGGCGCGCGCCTGCATGCCACCTACTATCGCCCTGGCGGCGTGTATCGCGATCTGCCCGAGCGCATGCCGCAGTACCGCGAATCGCCGTGGACCAAGGGCGCTGACCTGAAGCGTCGCAACGAGTGGCGTCAGGGCAGCATGCTCGACTTCCTGGAAGCCTTCACCCAGGACTTCCCCAAGCGGGTGGATGAATACGAGACGCTGCTCACCGACAACCGCATCTGGAAACAGCGCACGGTCGACATCGGCATCGTCAGCCCGGAAATGGCGCTGCGCATGGGCTTCACCGGCCCGATGCTGCGCGGCTCGGGCATCGCCTGGGACCTGCGCAAGAAGCAGCCTTATGCGGCTTATCCGCAGATGCAGTTCGATGTGCCGGTGGGCGTCAACGGCGATTGCTATGACCGCTATCTGGTACGCGTCGAGGAGATGCGTCAGTCCAACCGCATCATCGCCCAGTGCGTGGCTTGGCTGCGCGCCAACCCGGGCCCGGTCATGGTGCGCAATTTCAAGGTCGCACCGCCGTCTCGCGAAGAGATGAAGGACGACATGGAAGCGCTGATCCACCACTTCAAGCTGTTCACCGAGGGCTACTCGGTGCCGGCCGGTGAGGTGTACTGCGCGGTGGAGGCACCGAAGGGAGAATTCGGCGCCTACATCATCTCGGACGGCGCCAACAAACCCTTCCGAGTCAAGCTGCGCGCACCCGGCTTTGCTCACATGTCGGCGATGGATGAGATGGCGCGCGGCCACATGCTGCCGGACGTGGTTGCGCTGATCGGCACCATGGACATCGTGTTTGGAGAAATCGATCGATGAAGGCTCGCCATCACCAAGCCGTCCCGGTCGTGGCGGATCCGCAGCTGCTGCTGACCGAGCAGAGCCGCAGCCGGCTCGACGCCTGGATTGCCAAGTACCCGGCCGACCGGCGCCGCAGTGCCGTGCTCGCCGGTCTGCGCATCGCGCAGGAGCAGAACCAAGGCCATCTGACCGATGAGCTGATCACCGCGGTGGCCAACTACCTCGGCATTCCGGCCACCCAGGCCTATGAGGTCGCCACCTTCTATTCGCTGTTCCATATCGGACCCTGCGGACGCCACAAGGTGTCGATCTGCACCAACATCTCCTGCTGGCTGCGCGGCGCCGACGAGATCGTCGAGCACGTCGAACGCAAGCTTGGCATCGGCCTCGGCGAGAGCACGCCGGATGGCCGCATCCACCTGATCGAAGAGGAAGAGTGTCTCGCCGGCTGCGTGCGCGCCCCGATGATGTGGGTGGATGGCGACTACTACGAGAACCTGACCCTCGCTGAGGTCGATCGCATTCTGGATTCGCTGGCATGAGCGAGAACAGCTACAACCCGCTGGGACTGGTCCCGCAGGCGCACAATGTGTGCTTCACCACGCTGCACTTTGCCGAGCCGTGGAGTTACGACAGCTACCTCAAGTCGGGCGGCTATCAGGCGCTGCGCAAGATCCTCACTGAAGGCATCACCAAGGAACAGGTGATCGACACGGTCAAGGCCTCTGCCCTGCGCGGTCGCGGCGGCGCCGGCTTCCCCACCGGTCTCAAGTGGAGCTTCATGCCGCGCAATGCGCCGGGCACCAAGTACATCCTGTGCAATTCGGACGAGTCCGAACCCGGCACCTGTCACGACCGCGACATCCTGCGCTACAACCCGCATGCGGTGATCGAGGGCATGATCATCGGCGGCTATGCGATGGGCGCCAGCGCCGGCTACAACTACATGCGCGGCGAGTTCCAGCGCGAACCCTTCGAGCGCTTCGAGCAGGCGATCAAGGACGCCTACCAGCACGGCTGGCTGGGCAAGAACATCCTTGGCAGCGGTTTTGACTTCGATCTGATTGCCTCGCTGGGCGCCGGCGCCTACATCTGCGGTGAAGAAACCGCGCTGATGGAATCGCTGGAAGGCAAGAAAGGCCAGCCGCGCTTCAAGCCGCCCTTCCCTGCCAACTTTGGCCTCTACGGCAAGCCGACCACCATCAACAACACCGAGACCTTTGCCTCGGTGCCGGCGATCATCCGCAACGGCGCCGACTGGTTCCTCAAGCTGGGCAAGCCGAACAACGGCGGCCCGAAGTGCTTCTCGGTGTCCGGTCATGTGCAGAAGCCGGGCAACTACGAGCTGCCGCTGGGCATCCCCTTCCGCGACATGCTGGAAGTGGCCGGTGGATTGCGTCCGGGTCGCAAGCTCAAGGGCGTGATTCCTGGTGGATCGTCGATGCCGGTGCTGCCGGCCGAGGTGATGATGGACATCACCATGGACTTCGACGCGCTGCAGAAGGCTGGCTCGGGTCTGGGTTCGGGCGCGGTCATCGTGATGGATGACAGCACCTGCATGGTGCGTGCGCTGACCCGCATCGCGCGCTTCTACTATCACGAGTCCTGCGGCCAGTGCACACCCTGCCGCGAAGGCACGGGCTGGATGTACCGCCTGCTCAAGCGCATCAGCGAAGGCCAGGGCCGCAGTGAAGATCTGAAGATGCTCAAGGCCGCCGCCGGACAGATCGAAGGGCACACCATCTGTGCCTTCGGTGAAGCCGCGGCGTGGCCGGTGCAGGGCATGCTTCGCCACTTCTGGGACGAATTCGAGTACTTCGTCGTCAACAAGCGCTCGCTGGTCGACGATCAATTGAGGAAGGCCGCATGAGTGCGCAGCCGCAAAATCCGCCAGCCAGCGATCTCGTCAACGTCGAGATCGACGGCGTCAAGCTGCAGGGCGCCAAGGGCGCGATGATCATCCAGGTGGCCGACAAGGCCGGCATCCAGATCCCGCGCTTCTGCTACCACGAGAAGCTGGCGATCGCGGCCAACTGCCGCATGTGCCTGGTCGATGTCGAGAAGTCGCCCAAGCCGATGCCGGCCTGCGCCACGCCGATCATGGAAGGCATGAAGGTCTCCACCCGCAGCAAGCGCGCCCTCGATGCGCAGCGCAATGTGATGGAGTTCCTGCTGGTCAACCATCCGCTGGACTGCCCGATCTGCGATCAGGGCGGCGAGTGCGAACTGCAGGACATGGCGATGGGCTATGGCCGCTCGGTGTCACGCTTTGCCGAGCGCAAGCGGGTGGTGCCGGACGAGGATCTCGGTCCGCTGGTCGCCACCGACATGACGCGCTGCATCCACTGCACGCGCTGCGTCCGCTTCATGGACGACATCGCCGGCACCACCGAACTCGGTGGCATGTTCCGCGGCGAACACCTGGAAATCGGCACCTACATCGGCCGCTCGCTGCGCTCCGAACTGTCGGGCAATGTGATCGATCTGTGCCCGGTCGGGGCGCTGACCAACAAGGTCTTCCGCTTCCGCGCGCGCCCCTGGGAACTGATCGCCCGCGATGGCATCGGCTATCACGATGCACTGGGATCCAACCTTTATCTGCATCTGCGCCGTGGCGAAGTCATGCGCGTGGTGCCGCGCGACAACGAGGCCATCAACGAGGCCTGGCTGTCGGATCGCGATCGCTACAGCCATCAGGGTCTGTACCACGCCGAGCGCCTGCTGAGTCCGAAGATCAAGGTCGACGGCCAATGGCAGGATGCCAGCTGGGAAGCCGCGCTGCAGCGCAGCGCCCAGCTGCTGAAGGGCGCGGTCGAGCAACACGGGCCGGATCAACTGGCCACGCTGGCCGCCAGCAACCTGAGCTGCGAGGAGTACTACCTGCTGCAGTTGCTGACTCGCGGCCTCGGCAGTGCGCACATCGACCACCGCCTGCGCCAGCTCGATTTCAGTGACGATGCGGTGCGCGGTGTGCCCAGTCTCGGCGCACCCCTGGCCGAGGTCGAGCGCGCCAAGGCGATCCTGCTCGTTGGCGGTCATCCGCGTTTCGATCAGCCGATCCTGGGCCATCGCATCCGCAAGGCCTGGAAGAACGGTGCGCGCATCTACGGCGTGCACAGCCATGCCAGCGATGCGCACTACAGCTACACGGCACAGCTCCTCGCCAATGCCAATGACTTCGCGCAGCGTTTGCTGGCGGTGGCCCGCGCAGTCGCGCTCGCCACCGGCAAGCCCCTGCCCAGCGAATGGGCGGGCACGGCCGAGCAGCCGCTGGCCAAGGACATTGCCGCCGGCCTCAGTGCCGCCGGCGCCGCGGCCCGCGTGATGCTGGGCGATGCGGCGATCCGCCATCCGCAGGCCGCAGTCCTGCGCAGCCTCGCGCGCTGGATCGCCGACGCGGTGGGCGGCGTTTACGACGAAGTGGCCGATGGCGCCAACGGCGCGGGGGCCTGGTTGATGGGTGCCGTGCCGGTGCGCGGTCCGGGCTTTGCCGCCACGCGTCCAGGCGCTGCCGCCCGCGCGCTGCTGGAAACGCCGCGTCGCACCTACCTCCTGTACGGCGCCGAAGCTCCGCAGGACTTTGCCTTGGGCGCCCAGGCTGATCGCGCGCTGCGCGGTGCGGCTTGTGTGATCGCCTTCAGCGCCTACTTCACGCCGGCGCTGGCCGAGCAAGCGCAGGTGGTGCTGCCGCTGGCGCTGTGTCCGGAAACAGAAGGCACCTATATCAACGCCGAAACCAAGCCGCAGCGGGTGAATGCAGCAGCGCGGGCGCCGGGCGAGTCGCGCGCCGGTTGGCGCATCCTGCGCGTGCTCGGCGAACTGCTGGGCGTGCCGGGTTTCGACTTCACCGATCTGGCACAACTGCAGGCGCGCATCGATGAGGTGCTGGCTGGCGTGGGCCGTGCAGCAGATGCCGTCAATCACGTTGTCGCCGTTCCGGCGAGCGCAACTTCCGGGCTCAGCGTGAGTGCCAGCTGGCCGATCTACCAGTCGGACGCGGTGGTCCGTCGCGCGCCGGCGCTGCAGTCCACGGTGCTGGCGGCAAGTCCGCTGCTGTTGTTGAACCCGGAAGACGCCCTGGCGCTGGGTGTGGGTCAGTCTGCTCAGCTTGAAATCGGCGGGCGCCACTATGCGGCAGCAGCCAGCGCGGATGTGCCCAAGGGCGCGCTGCTGGTTCCGCAAGGCCTGCCGGAAACTGCCGAGCTGCCGCTGACCGGTCAGGCGATCGCGATCGATAAGGTGATCCATGGATGACTTGATCCACGTGCTGTGGACCTTGCTCAAGGTCCTTCTGGTCACCGTGCCCTTGATCCTGACCGTGGCCTTCTTCACCCTGGCCGAACGCAAGGTGATCGGCTTCATGCAGGTGCGCATGGGGCCGAATCAAATCGGTCCGCTGGGCCTGCTGCAGCCCTTCGCCGACGTGTTCAAGATGCTGTTCAAGGAATTGGTGATTCCCGCCAATGCCGACCGCTATCTGTACCTGATCGCGCCGATCATCGCGCTGGCGCCGGCCTTCGCCGCGTGGGCCGTGGTGCCCTTCAGTGATGCCCTGGTGCTGTCGCAGATCGATGCCGGCCTTTTGTACCTGCTGGCGATGACCTCGCTGGGCGTTTACGGCGTGATCATCGCCGGCTGGGCCTCAAACTCGAAGTACGCCTTCCTCGGTGCGATGCGCTCGGCGGCGCAGATTGTCAGCTACGAGATCGCGATGGGCTTTGCGCTGGTCGGCGTGCTGGTGGCCTCAGGAAGCCTGAACCTGGAGAAGATCGTGCTGGCGCAAGCCGGCAATCAGGGCTTTCTGGAGTGGTTCTGGCTGCCGCTCTTCCCGCTCTTCATCATCTACTTCATCGCCGGTGTGGCCGAGACCAATCGCGCGCCCTTCGACGTGGCCGAGGGCGAGTCGGAAATCGTCGCCGGCTTCCACGTCGAGTACTCGGGATCGGCCTTCGCGCTGTTCTTCCTGGCCGAATACGCCAACATGATCCTGGTCAGCTTCCTGGCCGCCTTGCTGTTCCTGGGGGGCTGGTTGTCGCCGCTGCAAGGCTGGATCAGCGGCCCGCTGGGCGAGCCCAACGTGATCTGGCTGTTCATCAAGTCCAGCTTCTTCATGTTCTGTTTCCTGTGGTTCCGCGCCACCTTCCCGCGCTATCGCTATGACCAGATCATGCGGCTGGGCTGGAAGGTGTTCATCCCGATCACCATCGTCTGGATCGTGGTGATCGCGCTCCTGATCGTGTTCAAGGTCGTCGAACGCGGCGTCTGACCGGAGTACCAATCGTGGGTGCCATCACCAACTACTTCAACAGCTTGATGCTGAAAGAACTGGTCAAGGGCCTGTCCCTGACCGGGCGTTATTTCTTTCGCCCCAAGTACACCTTGCGCTACCCCGACGAGAAGACGCCGAAGTCCAATCGTTTCCGCGGCTTGCATGCCTTGCGTCGCTATCCCAATGGCGAAGAGCGCTGCATCGCCTGCAAGCTCTGCGAGGCGGTGTGCCCGGCCCTGGCGATCACCATCGATTCGGAGCAGCGCGCCGATGGCACGCGGCGCACCACGCGCTACGACATCGACCTGTTCAAGTGCATCTTCTGCGGCTTCTGCGAAGAGTCCTGCCCGGTCGATTCGATCGTCGAGACCGACATCCACGAGTACCACTTCGAACGTCGCGGCGAGAACGTGGTGACCAAGCCGCAACTGCTCGCCATCGGTGATCGCTTCGAGAAGCAGATCGCCGAAGCGCGCGCCTTCGACTCCGCCTATCGCTAAGGGCGCGCCTCCGATCATGAGTATCGAACCGATCCTGTTTTACGCCCTGGGCAGCATCTTGCTGTTGTCGGCCGGCGCCGTGGTCACGGTGCGCAATCCGGTGCATGCGGCGCTGTTTCTGGTGCTGACCTTCTTCACCAGCGCGATGCTGTGGATCCTGCTGCGCGCCGAGTTCCTGGGCATCACCCTGGTGTTGGTGTACGTGGGCGCCGTGATGGTGTTGTTCTTGTTCGTGGTGATGATGCTGGACATCAACGTCACGCCGCTGCGCGAGGGCTTCGCCCGCTATCTGCCAGTGGGCGTGCTGGTGGCGGCAGTCATGGCGGCGCAGATGGTGGCCGTGCTCGGCACCCGCCACTTCGGTGTGGAGCGCTATGCCCTGCCCGGTCCCGATCAGGCGGATGTCAGCAACACCGAGGAAATCGGGCGCCTGCTGTTCACCCAGTATCTCTACCCCTTCGAAATCGCGGCTGTGATCCTGCTGGTGGCCATCATTGCGGCGATCACCCTGACCCATCGTCGCCGCAGCGGCGTGCGCAGCCAGGATCCGGGGCAACAGTCCCTGGTCAAGAAGGACCAGCGCCTGCGCGTGTTGAACGTGCCCAGCGATAGCAAGGAAGGAACCGGCGCATGATCACGCTCTCGCACTGGCTCATCCTCGCCGCGCTGCTGTTCTGCATCAGCGTCGCCGGCATCTTCATCAATCGCAAGAACGTGATCGTGTTGCTGATGGCCATCGAACTGATGCTGCTCTCGGTCAACATGAACTTCATCGCCTTCTCGCGCTATCTGGACGACATGGCCGGACAGGTCTTCGTCTTCTTCATCCTGACCGTCGCCGCCGCTGAAGCCGCCATTGGCCTCGCGATCCTGGTGGTCTTGTTCCGCAACCGGCGCACGATCAACGTCGCCGAACTCGACAGCATGCGAGGTTGAGCCGGCCGTGATCACCAAGACCTTGCTCCTCAGCATTGCGCTGGCTCCGCTGCTCGGCGCCATCCTCGCCGGCCTGTTCGGTCGTCAGATCGGTCGTGCCGGTGCGCACACCATCACGATTCTTGGCGTGGCGGTCAGTGCGGCGCTGTCGATCTATGTGCTCAAGCTGCTGGCCGTCGATGGCCATCCGGCGGTCAACATGAGCATCTACACCTGGTTCGAGATCGGCTCGATCAAGGCTGAGATCGGCTTCCTGGTCGACAATCTCACCGCGATGATGATGGTGGTGGTGACCAGCGTCTCGCTGATGGTGCACGTCTACACCATCGGCTACATGAAGGACGATCCGGGCTACCAGCGCTTCTTCGCCTACATCTCCTTGTTCACCTTCGCCATGTTGATGCTGGTGATGAGCAACAACTTCCTCCAGCTGTTCTTCGGCTGGGAAGCGGTGGGCTTGGTTTCCTATCTGCTGATCGGCTTCTGGTACAAGCGGCCGACCGCAATCTTCGCCAATCTGAAGGCCTTCCTGGTCAACCGTGTGGGCGACTTCGGCTTCCTGCTCGGCATTGCCGCCGTGCTCGCCTACACCGGCAGCCTGGATTACGCCACGGTCTTTGCCAAGGCGCCGGAGCTGGTGGGGCAGACCTACTCGCCGTGGGAAGGCGCGGTGTGGGCCGTGCCCACCATGATCTGCCTGCTGCTCTTCGTCGGCGCCATGGGCAAGAGCGCGCAGGTGCCGCTGCACGTGTGGCTGCCCGATTCGATGGAAGGCCCGACGCCGATCTCGGCGCTGATCCATGCGGCGACGATGGTCACCGCCGGCATCTTCATGGTCGCGCGCATGTCGCCGCTGTATGAGCTGAGCGAAGTGGCGCTGTCCACGATCCTGGTGATCGGTGCCACGACCGCGCTGTTCATGGGCTTCATCGGCATCGTGCAGAACGACATCAAGCGCGTGGTGGCGTACTCCACGCTGTCGCAGCTGGGCTACATGACGGTGGCGCTGGGCGCCTCCGCCTACTCGGCGGCGGTCTTCCACCTGATGACGCATGCCTTCTTCAAGGCGCTGCTGTTCCTGGGTGCGGGCGCGGTGATCATGGCGATGCACCACGAGCAGGATCTGCGACGGATGGGTGGATTGCGCAAGTACATGCCGATCACCTTCATCACCGCATGGGTGGGCACCCTGGCCTTGATGGGATTCCCCGGCACCAGCGGCTTCTACTCCAAGGACGCCATCCTGTACGCGGTGGCCGCAGCCGAGCGCCCGGGCGCCACCTACGCCCTCTACGCGCTGATGGCTGGTGTCTTCGTCACGGCCTTCTATTCCTTCCGCATGCTCTATCTGGCCTTCCACGGCAATGAGCGTTTTGCTCACGACGACCACGGCCATGGACATCACGATGAGCATCACGGCCACGACGACCATGATCATCACTCGGGTCCGCCGCATGAGCCGGGCTGGGTGGTGTGGTTGCCGCTGGTGCTGCTGGCGATTCCGTCCTTGCTGATCGGCGCCTTCACCGCCGGCCCGATGTTGTTCGGCGACTTCTTCAAGGGCGCCATCTTCGTTGCCGAAGGCCGTGCCCCGCTGGCCGAGATGGCCGAGCACTTCGACCATGGCGCGTGGGCCTTCGCACTGCACGGTTTTGTCACCGCGCCGGGGTGGCTGGCGCTGGCGGGTGGCGGATTGGCCACCTACATTTAACTCTTCAATCCGGCTATTGCCG
>ERZ1066138.430-NODE-430-length-14257-cov-7.948528_pt1 | contig 14257 bp, 12 predicted proteins | sample MGYA00382785_ERZ1066138 | MGnify/ENA primary metagenome ERZ1066138 (study PRJEB33369, sample SAMEA5778368) | biofilm metagenome | biome: Industrial cooling water; feature: Water cooling tower basin; material: Biofilm | place: United Arab Emirates | collected... | reverse complement strand
CAGTCGGTGAGCGCGGCGAGCAGAAAGATCATGGCCGAGACCTGGTGTGCCCAGGGAATCGGCGCGTAGAAGCAGATCACCAAGACCGGGATCAGCAGGATCCGAAGTACAGTCAAGGCGGTGGCCAGATTCCATTGCACGCTCAACGATCTCCGTGGAACTGCGCATAAATGCGTTCAGCGAGCTCGCGATGGATGCCGGGCACCGTCAGCAGTTCTTCCACGCCTGCTGCCGCCACCCCGCGCAATCCGCCAAAGGCCTTGAGCAGCGCACTCTTGCGCCGCGCTCCGATGCCGTCGATCTCATCAAGCGTGGACTGTACACGCTGCTTGCCTCGGCGTGCGCGGTGTCCGGTGATGGCGAAGCGATGGGCCTCGTCACGCACTTGCTGGATCAGGTGCAAGCCGGGCGAAGCCGGGCCTGGCCACAGCTCGCGTCCGTCGCGGCCCATGATCAAGCTCTCGTGACCCGGGCGCCGCTCGGGGCCTTTGGCCACGCCGACGACATTCAGATCGGCGAGTCCGAGGCCTTGCAGGATCGATCGCGCTTCTGCCAACTGCCCTCGCCCGCCGTCGATCAGCAAGAGATCCGGGCGTTTGCCCTCGCCGCGCGCGAGGCGGGTGAAGCGGCGCTCCAGCGCCTGGCGCATTGCCGCGTAGTCATCGCCAGGGGTGATGCCCTCGATGTTGAAGCGGCGATAGTCCGTCTTTACCGCGCCTTGGGCGTCGAAAACGACGCAGGAAGCCACGGTCGCCTCGCCTTGGGTGTGGCTGATGTCGAAGCACTCGATGCGCTCCGGCGGCGCCGGCAGCTCAAGCAGCCGGGCCAGATCCAGGCGGCGCTGCAGCATGGTGCTGGCAGCGGCCAGTTCACTCTCCAGGGCCGCATCGGCAGTCCTGCGCGCCATCTCCAGCCATTGCGCGCGCTCGCCGCGCGGTTTGCAGACCAGGCGCACGCGCGAGCCGCGTTGATCGCTGAGGGCCTCGGCGATGGCGTCCAGATCCTCGATCTCTTCACTCAGCAGCAATTCGCTGGGCGGCGTGTGCGTGGTGTAGTGCTGCACCAGGAAGGCGCGCAGGATCTCGCTGGGCTCCGGATCCCCGACGTAGCGCGGGAAGAAGCTGCGGTTGCCCAAGCTCATGCCGCCGCGGAAGAACAGGGCCTGGATGCAGGCTTTGCCATTGCGGGTGGCGACTGCCACCACGTCCAGATCGCCGCGCTCTCCTTGTACGAATTGCTCGGCGGTGACCTTGCGCAAGGCGGCTATCTGATCGCGCAGCGCGGCGGCGCGCTCGAAGTCGAGCTCTTCGGCGGCATGGCTCATGCGCAACTGCAACTGCTCCAGCAGATGCTGCGAGCGGCCGTCGAGAAAAGTCTCGGCATCGGTCACGCTCTGGGCGTACTGCTCGGTGCTGATCAGTCCCACACAGGGGGCACTGCAGCGCTGGATCTGGTGTTGCAGGCAGGGCCGCGAGCGATTCTGGAACACGCTGTCTTCGCACTGGCGCAGCTTGAAGGCGCGATGCACCAGATTCAGGGTCTGCCGCACCGCCCATGCGCTGGGATATGGCCCGAAGTAGCGCCCTTTGCCGCTGCGTGCGCCGCGATGGAACTCGATGCGCGGGTAGGCGTGCTCGTGCGCCAGATGGATCCAGGGATAGCTTTTGTCGTCGCGCAGATCGATGTTGTAGCGCGGCTTCAGGGCCTTGATGAGCTGGCTTTCCAGCAGCAAGGCCTCGGCTTCGGTGCGGGTGACGATGACTTCGATCCGCGCCACCTGCGCCACCATCGAGGTGATGCGCGCATCGTGCGCCCCGCGTGCGAAGTAGCTTTCGACCCGCTTGCGCAGATTGCGCGCCTTGCCCACGTAGAGCACGGCCTCATCGACCGCGATCATGCGATAGACACCGGGCCCTTGCGTCAGGGTGCGCGCGTAGGCGCGGCCATCGAAAGACGTGTCCTCTTCCGCTGCGCCCGCCATTGCCCTGCGATCACTCCTCGATGGCCACGCGCCCGAGCCGACCCGTCTTCAAGTCCAGCTTGAGCAGTTCATGGGCATCGGTATTGGTGATCCACACCGCGTTCTGCGCGAGGCAGATGCCGGAGGGCGATTGCAGCTTGTAGTTCGCGTTGAGTGTCTTCAGCTCGGCCTTGGCCAGACCGTAGACGCGCAGTTTGTCGTTGAGACTGTCGGCAATCCACAGTACGCCGCGCTGTGCGTCGAGACACAGCGCCTCGGCATGCGCCAGACGGGCCTGACCGAGTGCTCCATCGCTGCTGCCGACTTCAAACATGTTGCCGGCGACCAGTGTGCTGACACGGCCGTCGTACAGGCGCAGCGAGCGCAGCGTGGAATCGCCGGCGCACAGCACGTACAGCATGTCCTTGGCCACGGCCAGGCCGCTGGGTTGCGAGAAGGCGGCGAAGGCGCCGGAACCATCGGTGGCATCTTCGCGGCCGGTGCCGGCAATCACACTCAGCACATTGCGGCCGAGATCGTACTGCCAGATCTGATGCAAGCCGGCCATGGCGATGTACAGACGGTCGTTGAGCATCGCCAGATCCGTGGGCATGGCCAGCGGCACGGTGCGCGGGGCGATGAAGTCGGTGCCGCGCGGAATGCCCCACTGGCCGGTGCCCGCCAGCGTTTCGACTTCGCCGGTCATCAGGCGGATGCGCCGGATCACATGGTTGCCGGTGTCGGCAACGAACAGGTGCTCGCGGCCCAGCGCCAATCCCACCGGATCGCGAAAACCGGCTTCGGTGCCGCGGGCGTCCCAGTGGCCGGGGTTGCCGGAGCCGAACTGGCGGTTGATGCGGCCTTCGAAGCTGAGTTCGAGAATGCGGTTGTAGCCGGTGTCAGCCAAGTAGAGGTAGCTGTCCGAGGCAACCACGCGGGTGGGAAAGCGCAGCACGCCACGCGCCTCGAAGGCGCTCACGGAAGGCGGCTGATCGTAGTTGCGCTCGTCCTTCTCGTTGGCTGCGTCAAGCAAGCTCTGGATCTTCTCTTCGATCTCGGCGCGCCGGCCGACGCCGGGAAAAACTGCGGCGAGCATGCCCTGATGGTCGAGCAACACCGTGCTCGGCCAGCTCTGGATGCCGAAACGGCGCCACAGTTCGTACTCGCGGTCGTTCACCACCGGATGCCGGATGTACCAGCGCGCCAGGGTCTTGAGCAGCCTGCCGTCATCGGCCTCGGCCTGCAGCTTGGGCGTGTGCACGCCAAGCACGACCAGGCCATCGTGGAACTTGGATTCGAGGCGCCGGATGTCGCCCAGATGCAACTCGCAAGCGACGCTGCTGGCGGTCCAGAAGTGCAACAGCACGACCTTGCCCAGATAGCGCGACAGGTCGGGCGTCTCTTGGGTGTTGACCCAACGCAGATTCGGCGGCAGTTGTTCGATCAGGATGGCGGACACGGCAGTTACGCTCCGTCAGGAACCGGGTTGACGCTCCAGCGTCTGGACCAGTCCGTCGACCCCGGCCACGATCAGCCGATAGGCCATGATGAAATCGTGGTGGTCGCCAGCGTACGGGTCCGGCACTTCACGATGCCCAGTCTCCGGAGCGAAGTCCAGCAGCAGGCGCAGCTTGTGCTCGCAGTGCGCCGGCGCGCGATCACGCATGTCCGCCAGGTTGCGCTCGTCGTGGGCCAGGATCAGGTCGAACTGCTCGAAATCGCTGGCTTCCAGCATCTTGGCACGATGGCTGCCCACATCGACCTGTTGGGCGCGGCCGAGCGCCTGCGCACGCACGTCGGCCGGACTGCCGCGGTGGTAGGCGTGGGTGCCGCGCGACTCGATGCGCAATCCGGCCAGGCGAGGATGGCTGCTGGCCAGCTTGCGTGCATAGGCTTCGGACAAGGGCGAGCGGCAGATGTTGCCCATGCACACGAACAGCAGCGAGCGCACACCGGTGCGCAAGGCTGGCGTCTCCACTGCCTTCAGCGGGCGCCCGCGCATGAGGGCGTCCACGCGCGCCAGATCGGCCTCGGTATCGACGCCGGCCGGAATCGCCTCGGGCGCCGCAGCCACCGCCATCGCCTGCCCGTTCTCAAGCAGTCGCAGCTGTTCCAGCGACTCCAGCTTCTCCAGCGGCGATTGCGGCCATTGCGCCATGCGCGACAAGGTCTCCGCGCGATAGGCGTAAAGTCCCACATGGCGCCGATACGGTCCGTTCGGCAGACGCTCACGCTGCTGCGCCAGTTCATCGCGCGCCCAGGGCATCGGTGCGCGGGAGAAGTACAGGGCGCGCCCGCGCAGATCGACCACCACCTTGACGCAGTTGGGATCAAACAACTGCTCGATCGACTCCAGCGGCGCATGCAAGGTGGCCGCCGCGGCGCCCGGATCCGCGCGCAGGGCGGCGACCACAGCCTTGAGGCAGGCGACCGGCATTAGCGGTTCATCACCTTGCAGGTTGACGATGATGTCGCGCGGATTCCATTGCAGGCGCCGCGCGCACTCGGCCAGGCGATCGCTGCCGGTGGCGTGTTGCGGGGAGGTGAAACAGACTTCGACGCCCTGCCCTTGCACCGCACGGGCGATGCGGTCGTCATCAGTCGCCACCACCAGTTGATCGGCACCCAGCGCCCGTGCTCGCTCGATCACGTGCAGGATCATCGGCCGTCCGGCCAGCTGGCGCAGCGGCTTGCCAGGCAGCCGAGTCGAAGCAAAGCGCGCCGGAATCGCGACAATCAGTCGTTCGCTCATGGCCGCACCTGCAGCAGCCCGTCGATGGCCTGATCGAAGGCCTGCCAGAAAGCGGCGGGCAGTTCGGCACTCACTTCCAACACGTAAACCTCCTGCGGAATCGTCGAGGCGTCCAGCTTGATCGCATCCTTGGTGGTCACCACCACCGGCCATTCGCGCGGCAATAGTGACGGCCAGCTGGCGAAATCGTAGTGATCGGGCAAGGGGTGCGGCTGCACCTTGAGGCCCAGGCCCGCCAGACTGGCAAAGAAGCGCGCGGGGTGACCGATGCCGGCCAGGGCATGGACCTGTCGGCCGCGCCAGTCTGGCAGGTATTGGTGTTCGCCATCGCGCAGGCGCCGCAAGCCGGTCGAGCGCAGTTGCATGGAATGCCAGCCAGCCATCGGCGTACCCCCATTCTGCACCTTGAGCGCGCAGGCTGCCGCGCGCGAAGGCGGTGCGCGCAGGGGGCCGGCGGGCAGGCAGTGACCATTGCCCTCGCCTCGTTCGCCATCGCGCACCACGATTTCCAGCTGCCGCGACAGGCCGTGGTGCTCCAGGCCATCGTCGGCCAGGATCAGTTCCACGCCGACCAGGTCGTGGAGGCGCAGCGCCGCTACCGCGCGGTCTTCGCCCACCACCACCGGGATGCCATGCGCGGCCATCAGCAAGGGTTCGTCACCGACCTCGCTGGGCCGACTGTGGCGATCGACCGTGCGGATCCCGCGTGTGCGGCGGCCATAGCCCCGACTGACCACGCCCACACTGATTCCGCGCTGCCGCAGGTGGCGAGCCAGTTCGATCACCAGCGGCGTCTTGCCGGTGCCACCGATGCGCAGATTGCCGACCACCACCACCGGCACCGGCAGCCGCGCAGGTACCCGCCATCCGCGTTGCCAGGGCCAGGCGGCCGCCGCGCGCAAGCCCAGGTAGACCTGCTCCAGCAGACGCAACCACCAGGGTGGCGGCGCGCTGCGCTCCCACAGGGCCTGCAGGCGCATGCGCCAGTCAAGCAATGTCGACACCGTCCACCTCGCGCAGCTGGTGCCGATACAGCGCCGCGTAGTGGCCGTCGCGCGCCAGCAGTTCGGCATGCCGGCCCTGCTCGACGATGCGCCCCTGATCGAGGACCACGATGCGATCGGCGTGTTCCACCGTGCTCAGGCGATGCGCGATGACCAGGGTGCTGCGATCCCGCATCAGGCCGCGCAGTGCGTCCTGGATCAGGCGCTCGGATTCGTTGTCGAGTGCCGAGGTGGCCTCGTCCAGCACCAGGATCGGCGCATCCTTCAACAGGGCGCGGGCAATGGCGATGCGTTGGCGCTGTCCGCCCGAAAGCCGTCCGCCGCGTTCGCCCAGTGTGGCATCCAGGCCGCCGGGCAACTCAGCGACGAACTCCCAGGCATGCGCGGCGCGGGCCGCGGCCTCGATCTGGGCGCGGCTGGCCTGGGCACAGCTGCCGTAGGCGATGTTGCGGGCCACGCTGTCGTTGAACAACACGATCTGCTGGCTGACAAAGGCGATCTGGCGGCGCAGGTCGGCCAGGCTGTAGCGATCCAGCGGCAGGCCATCCAGGGTGATGCTGCCGGCATCTGGCTCGATCAGCCGCGGCAACAGCGACACCAGCGTGGTCTTGCCGCTGCCGGAGCGTCCCACCAGGGCCACCACTTCACCGGGATTGATCTCAAGATCGATGCCATCGAGGGCATCGCGTTCCTGGCCCGGATGGCGCACTCGTACGCCACTGAGGCGGATCGCGCCACGCGCCCTTTCGATGCGCTCACTGCCGCGGTCCTGCTCCAGCGGCGTGTCGAGCACTTCGAACACGGCTTCGGCTGCGGCCAGGCCGCGCTGGATCAGTGCTTGCGCCGTGGTCAGCCGCTTCAGCGAAGGGAGGATCGCCAGCATGGCAGTCATGAAGGAAGTGAAGGCACCCGGCGTGAGGCCCTCCATCCGGCCCGGCGTGGTGGCCAGCCACACCACCAGGGCGAGGCTGCCGGCGGCCAGCAACTGCACCAGCGCCGAACTGCCCGAGTTGGTCACCGTGACCTTGAGATGCTGACGCCGATTGAGATCGTTGACTGGCGCAAAGCGCTGCCGCTCCATCTCCTGGCCGCCATACACCTTGATCTCGCGCTCGCCCAGCACCACGTCCTGGCCAATCTGCGCGACGTCCGCGACCGACTCCTGGATGCGCTTGCTGATTCGTCGATAGCGCTTGCTCACGAAGCGCACGACGGCTGCAATCGCCGGGCCCATCAGCAGCACGGCGATGGTCAGCTCCCAGCTGCGGTAGGCCATCACCGCCAACAGGGCGAGGATGGTCAAGGAGTCGAGCACCAGGATCTTGATGCCTTCAGTGCAAGACTGACCGATCTGCTCGACCTGGAAACTCAGGCGCGCAATCACATCGCCGGCCGGGCGCTCGGCAAAGTAGCGCGAGGGGAAAGCCAGGTAGCGCTCGAACACGGCGGCGCGCAGGTCGGCGATGACGCGGCGGCTGATCCAGGCCATGCCGTAGTCGCCAATGAACAGGCCCACGCCACGCATCACGAAGAGCAGAAGAATCGCGATGGGCAGCCAGGCGATGACGGTGGGATTGCGAGCGCCGAAGGCGTCATCGAGCAAGGGCTGCATCAACCAGGTGAAGGCGCCAGCGACGCTGGCTTCCAGCAACATGCCGAAGGCCGCGCCCAGCACGATCCAGCCATGCGGGGAGGCATGGCGCAGCAGGCGTCGGTAGAGATCGGTCGAGCGGACCATCGCCTCGGCCATGGGCGGATCCCTGCTCAACCTTCCGTGTCGCTACGGATCGTCGCGATGGAGAGATGGGCAAATCCCAGCTGACCCAGGGCGTCCATGGCCGTGACCACCGACTGATGCGGCGAACGCGCATCGGCACGGATCACCACCGCTTGTTCGCGATCGCTGCCGGCCTGTGCCTCGATGGCCTGCTTGAGCGTGTCGATCCGTGTGTTGAGGACTTCGGAAGCGTTGACGAAATAGCGGCCTTCGGCGTCGATCTGAATCACCAGCCCGCCGCTGTTGTCGATGCGTTCCTGGCTGCTCGCCTCGGGCAGATCCACCTTCAGCCGAGCGGTCTGATCGAAGGTGGCGGTGGCCATGAAGAAGATCAACAGGACCAGGATCACGTCGATCAGGGGGATCACCGTGATGTCCGCCTCGTCGTGATCGGGCGTGGTGAACTTCATCGACTCGCCCGCTGCGCAGCCGCGGCTTGCGCCGAAGTCGACGGCGCCTCATGCCCCATTTCCAGCGCATCCAGCAGCAAGCCCGCCTCGCGCTCCAGTTCGTGCGCCAGATCCAGCACCCGACCACGGAAATAGCGATGGAACAGATAAGCGAGGATGGCGACACACAACCCGGCAGCGGTGGCCACCAGCGCCTCGCCAATGCCGCCAGCGAGCTTGTTGGCATCGCCGATGCCGAAGTTGGTGATGACCAGGAACATGCGGATCAAGCCCATCACCGTGCCCAGCAATCCCAGCAGCGGCGCGACGGTGGCGATCGTGCCCAGCGTGTTGAGGAAGCGCGACAGCTGATGCACGACCTGGCGACCGGCTTCCTCAGCCTTGTCGCGCAGCACATCGCGCGAGCGGTGACGGTGTTGCACGATGGCGGCCAGCACTGCACCCAGCGGTGAGTTCTGGCGCAGCTTTTCGATATGGCTGCGGTCGAACTTGGGCGACTTCACCCAGTCGCGCACTTCCGCGCCGAGCTTGGGCGGGATCACCGCCACGCGGCGCAAGGTCCACAGCCGTTCGAGGATGATGCCGATGGCCACGATCGAAGCCAGCACCAGCGGGATCATGATGTAGCCGCCGGCCTTCAGAATCTCGAACACACTGTTTCCTCGTCCTGCCCCAAGCGCGGCGGATCATACTGGAAGGAGGCCACCGCCAAAGCTGGGACCGGCAGTGCCCGGAAGCGATCCGTGATGGCGTTCAGGGAGTAGACCCGGACATTTCATGAGGTCATGAAGAAATGCCCTCGCATGGCTCGCGGTGACACGCGTCCGTTGCGCCGCCGCCCGCTTCGGCCGACCCCCGACACGCCGCTCTAACGGCGCCACCAGCGCGGGCGCAAGGCGCGCTCGCCATGCAGGCTGATCCCTGCTGCTCCCACGCCTATGTGCAAGGCGCCTGACTGGGCGGTGTCGGCCTGCTGCGCCCCGTGGGCGGCCACCCGCGCGCGCACCTCGGCGGCCGGGAAGCCGAATCGATTGAGATAGCCGACCGAGTACACGACCCAGTCCGGACTCACTGCGGCCAGCCAGGCATCGGAGCTTGAACTGCGACTGCCGTGATGCCCTGCCACCAGCACATCGACATCCAAGGCAGCAGCTTGTTCGCGAACCAGCCTGGACTCGATCACCTCGCCGATGTCGCCCGGGATCAGCACGCTGCCATGGCGGCTGCTGATGCGCAGCACACAGGAGCTTTCGTTGCCGAGCGATGGGAAGTGCTCGGGCGGATGCAGCACGGCGAAGTCCACACCGTCCCACGTCCAGCCCTGCCCGGCCTGGCAAGCGCTGGCGCCCGGCACGCGATCGGTTTCCCCCGACCACACCTGGGTCTCCGGCAAGCGCCGGCGCAGGCTGGCATGACCGCCGGCATGATCGAGATCGCCGTGGCTCACCACGATGCCATCCAGCCGAGTCACGCCCCGGTTCAGCAGGCTGGGCAGGACGACGCGATCGGACAGATCGCCGCCATCCGGGAAGCCGGGACCGGTGTCGACCAGCAGCGCATGGGTGGCGGTGCGCACCAGGATGGCCTGGCCTTGTCCCACATCCAGAAGCACCACTTCGTAGGCCTCGTCCGGCAGCGCAGGCGAGCGCGGCCACAACAAGGGAAAGAGCAGCAACAGTCCCAGCGCGCGCATGGGAATCCCGCGCGGGGCCAGCAACCAGAGCAGTCCCAGTGTGGCCAGCAGCACCGCCAGCGGATCGGGCTGCGGCCACAGCAAGCGACCCACGTCAGCGGCATGCACCCAGCGCATCAGCTCGATCAGCGGCGCCAGCAGCCAGGCAGCGAAGCTCCACAGCGCAGACTGCAGCAAGGCGACTGGCATCACCAGGGCCAGCAGCAAGAGGGGCACGATCACCAGGGTGATCCAGGGCACGGCGAGCAAATTGACCAGCGGGCTGGACACTGACGCCTCCTGGAAGAAGACCAGCGTCAGCGGCAGCAAGGCCAGACTCAGGCCGAGTTGGCTGAGCACCGCGGCGCGCCCCCAGTGCGGACTGCGCCAGGCACCGGAGAAGGCGTAGATCAGCCAGGCCACGGCGCCGAAGGACAACCAGAAGCCCGGCGTCAGCACGGCCAGTGGATCGAAGGCGAGCAAGGCGATCAGCGCCAGTGCGTAGCGTTGCCACCAGCCGAGATCACGCCGCAGCAGGCTGGCCGACAGCGCGGCGGCGAGGCTGACCAGGGTGCGCTGGGTCGGCAGGGCAAAGCCGGCCAGCGCACTGTATCCCGCCGCCGCCAACAAGGCGCCGAGCGCCATTGCCAGCGGTCTGGGCACGCGCAGGGCCAGTCCTGGCAGCAGCTGATAGACGAGCCAAAGCAACAGGGCGCCCATGCCGGCGGCCAGGCCCACATGCAGGCCGGAAATGGCAATCAGATGCGTGGTCCCGGTGGCACGGAAAAGATCCCAGTCCGCATCGCTGAGCTCGCGGGTGTCGCCGATCGCCAGCGCCTTCAACACCGCGCGCACGGTGCCAGGTTCCAGGTAGCGGTCGGCGCCGGCGGCAATGGCGGCGCGGAGCGCGTGCAGGCTGGCGTGCTCGCCGCAGGCTACGGCCGGGCCGCTGACGTAACCGGTCGCGGCAATGCCCTGCGCCACGGCATGGCGTTCAAAGTCGAAGCCCCCCGGATTGACCAGCCCACGCGGGCCGCGCAGCTTGACCTGCAGCTTCCAGCATTGCCCGGGCAGCAAGGCTTCGTCGTGGTCGAACCAGCTCAGACGCAACAATGCGCCGGCAGGTAGTCCATGCTGAGCGACGGGCAGGCGCGCTTCGAAGCGCCAGGCGCGCTCGCCGCGTTCGGGCAGACCGAGCACACGAACTTCGAATGTCGCGGTCTGCCCGTCACGCGCGGCCGGCCACTGCGCATCCAGATGTGATTGGGCGGCGACCGATGTCCACAGATATCCGAGCAGAGCGTGGGCAATCGCCCATGCCCAGGGTCGCCGCCGCAGCAAGGCAGCCAGTGCCAGCAGGCCCAACGCAATCTGCAGCGAGGTGGACGGCAGTTCGCTCTGCAAGGCGGCGATGCTGGCGCCTGCCAGCAGTGCCACCGCCACCCCCAGATCCAGACGAGGCGTCCAGGCTGGCGTGGGCGGCATGGTGGGCACCGGCCGCGACTGGCCTCAGGCCAGAACCTGACTCCGGTCCAGCGTTCTGACACCGCCGCCGGTCAGTTCAAGCACCCGATCCATGCGCGCCGCCAGACGGCGGTCATGGGTCACGATGACCAGGCTGGTTCCGATCTCGCGATTCAGTTCCAGCATCAGCCCATACACGCTTGCCGCGGTCTTCTCGTCCAGATTGCCGGTGGGCTCATCGCCCAGCACACAGGCCGGTCGGGTGACCAGGGCACGCGCCACCGCTGCGCGCTGCCGCTCACCACCGGACAACTCGCCCGGCTTGTGGCGCATGCGTGGCCCCAGTCCGACGCGGTCGAGCAGGCCCGCCGCGCGGCGCATCGCCTCGTCAGTGGCCACGCCGCCGATCAACAAGGGCATGGCGACGTTCTCCAGGGCGGTGAACTCGGGCAGCAGATGATGGAACTGGTAAATGAAGCCCAGCGCGCGATTGCGCAACTCGCCGCGCGCGCGATCGGACAGCGCCGACATGCTCTGGCCGAGAACTTTCACCTCGCCCTGCGTGGGCAGATCCAGGCCGCCGAGGATGTGCAGCAATGTGCTCTTGCCGGCCCCCGAGGCGCCGACGATAGCCACCGTCTCGCCACGCTGGATCGCCAGATGGGTGTCGCGCAGCACCTCGACGTCGAGATCACCCTCGCGATAGCGCTTGCCCACGGCCAGCGCCTCGACCACGGTGGACTGCAAGCTTGCGCTCATCCTGCCCTGCCCCTCTTGCCGGCTTGCCGATCATTCATAGCGCAGCGCCTGGGCCGGCTGCGTGCGCGAGGCGCGCCAGGCCGGATACACGGTCGCCACCAGCGCGAAGATCAACGAGGTGACGCCAATGGTCCACACATCCGACCACACCAGTTTGGATGGCAGCTCGCTGATGTAGTAGATGTCGCCGGGCATCGCCTGGAAGCCGAACAAGCGCTCCAGGAAAGGCACGATCCGGGTCACGTTCAGGGCCAGCGCGACACCGCTGACCAGACCGATCAGCGTGCCCAGCAGCCCTACCGCCAGACCCTGCACCATGAACACGGCCATGACCAGCTGCGGACTTGCGCCCAGCGTGCGCAGGATGGCGATATCGGCCTGCTTGTCGGTCACCACCATCACCAGGGTGGACACCAGATTGAAGGCGGCCACCGCGACGATCAGCGACAGGATCACGAACATCACGAACTTCTCGGTCTTCACCGCGCGGAAGAAGTTCGAGTGCTGCTGCGTCCAGTCGCGCACCTGATAGTCGCCGGGCAGATCCGCAGCCAGCTCACGCGCCACGCGCCAGGCCTGGAACAGATCATCAAGCTTGAGGCGGACTCCGGTCACGCCGCTGCCTTCACGAAACAGCTTGGCGGCGTCTTCCAGATGCACGAAAGCAAGGCCAGCGTCGTACTCGTGCATGCCGGCCTCAAACAGGCCCACCACCTTGAAGCGCCGCAGCTGAGGAATCACGCCGACCGGCGAGGCGCGCATCTGCGGCGCAAGCACGGTGACCGAATCGCCGACGCGCACGCCCAGCGAGTAGGCGAGCTCGACGCCGAGCACGATGCGGTACTCGCCTGCGACCAGTTGATCCAGGCTGCCCTCGTCCATGTCCGCCGCGATTTCGGAGACGCTGATCTCGCGCTCGGGAATCACACCGCGCAGGATGGCACCGCTGACCCGATTGGATTGCAGCAGGGCTTCACGCTCGATGTAGGGCGCTGCGCCCACCACATGCGGTCGCTGCAGCGCGACATCGACCACCTCTTGCCAGCCTTCGACATTGCGACCGTAGGCGGTGATCGTGGCGTGCGAAATCATCCCCAGGATGCGCGCGCGCAATTCCTGCTCGAAGCCATTCATCACCGAGATCACCACGATCAGTGCCGCCACGCCGAGCGCGATGCCCAGCATCGACACCAGCGAGATGAAGGAAATGAAGTGGTTGCGGCGCTTGGCTCGCGTGTAGCGCAGTCCGATGGCGATGGCGAGCGGCCGAAACATGGGCTATTGGCCTTTGACAACGGCGGTGGGATCGGTCAGCGAATCGGCGGGATGGGCCGACAGCCAGAGACGCATCGCATGCCAGTCTCCGGCGCCCAGCCACAGCATGTAGCGATGTTCGCGCCCCGCGGTCTGAATGGCCAGAAATAGCAGGCGACCGATGAACCGGGCCTGCTCCAGTTGCATGCTCTGCCCGGCTGCATCGGTCAGCGCGCCATCCGGATGGAAGTACAGGCGTGGCGGTCGCGCCGCGCCCCGTGGCCACAAGAGCAGCGCCAGCACCACGGCGAGCAGAAGCATAGTCAAAGGTGCGGCCGTGAGCGGCAGCGCCAGCAGAATGGCGAGGCCCAGGGCGGTCAGTGCCCAGGGCTCCACGCCTGCGGCGCTGGCGTCCAGGCAGAGACTGTCAACGTAGGGATTCGACGAAGGCGGCAAGCTCAGGATCCTCAAGCGTTCCCCGCCCCAGCACGGCGTTCCACAGCACATCGTCTTCGCAGTCGAGCACGCGTTCGAACAGCGCCTGTTCGGCAGTGCTTGCTTGCGCGTAGCGCTGATCGAGGTAGCGCACCAGCACGATGTCGAGTTCCTTCATGCCACGCCGGCAACGCCAGCGCAGCGCCTTCTCCGCGGCCATCGCGCTGGCCTAGATGGCGTGACGCGCCATCATGGCCTTCTTGATCTCGGCGATGGCCTTGGCCGGGTTCAGGCCCTTGGGGCAGGTCTTGGTGCAATTCATGATGGTGTGACAGCGATACAGACGGAAGGGATCTTCCAACTCGTCCAGGCGGGTGCCGGTGTCTTCATCGCGACTGTCCACGATCCATCGGTAGGCCTGCAGCAGGATGGCCGGGCCGAGATAGCGATCGCCGTTCCACCAGTAGCTGGGACAGGACGTGCTGCAGCAGGCGCACAGGATGCATTCGTACAAACCATCAAGCTTGGCGCGATCTTCCTTCGACTGCAGCCGCTCCTTGTCCGGCGGCGGCGCGCTCTGGGTGCGGATCCACGGGCGGATCGAGGCGTACTGGGCGTAGAAGTGCGTCAGGTCCGGCACCAGATCCTTGATCACCGGCATGTGCGGCAAGGGATAGACCGGGACTTCCTGATTGCCGCAATCCTCGATGGCCTTGGTGCAGGCCAGCGTGTTGGTGCCATCGATGTTCATCGCGCAGGAACCACAGATG
>ERZ1066138.429-NODE-429-length-14268-cov-11.321677_pt1 | contig 14268 bp, 9 predicted proteins | sample MGYA00382785_ERZ1066138 | MGnify/ENA primary metagenome ERZ1066138 (study PRJEB33369, sample SAMEA5778368) | biofilm metagenome | biome: Industrial cooling water; feature: Water cooling tower basin; material: Biofilm | place: United Arab Emirates | collected... | reverse complement strand
TGGGCGTGCCGCAGGTCGACTGGGTCGGCACCTCGATGGGCGGGCTGATCGGCCTGGGCCTGGCCTCGCTGCGCGACCGCGACGGCGCCACGATGGTGCGCCGGCTGCTGCTCAACGACGTGGGGCCGTCGATCCGTGCCGAGGCGATCCAGCGCATCGGCGCCTACGTCGGCCAGCCCAAGCGCTACGCCACGCTCGACGAGGCGGCCGACTACCTCTGGAGCATCTCCAGCGGCTTCGGCCCGCACAGCCGCGAGCAGTGGCTCGCGCTGACGCGGCCGCAGCTCAAGGCGGTGCGCGACGAGCATGGCGAGGGCTTCGTCTCGCACTACGACCCGCGCATCGGCCTGCCCTTCAGGGCCGTGACGCCCGAGCTCGCCGCCGCCGGCGAGGCGCTGCTCTGGCAGCGCTACGACAGCCTCGCCTGCCCCACGCTGCTGCTGCGCGGCGCCGACTCCGACCTGCTCTCGCACGAGACCGCGCTGGCGATGACCCAGCGCGGCCCCAAGGCGCGGCTGGTCGAGCTGCCCGGCATCGGCCATGCGCCGACGCTGGTGGCCGACGACCAGGTCGCGCTCGTCAGGGAGTTCCTGGAACTGCCATGAAGACCGCCGCAGCCGCCGCCGACGCGGCGGCGCCCATCGTCCGCATCGCCGGCGGCACCGATTTGCCGGCCGCCGACACGGCCGTGCTCGAGCGTGCCCGCGCCTTTGCCGAGCCGCTGCTGGCCGGCGAGCGCTTCGACACTGGCGAGGACGCCCTCGTCCACGCCGACGGCGTGGCGGCGATCCTGCAGGGCGTCGGCGCGGCGCCGTCGCTGCGCGCCGCGGCCTACCTGATCTACGCCGGCGACTACCTCGCCAAGCCCGAGGAGGTGATCGCCAAGGCCTGGGGCGCGAGCTACGCCGGCCTCGTCGCGCACACCCGCAAGCTGGTCAAGCTGCAGCGCAGCGCCCGCGAGGCGATGGGCGACAGCGCGCTCGACGCCGCCCAGCAGGCCGCGCAGGTCGAGCGCGTGCGCAAGATGCTGCTGGCCTTCTCGCGCGACCTGCGCGTGGTGCTGCTGCGCCTGGCCTCGCGGCTGCAGACGCTGCGCTGGTACGCGCTCAGCAAGCGGCCCTGCCCGCGCGCGCTGGCCGAGGAGTCGCTGCAGGTCTTCGCGCCGCTGGCCAACCGGCTCGGCATCTGGCAGGTCAAGTGGGAGATCGAGGACCTGGCGTTCCGCTTCACCCGGCCCGACGAGTACAAGCGCATCGCCCGCCTGCTCGACGAGAAGCGCGTCGAGCGCGAGCAGGTCGTGGAGGCGGCGCGCCGGCGGCTCGCCGACGCGCTGCACGCCGGCGGCCTGCGCGCCGAGGTGCAGGGGCGGCCGAAGCACCTCTACAGCATCTGGAAGAAGATGCAGGGCAAGGGCCTGGCCTTCGCCGACGTGCTCGACGTGCGCGCGCTGCGCGTCGTCGTCGACGACGTGCCGGCCTGCTACGCCGCGCTCGGCCGCGTGCAGGAGCTGTGGCGCACGCTGCCCGAGGCCTTCGACGACTACATCGCGCGGCCCAAGCCCAACGGCTACCAGTCGCTGCACAGCGTGGCGCTCGACGAGGCCGGCCGGCCGATCGAGATCCAGATCCGCACCGCGGCGATGCACGAGCACGCCGAGAGCGGTGTGGCCGCGCACTGGGCCTACAAGGAGGCCGGCACGCGCGGCTACGGCGGCGTGCACGCCGAGGGCGACTTCGAAGGGCAGGTCGCGCAGGCGCGCAAGGCCGTGCTGCGCCAGCTGCTGGCCTGGGAGCGCGACCTCGCCGAGCCGGTGGCCGGCGCCGTGGGGCAGGGGCTGTTCGAGGACCGGATCTACGTCTTCACGCCGCAGGCCGCCATCGTCGAGCTGACCGCCGGCGCCACGCCGGTGGACTTTGCGTACGCGCTGCACACCGAGCTGGGTCACCGCTGCCGCGGCGCGCGCGTCGACGGCGCGATGGTGCCGCTGAACACGCCGCTGGCCAGCGGCCAGACCGTCGAGGTGGTGTGCGCGAAGGAGGGCGGCCCCTCGCTCGACTGGCTCAACCCCGAACTCGGTTACCTGCAGAGCCCGCGCTCGCGCGCCAAGGTGCGCGCCTGGTTCAACGCGCTGAGCCAGCAGCAGACCGTGGCGCGCGGCCGCGAGGCGGTCGAGAAGCTGCTGCAGCGCGAGGGCCGCACCGCGATCAAGCTCGACGAGCTGGCGGCACGCCTGGGCTTCCGCCAGGCCGACGACCTGTTCGAGGTGGTCGGCAAGGACGAGTTCTCGCTGCGCAACATCGAGAACCTGCTGCGCCCGCCCGAGCCGCTGCCCGACCCCGACGAGGCGCTCGCGCAGCGCCTGAGCCGCGGCCCGGCGACGGCGCAGGGGCCCAAGGGCGGCGTGCTGGTGGTCGGCGTGGAGTCGCTGCTGACGACGCTGGCGCGCTGCTGCAAGCCGGCGCCGCCCGACGCGATCGGCGGCTACGTCACGCGCGGCAAGGGTGTGGCGATCCACCGCGCGGCCTGCGCCAACTTCCGCCATATGGCCGAGCGTGCGCCCGAGCGCGTCATCGCGGTCGCCTGGGGCGGGCCCCAGGGCGAGGCCTACCCGGTCGACGTGATGGTCGAGGCGGCCGACCGCGCCGGGCTGCTGCGCGACGTCACCGAGGTGTTCGCGAAGGAGAAGATGAACGTCGTCGGCGTGCAGACCCGCACGGCCAAGGGCGCGGCCTCGATGCGCGTGACCGTCGAGCTGGCCGACGCCGCCCGCCTGCCGGCGGCGCTGGCGGCGGTCTGCCGTGTCGCCGGCGTGCGCGCGGCGCGCCGCCGCTGAGCCGCAGCCCGGACGCCGCAGTGCCGCATGCTAGACTCTCGGCCGCTTCAGGCGCGTAGCTCAGCTGGTTAGAGCACCACCTTGACATGGTGGGGGTCGTTGGTTCGAGTCCAATCGCGCCTACCAATCCGCAAGCCCCGGTGACCGCAAGGTGCCGGGGCTTTTTCGTCGCCGCCCGAAGGTCACCGAGGCCTTGGCCGAGCGCGTTCTCCCGACAGGCGGATTGGAAGAAATCCGACAGACGCCGTCGGTGCCGCAACCTACAGTGCCAGCGCCCGCCGCCTCGTCGCCGCCTGCCCGCCTGCCATGCCGTCTGCCCCACTTGCCGGCCTTTCCTCGGCCCGCCCGTCCCGGCCCCGGGCTGTGGCATGGCGCGGGCTGCTCGCGCTTGCGGCGGTCTGGCTGGCGGGCGCGGCCGCGGCGCGCGAGCTGGAGGTGGCGGTGGCGCGCGGGCCGGTCTCGCTGCTGTTCTACGTGGCCGAGCATGGCGGCCATTTCGCCGCCGAGGGCGTGGCGGTCAGGCTGCAGGACTGCGGCAGCGGGCGCGAATGCATCGCCCGGCTTGCCGAGGGGCAGGTCGACGCCGCGACCGCGGCCGAGTTCGTCGTCACGCTGACCGGCCTGGACCGGCCGCGCCACGTCGTCGTCGCCAGCGTCGGCAGCTCGGTGCAGCAGATCAAGCTCGTCGCGCGGCGCAGCGCCGGCATCGCCGAGCCGGCCGACCTGCGCGGCAAGCGGGTCGCCACGGTCGACGGCACGTCGGCGCGCTACCACCTCGACCGCTGGCTGCTCTACCACGGCATCGACGCGGCGGAGGTCGAACTGCGCACGCTGGCACCCGAGGGGCTGGCCGGCGCGCTGGCGCGCCGCGAGGTCGACGCGGTGGTGATCTGGGAGCCGCATGCCGCGGCGGCCCGCAAGGCGCTCGGCGACGACGTGGCGGCCCTGCCGCGGCCGCGCGTCTACACCCAGCATTTCGTGCTGGCGACGACCGGCGCCGCCCTGGCGCCGCGCCGCGATGCACTGGCGCGGCTGCTGCGCGCGCTGGCACGGGCCGAGCGGCTGGTGGCCGAACAGCCGGCCGCGGCGGCCGTGGTGCTGCAGGCGCGCCTCGGCCTGGGGCCCGGCGAGGCCGAGGCGCAGATGGCCGAGCACGACCACCGCCTGCGGCTCGACCAGAGCCTGGTCACCACGATGGACAGCCAGGCGCGCTGGGCGCTGCAATCGGGCCTGGCGCCGGCCGGCACCCGGCCGCCCAACATGCTGCGCGCGATCGACGCCACCCTGTTGCGCCAGACCGTGCCGGGCGCGGTCGGCCTGGTGCGCTGACAACCGGAGACGAACCATGCCGTGCATCGCACGCTTCATCAGGGCCTCGGCGGCCGTCTGGCTGCTCGCCGCGGCCGCGGCGGCCGGGGCCGGCGAGCTGGTCATCGCGGTGTCGCGCACCTCGCTGTCGCTGCCGCTGCATGTGGCGGCGGACAAGGGCTACTTCGCGGCCGAGGGCGTGGCGGTGCGGATCGAGGAGTGTCTCGGCGGCCAGCGCTGCATCCGCCGGCTCTTCGACGGCAAGGCCCAGCTCGCGACGGTGTCGGACCTGCCGGTGATGTTCCACAGCTTCGAGCGCAGGGATTACGCGGTCATCGCCACCTTCGTCACCTCGTCGCGCGACCTCAAGCTGCTGGCCCGGCGCAGCAGCGGCATCGCCCAGGCGGGCGATCTGGCCGGCCGGCGCGTCGGCATCGTCAAGGGCGCCAGCTCGCAGTATTACCTCGACGCCTACCTGCTCTACCACGGCATCGACCCGGCGCGGGTCGAGGTCGTCGGCCTGTCGCCGGAGCAGATCCCCGGGGCCTTCGAGCGGCGCGGGGTCGATGCGGTCGTCGTCTGGGAGCCCTACGCCTGGCTCGCGATCCGCGCGGCCGGCGACGACGCGCATGTGCTGCCGAACCCGCGCATCTACACCCAGACCTTCAACCTGGTCGCCGACCGGCGCAGCCTCGCCGAGCGCGAGGACGAGCTGGTGCGGGTGCTGCGCGCCGTCGAGCGGGCCCAGCAGCTGATCCGCACGCGGCCCGCCGAGGCCCAGGCCATCATGAAGACCCGGCTCGAGCTCGACCAGGCCTTCGTCGACTGGGCCTGGGGCGACCTGCACTACCGTCTCGGGCTCGACCAGTCGCTGCTCAGCACGCTGGAGAACGAGGCGCGCTGGGCGCTGCGCGAGAGCCATGTGCCGCCGCGCGCCGCGATCCCCAACGTGCTCGACCTGGTCCACCCCGGCCCGCTGCGCAAGGCGCTGCCGGGCGCGGTGACGGCGGTCACGCCCAAGTAGCGCGGCGATGCGCATCCGCACGCAGTTCTGGCTGGCCGGGGCGGCCGCCGTGGCGATCGGCCTGACCATCGTCGCCGCGCTGGTGCAGGTCACGCGCGAGGCTGCCGCCGCCACCCAGGCCCAGGCCGACGCCCACGAGGTTGCGCGCGACGTCGCCGGCCTGCTGACGCTGACGCTGGACTACGCGATGTTCGGCGGCCAGCGGCCGACCGAGCAGTGGCGCGCCCGCCACGGCCAGCTCGTGGCGACCGTCGACGCCGCCGTCCGGCGCAGCGCACCGCCGGAGCCGACGCTCGTGGCCCTGCAGCGCAGCATCGAGCCGCTGCCGGCGCTGCTCGACCGGCTGGAGGGTGTCGAAGGCAGCGACGATGCCGAGCTGACGGCGCGCCGCCGGCAGTTCCTGGTCGAGCGGCTGATGACCGAGATCCAGGAGGTGTCGGAGGCACGCGACCGCTGGGCGGCGGCGATCAGCGCCGAGCAGGCGCGCGAGCAGCAGGTCTATGCGGTGCTGGTGCTCGGCGCGCCGGCGCTGCTGGTGCTGCTGCTGCTGGCGCTGCAGAGCGTGGTCGGCGTGCGCGTGCTGGGCCCGCTGACGCGGCTGCAGCAGGCCGCCGACGCGCTGCGCCGCGGCGAGACCGGCGTGCGTGCCGCCGAACCCGGCCGCGCCGACGAGATCGGCGACCTCGCGCGCGCCTTCGACGCGATGACGGTGGCGGTGCAGTTGCAGGGCGATGCGCGGCGCGCGTCCGAGCAGCACCTGCGCCGCGTGATCGACAGCGTGCCGGGCCTGATCGGCTACATCGACACCGACCGGCGCTACGCGCTGGCCAACCGTGCCTACGTCGCATGGCACGGGCTCGGGCTCGATGCGATCGTCGGCGCCGACGTGGCGGCGCTCTACGGCGTCGACGACTACCCGCGCTTCGCACCCTACCTGGAGCGCGCGCTGGCCGGCGAGCCGGTCGCTTTCGAGGTCGACGTGACGCGCCACGGCCGCGCGTGGTCGATGCGGATGAGCTACGTCCCCCACATCGACGACGGCGGCCGCACCGTCGGCGTCTACGTGATGGGCACCGACCTGACCGAGCTCAAGCGCAGCGAGCGGCGCCTGCGCACGATGATGGACGCTTCGCCGCTGGGCATCGTGCTGGTCGACCGCGACGGCCTGTGCCGCTACGCCAACCCGGCCTGGCAGCGCATCCTTGGCCTGGCGGCGCCGCCGCTCGTCGGCGAGCGCTGGGATGCGCTGCTGCACCCCGACGACCTGGACCGCGTGCGTGCCGAATGGGCGGCGCTGTCCGACCGGCCGGGCGACACGGCGCTGATCGAGCACCGCTGCCGCGGCGCCGACGGTCGCGACGTCTGGGTGCGCATGCACGTGGCCGCCGTCGGCGACGGCGCCGGCGGCCGTGTGGCGACGGTCGAGGACATCACCGAGCGGCGCGCACTCGACGCCGAGCTGGCGGCGCGCACCGAGGACCTCGCGCGTTCCAACGCCGAGCTGGAGCAGTTCGCCTACGTCGCCTCGCACGACCTGCAGGAGCCGCTGCGCATGGTGACCAGCTACACGCAGCTGCTGCGGCGCCGCTGCGCCGACCGGCTCGACGCCGACGGCCAGGAGTTCCTCGGCTACATCGACGACGGCGGGCGCCGCGCGCAAACCCTGATCGCCGACCTGCTGAGCCTGGCGCGCGTCGCCAGCCAGGCGCGGCCCTTCGAGCCGGTGGCGCTCGACGCGCTGCTGGGTGAGGTGCTGCAGGGTCTGGCGCTGCTGATCGACGAGGCCGGCGCCGTCGTCACCCACGACGCGCTGCCGGTCGTGCACGCCGACCGCCGCCAGATCGGCCAGTTGCTGCAGAACCTGCTGACCAACGCACTGAAGTTCCGCGGCAGCGCGCCGCCGCGCGTGCACCTCGGGGCACGGCGCGAACCCGACGGCCGCTGGCGTATCGACGTGAGCGACAACGGCATCGGCATCGAGCCCAAGTTCCACGCCCGCGTGTTCGTGCTGTTCCAGCGCCTGCACCTGCGCAACGAGTACCCCGGCACCGGCATCGGTCTGGCGATCTGCAAGAAGGTCGTCGAGCGTCATGGCGGGCGCATCGGCGTGGAGTCGGCGCCGGGCCGCGGCGCCTGCTTCTGGTTCACGCTGGCCGACGCCGGCGCGGCGGCCGACCGGCCGGCCCTGGCCGCCTGAGCCATGGGCCGCGTCGCCACGATGTCGCGGGCCGCCTCGGCCTGGCCGCTGCTGCAGGTGCTGGCGCTCGCGCTGGCTTACTACGCGGCCGCGCGGCTCGGCCTGCTGCTGGCCTTCGACGGCAGCAACGCCTCGCCGTTGTGGCCGCCTTCGGGCATCGCGCTGGCGGCCGTCGTGCTGTTCGGCCGGCGCATGCTGGCCGGCGTCGCGCTCGGCGCCTTCGTCGCCAACGCGGTGGTCTTCCACGCCAACGGCGCGGCCGACCTGCCGACGCTGCTGGCCGCGTCGTCCGCCATCGCGGCTGGCAACGCGTTGGAGGCGCTGCTGGGCGCCTGGGCGCTGCAGCGCTGGGTCGGCCGGGGCAGCCCCTTCGACCGGCTCGCCGACGTCGCCAAGTTCTTCGTCGTCGTGCCGGGGGCCTGCGCCGCCGGGGCGCTGGTCGGCACGGCGACCCTGCTCGCGGCCGGCATCGCCCCGGGCGCCGCCGGCCCGACCGTCGCGCTCACCTGGTGGACCGGCGACGTCGCCGGCATGCTGGTGCTCGCGCCGCTGCTGATGATGGCAGCCGAGGCACTGCGCCGGCGCCGCCCCGCCGAGGCGCTGGCGCTGGCCTCACTGCTGGTCGTCGTCGTCGTGCTCGGCGCGGCGGTGTTCGTGCACCCGGAGACCGCCGCCGGCGCCGACCGCCGCTGGGTCTGGCTCTTCCTGCCGGCGATCGCCTGGGCGGCGTTCCGCCATGGGCCGGCCGGCGTGGCGCTGACCTCGGTGGCGATCACCGGCCTGGCCGTGCTCGGCACGACGCGCGGGCTCGGCCCGTTCGCGCGCGGCAACCTCAACGACGCGCTGATCGTGCTGCAGACCTTCGTCGTGCTGTGCACGCTGACCGGCCTGCTGCTGGCGGCCGACCGCCGTGAGCGCGTGCGGCTCGGTCGTGCCGGCGCGACGCGGCGTGACCTGGCGGCGCCGTGGACGGTGCTGCTCGGCAGCCTGGCGGTGGCGGTGCTCGGCTGGCATGTGGTGGCCTCGGACGTCGAGCGCCGTGCCGAGGAGCGCTTCGAGGTGCTGCACGCCGAGCTGCTGGAGCGCGTGATCCACAGAGTCGGCGCGAACATCGAGGTGCTGCGCGGCGCGGTCGGGTTGTTCGCGGCCTCGCAGTCGGTCGAGCGCGACGAGTGGCGCCGCTACGTCGCCGAGCTCGACCTGGCGCGGCAGCATCCGGGTATCCAGGCGGTCGGCTATGCCGAGGTGGTGGCGCCGCCGCAGCGCGCCGCCCACGAGGCCCGCGTGCGGGCCGAAGGCTTTCCGGCGTACGCGCTGCGGCCCGACGGCGAACGCGACACCTACACGGCGATCGTCTACATCGAGCCCTTCGACGAGCGCAACCGGCGCGCCTTCGGCTTCGACATGTTCAGCGAGCCGGTGCGCCGCGCCGCGATGGAGCGTGCGCGCGACACCGGTCAGCCGTCGATGACCAGCCGGGTCCGGCTGGTCCAGGAGGCCGTGACCGACGTGCAGGCCGGCGTGTTGATCTACCTGCCGCTGTACCGCCCCGGCCGGCCGGTCGAGTCGGTCGAGCAGCGGCGTGAGGCGCTGGTGGGCTACGTGTACAGCCCGATCCGCATGGGCAACCTGGCGAATGCGGCGCTGGGCACCGTGCACGAGACGGCCGGCCTGGCGGTGCGTCTGTTCACCGGGGAAAGCGCCGACGCCGGCGAGCTGCTCTACGCCAGCGGCCCTTCGGCGGCCGGCAAGGCACGGGTGCTGGCGCGAAGCGTGGAGCTGGCCGGGCAGGCCTGGACCTTCGAAGTCGAGGCCTTGCCGGCCTTCGAGGCCGGCGTCGACCGCGCCAAGGCGCAGATCGTGCTGATCGCCGGCGTCGGCATCAGCCTGCTGCTGTTCGCGCTGGTGCGCTCGCTGACGATGACGCGCGAGCGCGCCGAGCTGCTCGCGCTGGACATGACCGCGGCGCTGCGCGACAGCGAACGCAAGGCGCAGCAGGAGCTGGCCCTGCGTCAGCGCGCCGACGCCGAGCTCGAGGCCAAGAACGCCGCGCTGCAGCGCTCGAACGACGAGCTGGCGCAGTTCGCCTACGTCGCCTCGCACGACCTGCAGGAGCCGCTGCGCACCGTGGCCGGCTACAGCCAGCTGCTGCTGCGACGCCACCGCGGCACGCTCGACGGCGAGGCGCGCGAGTTCCTCGATTTCATCGGCGACGCCGCCAAGCGCGCCCAGGCGCTGGTGGCCGACCTGCTGACGCTGGCCCGCGTCGAGCGTCGGCCCGAGGCGTTCGAGGTGGTGCCGCTGCAGGACGTGTTCGACGATGCCCGCCGCTCGCTCGCCGCGGCCCTCGGCGAGGCCGCTGCCGTGCTGACCCAGGACCCGCTGCCCGCCGTGGCGGGCGAGCGCGGGCAGCTGCGGCAGCTCATGCAGAACCTGCTCGGCAATGCGCTGAAGTTCCGCGGCCCGGACGCGCCGCGCGTGCACGTCGGTGCGCGCAGCGAGGGTGATGGCATGTGGCGCATCAGCATCGCCGACAACGGCATCGGCATCGACCCGCGTTTCCACGACAGGATCTTCGCGCTGTTCCAGCGCCTGCACCGCGACGACTACCCCGGCACCGGCATCGGCCTGGCGATCTGCAAGAAGGTCGTCGAGCGCCACGGCGGGCGCATCGGCGTCGAGTCCGCGCCGGGCCGCGGCGCGACCTTCTTCTTTACCATCCGTGCTGCGGCCGCCGCGCCGCAGCCGGTCCGCGACGCCGAGGAGCGCAGCACCCGATGAACATCCTGCTGGTCGAGGACAACCCGGCCGACATGCGCCTGCTGCGCGAGGCCCTGGCCGAACGGCGCGTCGACGTCGTGCTGCACTGGGCGGCCGACGGCGCCGCGGCGCTCGGCTTCCTGCGTCGCGAGGGCCGCCATGCCGACGCCCCGGTGCCGGACCTGATGCTGCTCGACCTCAACCTGCCGGGCATCGGCGGCAAGGAGGTGCTGGCCGAGGTCAAGCGCGATGCGGCGCTCGCCAGTGTGCCGGTGGTCGTGCTGAGCTCCTCGGCGGCGCGCCACGACGTGCTCGACGCCTACCGTGAGCACGCCAACGCCTACATGGTCAAGCCGACCGACTTCGAGGACTACCTCGTGCTCGCCAGCCGGATCGCCGACTACTGGCTCGGCGGGGTGCTGCTGCCGACGCGGGTCAAGTGAGGCTGCGATGAACACGCTCGAATCCGTGCTGCTGATCGAAGACAACCCGGGCGACGCCCGGCTGGTGCGCGAGCACCTCGGCGAGCGGCTCGGCGCCGCCTGTCGCCTGCATGCCGCCGACACGCTGCGCGGCGGCCTGGACTGGCTCGACGGTGCGACCGCCGACGCGATCCTGCTCGACCTGTCGCTTCCCGACAGCGAGGGCCTCGAAACCTACGAAAGGGTGCGGCGGCATGCCCCGCGCACGCCGGTCGTGGTGCTCAGCGGCCGTGACGACGACGCGCTCGCGCTCGACGCGGTGCGTGCCGGCGCGGCCGACTACCTGCCCAAGCGGCACGCCGACAGCGCCGCGCTCGTGCGCACGCTGCGCCACGCGGTCGAGCGCCGGCGCATCGAGCAGGCGCTGCGCGACAGCGAGGCGCGCTACCGCACCATCGTCGACACGGCCGAGGAGGGCATCGTCCAGCTCGATCCACGAGGATGCATCGCGTTCGCCAACCAGCGCATGGCGCGGATGGTCGGTCTCGACCTCGACCGGCTCGCCGGCGCGCCGTTCATCGAACGGGTCGAGATCGGCTACCGCGAGCTGGCGCGCCACATGCTCGCGACCCCGGCCGCCGGTGCGCGCCGGACCGGTGAGCTGCGCCTGCAGCGCGAGGACGGCAGCCTGATCTGGGTGCTGCTCGCGGCAGGCAGCCTGCCCGCGCCGGGCGGCGAGGGGCGCGACACCGTCGTCATGCTCAGCGACATCACCGGCCGCGTGCTGGCCGAGCAGGAGCTGGTGCGCATCGCACGCGAGCTGGAGCGGCGCGTCGCCGAGCGGACGGCGGCGCTCGAAGCGGCCAACGCCGAGCTGGCGCTCTTCAACAGCTCGGTAGCCCACGACCTGCGCACGCCGCTGAATGCCGTGATGGTGATGTCCCAGCTGATCGAGCAGGACAAGGCCGCACCGCTGAACACCGAACAGCGCCGGCGGTTGTCGCTGATCCAGAGTGGCGCACGCGAGATGAGCGCGCTGATCGGCGGCCTGCTCGAACTCTCGCAGCTCGGTCGGGCCGAGGTGCGGCGTGAATGGCTCGACCTCACGGCGCGGGCCCGCGCGGTCGTCGAGCGGCTGCGTGCGGCCGATCCGGGGCGGCGGGTGGAGGTGACGATCGCGCCGGGCCTCTACGCGCACGCCGATCCGGCGCTGCTGCCGAGCCTGCTCGACAACCTGATCGGCAACGCCTGGAAGTACACCGGTCGGAGGGCCGATGCTCGGGTTCGCTTCGGCGTCGCCGCGGCGTCGCCGAGCGAGACGGTCTACGTCGTCGAGGACAACGGGGTCGGTTTCGACCGCGCCTCGGCGGCCAAGCTCTTCCAGCCCTTCGGGCGGTTGCCCTCGGGGCGCGACTTCCCCGGCCACGGCATCGGCTTGGCCGGTGCTCGGCGCATCGTCGAACGGCACGGCGGGCGCCTCTGGGCCGAGAGCACGGCGGGCGAGGGCAGCAGCTTTTACTTCACCCTCGGCACGGCGTCGGCCGTGCCGCCGACGAGGTAGTCCGCGATGAACGCAACCGGCGCCTACGTGCTGCTGATCGAGGACAACCCGGGCGATGCCCGGCTGGTGCGGCTGATGTTCGACGAGGCGCCGCCCGGCGGCCTGCCGGCGCTGCAGTGGGAGCCCACCGCCGCGGCCGGCGTCGAGCGGCTGCTGACGCAACCCGGCTGCGCCGCGGTGCTGCTCGACCTCGGCCTGCCCGACGCGCAGGGTCTCGAGTCGCTGCAGCGGGTTCGCGACCATGCCGAGCAGGTGCCGATCGTCGTGCTGTCGGGCAACGACGACGAGGAGGTCGGCCTGGCCGCGGTGGTGGCCGGCGCGCAGGACTACCTCGTCAAGGGTTCCTTCGACGGCGCCCAGCTGCGCCGCGCGCTGCAGTACGCCGCGCAGCGCAAGCGCATCGAGCGCGAACTGCTGCAGCGCGCGATGCACGACCCGCTGACCGGCCTGCCGACCCGTACGCTGCTGCTCGACCGGTTGCAGATGGCGCTGGGCGCGGCCTTGCGCGGCGGCCACCGCGGTGCGCTGCTGTTCGTCGACCTCGACCGCTTCAAGCAGGTCAACGACAGCCACGGCCACCGCGCGGGCGACCTGGTACTGCAGGCCGTCGCCGAACGCATGCGCGCGGCGGTGCGCGAGAGCGACACGGTGGCCCGCGTCGGCGGCGACGAGTTCATCGTGCTGCTGCCATCGATCGGCCAGGCCGACGACGGCGAGGCGGTCGCGGCCAAGCTGCTCGCCGCGCTGCTGCCGCCGGTCGACGCCGACGGCGTGGCGCTGTCGGTCGGTGCCAGCATCGGCCTGGTCGAATTCGGCGCCGAGCCGACCAGCGCCGACGCGCTGATCGACCGCGCCGACCAGGCGATGTACATCGCCAAGCGCGACGGCCGCGCGACCGTGCGGACCGGCTGATTCGCGGCCCGGCTGCTGCAGCGCGTCACGGCGGGTAAACCCCGCCCGGGTCGCGGGCGGGGGCCCTCCTAGAATTCATGTCCGCCGAGGAGAACGACGCATGACGCAAGCGAAAGCCCGGGGCCGCAGCCGCCCCCAGGCCGAGACCCCCGCCGCACCCGCCGACGAAGGCAGCCTGCGCGTCCTCAAGAAATACCCGAACCGCCGGCTCTACGACACCGAGACCAGCGGCTACATCACGCTGGCCGACGTCAAGCGCATGGTGCTCGACAGCGAGCGCTTCGTCGTGCGCGACGCCAAGACCGGCGAGGACCTGACGCGCAGCATCCTGCTGCAGATCATCCTCGAGGAGGAGACCGGCGGTGTGCCGATGTTCTCCTCCGACATGCTCGCCAACATGATCCGCTTCTACGGCCACACCATGCAGGGCATGATGGGCAGCTACCTCGAGAAGAACATCCAGACCTTCGCCGAGATGCAGCAGCGCTTCGCCGAGCAGGCCGGGCTGCCCGGCGGCAAGGCGATGACGCCGGAGGTCTGGAGCCAGTTCATGAACCTGCAGTCGCCGATGGTGCAGGGGCTGATGACGAGCTACCTCGACCAGTCGAAGAGCCTCTTCTCGCAGATGCAGGAGCAGATGCACAAGCAGGCCGGCTCGCTGTTCCCGGCCGGTTTCGGCGCCGGCGGCAAGAAGTAGCGCGGCGCGTCCACCGAGGCGGGGCGTCTGCGGGATCGCGGACAATCCGCGCATGACTTCCGAGACTGCGGTCGCCCCGGCCGCCACCCCGCGCATCGGCTTCGTCTCGCTCGGCTGCCCGAAGGCGCTGACCGACTCCGAACTGATCCTCACCCAGCTCAGCGCCGAGGGCTACGCCACCAGCAAGACCTTCGCCGGCGCCGACCTGGTGATCGTCAACACCTGCGGCTTCATCGACGCCGCGGTGCAGGAAAGCCTCGACACCATCGGCGAAGCACTGGCCGAGAACGGCAAGGTCATCGTCACCGGCTGCCTCGGCGCGAAGGCCGGCGAGGGCGGCGGCAACCTGGTGCAGCAGGTCCACCCGAAGGTGCTGGCCGTGACCGGGCCGCACGCGACCCAGGAGGTGATGGACGCGGTGCACCGCCACGTGCCCAAGCCGCACGACCCCTTCGTCGACCTGGTGCCGGCCGCCGGCATCAAGCTCACGCCGAAGCACTACGCCTACCTGAAGATCAGCGAGGGCTGCAACCACCGCTGCAGCTTCTGCATCA